>Ga0196976_1000896_pt1 | contig 15953 bp, 21 predicted proteins | sample S3v_513CmetaG_FD_148644 | JGI IMG/M metagenome (GOLD analysis project Ga0196976, IMG submission 148644) | Soil microbial communities from Anza Borrego desert, Southern California, United States - S3+v_5-13C | ecosystem: Environmental > Terrestrial > Soil > Desert | place: USA: California...
TCCATGAACGTATTACTGGCGGCGCGCCGGATTTTACTGCGATGATCCCGCGCTTTATCGGACGTCCACTCGTCGTTGCCGGCAGTTACGGACACACCGTTCATCTCGATCGTGATCGGCAGGTTCTTGAGCGGAATACCTGCCTTTCTCTCCGCACGCATCTCCTCGAGCGTATCTATGCGAGTGGCGGACTTGTACGGGAACTGAATGATGGAGATCACTTTCTCCTTCGAGTCGGTGTCGACCACCTCGACCTCTCGCGTCTGGTTGAGAAAGTCACGCCGATCGGTGACGACAAGGCGATCACCCGATACCCGATCCTCAATGAGGTAGATGTCGCGATCTTCGGTTTCGTTCGGTGTCTGCACGATCTTCGTGATCGAGTAGGACAAGCCGAATGACTCAGCCTTCAGTGCGAAGTGCTGTCGGGTCTCGGGGGAGGCGCCCGCGGCACGCCAAGCGAGCGCCACCACCAGAATCGCGTTTGCTGCTCTGACTGACCGTGTCATCAATCTATCCTCAACCCTGAGTTGTTGCTCAGCAGTCCATAAAGTCCGTCAGACAGTTGCCAATGCACGCTTGGTTCTCCAGAGAGGCGATCTGCAAGCACTGAACATTGTTGTCGCACTCTTCGCGGTTTTTGTCGTATTCGCACTTGCAGTGCGCCTGACACGAGGCGCAGGTGCTGCCGCGCTCCGGGCATTCCTGTTCGGGCTCTTCGCACCAGAAGCACCACCACGGGGTGTCGTCCTCGTTGTCATCCGGCGGCGGGTCCTCTTCCCACCATCCCGCGCACGGCTCTTTCGTGCCGTCTGCCCAGGTAACCGTACAGCTTGCCGCAGCTGCTTCCGCGTAAACGCCGATGAGTACCACGCCAACGAACAGTAACAGGACTCGCTTGAAATTCATACTGCTCTCCTTTCCTCCATCAGCATGGCGCGCAGTCTAGGGGCGCGCCGGCCCTCCTCACTTTGCCTTCCACAGACTACGAACACCATTCTTTCGCTCAGCCAAACATATTTATTCTTCCTTTCCCGTGGGCCAGGTCCGCTCCACGTTTCTGGCCTGTTGTTGGTGATGGCGGGGCTCGCTTCGTTGACCGGCGCGCGTACATACCGCGATACCGATCGTGAACTTCTCCTCGCTGTCGACGAATGACGGCGCGTCCACTATGCGTGCGATAAACGAGGAATACAGGAGCAGCCGACTCGCGCGGCGTTTATGCAGACATCGTTCGGCGACGATCCAGTGAAGTTCGTCGGCGGAGTTCCCGCGAGTTTGCTGCCCATCCAGTTCGATCAGGAGGCGGGACAGGGCTCGATCGCTATCAAGGTCATACGCTCGAATGACTCCGGTGACGGTAGCTCCATTCAACGTGGCGTCCCAGGCAGTTTCGATATCGAGTTGCACGATCTGTCCTATCGGCGTCCACCAGTGCACATACATCAGAAACGCAACGCAACAATCGGCAATCAAATCGACAGCCGTGGAACGCCATCTGTCGTTGTTCACAAATAATCGCCTTTAGCTACGCTCGGCGTGCAAGATAGGAGAATTACGGAAGTGTGTCTACGACGCGGATGCGCGACATTTCGTATGACGTCCGAGTTCAACCGTCGTCTGCTGGGTCAAAATCAAATAGTTCATCTATGCGAACCGCTTTTTTCATGAGTTTTGTGGCGCCGCGCTGCACTTTCCTGGCGGTGCTCAAACGTATGTCGCGGCCGCCCCTGATGTCGGTCATGAACTGACGACAAATTCCCGCCGCCTCCTCAAGTTGTGCTGAGGTGAATCCGTTCGCCTCAAGCCAAAGCTGGAGTCGCGCCGGCGGGCGTTGTGCCTTGGGACCTCTTCTAGTAGCCAAGCCTTGTCACGCCGCGCCAATCCGGTCCCCGGCCTCTCTCACCGAGATTTCGAGAATACGGGAGAGCGCGCCATAAGGAATGCGAACTGCTGGATGCGAAGCAGTCCAGTCCCAATCGAAGAGTTTACGAGCGATGGGAAGCGTGCGGCGCCTAGGGCCGACGCTTCCCGAACGATCGTTCACATCGACAGCGCGGGCGGATCGTAAAAGCAACGGCTTAATTCCGTCCAGCCGGATGCACATCTGCGCCAACGTGGGAGTCAACGATGAGGGCGATGACGCATATCTGCGACGTTATTCGGGAGGGGTAGGGATTTACACTAAATCACCACTCCTGATGGTGATGAGGACCGGACGGCACGGTGGCGATGGGCACGCGAAGGGGGCTGCTGGTTCGTGCTGACACGTTTGGAGGTCTTTATCAGAAGCCGCGGGATCAGGCCGGTGGCGCTAGCCGACGAATGCGGCTATCACCGGTCGCACGTGCTTCGCATCCGGAACGCGAAAAGTGAACCGACTCGCGACGGCATCGCCAGGATCGTGTCGGCGTTACGGCGTTTGACGCTGGAGGACGTGAAACCGGATGCCGTCTTCGAGCTGGTTGCCGAGGAATCCGGGCCGTGGCACAAGCGTGGCGCAACGAGCAGCTTCGTGCGCGAGGCAACTCAGTTCAAGGCCGAACGCGACCGCGCTCGACAGCTTCTTGCAGAAGTGACGAAACAACCCAGCGCCGCGTGGCTGGGCGTGCTGCGCCGAACGCCCGACGGAGTGTCGGCGGCCGTGGCCCGTGCCGCCGCACTCGAAGGCAGACGATGGCTCGACAACAAACCGTCGTACGCTGAAGCGTTGTTTGGATTCGCTGCAGCAATTGCTGACGAGGCACCAGACTTGACGCCCGAGTATCGCGCTTTCCTCTGCGGGCGCACGAGAGTGGATCAGGCTGATGCGTTGCGACAACTCGGGAGCTACCGCGCGGCGCTACCGGTCCTTGATGAAGCCGAACGCCGGCTTGAAGGTGTGCCGGCTTGTACCCACGAATTAGGGCGAGCGTGGTTCTGGCGTGGCGTCATCCTGTTCAAGATGAATGGGTTGGATGAGGCGCTGCGCCAAGTCAGGCGTTCAGTCAATGTGTTTGCAGCGGTCGACGACCAGCGTCGTCTCGCCCAGGCTCGGCTGGTCGAAGGCAATGTCTTGTACGAACAAGGCAGGACGGAAACGGCTCGCGATCTCTGGCTTTTGATAGAGCCGGCGTTTGCCGCGAGTCGTGACCGTCACACGCTGGCGTCGCTTTGGCTGAACCTCGGCTGGTGTGATCTCGATCGCGGCGATGCCAAAGGAGCGAAGGCCTGGCTTCAACGCGCCTTGGAGCGGTTCACCCATATCAAGAGTGCAATCGACGTGGCGCGGGCTCGCTGGGCCCTCGCGATGGTCGAGGCGCGCTACGGGGATCGAACGGCCGGAATACGAGCACTCCGGAGAGAACAGGCTCAGTTAGCAAGTCTCGATGTTGCTACTGAAGCGGCCATGATCGGACTCGATATCGCGGAGATCCTCCTCCTCGACCCGAAAGGATCGGCGGCTGAGGCGGCGGCAATCTGCCGGGATCTCCCGCGGCTCTTCGAGCGTGCGGGCGCCAGGAAAGAAGTGCTCAAGGCGCTCAGCTACTTGTGGGAAGCGACGAATCGCGGCGCGGCCAACGCTGAGCTGGTCAGAAGGATTCGCGGAGAGGTCAAGCGAGCCGAGCGCGACAGCCGCTACACCTTCGATGTATCCGCGGTCAGCAGAGTGGCACACGCGTAAGCGAATGCGCGTGTGCCACTCCGACCAACTCCCTAGCCGTGCGGAACGGTGAGGCGGCTGGCGAGAACGAGTAAGAGGAGCGCCAACTCGACGTATTCCATGAAGACAAACCCTCCCTGTGCGCCGCGGATGCGGCAGCGTTTTTTTGGAGGGCCGGCCCTCTCCGTACCTAGGAGCAGCAGGTCCGCGAAAAGTATGACCCGCAGGTTCCGGCGCACCAGCGCGGCTGCTGGTTCATCGATATACTTTCGCCGTCTTCGAGGGGTGGCTCCCGCCCGAATGTCAGATCACCTCGTTCAGCCGGACCTAGGCGAGGCAGTCGCCACGGCGTACCATCAGCACTACAACGTGCTGGAGTACATCGCCGTGCGGCGTTTTCACGTTCCGGATGACGATGTCCAGGGCATCATCCACGACGTTTTCGTGGCCTTCATCCGTAACCGGCCGCGAATCCGCGACGAGCGCGCGTGGCTCGTCGGAGCGACGTTCACGCAGTGCCGTATCTACTGGCGCGCGCGAGGGGGTGAGCCGCCTCTGTCCGACCTCGAGGATGACATCGATGATCCGGGGGCTCGTGCGTCGAAGGTGGAAGCGCAAGCGGAGGTCAGCAACGTCCTGGGCCAGTTGTCCACGCGCTGCCGGGAGCTGTTGCACCTGCGGTTCATCGAACAGTATTCCTCGCAGGAGATCGCGCGGCAGTTTGCCACGACCGTGGACTACGCCAGGAAACTCGTGCACCGCTGCGTTCTGAACGCGCGCGCATTGGTTTCGGCCGCGCGGAGGGAACGGCCGTGACGGGCGAGCACTACACCGACGAACAGCTGCTCACCTACATGGACATCGTCGACGGCGGTGAGGAGGACGCCGGCAGGGTCGACGTCGAGGCCGTGAGGACGCATGTAGAGCTCCAGGCCTGCAGCGATTGCCTTTCGAGACTGCAGGACCTGCGCGGCTTTGCCAACTTGCTCCGTGACCCGGCCGTTCATCGCTCCATGCCACCGGCGATTTCGCGACCTTATGCAGTGGCTCGCTCGGAGGGGCCTCTCGTGGACTTGGTCCAGCGTTCCAGTCGGCGCGCCGATGAGGATGCACTCGCGAAGGTCACGTTCCAATCGCTGCAGTCGCTGCCTGTGGAACACTGGTCCCTGAACATCCCTCCGGAGGCAGGTTCCGGGGGGCTGGTGCGCGAACTGATTCGGGCCGCGCGTGCCGAGTACGACCAGGCACCTCGCCGGGCGCTGCGCCTGCTCGACGTGGCCGAAGACATCGCTCGGGGCCTTCTTTATGGGGACGACCAGGCCGAACAACGAGGCCTCATTGCCAAGACGCGTGCCGAAGCGCTCCGCATGCTCGGGAAACACGGGGCCGCGCTCGAGAGCCTCGAACTCGCGGAAGGGCTTCTCAGCAAGCTGCCGGCCTCCACCTATGACCTGGCGTTCGTCGATTGGGTCCGTGCGGTGGTGCTGTTCTATCTAAGCCGATACAATGAGGCGCTGCCGGTTGTACGAAAAGCGATCGCCACCTTCAGGGAACACGGAGACCTCGACAACGCGGAACGGGTCCGCATGATCGAAGCCACGATCCTGTGCGAACAGGGTGACGTCGAGACCGCACATCGCATGTTCTCGCGGCTCGCGATCTTCTTCGGCCGCCGCGACGATCGCGAGATGGTTGCGCGTCTCAATGCCAACCTCGCCGAGTGCGAGGTGCGGCTCGATCGACGCGATGTTGCCTATGAGTACGCGGAAGACGCGATGCGAATGTACGAGGAACTGGGCTACGCGACGGAGAAGGTGCGCGTCCGCTGGATTCTCGGCCACGCGCTGATGCGTGCAGGCAACCCTGAGGAGGCTGTCGAAGAGCTCCGCAGTGCCGCAACGGCCTTTGCCGGTCTCGGCATGAGCGGCGAAGAAGCATCTGTCGGGTTGGACCTGGCCGAATTGTATTTGTCCATTGGTGAATGGAACGAAGCCGCGACGCTGGCTCGTGACCTCGCCGACCGGTTCACCGTCGCCAGAGCGCCGGTTCACCGCGCCCGCGCGTTCGCGTATCTGTATGAAGCGGTAAATTCGCGGCCCGAAACTGGTGAACTGGTGGCACTATTGAACTACCTCCGGTCGTATCTCGGGCTCGCCGACGCTGACGACGAACCAGTGCCTTTTCACCCCCCCGGCGAGTAGCCGCCGCACATTTGCGCCGTCTTTGACGCGACTACGTTACCCCTCTAGGATCATCGTGGGTTCGGTGGGGGTTGGCAACTCTCCGAAGCGGATCTGACAAGTCGCGGGGCCTGCGAATCTCTCTCTCGATCTCCCACGACTGAACACACGGCTTCCCACAGGCCGTCCTAGCGTCGACTCTCGGGCCGAGCCCAACTTCATTTTCCCTCCCGACGTGCGGTGGCAGCCCAAACACCGCTCCTACCCTCCGCCCAGCCGCGCTCGCGCGCGGCTGCCAGCCTTTGACCCGGAATCATCTTTTATAGAGCTGACACGGTGCACTCCGGCGCCGCCGAGGCGCGCCGGTCGCGTAAAGCGACGCATATCTGCGCCATGTTTGATGCCACTCCGTTCCCTCTCTAGGATCACGGTGGGTTCGGCAGAGGGTTGGCAGCTCTCGAACGGATTAGACAAAGCGCGGGGGCACGCGGATCACACACTCTCTCAATTCACAACGACACGCACGGCGATCCCACATGCTGTCCATCCGTCGACTCTCGGGGCCGAACCCGACCATGCGCGCCCCCGGCTTCCACAAGTGCCAACAGTGATCCGCATGCGCGTTGACCCCGCGACATCTCGACTGTTCATCGACTTCAACTACTACTGCCATCTCTTCGGCCTGATCAACTTCCGTCAATTTGTCATCTTGTGGTATGCCGCGGACGCTGTCCTCCAGTATTACCCGCCACCTGCATATGTCCGGTACCACATTCCAGACCTGCACATCACCACCACGGCGCCCCACATCACCTTGATCCGCCGGACGCTGCAAAATGGCTTTGCGCGCGATGGGGCGTCTCAAGGCGTCGATCGCGACTCCGGGAGCGTCAACTAACGTCCCCCGGCTCCGCCGCACGCGCGCGCAGCGCACCGAGTTCCTCCGCGGCGCACTCGAGATCGACCGAGGCCTCGTGGGTCTGCTTCAGGGCATTACGCATGACGGCGAGCGCCTTGGCCGCGGCCAGCAGCGCGGGTGTGGCGGCAGTGGCCGCCCGCAGCGTCAGGAAACCGATGGGCACCTCCGTCAGCTCCAGCGCCCCGGCTACTTTGACCAGGAAGGCGAGGCTGACGTTTGCGCCCCTCTCCATTTGATGGAGCTGCCGGCGACTCACCCCGGCAAGCTCGGCGAGGCGCGCCTGCGTGAGGTTCCGCTCAATGCGCGCGAGTCGGATGAATTGTCCGAAGGTTTCGAACATGGCCTGAGGTGCCGGCGTACGGCGTACGGCGTATTCCCTCACGCCCGTGGCACTTCTTGTACTTTTTCCCACCGCCCGCCCGGGGTGGCGGCGCGGCGACGCGCACCCGCGGACCGCGACCGCCTGAGGCCACGCCGTGGAGGCGCGCTCACCGCCATCGCATTCACGGTCTGAGCGGAGACCGCGAATCGGTGCGCGCCCGGCTCCGACTGTCGAATCACACCTTACGCGGCTGCGTGATCGGACGCATCCGCAACCATGATCTAACCCGCGTCCTCCCCGACGCCTTGAATTCGCGCGAAATCCTGCCCCCGCCCCACGCTACGCGACACCCGCTCGTGGTGCCATCAGCCGCGCTACGCGGCACCAGCATCCCACTCCACCGCTACGCGCCGTCTCAGTCCCATAGCGCGGCATGTTCCATCGCAGGGATCGCAAACTCCGCGTCAGTGCCTTTGCTACGGAGACCAAGCGATGTGCAAGTTGAACTGAACCGCTGCGCGGTAGCTGCGCAGGCCCACGTTTTCGGCCAGACTGAGTGTGTTCGGTGTAGCGGGCGCTCGCACGATGATCGCCGGGGTGATGCTTCCTCGTGAAGGAGGCTCCCATGACCCCGTTACGCCAGCGCATGATCGAGAAGCTCGAGCTCAGGAACTATTCTCCCAAGACCATCAGCGCGTATGTAGCCGCCGTGGCCCAGTTCGCGAAGCATTTCGGCCGCTCGCCGGACCAGTTGGGCGCCGAGGAGATCCGTCAGTGGCAGGTTCACTTGCGCGACACCCGGCACGTCTCGTGGAGCGCGTTCAACATCGCCATGAGCGCTCTGCGATTTTTCTATCGCTGGGTAGTCGAGCGTGAAGAACTGATCCAGCGTCTGGCCTTCATGCGCAAGGAGCGGCCTTTGCCGGTAGTTCCCTCCGCCGATGAGGTCTGCCGTTTCCTGGAAGCGGTGCCGGTGATCCGCTATCGTTTGGTATTGACCGTGGCGTATGGCTGCGGTCTGCGGCTGTCCGAAGCGATCCGGCTCGAGCCGCGCGACATCGACAGCGCGCGCATGGTGATTCACGTACGGAAGGGCAAAGGGAAGAAGGATCGCTATGTGACCCTTTCCCCAGTGCTGCTGGACATGCTGCGCAACTACTGGAAGAGCGAGCACCCGAAGCGATGGCTCTTCCCGAGTCCGCTCCGTCCCGATCGTCCCATCAACCTGACCACCATTGAGAAGTGCTGTAAGCGCGCATCCGCAGCGGCGAACCTCGGCAAGTCCGTCACGGCCCGCAGTCTTCGGCACGCGTTCGCGACACACCTGCTCGAAGGAGGGACCAGCATCCGGGTCGTGCAGGTCCTGCTCGGCCACTCCAGCGTCATCACTACACAGATCTACACCCACGTCTCGAACGAAGCCATCTCCAAGGTCGTCAGCCCCCTGGACCAGTTACCCCGTCGGCCCTGAACCAGGACGGTCATGTCCTCCGGCGTCTCGCTCGGCGAGATCGTCCGCCGGATCGGCCCGAGGTACGAGCAGAGCCATCGACTGACGCGGCCGCAGCGCCGTGCTCTGCGCGCCATTTCGCTCTGTCGTACTCCGGCCCTGGGCGGCCATCTCGACCAGTGCACCCACTGCGGCTTCCGCCACATGGTCTGGCACTCGTGCCGGAACCGCCATTGTCCGCGCTGCCAGGCCGAGGCCCGGAAGCGGTGGCTCGAAGAGCGCAAGAGCGAGCTCCTGCCCGTGCCGTACTTCCACGTCGTGTTCACCGTTCCGGATTCTCTCAACGCGTTTGCACTGGCCGGACCGCGACAGTTCTACGACATCCTATTCGCTGCCGTTCGCGAGACGCTGCTGGTCATCGCCGCCGACCGGAAGCATCTCGGCGCACGCATCGGCGCGTTGGCCGTTCTGCATACATGGGGACAGACACTCACCCTTCATCCCCATGTGCACTGTGTCGTTCCGGCCGGTGGCTTCTCGCTCGACGGTAGCCGCTGGTTGCACGCCAAACGCAGGAACTTCTTTCTCCCCGTGCGTGTCCTGGGTCGTTACTTCCGCCGACGACTCATGGAGATGCTCCGGCAGGCCCTCCGCAACGATACAACCTTCCGCTCACGCGTCGAGGGTGCCGTGGATCTGCTCTCGCAAGCGGCAGGGAAGGAGTGGGTGGTCTATGCCAAGCGTCCCTTCGGCGGTCCCGCGCAGGTATTGAGCTATCTCGCCGCGTACACGCATCGCATCGCCATCTCCGAACGCCGGCTCCTCTCCTTCGACGGAGAACACGTCCGTTTCTTCTATAAAGACTATCGCGACGGCGATCGCGAGAAAGAGCTGGACCTGGACGCGGACGAGTTCCTCCGCCGGTATCTGCTGCACGTGCTCCCGGAGCGTTTCGTCCGCATCCGCCACTTCGGCTTCCTGGCCAATCGAATGCGCTCGCAAAGCCTGACCCTGGCTCGCGAGCAACTCGGAACCGACGCGCCTCCGAGCGCCGAACCGAAGCGGGACGACGCTGCTCCGCGCTGTCCGTGCTGTCACATCGGCAAGATGATCACCATCGAGTCGATCGAGCCTCAACCGACTGAAGCCATCGACTCGTCATGACTGCTCCGCGCCTCCGCTCCATACCGAGAACTGCCGCTATGACGCGGACGGCGTCAGCTTCGCCCTGCTGCGCTGTTTCACGCACACTCCGTTCCGCGTCGACCACTTCAGGGACTCGACGATCGGTTCTCAGGCCCTGCGCTGTCGCCGTTTTCCGTACCGCCCCGCGTGAAATCGGCAAAGTTACGCATCCCGCGAGCGAGAACCGCGGATTGAATGCCCATGCATCGAGCGCGGTTCCGTTCAACTCGCTCTTTCCGCACTCCTGATCCCGCTTCGAACCCATCCCCGGCGACGATGGCGACTCCTCTCGATGCAGCGGCCTCGCTCAGGAGTACGGAAAAGAGCCTTAAACGTTAGGCCGACGAAGCAATAGCGGTAAAGCTCTTTCCGGGAGACCTCAGCTAGAATCGTCGTCGTGGATGCGCAGTTCACGTCGGCCATTCGAAAAGTTCTTGCGCTGCGCGCGGGCTACCGATGCTCGCGCTGTGGTGCCTCGACGATGGGCGGTCCGCGCTCGGACCCCAAAGCTCTAGGTGTCGCCGCGCATATCAGCGCAGCAGCGCCTGCAGGCCCCCGTTTCGACCCGGCAATGTCACCTGAGACTCGGGCGTCATTGCAAAACGGTATCTGGCTGTGCTTCAACTGTGCACATGCCGTCGATGCTGATCCTGTGACGTTCACGGCGGCAGTGCTGCGCGAACTAAAGGCTCGTGCGGAACGCGACATCATTGATCGCGTCGCAGCGCCGCGTCCGGAAGCGGCTGAGGAGCAGAAGGGCACCGATCACTCAGCCGACGGTCTCCGCGCGCTGCGAGTTTTCCTGTGCCACGCGTCAGAAGATAAGGCGATTATGCGCAGTCTCTATCGCTCGCTACATGGCGCCGGCGTCGACGCGTGGCTTGACGAGGAGAAGCTGCTGCCGGGCCAAGATTGGCATAAAGAGATTGCCGGAGCTCTCCGGCAATCGGATGCTGTCATCGTCGCCCTTTCGCGCGCATCGGTTCGCAAGACGGGGTTCGTGCAACGAGAGATTAGGTACGCGCTTGATTTTGCGGCGGAACATCCTGACGGCGCTATCTTCGTCATACCGCTGGTTATTGATGATTGTTCCGTACCAAATTCGTTGGCAAAGTGGCAGTGGTTGAGAATGAGCTCTACGGATTGGGAAAAGCGTCTTATGCACAGTTTGCAATCACGTGCGGAGGAACTCGGCGCCAGAATGCCTGCTGAGTGGAACGCGGCCTAACTTCACCGCTGAAGCTGGTGCGGCCCGGCTTCGGCCCGGCACCGAGCTGCCTACTTCTGCGCCAGCGTGGCGGCGTCACGCCGGTTGCATTTCGCCACTCGGCTCTGCGAACGTCATCGACGGCAACCGCCGCGCCGCTTCGGCTTCGGGACGCGGGACCGGCCGCACAGCTTAGCGTGAGATCCGTTAGGCGGACGGAGGTGATGGTGGACGCGCCAACAAGCATTGCTACACTATGGAGATGACGCGGCCGCGACCATGGCGCACGTTGAGTCTTGACGGAGGCTCGTCCCACATGTAGCGCTGGCCGGTGTACTGATCCGATCGTATTGTGCTACGTTTCTAGGATGGCTGATCAAGCTATACGGAAACTTTTTCAAGCGTTGGACCGACTCGCGTCCATCGGGGCAGCGGTTGTGGCCGTCGTTCTTGGCCTCACGTTCTTCTGGATTGGCCGCGACGAGCGTATCCCGGAGATCTTGCGTGAGTTTATAAAAAATCTTTCCGTCGAGTTCATCGCCGCTGCGGCAGTTGTTTCTGGCTCGTATTTTCTTTTTCGGAGGATCAATGAAGTCCGTGACGGGCAACGGACGACCGAGGAGACAGCACAGATCGCGGCCGCAGTAGTGGACAAGTTGCGTAACACATCCATGGACGCCGGCGTTCGTCTAGTTACGCATTTTGGGCAAGTAGAATGGGCCACATTGATCGCCCGCAGTCGCCGTATCGATATTGTTGTGCATTACTTGGACTCATGGATCGGTAACAACCTGACGCCACTTGGTGCTTTCTTCGCGAACGGTGGTGCGGTGCGATTGCTTCTGCCAAACTTCACTAATCAGCAGCTAATTGAGCAAATTGAGTTGCGCTTCGACCCCGTCGATCAGGAAAGTGTGGCGGGCAAGATTGAGAACACGCTGAGAAGGTTTGAACAGGCTGCGATCACACACACGGCTCGCATCTCGGCGCAATATACCGACCTCCCGGTCTGGTATTCGGCTTTTATATTTGACGACCGCGAATTGGTGCTGTCGCCATTTGAGCACACGCGAAAGCTTCAGGTACGATCTCCCGCCTTTGTCATAGATCTCGTAGTTCGACCGGATGTGAAGGCTTGGATCACCAAAGAGTTCACTCATTTGTTGGACAACTCCCACGCGCTGGCGTTCTAGCCGCGCACCTAACTTGCAGCTGACGCGGCCCGGCTTCGGCCCGGGGCTGAAGCCGGGCTGAAGCCCCTCGGCCGAACCCAAGCGTCGCGGGCGTCACGCTGGTTGCAGATCGCGTGTCGCTATCCAGCGGTATACGCGGCAACCAGCGCGCCGCTAGGGTTTCGGCACGCGGGCCCTGGCCGCGCAGCTGAGTGACAGATCCGTTAGGCGCACGGCAGAACGGGTTGCCGTATCATTTAGAATGCTTCGGTGAACGATTGGGAAGAGTTTGAGCTCCTTGCTCAGCACATTCAAGCCGACCTAGCCCCACAAGCGCAAGTCACGCGGAATGAGAAACTTCGTGGAAGGAGCGACGTCGAGCACCAGTGCGATGTGGTAGTCCGAAGCAAAGTCGGGCAGTTCGATTTTACGTGCATTATCGAGTGCAAGGATAAGCGCGCGAAGGTAAATCTCGAAACTGTTCGCGCGTTTGTAGCGCGCGTAGAAGACCTGGGTGTCAGTCAAGGCGTCATCGTCGCAGCCAAGGGATTCACCAAAGACGCGTTGCGTTTCGCGATGGCGAACTCAATCCTAACGTACACGCTTTTCGATGCGAAGTCGGTCAAATGGAATAAACAAGCTCTTGTTCCTCTGGTGGTCGGCTTTGTGTCGCTGAAGCAAGCAGGTATTGAATTCACGAATGCTGAGACAGGCAATGTGCTCCACTTTGAGAGTGGGAACACTGATTGGAGGAAGATTCCATTGCTGGATACCGCTAGCTCTAAGTGGATTACTGTGAAGGAATACCTAGAGCACAAATGGGACGAGTACGCCGATGCGCGAGGTACAGACCCGCTCGAACGCGCTGATCGCATAGATATGACTCAAAGGTACGAGCTGTACGCCAATAGGCGGCGTTACAAGGTAACGATGAAGTACTGGCTTGAGCCTGACTTCATGTGGTGCTACAAACGTATGCCGCTCATAGCGGGCCGCGGATTCGTCGATCAGGCATCGGGTGCGCTGCTTCTTGGCGCCGAATACGATGCGCGAATTCCCCTATGGGAGGCGCATGATCATTGGCCCAAGGTTGATCGAATCGAGGACGTTCCATTTCGTCCGCTTGATAATCTATGGATTCGTGTAATCTGTTTCTATCACGGCACCGCGACAACGGGAACGTCTGGTGACGGAATGCCGGAGATACTCGAGTTTGGGCGGCGTCGTACGTAATCGGCGCCTAACTTGGCGTGCGGCCATGTCCTCCCGCCCAACCTTCTGCGGCTGCCGGACCGAAGCCGGGCCGTGCCGGCCGCTTGCGACGAGCGAACCGGCAGGCTGGGGGCAGCCGGCGAGGTGTGCTCACATTCTGAGGCAAGAGGGCACTACAATGTCGTCACCCCACTCGCGAGTCATCTGACCATGCTCTTGATCGACTACGGCAACGCGGACCGAGCCTTTGAAATCCGCTGCTCATTCTGCAATCACGCCGAACGCGACGTGGATCACATCGTCGGCGGTCCAGGCGTGTTCATCTGCAACAACTGCGTTGATCTGTGTCTGGGCATCATCCTCGACCAGCCCGACAACTCCCCGCATCCATCCCTGGTCGCGGCCTATCGCAATCGCCGTGTCGAGCTCGATCAGGACGCCGAACGCCTTACCGAGCTCCTGTCCCGGAAAGCCGTCAGCCGCGTCAGCCGCGACGCACCCGGATCTCTGGTCATCGAGTTCATGGACGGCACGAGGTTGTCCGTTCAGGGAGGCAGGTACAACCACCTCTCAACCCTCGTCGCGAAGCTCGACGTGTGACGCCGCCGGCGCGTGATCGTCGAGCATTTTCTGGAGCGGCGTCTCGCGGTGGGGCGCGCGGCGGTTCACGGCGCTGAAGTCATGTCGGTGCTCCCGCGGCCGGGCGTTCGTGGCGATGCGGTGCCGGGGTATTGCGGTTGCGGCACGCGCATGCAGGGGGGCGGTCACGCCTTGCTGCGATTCAGGCGGGACGTGAGCGGCCCCGGTCGCTTCAGCTGCGCGGCGATGGGCGCCCCGCCTGTCGTTCCTGCTGACCAGCGCCGTTCGCACACGAGGCATGCACGGGCCTCCGGCCGGCGGCGTGAGGGTGGGAGATCGGCGGGAAGACAAAGGTTCTTCATCGTATGCACCCAATGCGATGGGACATTGGCTCTCTGGCGAGGCGGCCCTCCGCAATCACCTCAGTTTGCGTCACAATGGGACAAGCATGGGAGGGACTGACATGAGGCGCATGTTGTCACCTATCGTGGTAGCTGTCCTCCTCGTTACATGTGCGTCGCAGCCGGTGAATCGCTTCGCCAGCGACGGAGTCCTGTCGCGGGAAGCGATCGAGTTACACGCCGACGGCACCTTCGTGTATTGCGGCTGGTCCGACGATGGGCCAACGGTGTTCTCAGCACGGGGCACATGGCGGTGGCTCGATCGTTCGCGCTCACAACTCGAAACGATCACCGCTGACCGACAGGTGGAGCGCGGGAACCTCAGTCCCGCAGATGATCTCCCTGAGAGAGTCACCTGGACAGCAGAACAGGACACTCTGCAACGCGTCAATCGTGCAGTAATGCGACGCATGTCCGATCCGGCGCTGTCCTACACCGGCTGTACAACACTGGCGCGCTAGCCAAGGGGCCGGACAGCCGGGCAGACGCAGGCGGCCCGCGTATTCTCGGACCACATCCGTCAAGCGGTTAACGTGGGCAGCTCGGTCGAGTGTAGACCTCACTTGAAGTAGCCGCCGCCCGCGCGACGGCTACTTCCCCGATAGTTATGATGATGCCGGCCCCGGGCTATCAGTAGGTTGTGAGCACTTTGCCGCCGCTCTTCGCGGCCGCGACTTTCCGCTTCTGGGCTTCACTGCAACCATAACGAAAAGACGCGTCGAACTGGCAATCCGGCTTGGCGGGCTCGAACGTGACTGGACCACGACAGGCCTCATGGTTCAAAATCAACGCAATCAGGAAACGGCATACCGTTCCCAGCTCTCCCCGAGCGCCGAGGATCGGACGAAGGCGCTCCAGGCGTTCCATGAACGTATTACTGGCGGCGCGCCGGATTTTACTGCGATGATCCCGCGCTTTATCGGACGTCCACTCGTCGTTGCCGGCAGTTACGGACACACCGTTCATCTCGATCGTGATCGGCAGGTTCTCGAGCGAAATACCTGCCTTTCTCTCCGCGCGCATCTCCTCAAGCGTATCCAAGCGAGTGGCGGACTTGTACGGGAACTGAATGATGGAGATCACTTTCTCCTTCGAATCGGTGTCGACCACCTCGACCTCTCGCGTCTGGTTGTCCGTCAAACAGTTGCCAATGCACGCTTGGTTCTCCAGAGAGGCGATCTGGAAGCACTGAACATTGTTGTCGCACTCTTCGCGGTTTTTGTCGTATTCGCACTTGCAGTGCGCCTGACACGAGGCGCAGGTGCTGCCGCGCTCCGGGCATTCCGGGCGTGAGGTGGATTCCCTCACGCCCGTGGCGCTTCTTGTACTTTTTCCCACCGCCCGCCCGGGGTGGCGGCGCGGGACGCCGCCACGACAGCCGGCGGGACGCCGGCGGTCCGCTCTGCTACGCCGCGTTGATGCCGTGGCACTTTTTGTACTTTTTGCCCGAGCCGCAGGGGCAGGGGTCGTTGCGGCCGACCTTCGCAGCCGTGCGCTTCACCGGCGCGGCGGCTTCCTTCGGGCCGGTGTACATCACCTGCTCCCGCGGCGCGCGCGGGGGCGGGAGGGCGCGGGAGACGCGCTGCGACTCTTCCTGGTCGCTCTCGCGGCCGCCGCCGGCCAGCTCGATCTTCCAGAGCACCTTCACCACCCGGTCCTGGATGCGCTCCATCATCGACTGGA
>Ga0196976_1000897_pt1 | contig 15939 bp, 14 predicted proteins | sample S3v_513CmetaG_FD_148644 | JGI IMG/M metagenome (GOLD analysis project Ga0196976, IMG submission 148644) | Soil microbial communities from Anza Borrego desert, Southern California, United States - S3+v_5-13C | ecosystem: Environmental > Terrestrial > Soil > Desert | place: USA: California...
GCGAATGGAGTACTAAGTACAGCTCCCCGGAGAAGAGTGTCCGGAGCTGTTGTCGGTTGTCGGTTGTCTGCGCAGCAGCGCGAAGAGGCGCAGACAACTGACAACCGACAACATCGGTCCCACGTGCACACTCACTTCCGGGGAGCTCCACTAAGAAATGAGAAGCGATTCCTGGCCTGAACGCGACGAATCGCCTTGAACCAGCAACCAGCAACACAGCAACCGCCTCACTCCTCCACCAACTGATACCCCAGACTCCCCCGGCTCACCAGCCGTCCCGGGCCGAGCTTCTTCCGCACGCTCTTGATGCGCGACTCCACCGTGCCGCGGCGGGCGCCGAGGAGCTCGGTCAGGCGCTTGATGGGGACGGGAGTGGGGGCGTGCTGCAGCAGGACGGCCAGCAGCTCGGTCTCGCCGCGGGTGAGGTCGTGCTTCGCCTCGGGCGTCCGCACGCGCATCTCCGGGATCGAGATCGACAGCGACTCGTCCGGCCGCGGCGCGCGGCGCAGGACGCTGTGGATGCGCGCCGCCAGCTCGCGCGCCGAGGTCGTGCGGGCCACGCAGTCGTCCGCGCCGCTTTCCAGCGCGGGGGCGCAGTCCTGGCAGACCACGATCAGCGGCGCGAGCGCGCTCGCCACGCGATAGAAGTCGTCGCCCGCGTCGAGCCCCACGATCGCCAGCGCGCAGGCCCGCGTCCGCAGCCGCTCCAGCGCCGCATCGGCGGAGGGAAACGTTTCGGCGCGCAGGCCGGCCGCCTCCACCGCCTCCCGCAGCTTCTCGCACTGCGCCGCATCCGGTTCCACGATCGCGACCAGCCGCATCGAGCGTGAATGTAGGAGCGGCGGGTGAAGCCGGTGTGAAGTCGCGACGCGGGCGCTGTGAATTGAGACGAGTTCACGCGCCGCACGCGACCCTTTACGCGCGATTTACACGGCATTCAATCACGCGGCGCCATGCAGCCTCTAAAACCGCTGCACATGACGAAGCTGCTCCACGCCCTCCTCCTGTTCACCCTCACCCTCGACGCAAACGCCCAGAGCATGGGCCGCGCGACCATCGCCGGCGCGGTCAAGGACGACACCGGCGCGGCCATCCCCGGCGTCACCGTCACGGCCACGCGCGAGCAGGGAGAGCCCTCCGTCGTCGTCACCGGCATGGAAGGAGAGTTCCGGATCGCCGACCTCGCGCCGGGGGCGTACACCATTGAGGCCGTCCTGGACGGCTTCCAGCCGCTGCGGTCGCAGGTCAAGCTCACCACCGGGCAGAAGCTCGACCTCGCCTTCAAGCTCGTCCCCGCGTTCGGCGAGACCGTCGAAGTCACGGCCGAGGCCGCGCCCGTCGGCGAGGTGGCCATCCTCGAGAGCCGCCGCCAGGCGCCGGTGGTCAGTGACTCCATCTCCGCCGAGGAGATCCGCAAGACCCCCGACTCCAGCGCCGCCGGCGTCGTCGAGCGCCTCACCGGCGTGACGCTCCTCGGCGACAAGTACGTCTTCGTGCGCGGCCTCGGCGAGCGCTACAGCGGCACGACCATCAACGGCTCCACGCTCCCCACCACCGAGACCGAAAAGCGCGTCGTCCCGCTCGACCTCTTCCCCGCCAAGCTCCTCGACAGCGTGAACGTCGTCAAGACCTACACCCCCGACAAGCCGGGCGACTTCGGCAGCGGCGTCGTGGAGATGACCACCACGCAGTTCCCCAGCGCCGCCACGATGAAAGTCACCCTCGGCTCCGCGTACAACAGCGGGGCGACAGGCGGCAACGTGCGCCGCTACTCCGGCGGTCTCGATCGCTGGGGCCGCGGAGGACAGGCCATGCCCTCCTCCATCCCCGCGGACTTTCTCAAACGCCGCAGCGTGCTCGATCCGACCGGCTACACGCCGCAGGAGCTGGAGAGCTTCGGCGAGGCGCTGGCCGGCGACTGGACGGGACGCTCCACCACCGCCTCCCCGGCCACCGATTTCGCGCTCACCTACGGCAACACCTTCGGCCCCCTCGGCGTGGTCTTCTCCGCGGTCTCGAACCACGGCTACGACGTGGTCGAGGAAGAGCAGCGCTACTTCGGCCTCGACGCCGGCGGCGTGCTCGTCCCGTCGAACGACTACGACCTCACCCTCGACCGCGAGACCGCCAGCGCCGGCTTCGTCGGCAACGTCTCGCTGCGCCTCAACGACCAGAACCGCCTCTACCTGAACAGCGTCCTCACGCGCGATGCCACCTCCGAGGACCGGTTTCAGGAAGGACTGCAGGCCACGACCGGCGGCTTCATCCGCGACTACCGCGTGCGCTACCAGCTCGAGGAGATCTTCTCCACCCGCCTGCGCGGCGATCACAACCTGAGCGGCCCGGGCATGGGCAGCCTGGTGGAGTGGAGCTTGGCGCGGTCGTCCGCCTCGAACGACTCCGACCTGCGCGAGAACATCTACCGCGAGTCGGACGCCGGCGTGTACGAGCTGCAGACCGGCTTCGCCGAGTCGGGGAAGGTCGAGTACTTCGGCCTCGAAGACGAGGTGCGGCAGGGAGGACTGTCGTACACGGCCTTCTTCGCGCCGGCGTCGTGGTCGGGCTCCGTCAAGGGAGGCCTCGACCGCCTCGAGCGCACGCGCGACTTCGGCGCGCGCCGCTTCCGCTTCACCACCGCCAACCAGCTCGGCCTCGACCTCACCGGCACGCCCGACGAGATCTTCACGCCGGCCAGCATCAGCCCGAACGGCTTCGAGCTGCGCGAGGTCACGGGCGTGAACGACGCCTACGACGCCGAGCAGACCGTCGACGCCGCGTACCTGATGGGCGACTTCACGGCCGGCCGCCTGCGCGTCATCACCGGCGCGCGCTGGGAGAGCTCCGACCAGCGCGTGACGACCTTCGATCCGTTCGACGTCGAGAACGCGCTCGATTCCGTCAACGAGAGCCGCGACATCCTCCCCTCGCTCAACCTCGTCTGGCAGCTCGCGCAGCGCACCAACCTCCGCTTCGGCTACGGCCGGTCGCTGAACCGCCCCGAGTTCCGCGAGCTCAGCCCGTTCACCTTCGTCGAAGTGGCGGGCGGCCGCTCGGTGGCCGGCAATCCGGAGCTGCGGCAGGCCACGCTGGATGGCTTCGACCTGCGCTGGGAGACGTTCCCGAACAGCGGCGAGGTGATCGCGGCCAGCGCGTTCTTCAAGAAGATCGACTCGCCGATCGAGCGCGTCATCGAGCCCACCACCGACCTGCGCCAGTCGTTCATCAACGCCGACGAGGCCACGCTGTGGGGGCTGGAGCTGGAGTACCGCCGTCCGGTGGCGCGCTACTGGTCGGTCAACCTCAACTACGCGTACATCAAGTCCAACGTGACGATGGGCACGAGCCCGGACCGTCCGCTGGAAGGGCAGTCCGACCAGGTCGGCAACGCGGCGCTGCAGTTCTACCACCCGCAGTGGGGGACCATGCTCCGCTTCCTCGGCGCGTACAGCGGCCAGCGGCTGACCGAGGTCGGCGCGTTCGGGCTGCCCAACATCGTGGAAGCCGCCTTCACCTCCTTCGACGCCGTCCTCTCCCAGGGCCTCGACTCGTTCCTGCCCGGCGTCGAGCTGAAACTGGCCGCCACCAACCTGCTGAACGCCAAGCGCGAGTTCCTGCAGGGCGGTGAGCTCCAGCGCCGCTTCGACCCGGGCCGCAAGGTCAGCCTCTCGCTCAGCTACACCCCGTTCTGAACGGAGCGCCGGCGTCCCGCCGGCCAGCCGGCGGGGACGCCGGCGCTCCACCATCCATCAACAAGGAGGATTCAACTCATGCGAAAAACGCTCATTCTTCTGGCCATCGTGTGCCTTGCCGCGCCGCTGTTCGCGCGCGACTGGGCCAGGCGCGCGCCGCTGCTCGACACGATCGACACGGCCAGCCTCACCGCCACGAACGGCCCGCGCCCCGTGGTCCTGCTCGAGACCAACTACTACACCTTCCTTCCCGGCGAGCCGCTGCAGCTGCGCCTGACCGTCAATCCGAACGGCTACGGCGCGCCGGTGACGATGTACCTCTACCGCGAGAACCGCACCACCGGCGAGCGCCGCTACCACAACCTCGCCGGCGGCCTCCTGGCCGCGGGGCAGCAGGCGGACCTCTTCGGCTCGACCGCGTCGCCGGTGCCGGTCTTCACGCCGGCGCTCAATGACTTCGTGCTCTTCGGCTCCTCGTCCGACACCTCGGCGCTGAGCTGGGGCGTGAACGGCGCTCTCGGTGGCTCCATCGCCACGCCGGCCAGCGAGCCGGGGCTGCACCAGTGGGTCGTCGAGCTGCGCGACGCCGCCGGCAAGCGCGTCCTCTCGCGCTCGAACGCCATGTACTCGTACATCACCGAGAGCGTGAACGTCAGCGGCACGATCACCGCCTCGACCACCTGGACCGCGAACAAGCGGTACGTCCTGAACAACTTCGTCGGCGTGGCCGCGCCGGCCACGCTCACCATCGAGCCGGGCACGGTGATCTACGGCGCCGGCACGACGGCCACGCTCTTCATCCAGCGCGGCGCGAAGATCGTGGCCGACGGCACCGCCCGCCGCCCGATCGTCTTCACCTCGCCGCAGCGCGTCGGCAGCCGCGCCCAGCGCGACTGGGGCTCGCTCGTGCTCCTCGGCGCGGCCCCGGTCAACTCCGGCGAGCCGACGCTGGAAGGGCTCCCCTCCGAGCCCGCCTACCGCTACGGCGGCACGAATGCCGCCGATTCGAGCGGCGTGGTGCGCTACGTGCGCCTCGAGTTCGGCGGCTTCGAGATCTCCACCGGGCAGGAGATCAACGGTCTGACCCTGGCCGGCGTCGGTAACGGCACGGTGATCGACTACGTCGAGGTCCTGCACAACAAGGACGACGCCTTCGAGTTCTTCGGCGGCACGGTCAACGCCAAGCACCTCCTGGCCATCGCCTTCGCCGACGACGGCCTCGACTTCGACAACGGCTACTCCGGCTCGATCCAGTTCGCCGCCCTGATCAAGCGCGCCTCGAACGACGAGGACGACGGCAACATCCTCACCGAGTCCGACAATCACCCGCAGACCTTCACCCTCACCCCGCAGACCAATCCGCGCGTGTACAACGTGACCGGCGTGCGCGAGAGCGGGCCGCGCGGCAACTACGGCTTCGTGCTGCGCCGCGGCACCGCGGGCAAGTTCTACAACACCATCCTCACCGGCAGCCGCCGCGCCCCCGTGACCGTGCGCGACGACGCCTCGTTCAACGCCATCGGGGCGGGCGAGCTGGCCGTCAACCACTCCCTGCTGCACGGCAACTTCACCGACGCCGGCTTCACCGGCAGCGACCGCGCGCAGCAGACGCGCGACTTTCTCTTCACCGCCATGACCCGCAACCGCAACGCCGATCCGCTGCTGGCCATGGGCGAGCCGACGCTGCTCGACACGCTCATGCCCGACCTCATGCCGCTGCCCGGCTCGCCCGCGCTCGACGCGGACTTCGTGGCCGTGCCGCCGGACAACGGCTTCCTCGAGCCGGTCGACTTCCTCGGCGCCGTCGGCCCGGGCCACGACTGGGTGCTCAGCGGCTGGGCCAACTTCTCGGACAACTGAGGACGACATGAAAAAAATCGCTTTCTTTCTCTTCCTGCTCTCCCTTTCCACCGCCGCCCTGGCCCAGTCGTACAGCGCGCAGCTCACCGGCGCGGCCGAGACGCCGGCCGGCGATCCGGACGGCCTCGGCTTTGCCGTGGTGACCATCGACGGCACGACGATCCGCTACACGGTCTTCGTGCAGAACATCGGCGCCCCGACCGACGCGCACATCCACATCGGCGCGGCCGGCGCGAACGGCAGCGTGGTGGTCCCCTTCAACGTCAACACGTTGACCAATGGCACGGCCACCATCACGCAGGAGCTGGCCAACCAGATCAACGCCAACCCCACGGGGTACTACGTCAACGTGCACAACGCCGAGTTCCCCGGCGGCGCGGTGCGCGGCCAGCTCGCGCGCGCGGAAGGCGACGGCGCGCGCGTGGCCTGGCTCCCGGTCATCGGCAAGGTGGCGGGGCAGGCGGGGACGAACTTCGTCACCGACATGCGGGTCATCAACAACGGCGGCTCCGTGGCCAGCGTGACGCTGGAGTTTTTCCCGCAGAACGCCGCCGGCAACACGGCCGCCTCCGTCACGCGCACGTTCACCGTCGTGCCGGGCGAGCAGAAGGTGCTCGACGACGTCATGCTGGCCACCCTCGGCGTCAGCGGCGGCCTGGGCGGCGTGAAGATCACCTCCGACCAGAACGTGCTCGCCACCGCCCGCGTCATCAACGACCTGCGCGCGGAAGGGAAGGGGACGGCCGGCTTCGCCTTCGACGCCGAGGAGACGGCGGAGACGGCCGGCACCCTGTCCTTCCTCTCCAACAACGCCGACTACCGCACCAACATCGGCTACTTCAACCCCGCCTCCACGCCGGTGACCGCGACGTTCGTCGCACGCCGCGCCTCCGACGGCGCGGTGCTCGGCACGAACACCATCACCATCCCCGGCTACGCCATGTTCCAGCAGGCCGCCTTCGGCCTGATCTCCAGCGTCCCCGAGTCCAGCCGCGGCCAGAACGACTTCTACGTCACCTGGACTTCGTCCGCCCCCCTCTTCGTCTACGCCTCCGTCACCGACAACAAAACCGGCGACGCCGTCCTCACGCAATAGCTCCCCCGGTCTGGAGTGCGGCAGCGCCAGCTGCCGCTCTCCATCCCGCAGCGCCAGCTGCGGCCGGCCAGCAATACCCAACGCGTGTCGAAGCGTGCGCGGAGCTCATCCTCAACGAAGCCGCGGCTGCGCTCCCAGTTCTCCGGTGCATCATGCGGTATAACAGAGCCATGGTTTGGCTGATGCGGCTGTTTGCCGTGGTCTACTCGGCGATCTCGTTCTTCTTCGCGGCAGCCGCCGTGATACTCGTTTTTCGCGCTGTGGCGACGCTCTGGCACGCCGTGACCCAATCCCCTACACAGGTATCGCAGGTCATTGAGAGCATCGGGATCCTCGCGATCGCTCTTGTTGCTCTCGAGATTGCCCAGACGGTCATGGAGGAGGAAGTCGTGCGCCGCTCGCAGGTCAGCGCGCCGACACGGGTCCGACGCTACCTGTCGCGTTTCTTCGTTGTCGTGGTGGTTGCGCTATCGATCAAGTATCTGGTCGCCGTTGTACGTTTCCTCGAGGCAGACCCGCGCTTGCTATGGAACGCGTCGTCAATAGGAGTGGCAACGGCGGCATTAGTCGCAGCTTGGGGCGTGTTCATCCGTCTGAATCGCGCAGCGGAAGACGTCGAGCCTGAGGCCATGGCGCATGCCAAACGCGAAGACGCCAACGTTCAATAGCGGAACCACGCGGCCGAACTTTCACGGTTGAGCGAACAACGATCGCCGACACCAAAGGTAGCCTGGAGGTGTCAGGCTGGCACCTTGATCCGAATGTTGTTATGCCTCGATGTCTCTGCTCGTCGGCTGCTGGGAGTGACGCCAAGCTGACGAGCCGCAAACCTGGACCTCTCACCGCACGAGCTCGTCGTACCACCCCTTCCACGTGGCGCGCCGGCGGCGAAACAACGCAGCGATCAAAGGATTCGTATAAACGAAGATCTTCCATAGCGGCCACTGGTCAAACCGCCGCGGTGATGGAACGACGTGAACGTCGCGGATGAATGCGACTCGCGCATTCATCCGGCGAGCCAGGTGACGTAGTCGCCAGTAGAAATCGACGTCTTCACCCATCCAGAGCGTCTGGTCGTAGCCGGACAACTCTGCGAATACGTCACGTCTACAGAACTGAGTTGCGCCTTGTGCCATGCCCAGCGTCAAGCCAACGAAACGCCAGAGCGCGAGGTACATCCGCACCATCCTGCGTTTGCTCGCGTGTTTGACGTCAACCGCGCCGCCGAGGCATGCGCTGTGATGCATGACGCGCTCGATGTGCTCGAGCAGAGTTTCCGGTACGGCTGTATCGGCGTCGACGAATACAAGAAGATCGCCTGACGCCGCCGCGGCTCCCGTGTTTCTCGCGGTTGCCACGCTGCGCGTCGGCTCGTGAACCACTGTCGCTCCCGCTCGACGGGCCACGGCTGCCGTCCCATCAGTACTCGCATTATCTACGACCAGAACTTCTACGCGAGACGAGAGATGGCGCCCGGCCGCCTTGACCGCGGCCAAGGTTACGGCGAGGTATTTCTCCTCATTGCACGCTGGCACCACGACCGAGATCATGAGCCGTATCTTGCCATGATCCCAGAACACCTGCCGTCACCTCCCGGACTCCTCCAGGCTGAAGGTACATGTTCTTCGCCTTGGCAGGAACGGCGGGCACCGGCGTGAGGGAGCACGAGCGTCCCGTGAGGGCAAACGAGCGTTCCCGCCAAGCCGACACCAAGGCTATGCGCATTCCTTCTGGCATTGGTCTTTAGCCATCTCGGCGGCCTGCTCGTCATTCTGTGCCTCGAATTTAATCGTCGTTTGCTTCGAACGGCTGCAGATGCAAATAAAGGTGTATTCATCGTACCCGGGTCGCGTTAGCGAAGGCACCTTGCCGACGAACTTTATCTTTGGTGTACCGAGCCACCACACCTGAACCCACGTGACGACATTGCACGAGCTGCACACCGCGTCTATCGCGATCGCGAAAGGGTACAAGATTACGCCGATTGTTCCCGTTACGGCGATACAGATCGTCTTTGCTACAGGGATAAGGATCTGCTGCGTTACCCAGATGACCACGCGTACAACGGTGGTGACAATTTCGCAAAACCACCCTCGTGGGTCCCACCATGGATATTGTTTACATGTCTGCTGCTGTTGAGTTACCCACGTGTCTACGGGAACAAGTATTTCCTTTGTGACCCAATCGGTGACCGTCGTGCAGATCATAGACATTTATTACCCCCTCTATCAGGCGTCCGCATCACGGTTCGACACTGGTGAGCTGTTACGCCGTCGCAGTCGATCTCGCTGGAATAGTAGTGACGGCAGGCCGGTGAACGTTTCACTGCCCAACTGACGGGGACTACATTGCCGAGCTTTCCCGGATCGGAATCGTGGAGTTCAAGCTGTCTCCTCGCGAGTCCCGGAGCATTGCGCATGAAGTGCTGATGGCGTCGATCGGGGCCCGGAACCGCATTGAGAACATGCGGGCATGGCTCACGGCCTCGATGCGGGCAGCCGCTCAACGGGGAACCGATGCGAAAGCATAAGACCCTTCGTTTCCGCAGACGTCTGGACCCCGACCAGCAAGATGTCGAACAGTTCGCCCGCGCGTACCACTTACTCGAGGATGAACGCCGGATCGCGTCGCGGAACTGGAAGTATCCCTCGCCGAGAACCTGTCGCCGAGCACGTATCACCATCTCGCCATCGTCCAGTCACGGTGCTATGCCTGGCGGGACGCCGGCGTCGCGCTCCGCGCCCTCGGGCGCCTCGACGAATCACTCGAGGCCCTCGTCCTGGCCACCACCGCGCTCAGCCTGCTCGTCGCCTTCGCGGTCTACCCGGCGCTCAAGACCTCGCTGGGGCGGCGGCGTCCCTGCGACTATGCGCCGGCGCTCCTCCGCGAGGTCCCGCCGCTCGATCGCTACTCGTGCCCCAGCGGACACGCCATGACCGCCGCCGCGTACGCGGCGCCGCTCGTCGCGGCCTGGCCCGCGCTGCTGCCGTTGGCGGTCGCGCTCTGCGCGGTCGTGGGGTGGTCGCGCGTGGCCCTCGGACATCACTACGTCAGCGACGTCCTGGCCGGCTCGCTCCTCGGGCTGGCCGTGGCCGTTCCCATGGTCGCGGTGCTGCTCTGAGCCGGTTCCCGCTCCCGCACCGGCCGCGCCTCTGGGGCGTGGCCGTCTCGCATTACCAGGTCGAGGGGAACGATCCCTGCGACTGGACGGAGTGGCCGCAGGCCGCCGAGCCGTGCGGCCGGGCGGCCGACTCGTGGACGCGCTACGAGGACGACGCGCTGCTCGCCCATCGCGCCGGCGCGAACGCGTTTCGCTTCTCCGTCTCCTGGAGTCGCGTCGAGCCCCGCCGGGGGGAGTTCGACGACCGGGCGCTGGCGCGCTACCGCCGCCTCGTCGACCGCCTCGTCGCGTACGGCCTCGAGCCGGTGGTCACGCTCTTCCACTACACGCACCCGCTCTGGTTCCATGAAAAGACGCCGTGGACCTCCACCGCCTCCGTGCTCGCCTTCAGCCGCTTCGCCGGCCGCGTGGCGGAGGCCCTCGGCGACGCGGCCCGCTTCTGGGTCATCCTCAACGAGCCGCTGGTCTTCCTGCTGGCCGGCTATCTCGAGGGGCGCATCCCGCCCGGCGTCACCGACACGCGCACGCTCAACAGCGTCTTCGACAACCTCCTGGCCGCGCACTGCGCCGCGGCGGGGGAGATCCGCGTGCGCATCCCGCGGGCGGCGTTCTCGGTGGCCCACAACATGATGGGCTTCGCGCCGGAGCGCGAGTCGAACCCGCTCGACGGCATCCTGGCCCGCACCGCGCACACGATGTACAACCGCGGCATCCTCGAGGCTTTCGGCACGGGACGCTGGAAGTTCCTCCTGCCGCCGGCCACCACCATCCGCGGCCAGCGCGACGAGCTGCCCGCCTGGACGGACGCCTTCGGCATCAACTTCTACTCGCGCCTGCACATGCGCTGTCCCGGCCGCACGCGCCTGATCGGCGACTTCGACTATCACGACCGCACCGGCCACGGCCTGACCGACAATGGCTGGGAGATCGCGCCCGAGACCCTGGGCGGCCTGATCGACGAGGCGGCCCAGATCGACCGCCCGCTGCTGATCACCGAGAACGGCCTGGCCGACGCCACGGACCGCTTCCGCCCTGCCTTCCTGCGCATGCATTACGACCAGATCGTGAAAGCCGAGGCGCGCGGCATCCCCATCCACGGCTACTTCCACTGGTCGCTCCTCGACAACTACGAGTGGCTGGAAGGGTACGAGCCGAAGTTCGGTCTCTACTCGGTCGACCGGAGCACCATGGTGCGCTCGCCGCGGCCGTCGGTGGAGGTTTTTCGCGATCTTGGCCGCGCCTTCACACGCTCTTTACCGCTTGCGCAAACTCCGCTGCAGGTCCATGTCCGACAGTGAGCCATGCTGCTCGCGGACTTCTTCGCCCTCCTCGCGCTCCTGGGCACGCTGCTCACGACCGTTCAGGCGCTGCTGGTGCGGCGCTTCGGCGGGCTGAAGCCCGCCGCTCCACCTCGTCCGGAATTCGTCTCCATCCTCAAGCCGGTGTGTGGACTCGATGACGAGCTCGAAGAGAACCTGCGCTCCTTCACGCAACTGCACGGCCTCCGCTACGAAGTCATCATCTCCGCCGAGGAGTGGGAGGAGCCGGCCCTCGAAGTGGCGCGGCGCGTGATGCGGGAGCATCCCGAGGCGCCGTTCCGGATCGTGGTCGACGGCGGCTCCCGCGCGGGCGTGGTCAACCGCAAAGTGGAGAGGCTCATCGCCGCGGCGCGGGTGGCGAAAGGCGACGTCTTCTTCATCAGCGATTCGAACGTACGCGTGGAGGCGGACGACGTGGCGCGCACGCTGGCCGCGCTCGACGATCCGCGCACGGGCTGCGTGTCGAACGTCTTCACCGGCTCCGGCGCGCGCACCCTCGGCGCGACCATCGAGTCGCTGCATCTCCTCGGCTTCGTGGCGCCCGGCGCCGTGCTGGCCGCGGCGGCGCGCGTCCCGTGCGTGGTCGGCAAGTCGATGGCGATCACCCGCGCGGCGCACGACGCCATCGGCGGCTTCGCGCGCTTCCGGCGCGTCCTGGCCGAGGACCAGGCCATCGGACTGGCCGTGCGCGAGGCGGGGTACCACGTCGTGCTCTCACCCGTGACCGTGCGCAACGTCGTGGTGGCGCGCAGCATCCGCCGCGCGGTGGACCGGCAGGTGCGCTGGAACAAGATCCGGTACGCCTTCTCGCACCGGATGTACGCCGCGGAGCTGCTCCTCAACCCGCTGCCGTTCGCACTCATCGCCGCGTGGTTCGTCCCGCTCTTCCCGCTCCTCGTCCTCGGCGCCCGCTGGCTGCAACTGGCCATCCTCAACCGCGCCCTCCGCGCGGGCCTGACCTGGAAGCAGCTCGCCGCCGTGCCGCTGCTCGACGCGCTGATGCTCTACGCCTGGTTCGTTCCCTTCTTCTCCAACGCCGTGACCTGGCGCGGCTACCGCGCGCGCATCGGGAGGAACACGGAGATGATCGAAGTGGCGGCGTGACGGCCGCCCGCGCTCGACCTCAGTGCGGGCATCCCACCCGGAATCTGCTATCATTGTTTCCTTCTATCCGGCACAGGAGGTGCGTATGCGGATCGTTCCCCGGTCTCTCCTGCTGTTCGCGCTTCTCGCCCTCGTGGCTTGCGCGACCCCTCATTCCGACGGCATCGCCACGCGCGGCAATTGCGACAACGTGCGCTGCGCCAGTTGCCCGGAGGGGCAGACGCCGGCGCTCAAGCCGCCCGATTGCTGCAAGTGCGTCCCCATCGACACCACGGTCACGGACTGCTCGAACGTCCGCTGTGCGTCGTGTCCGCCGGGACAAACGCCGTCACTCCAGCCGCCGGACTGCTGCAAATGCGTCCCGGCCAGGTGAGCGAGGCTGCCTGATGATCGAAGTGGCGGCGTGACGCCAGCGGTCCACGTTTCCCCCCTCTAACCAACCGCGGGGCGCGTGCGTCTGATCGAACAGGAGAGACGCCATGCGCATCTGGACATTGCTGACGATCACGACGATCACCATCGGCCTGGGGGCGCAGACCGTCGTGCCGGTCGGGCCTTTCGACTCGGTCGAGCTGCATGACGGCGGACACGTGGTCGTCCGGCCGGGAGCGACCCGGCGCGTCACGATCCTCCGCGACGATGCGGGGGCCGCACGCATTGCCGTGCGCGGGCAGCGGCTGGTCATTCACAACGCTCCCGGAAAGCATCGCCGCCACGAACGGCTGGAGATCGAGGTGGTCATCCCGGAACTGGCCGCCGTCTCCGTCTCGAACGGCGGGACCGTGCAGACCGCGGGTGCGTTTGCCGCACGGCCGGCCATCGCCGCCAGTGTCGCGCAGGGAGGGACGATCGACATCCGCTCGGTTGCCGCGGATGCCGTCGTCGCGGCCGTCGACTCCGGCGGCAGGATCTTCACCTCTCCCCGGCACACCCTGACCGCCAGCGTTCGCTCGGGAGGAGTCATCACGTATTGGGGAACCCCGCACGTCACCCGATCGGTCCGTGACGGCGGCGTCGTCGTGAAGGGAGCGCCGGGGAAGGCGGACCGGCCGCTGTCCGAGCTCGACCCCGGCCTGCCGGTCATTCCGCGGGTGCCGCCGGCCATCGTCACTCCTCGCTGAGCTGCTCGAAAAGCTCGCCGCCGGCCGCAAATCCGACCCAGCGCGTCCGGACGAGGAGCTTCAGCTCCTCGAGGAACCGCCGCTCGTCCATCTGCAACTCGGCCATCAGCGTCCGCGCGGGAGTGTGGCCGTCGCAGGCCTTGAGCAGCAGGTTCGCCACGAGAGTCGGCGGTGCGTAGCGCGCTTCGCGGACTTCCTCCTGCCGCAGATGCCGCGGGACGATGGCGTCGAGGTACGAGTCGTCGCGGCGGTCGACGACCAAGTCCGCGGCCAGCAGGCCGACCAGCACGGCCCGGACGTCGGACTCGTCGCGTTTCGAGCCATCGATGATCTGCCGGACCGTCCCCTTCCCGTTGACCAGCGAAAGGATCCGCCACTCCTTCGCCGTCAGCGAGATATCGTCGTGCGGCGGCTCGGCGGCGACGAAGAGCGGGGCGTCGTCCGGCGGCAGCAGGCTGGCCACGTGGGAGAGCTCGTCGATGCGGCGCAGTCCCTCGAGGATGAGGTTCTGCACGTTGTCCTCGACCGCTTTCTCCACCCGCGACGGCGTGCCGGCGAAGTACTCGAAACGACCCGTCTGGAACGTGATGGCCGAGTACACCGCCTCGGGTCCGACCACACCGTCGCAGACCGCGTGCACGATGGCCGTGCCGACGTAATGGATGACCGCCCGCGGGCGGCCGCCGTCATCGGTGATCAGCAGCACGCCGTCGCGGCCGCTGATGTGCAGGAACTGCAGCAGTTCCGGCACGGGCAGCGCCGACACGTCCCCTTCGAACGACTTCGTTCCGGACAGCGGCGCGAAGCCGATGGTGCTCATCACGGCGGGAACCGTAGCGAACGGAGATGTTCGTCGCGTGCGGCGGGTGTGAAAGCGCGGTGAAGAGGCGCGGTGCTTCACCCGCTCTTCACGTTCACCGCACCGCGGCTTCGACCGAGTACCGTAACGTCGGCCGGTCATGACCTGGGAAGAGCTGCTCGCGTCACGCCTCGACCGCCGCCGGCTGGCCGGCGCCGCCGCCGCCGCGGCGCTGCCGCTGACGCTGCGCGCGTCGGCACGGCGTCCGGCGCGCGTCCCGTTCACGCCCGTGCCCGCGTCGGGCGCGGACCGATTCACGGTCGCGAAAGAGCTCGACGCGCGGGTGTTGCTGCGCTGGCAGGACGATCTCGGCAACGGCGCCACGTTCGGGAACGATCCCGACTTCACGGCCTTCTTTCCCATCGACCTCCTCGACCGCGGCTTCGATCTCGCGCGGCCGCATGCCGGCTTCGCCCCGCGCAACGCGGCGAGTACCGAGGGACTGCTGGTCGTGAACCACGAACAGTTCGACCCGAGGTTCCTGCATGGACCCTCCTGGCGCGACCGCACGGCGGCGCAGATCGCGCGCGAGCACGGCGAGGTAGGCGTGAGCGTCACGCGCGTCGCACGCGCGAACGGCCGCTGGAGCGTCGTGCGCGATCGGCTCAACCGGCGTTGCGACGCCCGCACGCGCTTCCGCATGACCGGCCCGGCGGCGTCGATCGACGGCGGACCGGAAGCGGTGGGCACGCTCGCCAACTGCTCCGGCGGCGTCACGCCCTGGGGCACGGTGCTGAGCTGCGAGGAGAACTATCACGACTATCTCTCGCCCGGCTTCGGGTGGAGCGAGGAGATCTACGCGCGCCGCCACTACGGCTGGATCGTGGAGATCGATCCGTTCGATCCGGCAGCGACGCCGCGCAAGCACACGGCTCTCGGCCGCATGCGCCACGAGAACGTCGCCATCCGGGCGGCGAAGGACGGCACGGTGGCCGCGTACATGGGCGACGACAAAATCGATTCGTGCGTGTTCAAGTTCGTCGCCGCGCGGAAGCTGAGCCGCGACCGCGAGGCCAACCTGCGCCTTCTCGAAGCGGGGCGGCTCTACGCGGCCGACTTCGCGAACGGCCGCTGGCTGGAGATCGCGCAGACGCCCGAGGCGCTGGCGGACGCGCGCGCGGCCGCGCTGGCCGTGAAGGCGACGCCGGTCGACCGGCCCGAGGACCTGGAGATCGACCCGATCGACGGCAGCGTCTTCATTGCCATGACCAACAACGCCACGCATGGCAACTTTCACGGCCACATCGTGCGGCTCGCGGAGTCGAACGACGACGTCGCGTCCACGACGTTCGACTGGAGCATCTTCGCCACCGGCGGCCCGCAAAGCGGCTTCTCGTCCCCAGACAACCTCCTCTTCGACGACCGGGGCAATCTCTGGATGTGCACGGACGTCTCGGACACTTCCGTCGGGCGCGGGATCTACTCGTTCCTCGGCAACAACTCCATGTTCTTCTTCCCGCGCGGCGGATCGGGGGCGCTGCACCGGTTCGCCACGGGTCCCGTTGAATGCGAGCTGACCGGTCCCGCGTTCACCCCCGACGGTTCGACGCTGTTCCTGTCGGTCCAGCATCCCGGCGGCGATTCCGCGGAGCTGGAGACGAAGGGGCCGTCCAGTCACTGGCCCGACGGCGGCAGCGCCATGCCGCGCGGCGCGGTGATGGCCATCACGGGGTTCTGACGCGCGCGAACGCGCTCGGCGGGCAGCCGGTGAGCCGCGTGAAGGCCGTGCTGAACGGGCCCGCCGACTGATAGCCGACCCGTTCAGCACGG
>Ga0196976_1000899_pt1 | contig 15904 bp, 10 predicted proteins | sample S3v_513CmetaG_FD_148644 | JGI IMG/M metagenome (GOLD analysis project Ga0196976, IMG submission 148644) | Soil microbial communities from Anza Borrego desert, Southern California, United States - S3+v_5-13C | ecosystem: Environmental > Terrestrial > Soil > Desert | place: USA: California...
GATGATGAAGTCGTGGCCCTTCGGCTTGTGGCGGATGGCGTCGCGGATCGCCTGCTCCACCACCGCGTCGTCGTCGCTCAGGCGCAGCGGCGTGCGCAGGTCGGCGGCGTCCTCCTGGCCCAGGCACATGTACAGCGTGCCGGTGCAGGTCAGCCGCACGCGGTTGCAGCTTTCGCAGAAATTGTGCGTCAGCGGCGTGATGAAGCCGATCCGCTTGCCCGTCTCCGCCACCCGCACGTACCGCGCCGGGCCGCCGGTGCGATAATCGCTGTCCTCCAGCGTCCAGCGCTTCTCCAGCTCGGCGCGCACCATGGACAGCGGCAAGTACTGCTCCAACCTCGTGTCGCCGCCCATCTCGCCCATCGGCATCACCTCAATGAAGGTGAGGTCGCAGTCGTTGGCGCCGCACCATTCCACCATGCGGTGGAACTCGTCATCGTTGACGCCCTTCAGCGCCACGGTGTTGATCTTGACGGCCAGGCCCGCCTCGCGCGCCGCCGCGATGCCGCCCAGCACCTTGTCGAACTTGCCCCAGCGGGTGATGGCCTGGAACTTGTGCGGGTCCAGCGTGTCCAGCGACACGTTGATGCGCTTCATCCCGGCCTCGACCAGCCCGCCGGCGTACTTGAACAGCATGGAGCCGTTGGTGGTCAGCGTCAGCTCGTCCAGGTCGCCGGACTTCACGTGGCGGCCCAGCGACTGGATGAGGTCCATGATGCCGCGGCGCACCAGCGGCTCGCCGCCCGTCAGGCGCAGCTTGCGCGTGCCCAGCCGCACGAAGGCGGATGACAGCCGGTCCAGCTCCTCCAGCGTCAGCACCTCCGCCTTGGGCAGGAAGCTCATGTCCTCGGACATGCAGTAGACGCAGCGGAAGTCGCAGCGGTCGGTGACCGACACGCGCAGATAGCTCACCGTGCGGCCGAACGGATCGACGAGCGGGGCGGGGCTGGCGGCGGTGGACATCTCGACTCTTCCTCCCGGAACGGCGGCGCGAGGCTTCTTCTCTATCCTTCACTATCGCGCTGACGGAGCACCCAATCATATAGGACATTGGGAGGAGTTTTCGCCCCCAAGCCCCCTGTGGTTTCAGCCCACCACAACCGCGCGCGCGGGGGCTTGACTCCGGTCAAGCCTCCGGCGGCTTTACCCCTGCACCGCCCGCGCCGTGGCGCGCAGCTCGCCGAGGAAGCCGTCGATCTGCCCCTTCAAGGCCTGCGCCTCACTGCCCAGCGCGCGGCTGGCGTCGGCCACGTCGCCGGCCGTCGCCAGCGTGCCGGCGGCACTCTGCGACACCTCGGCGATCTCGCCGGCGATGCGCCGGGTGCCGACGGCCGCCTCGGTCACGCTGCGCGTGATGTCGCCCATGGCGGCGTTCTGCTCCTCCACGGCGGCGGCGATGGTGGTGGCGGTCTCGTTGACGCCGCGGATGGTCGCCTCGATGCGGTGGATCGCCGCTTCGGTGGTCTGCGTGCCGGTCTCGACCGAGGTGATGATGCGGGTGATTTCCTCGGTGGCGTTGGCGGTCTGGTTGGCGAGGTTCTTCACCTCCTGCGCCACCACGGCGAAGCCCTTGCCCGCCTCGCCGGCCCGCGCCGCCTCGATCGTGGCGTTGAGCGCCAGCAGGTTGGTCTGGGACGCGATGGAGTTGATCAGCCCGACCACCTCGCCGATGCGCTTGGTGGCTTCCGCCAGGTCGCGCACGGCGACGGAGGTGCTCTCCGCCTCCTCCATGGCGCGCCGCGCGACGGCGGCCGACTGCTCGACCTGCCGGCCGATCTCCTGGCTGGAGCTGGACAGCTCCTCGGTGGCCGCGGCCACGGTCTGCACGTTGGTGCTGGTCTGCTCGGTGGCGGCGGAGACGGAGGCGCTCTTGCGCTGCGTCATCTCGGCACTCTGCGACAGGGTGCGCGAGGCGGCCCCCAGCCGCTCCGTCTCCGTCGCGACGCGGCCGATCAGCGACTGCACGCGGTTCTGCACGTCGTCGGCCATGCGCAGCAGCGCCCGGCTCTCGTGCTCGCGCGCCTCGCGCTTCAGGCGTTCCTGCTCGGCGATCAGGCGCTGCCGCTCCGCCGTGGCGTCCTTGAAGACCTGCAGGGCCTCGGCCATGGTGCCGAACTCGTCGCGCCGGCCGGTGTCCGGGATGGCGACGGCCGTGTCGCCGGCCGCCAATCGCCGCATGGTCTCGGCGAAGCGGTTCACGGTGCCGCTCACCTGCCGCCCGATCACCACGGCCACGCCCGCCACCACGCCGACGATCAGCAGCGCCACCCCGCCCAGGAAGCCGGCGTTGCGCCAATAGGCGGCGTCCACGTCGTCGATGTAGATGCCGGTGCCGATGATCCATTGCCAGGGCTCGAACCCTTCGGCGTAGGACAGCTTGGGCAGCGGCTCCGACGTGCCGGCCTTGGGGAAGCGGTAGGCGACGGTGCCGCCGCCGGCCCGGCCCGCCTTGATCAGCTCGCGCACGAAGAACACGCCGTCGGCGTCCTTCAGGTCCAGCAGCTCCTTGGTGCCTTCCACCTGCGGGCGCGGCCCCAGCACCAGGTTGGTGCCGTCGTAGGCGTAGACGAAGAAATACTCCGCGCCGGCATAGCGGATGCCGCGGACGGCGGCGCGCGCCTGCTCCTGCGCCTGCGCCTCGGTCAGCCGTCCGGCCTTGGCCTCTCCATGGTAATGGGCGAGGATCGGCCGCACGCTCTGCACCACGTTGCGCAGCATCAGGCGGTGGCCGTCCAGTTGCGAGTCGCGCAGGTGCATCAGGCCGACGATGCCGAGGACGAGCAGGCCGCCGGCCGCGACGGCGGTCAGCAGCAGCAGGCGGAGGCGGAGCGTGAGGGTGGGCATGGGCGGGCTCGTTGACTGGAACACGGCCCCAAGGTTAGCAATCAAATTGCTACCAAATTACTCAATCCGCCCTTCGGATTGCGCCGCCCTCACGCCCTGTCCTCAGGTTCCAGCCCTCATGCCCCGTCGTCGCTGCCTTCCCCGGCGGTCTCGCGCTCGCGCAGATAGTCGTCGGTGGTGCGGGTCACCCGCGGGCCGCCCATGGTCATGGGATCCTGGCCACGCTCCACCTGGTCGATGACGCGGCAGTCTTCGCACATGCGGATGCGGTTGGCGGCCTCCGGCGTCGCGAACATCCAGTGCTTGCCGGCCAGCGCGTTCACGATCTTCTCGATCGACGACTTGGTGGCGAAGGGCTTGGCGCAGCGCACGCAGCAGAACGGCTCCTCCTCCTTGACCACCTTCGCCCCGCGCGCCTCGTCGCGGAAGTCGATCTCGGGCACGAGGCTGATGACCTTCTCCGGGCAGGTGTTCTTGCACAGCCCGCACTGCACGCAGGCGTCCTGCGCGAAGCTCAGCATCGGCTTGTCCGGGTTGTCCAGAAGCGCGCCGGTGGGGCAGGCGCCGACGCAGGACAGGCACAGCGTGCAGCCCTCCACATTCACCGCCAAGCGGCCGAACGGCGCGCCCGTGGGCAGCGGCAGCACCTCCACCGGCGTCGGCGCCACCTTGTGCAGGTGGCGCAGCGCCAGCATGACCAGCGTGCGCTTGCCGCCCATGGGCAGGAACAGCCCCGGTGCCGCCGCCGGCTGCGCCGGCAGGCTCCACAGCTCCGCCGCCACCGCGTCCGGGTCGCGCGCCTCGACGACGCCGACCCGGCCGGAGCCGTAGCCCAGCCCCGCCATGGCCGTCTCGATCAGGCCCACCTGGCTGGCCAGCCCGGCGGTCTCGCCCTGGTTGGACGGGCCGGTCAGCACGCGCACCTGCGCGGCGCCGTAGGCCAGCGCCACCGCGAAGAAATCCAGGCCCAGCTGCGTCACCTCGTTGACGGCGAAGGGCAGCACGCGGGCCGGCAGGCCGCGGCCGAAGCGCCCGGTCAGCGCCACCACCTCCTCGCCGTGCTCGGCGTCGTGCACCAGCAGTGCGGCGTCGCGGCCCCCGGCGCTCTGGTACGCCGACAGCAGCGTGCGCAGCCGCTCGAACAGCGCCTGCTGCGGCGGCAGGGCGTAGGTCGCCGCCCCGGTCGGGCAGACCGACGCGCAGGAGCCGCAGCCGGCGCAGACGTGCGGGTCGATGCTCACCGCATCGCCGGCCGCCGTGATGGCGCCGGTCGGGCAGACGTCCAGGCAGCGCGTGCAGCCCACCTTGCGGCTGCGCGAATGCGCGCACAGGTCGGCCTTGAAGTCGACGTAGCGCGGCTTGTCGAACTCGCCCACCAGATCGGCGGCGGCGAACAGCGCCTTGGCGACCTGGGCCGGGCTGTCCGGGTCGGGCCGCAGGTAGCCGTCGCGCTTCTCGTGCGCCGGGAACAGCGGCGCGCCGCCGGTCAGGTCGAGGATCAGGTCGCACTTCGAGGTCGCACCCCGGTGCGCCCCCTCGAACGCCAGCGTCGTGCGCGAGGACGGCACGGCGGCGCCGTAGCCGTCGACCACCACCTCGAAGGCACCCAGCCAGCCCTTGGCGGCGCGGATGGTGCCGCGGAACACCGGCACGTCCATGACGCGCGGCGGCGCCACGTCCTTCGGATCCTTCAGCAGCACCGTGACGTCCAGGTGCTTGGAGAGCTGCCGCGCCGCCTCGATCGCCCGCTCGTCGGTGCCGTAGATCAGGCACACGCCTTCCGACTTCAGCGTGATGGAGCCGGTGGGCGGCACGTCCATGGTGGCTTCGCGCAGCAGGGCGGCGATCTTGGGCAGCGCCTGCGCGCCCTCGTCCGACCAGCCCGCGCGCTCGCGGATGTTTGTGAAGCGCAGGTCGGCCTGCGGCGCCTCCTCGCCCGCCACCTCGGCGAACAGCGGCGCTTCCTGCGTGCAGGCGACCAGCAGCGGGCCGTCGGCGGCCTTGGCCGCCGCGACGAAGCGGTCGATCTGGCTGCGGCAGAGCTGCGTGTGCACGCCGGCCGGCGCGTCGGCCCCGCAAGCGAGGCCAAGCGCCTTGCCATCGATCGGCATGCTGTGCGCGCAATCGCAGACCAGAACGGTGCGGCCGTTGATCTTCATCTCGTGTGCCTCATCCCGTATGCGTCTTGGGCGGCACTGTTTGCCGTGCCACGACGTTCGCCTTTCGTTTAATATCCGCCCGTCCGGGTGATTTGCGACCCGAATCTTTTTGGGGCCACTCGTTCTTTTGGGGGATGCAGGCGCTTATGCGCGAGATGATGAACACCCGCGAGGTGGCGGAGTACCTGCGCATCAAGGAACGCAAGGTCTACGACCTCGTTGCGGCGCGCCGCATCCCGTGCTCCCGCGTCACCGGCAAGTGGCTGTTCCCCAAGTCCCTGATCGACCTGTGGGTGTCCTCCGGCGCCGAGTATGCGGAGCCGGGGCTGCGCCTCGACCGTCCCGCGCCGCCGCCGGTGGCGGCGGGCAGCCACGACCCGCTGCTCGACTGGGCGGTGCGCGAATCCGGCAGCGGCCTCGCCTTGCGCGCCGACGGCAGCCTGGACGGCCTGCGCCGCTTGGCTGGGGGCGAGGCGATGCTGTGCGGCCTGCACGTGCTGGACGGTGACAGCGGCGCCTACAACGTGCCGATGATCGAACAGGGCCTGCCGGGCCTGGACGTGGTGGCGGTGGAATGGGCGGTGCGCACGCAGGCGCTGCTGGCCGCCCCCGGCAACCCCCTGGGCATCCGCACCGTCGCCGACCTCGCCGCCCGGCGCCCGCGCGTCGTGCTGCGCCAGCCCGACGCCGGGGCGCAGGTGCTGCTGGTCCACCTCCTGGCGAAGGACGGGCTGACACCCGCCGACCTCGCCGCCGTGGACGGCGTCGCCCGCACCGAACTGGACCTCGGCCTCGCCATCCTGGAGGGCCGCGCCGACGCCGGCCTGGGTGCGCTCGCCGTGGCGACGCAGCTGAAGCTGGACGCCGTGCCGGTGCAGGAGGAACGCTTCGACCTCGTGATGCGCCGCCGCGATTACTTCGAGCCGCCGGTCCAGGCGCTCCTCGCCTTCACCCGCACGGACGCCTTCCGCAAGCGCGCGGCCGAACTCGGCGGCTACGACGTCGCCGGGGTGGGGGCGGTGCGGTTCAACGGACCGTAAGGTCGCGGGCAAATCCGATGCTGTTTGCGACCCTGCATTGAGTGTATTCTCGCCCCGGCATCTTTTCAGCACGGTCCGGGGACGTCATGGGCGAGCAGGTTTCGATCTTCGTTTCGTACGCGCACGCCGATGCGAAGTGGCTCAAGCAGCTGGACCCGCACCTGAATGGTTTGAGGCTGCATGCACAGGTTGAGTGCTTCGACGATCGTCAGCTTCTGGGCGGCGACGCCTGGGATGCCGTCATCAAGGAAGCGCTCGATCGGGCGGACATTGTCCTGCTGCTGGTCACCGCCAACTTCATCGGATCCAAATACATCCACAAGGTGGAACTGCCGGCGGCGCTGAAGCGACGGGAACAGGACGGCTGCGTGGTGGTGCCGGTGCTCCTGGACGACTGCGCCTGGGAAGTGCTGAAGATCGACGAAATCAACTTCCTGCCGAAGGATGGTGAAGGCGCGCTGAAGCCGGTCACCGACTGGGGGCGGAAGGCCAAGGCGTTGACCCAGGTGACTCAGAACGTCCTGAAGCTGGTCGAACGCCGCCGGGCCAGCGCCGAGCGGGAGGCGGCAACCAGGATCGCCGGCATCGACCTGCCGCTGTACCGCCGGCGGGCGCAGGCGAAGTGGTCGGCGGTGGATCTGGCAGCGCTGGCGGCGCCCGGCGCGGTGGACGCCGACGCCCCCATCCGCCTCGCCGACGTCTTCGTGCCGCAGCTGGCGCGCCGCAGCCGCCCGGTGGCGTCGCTGCCGCGCGACTGGCTGCTGGCGCAGGGCCTGGACCCGGATGCCGAGGCCAAGCGTCAGGAAGAGGAAGCCGCGAAGTGGGAGCGGCTGACCCCGGTTCCCGCCCTGGACCTCGTGGCCCAGGCGGAGCCGCCGCACCTTGTCCTGCTGGGCGATCCGGGGGCCGGGAAATCGGCGCTGGCCCGCTACATCCTCCTCCAGCTCCTGGCGGACGCAGCGGCGGAGGATTCGCCGCTGGCGGCCCTGCGCGGGCACATGCCCTTCCTGGTCGAGCTGCGGGATTACGTCGCCCGGGAAGGTGAGGGGTGCTGCACCGACCTTCTGGAATACCTTGGCTATTGCGGCACGAAGCTGGGCTTCGGCTTCGACCGGGCGGCGGTGGAGCAGCATCTGGCGGCCCAGCCGTCGCTGCTGATCGTCGACGGGCTGGACGAGATCTTCGACCCGAAGCGGCGGGCGCTGATGGCCGAACACATCATCGGCCTCCTCGGCCGCTTCCCGCGGTTGCGGGTGCTGGTCACCGCGCGCATCGCCGGCTTCGACGACCACCCCTTCCGGGCCGCGGGCTTCGCCGTCGCGACGCTGGTCGACCTGACGCCTGAGCAGGTGGCGGCCTTCGTCCGCGACTGGTTCGCCATCGTCTTCCGCGGCGACGACCTCGCCGCCACCCGTGCGCTGAACGACCTGAGCGAGGCGCTGAAGCGCCGGCCGCAGCTCCGGGCCATCGCCGGCAACCCGATGATCCTGACGATCATGGCGACGGTAGCGCGCCACAAGCGCCTCGCCCGGTCGCGTGCTGCGCTCTACGCCCAGGCGCTGGAGCTGCTGTGCTACACCTGGGACTACAAGCGTGGCCTGGAGCTTCCCCCCGACAGCCCGCTGATCGACCTGCAGCCGGAAGACACGCTGCTGATGCTCCGGCGCATCGCATGGCGCATGCAGGAATCGCCCGACGGCCTGCGCGCCAACGCCATCACCGAGGCCGACCTGCGCGCCGTGCTCCAGACGTTCTTCGAGCAGGACTGGCGGTTCGACGCCCCCAAGGCCAACCGCGCCGCGCGCGAGATGCTGTCGCGGCTGGAGGTGCGCAACTGGGTGCTGACGGTGCGCGGGCCGGCCCTCTACGGCTTCGTCCACCGCACCTTCCTCGAATACCTGTGCGCGCAGGAATTGACCGAGCGCTTCCGCGCGCAGCAAATCGACGCCGATGAAATGATTGCCGGCTACGTGACGCCGCGCCTGGACGACGATACGTGGCACGAGGTGCTGCGGCTGCTCGCCGGCTCCCTGCCTCCTCCGGTCGCCGAGCAGGTCCTCCTCGCCATCGCCCCGGATGTGGCGGAGGTCCTGGAGCATCGCGACCGCATCGGGCTGGCGTGGCAGGGCTTGGCCGAGGTCGATCCGCGCCAGATCCCGACATTACCGTCGATCTGCGGGCGCCTGACCGATGCGCTGTATCGTTGGCTTGCCGAGGGAAGCGACGATGAGATGAACTTGACGGACGCCATCGCCGAAGCCGCGGCTGGTATCGGTCTGGTGAGTTGGCCGGCACCGCATCCTCCGGTACGGCCGTGGCCGGACCGGTCGGAGCATCTGCCTTATAGTCATGCTTACATCATTAGTGTGCTCGGGAGATCGATCTGGCAGTGTTCTGAACAGGCGCGTGCCCTTGTTGAAACCGTGTGCCGTACCGATAGCCATTTTGTTGCCAGGGGGCCTGCGCTTTGGGTCCTTGGATCCCAGTTCACGGACCATCCGAATACGCAAGCGACGCTGCTGGCCCGAGCAGTGAAGGACGAGGATGGGTACTGCCGCGGCCAAGCGCTGTCGGTGCTAGGCGCGCACTTTTCGTTGGATCCGGCGACACTGCCGCTTCTGCGCACCCGTGCCGTGGAGGACGAGGATGGGGGCTGCCGCGGCCAAGCGCTGTCGGTGCTTGGCGAGCACTTCTCTTCGGATCCGGCGACGCTGTCCCTACTGCGCGCCCGGGCGGTGGAGGACGCGGATGGGGGCTGCCGCAGCGATGCACTGTGGGCGCTTGCCGAGTACTTTTCGTCGGATCCGGCGACGCTGTCCCTGCTGCATGCTCGGGCGGTGGAGGACGCGGAAGGGGGCTGCCGCAGTAATGTACTATGGGCGCTTGCCGAGTACTTTTCGTCGGATCCGGCGACGCTGTCCCTGCTGCGCACCCGTGCTGTGGAGGACGAGGACGGGGGCTGCCGCGGCCAAGCGCTGTCGGTGCTTGGTGCGTACTTTTCGTCGGATCCGGTGACACTGCCGTTGCTGCGCACCCGTGCCGTGGAGGACGAGGACGGGGGCTGCCGCGGCCAAGCGCTGTCGGCACTTGGCGCGCACTTTTCGTTGGATCCGGTGACACTGCCGTTGCTGCGCACCCGTGCCGTGGAGGACGAGGACGGGCGCTGCCGCGGCCAAGCGCTGTCGGTGCTTGGCGAGCACTTCTCTTCGGATCCGGCGACGCTGCCCCTGCTGCGTGCCCGGGCGGTGGAGGACGAAAGCGGAGACTGCCGTGCGACCGCATTCCTCGTCTGGTCACGGACTTCAAACGTGTCTCATGCCAACGTCCTTGCATCGCGGGATCTTGATGGAGTGCGTCCGGGTCGCGATCCGCGGGAACCGATAACGCCCGACGACATCACTGCCGCCGCCGAAAAGCTGGGCGAAACGCCCGAGACGATCCGGGCCCTGTACGAGCAACTGGCGCAGCAGGTGCCGCTGACGTTCGCCTGACGCTGAATGGTGAGTCCGCGGCGCACGCCGCGGGCCTCCGGCGGCAGCCGCAGGGGCGGGTCATAAAGCATCCATAAGTAGAAATTTCATATCGGCCGTGCCGCACTGTCGCGCTCCCGCGAACGGCCGCGGTGCGGCTGGCACTTTTGTCGCACACCCAAGTATGACGGATTTGTTGCAAACCCAATATTACGTATGGAATAGTCCCGTTAACCGCTTTTGTGCAACTACAGATTGCCGCTTCCGGGGCGCGCCCTCCATGACCATCAGAACCCGTTTGCTTGCCTCCCTGCTTCTGCTCGGCCTTCTGCTGTCGGTCAGTTCGGCGTGCGGGCTGTACTTCCTCAATCTGGCGGAAAGCGGGCTGGGCAGCGTCTACAACGACCGGGTCGTGCCGCTGCGGGATCTGAAGGTCGTCTCCGACCTCTACGCCGTCGACATCGTCGACACCTCGCACAAGGTGCGCGCCGGGGCGCTGCGCTGGGAGGAGGGGGCGGCCTCCGTCCGCAAGGCGCTGGCGGAGACGGACCGGCGCTGGTCCGCCTACATGGCCACCTACATGGCGCCCGAGGAAAAGCGTCTGGCCGGCGAGGCGGCGTCCCTGATGAAGCAGGCCACCGCGGCGTCCGAGGCGCTGGCCAAGCTGATGCAGGCCAGGGACAAGGCCGGGCTGGACGCCTTCGTGGAAAAGCAGATGTACGCCGGCATCGACCCCTTCACCGAGGTCATCGGGCGCCTCGTCGACCTGCAGATCACCGAGGCGCAGGCGGTGTACGAGGAGACGGAGGCCAACTACCGCCGCTCGGTCGTCATCATGGCGGTGATCGTCGGGCTCGGCCTAGCCGCCGTCGCCTTCGCGCTGTACACCACGGTCGGCCGCGTCACCCGCCCGCTCAACGCCATCGCCGCGCTGATGGAGCGGCTGGCCACCGGCGACCTCGGCATCGACGTCACCGGCGCCGACCGGCGGGACGAGGTCGGCTCGCTCGCCCGCTCGCTCCGCGTCTTCAAGGACAACGGGCTGGAGATGCGCCGCCTGCAGGCCGAGCAGGAGCGGCAGAAGCGCGAGGCGGAGGAGGAGCGTCGCCGCGCCCTGCACGCGCTTGCCACCCAGTTCGAGGACGAGGTGAAGGGCGTGGTGCAGGCGGTGATGGCCGCCGCCCAGCAGCTGCAGTCCGCCGCCCGCAGCATGACCACCATCGCCGAGGAGACGACCCGGCAGGCCACCACCGTCGCCGCCGCCACCGAGCAGGCCTCCGCCAACGTGCAGACCGTCGCCGTCGCGTCGGAGCAGCTGAGCGGCTCCATCGGCGAGATCGGCCATCAGGTCGGCCGCTCCGCCGCTATCTCGCGCGAGGCGGTGGAGGAGGCCGAGCGGACCAACGCCACGGTGGAGGGGCTGTCCACCGCCGCCCAGCGCATCGGCGACGTGGTCAGCCTGATCCAGTCCATCGCCAGCCAGACCAACCTGCTGGCGCTGAACGCCACCATCGAGGCCGCCCGCGCGGGCGAAGCCGGCAAGGGCTTCGCCGTCGTGGCCAGCGAGGTCAAGCAGCTCGCCAACCAGACGGCCAAGGCGACCGAGGACATCACCCAGCAGATCACCGCCATCCAGGCCGCCACCACCGGTGCCGTGGAGGCGATCCGCAACATCGGCCGCACCATCGCCCAGGTCAGCGACATCGCCGGCGCCATCGCCGCCGCGGTGGAGGAGCAGTCCGCCGCCACGCAGGAGATCGGCCGCAACGTCCAGCAGGCCGCCCAGGGCACGCAGGAGGTGTCGGACAACATCACCGGCGTCAGCCGCGCCGCCGAGGAAGCCGGCGCCGCCGCCACCCAGGTCCTGGACGCCGCCGGCGGCCTGTCCCGCGAATCCGGCCGCCTGCACCAGCAGGTCGACGCCTTCATCGCCCGCGTCCGGGCGGGGTGAGCCGCCGCGGATGTTGGGTTTTCGCTGGCGCTCAACCCAACCTACGGTGACGCCGTAGGTTGGGTTGAGGCCGAAGCCGAAAACCCAACGTCATGCACGTCCCGTCACGCCCCCGGTTCGTTGGCGTTGGGGAAGAACAGGCGGTCGCCGTTGATCTTGAAGTCGGCGATGGCCTTCTGCCCGTCGGACGAGACCAGCCAGTCGATGAAGGCTTGGCCCTCCGCCGCCTTGACGTGCGGGAACTTCTGCGGGTTGGCCAGGATCACGCCGTACTGGTTGAACAGCCGCTGGTCGCCCTCCACCACCACGTCCAGCCCGGCGCGGTTCTTGAAGCTCAGCCACGTGCCGCGGTCGGCCACCGTGTAGGCGTCCATGGCGGCGGCCGCGTTCAACGTCGCCCCCATGCCCTGGCCCAGCGCCTTGTACCAGCCGCCGGGTGCGGCCGCCGGGTCGATGCCTGCGGCCTTCCACAGCGTCTGCTCGGCCTTGTGGGTGCCGCTGTCGTCGCCGCGCGACACGAACGGCGCCTTGGCCCCGGCGACGCGGGCCAGCGCCTTGGACACGTCCTTCAGGCCCTTGATGCCGGCCGGGTCGGCCTTCGGCCCGACCACCACGAAGTCGTTGTACATCACCGGCAGGCGCTTCACGCCGAAGCCCTCGGCGACGAACTTCTCCTCCGACGGCTTGTGGTGCACCAGCAGCACGTCGGCGTCGCCGCGCCTGGCCATGTCGATGGCCTGTCCGGTGCCCTTCGACACCACCCGCACCTCGACGCCGGTCTTCGCCGTGAACAGCGGCAGCAGGTACTTGAACAGTCCCGAATCCTCGGTCGAGGTGGTCGAGGCCACGGTGATGAAGCGATCGGCCGCGGACGCGGTGTGCGGCAGTGCCGCCAGCGCGGCGGCCGCCACGGCGGCGGCGATGAAGGTGCGGCGAAGCATGGGCGTCTCTCTCCCTTCCTCTCTTGGTCAGACGAATCGTGGTCAGACGAACGACCCGCGGGCGGAGTCGCGGATGATGCTGACGGCGGCGTTCACCGCCAGCGACAGGACGATCAGGATCAGGCCGAGGCCGAGCGCCAGCGGCAGGTCGCCCTTGCTGGTCTCCAGCGCGATGGCGGTGGTCATCACGCGGGTGACGTGGTCGATGTTGCCTCCGACGATCATCACCGCCCCCACCTCGGCCGAGGCGCGGCCGAAGCCGGCCAGCACCGTGGTGGCCAGGCTGACGCGCGCCTCCATCAGCAGCGTGGCGATGGTGTGGAACGGTCCGGTGCCCAGCACGCGCAGCAGGTCGTCGTACTCGACCAGCAGGTCCTCCACCGTCTGCCGCGTCAGTGCGGCGACGATGGGCGTGATCAGCACCGCCTGCGCGGCGATCATGGCGGTGGGCGTGAACAGCAGTCCCAGCGCGCCGAACGGGCCGGAACGCGACAGCAGCAGGTACAGCACCAGCCCCACCACCACCGGCGGCAGCCCCATCATGGCGTTCAGCGCCACCACCACCACGCGCCGGCCGGGGAATCGGAACGCCGCCAGCGCCGCGCCCAGCGGCAGCCCGACCAGCGCCGCCGCCAGCACCGCCGACAGGCTGACGCGCAGCGACAGCCCCACGATCTCCACCAGATCCGGGTCCAGCGTCCCGATCAGGCGCAATGCGGTGGCGAAGGCGGCGGCGAATTCGTGCATGATGGCTCCTGCACGCTTATGCCGTTTTCCTGCATCCTTTACAAGGCGCCTTCCCCCCTTGCGGTACCAAAGGCGCGGCCCCACACTGTTCCTATGGACTCCGAAGAATTCGCCATACGGCCGAATCCGGCCGACCCGCGGCTGACGCAGCGCGTGTCCGGCCTCGACCAGGAGGGCAAGCCGGTCGAGACCGCCGTCACGGTGGAACGGCCGCTGACCCTGTTCCTCAACGGGCAGGAGGTCGTCACCATGATGACCATCGCCGACTACCCGGAATACCTGGCGGTCGGCTACCTGCTGAACCAGAACATGCTGAAGCCGGACGACCGCATCACCGGCATCGACCACGACGAGGAGACCGAGATCGTCGTCGTCCGCACGGAGCGGCGCACCGACTACCAGGAAAAGCTGCGCAAGAAGACGCTCACCTCCGGCTGCGCCCAGGGCACCGCCTTCGGCGACGTGATGGAGGTGTTCGAGACGGTGACGCTCAGCGCCACGGCGCGCCTGCGCACGTCCTGGATCTACGCGCTGTCCAAGGCGATCAACCTGACGCCCAGCCTGTACCTGGAGGCCGGCGCCATCCACGGCGCCGTGCTGTGCCGGGGCGACCGCCCGCTGGTCTACATGGAGGACGTCGGCCGCCACAACGCGGTGGACAAGGTGCGCGGCTACATGCACCTGCACGGCGTCGATCCGGAGGACAAGATCTTCTACACCACCGGCCGGCTGACGTCGGAGATGGTGATCAAGACGGTGCAGATGCGCATCCCCATCCTGGTGTCGCGCTCCGGCTTCACCGCCTGGGGGGTGGAACTGGCGCGGCAGGCCAACCTGACGCTGGTCGGGCGCGCCAAGGGCAAGCGCTTCATCGCGCTGGCCGGCACCGACCGCCTCGTCTACGATGCCGACGCCTCCGCCGGCCCGGACGAGGGGCGCGAGCACCAGCGCAAGGGAAGCCGCGACGATGACTGACCCGATCGCCGATCCGATCGCGGGTGTGTTGCTGGCCGGCGGCCTGTCGCGCCGCATGGGCGGCGGCGACAAGAACCTGCGCCTGCTGGGCGGCCGTCCCATCCTGGACCGCATCGTCGACGTGGTGCGCCCGCAGATCGGTCCCCTGGTGCTGAACGCCAACGGCGACCCGGCGCGCTTCGCCGCCTACGGCCTGCCGGTGGCGCCGGACGTGGTGGAGGGCTACGCCGGCCCGCTGGCCGGCGTGCTGACCGGGATGGAGTGGGCCAGGGCGAACGCGCCGGGCTGCCAGTGGCTGGCCAGCTTCGCCACCGACGCGCCGTTCCTCCCCTCCGACCTCGTCGCCCGGCTGATGCAGGCGGTGGTGGCGGAGGGCGCCGACCTCGCCTGCGCCCGGTCCGGCGGGCAGGACCACCCGGTGTTCGGCCTGTGGCCGCTGCGCCTTGCGGATGATCTGCGGCGCGCCATGGTGGAGGAGGGCGTGCGCAAGGTCGACGCCTGGACCGGCCGCTACAGGCTGGCGGTGGCGGACTTCCCCATTGCCCACGTCGACCCCTTCTTCAACACCAACCGCCCCGAGGATCTGGCGGAGGCGGAACGGCTGCTGTCCGGGGGGTGAGGGGGCGGGAACTGTTGCCCCCTCCCAAACCCTCCCCCGCCATGGGCGGTGGAGGGGACTGCCGCCGCTCTGCCCTCCACCTCGAAGAGGGGGAGGGTGCCCGCGTAAGCGGGCGGGAGGGGGCCCCGCGCCCTTCACACTCCCGGCGCCTGCACGGCGCGCAGCAGCGGGGCGGGGTCCACCTGGATCTCGCCGGTGAAGGGGCGGTCGTGCGAGTAGATCAGGAACACCATCGCCGACACCGCGGTGGCATAGAGCGTCAGCGCGATGCGCCGCGCCCCCGGCTTGTCGATGTGGCAGAAGCCGACGGTCAGCAGCGTCACCGTCGCCAGCACGATGACCACCAGCCACTTGATCGGCGTGATGCCGTGCCCGGCAAGGTCCAGCCGCCGCGCCCGCGCCTCCGCCGCGTGGTCCAGCGCGTCCATCATCCAGCGGTGCAGCGAGGTGTCGCGCTCGTCCGCGATGTCGGCCTCGGCGACGATGCCGACCATGCGCATCCGCTCGCCGCGCACCACCGGGCTCGACGATCCCGCCACCATGGCCGGCCATTCCTGGGTGATGATGGCGTCCACATAGGTCTGCGCCGCCGCCAGGAAGTCGTCGCGCACGGGCGGCGGCAGCTTGACGGACAGTTCCACCGCCTGCCGCAGGGCCCGCGCCTCGCTGCGCACGGCGTTGCGCGCCTCGTTGCCGTCGGTCCACACGCTGGACGCCAGGAAAGCCATCACCAGCGCCGTCAGCGTGGCGACGAGCTGGTGGGTGTTGTTGGTCAGCCCCGTCGCCGCCCGGCCGACGCGCGTCGGCTGCAGCAGCCCCAGCAGCAGGTCCACGCACGCCGCGAGCAGCAGGAAGCCCGCGAAGATCACGAGCGCCAGTTCCCACAGGGGCAGGGCGTAGAAGGCGTCGAGCATGGCGGGAACCGTGGGCGGCGGGGGTGCTTCACGCCTGCATAGCGTGGCGGCACCGTAACCGCAACCTGTGCGGTCAGTCGTCCGCCGCCGCCATGGCCGGGCGGGTGCGCAGGAAGCGGGTGGCGTCCTCGGCCGACATGGGCGGGCTGAACAGGTAACCCTGCGCGCCGTGGCAGCCGTGCCGGCGCAGGAAGTCCAGCTGCGGCTCCGTCTCCACCCCTTCGGCGATGACGGTCAGGCCCAG
>Ga0196976_1000900_pt1 | contig 15889 bp, 11 predicted proteins | sample S3v_513CmetaG_FD_148644 | JGI IMG/M metagenome (GOLD analysis project Ga0196976, IMG submission 148644) | Soil microbial communities from Anza Borrego desert, Southern California, United States - S3+v_5-13C | ecosystem: Environmental > Terrestrial > Soil > Desert | place: USA: California...
CCCGGCATCATGACCTTCGACTTGCCACTCACGTAGGCGACCGTCTGCTCGTCTAGGGCCGGGCTGACTATGAACTGAGCGCCGGCATCGAGGCATCTGCGTGCTGTCTCGACGTCGGTAACCGTTCCTGCGCCGATGAGTACGTCCTCGCCCATCCGACTCGCAAGCTGTGCAATCACTTCCAGCGCTCCCGGGACTGTCATAGTAACCTCGACGATCGGGACGCCCCCCGCGCAGACTGCGTCGGCCCCAAGCAGCGCCTCTTTAGGGGATGCCGCACGCACAACCGGCACAATGCCCACTTCAACGATCCGACGTCTCACCTGTTCCCTGTTCATAGGTCCCCTCTTGCCCCGCTAGCGCGCGATCCGCGCTCCTACGCCCTTCATCAGTTGGGCCACTTCCTTCAGCGAGGCCATCGTCGTGTCGCCCGGTGTTGTCATCGCGAGTGCGCCATGGGCGGCGCCGCATTCCACGGCCCACTGCGGCTCATGGTCCGTCAGGAATCCGTAGATCATTCCCGACGCGAACGAGTCCCCGCCGCCCACGCGGTCGAAGATTTGCAGGTTCTCCCGAGTTTGCGCCTGGAAGAAATCCCCGCCTGCGTAGCTGATCGCGCCCCAGTCGTTGATGCTTGCGGTCTTCACGTTCCTCAACGTTGTAGCGACAACTCTGAAGTTCGGGTATTGCCTCACTGCGCTTTCGATCATCTTCTTGAAATTGCCCACATCGAGCTTCGAGCAGTTTTCGTCCAGGCCGGACACCTCAAACCCCAGCGCGGCGGTGAAGTCCTCCTCGTTCCCGATCATCACGTCCACGTACTTCGCAAGCTCGCGGTTTATCTCACATGCACGCTGTTTGCCGCCGATCGCCTTCCACAACGACTCGCGATAATTGAGATCGTACGAGATGATGACGCCGTGCTTCTTCGCAGCTTCCATCGCTTCGCGTGCGACCAGCGGCGTTGTGTCGCTGAGTGCGGCGAAAATGCCCCCGGTGTGAAACCACCGCGCACCTTCTCGCCCGAAAATCGATTCCCAGTCGATATCACCGGGCTTGAGTTGTGAAACAGCAGTGTGTCCGCGGTCAGAGCATCCGAGCGCCGCACGCACTCCGAACCCGCGCTCCGTAAAGTTGAGGCCGTTGCGAACCGTGCGCCCCACTCCGTCAGACTCGGCCCAGCGGACATGCGACTGGTCGACCCCGCCTTGGTAGATCAGGTCCTGCACGAGCCTGCCGATCGCGTTATCCACGAGTGCTGTAACGATTGTGGAGTCCATGCCGAAACAGCGTTTCAGTCCACGCGCTACGTTGTATTCGCCGCCGCCTTCCCACACTCTGAAACTGCGCGTCGTCGAGATCCGCACGTCACCCGGGTCGAGGCGTAGCATGACTTCCCCGAGTGACACCAGGTCCCACTTACACTCTGTTTTCGGTCTGATCTTCAGTATGTTCATTGTCTGCTCTGTAGCGGCTCGCCTGAGAAAGTGAACTCGAATCGTGCAGCCTTGGTGGGCGCTGGCGTTGACACGTGCAGCCTCTCACCACGAAGCTGAACCTCGCCCTGATCCACTGAACCCGGTGGTCCTGGCGCAGTGACGTTGTTCGGAAGGATTTCCAGTTTTGCGCCCTGAGGTGCCGTGACGGTCACGTTCATCTTGGCAGCGGTGCTGCTGAACACGAATGTGTTCGCCGTGGCAGGCTCGATCTTTACGTCTGCATGGATGAGTTGCGTAAATGTCCGGGCAGTAGACGCAACTACATCATCAACGACGCTCAACGTCTGCCCGTTGAAGTTGAGTGTGCGCCGGAAGCGCGTGAGCCCCAGTTCAGGCGCGTACGTGCCGGCCGCTTCGCCGGTAACTGTGAAGCTGGTGTTCCCTGCCGTCGCACTCTCGATACGCACGGTGTTAAGCGCGTCGTAAGAAAAGTCAACCCACGGATCATGTCCGCGCCCTTCAAGCGCCTGACCTTTTCCATCTACAAGCAGGGTGTTGTGGTGCTCGGCCATTGGCACGCCTGCGTAGCCGGAATCTCCCGTGATGCATGAGGGGCCGTCGAAGTAGATAAAGCTGTTCGCGTCCGGATGCGCATGGCCTGCTGAGAGGTGCCAATCGGGAAATTGCTTTACAAGTGCCGCCGTGTGGTGACCCTCCGGCGGGCCTGCCTTGAATGCGAATGCCTTCGCCGCCTCGGTCCAGGCCGTGCGCCAGAAAAACACATCGTGATCCTTGAAGTGATGCCAGGGCTGCATCGTGTCAATGCCGCGGGCCGACATGCTTGTGTCCTGCCACGCGAGTGTCCAAAAATCCTCGGCGTTGACGTGGTTCAGATTGCGCATCCACTCGGCGACGGTCTGCACTTCCGCGCTTCGATACTTCCCAGCTAACCGGTACAACAGGTTGTAGTTGCTGTGGAGGCGTCCGCCCGGATGAGAGCGCGTGTATTCGTCCCCGATCTGCGCGCGCGTGCGCGGACCCTCGAACGCGTCACCGAAATCGAAGAACGTCTGCCCTCCGGGCGCCATCGTGTGTGCCAGGTACAAGTGCGCGTTCTTCAACCCCGGCTGATCGAAGAGGTCTTCGCCCGTCGTATGCAGGTGCGCATCGAGGTAATGGATGATCCACGGCGTCGAGAACACCCAGTATTCAAACCCTTCGTAGTAGTAACCGTCCGGTGAATACGTCGCGAGTACGCGATCGTAGATCGCCCGCGCCAGCGCAGCCCATTGTGGTGCGGCCGGGACTTCGTCGTACACCGCATAGGCAGCAACTGCGAGTCCTGCCATCGGAATGAACACGTGATTCTGGCTATACGAATAACTGCGCCCCCGCTTCGGTGCGTAGTAGTCGGCCAGCAGCTGCGCCTGTTTCGCAATCTTCTCCCGATATCTTGTGCGTTCTTCGTTGGTCAGATTGTTGTAGAGCAGGTCATATCCCATGCCCATGCCATACAACAGATGACCGGCCGCAAGATCGACATTCGGCTTGTTGTACGAGTATCCCCAGATGTCGTAGCTGACCGCCGCGTCCATGTATTTCTTGGCTGCAATCAGATACTTCGGATCACCCTCGATGCGGTACACCATCGCGGCTTCGGCAATTGCGATCCCGACTTCGTTCTGGGCTCGCCGCGTCTCCGCCGGAGGCGGCGGTGGATCACTCTTGAGCGCCCTTACGTTCAGCAGCACCTGCTCCCAAAGAGCGCGATGCGTCGTACGCGACCGCTCCCGCAATGTCTGGAGTTCCGCATCCGTGAAGTAGACACGCGGATGGACAGACCGAAGTTCCGGCTTGAGAGCAGACGTGCGCGACTTCATCAACTCGGTGATCGGATGTACTGCGCCCGTTACGTTGCCGTCGCGTGGACCAAGCGCCTCTCGCGAGTCCTGGCCCGAGCAACCCGTCAGCAGCAACGCACAGCACGCCACGGATTGAAGAATGCGTTTCATTTCGACACTCGATTGGGGGTGTGGAAGGCCGAAGGAACTTCGGCCTTCCACGGTGATGGTTAGAACGTCAACTTCAACGCAAGCTGCATCTCACGCGGTCCACCGTACGGGTACTCCGTCGCGCGGTACTGGGCAGCATCGGACCGGTCCAGGAACTGTCCGGGGATCTTGAAGTTCGGCCGGTTGAAGAGGTTAAACACCTCGCCGCGCAGCTGAAGCTTCATGCCCTCGGTGATGCTGAAGTTCTTGGAGACACCGAAGTCAACAGACTTGAAGTCGGGGCCGATCATGATGTTGCGTCCCGCCGTCCCATACAGGTCTGGTTCGGCTGCCGTCGCCACGGGGATGTGCCATGGATAGCTCGTGCAGGTGTACCCCGCCGGCAGCTGTTGCGTATTCAAGTTGATGATGCACGGATTGTACGCATACCCTTCCGGAACGTTCTGGAAAGGATCGCCGATAAGGTCCGGTCTTTGGTCGGAATTGTTGGCCGTCGCAAACCTCGGGTTGAACGGACGCCCCGAGAACAGGCTCACGATGCCATTGATGTTCCAGCCGCCAAACAACTGCTGTTGCCAACCGTCTATCCCGCCGAAGAATGCGCGGCCTCTTCCAAACGGCAGTTCGTAGTTGAAGCTGGCTGAGAACTGGTGCTTCCGGTGGAAGTCCGAGAGTCCTCGTTCTGCCGCCAGGTTGTCCGGATCCTGCGGGTACTTTTGCGAACCAGTCGTTGAGTTGTTCGTCGAAGATGCGCCGTCGATCGCCTTCGAATAAGTGTAGGACGCGAGCAACGTCAGCCCGTTTTTAGAGCGACGACGCAATGAAGCCTGCAGAGCGTTGTAGTTGGAGTTCGCGTTCTGATACTGCATGATGATGTCGCCCCAGGTAGTGTTGGGACGCGCAGCCGCAGCAGTACAGACCTGCTCCGTGTAGCCCGTCGTATAAGTCACGTTGTTGCAGGCGCTGACCGTGCCGGTGGGTTGCGAGATGTTCGTGTTGATTCGCTGCCCAAGATGCCGGCCTTGTGAGCCGACATACCCGAGTTCAAGCGCAAGGTCAGGAAGAAGTTCACGTTCGATTGTCAGGTTGTATTGGTAGATGTCGGGCGTCGCGTTGTTCACATCGGCGCCAGCGACGTTCTGCGCGCTGGTGCTGAGCAGGGCTGCCGGAAAAGGCGTTTGCCAGCTCAGGGCGAGAGGTTGCGCCGCACTGCGGTTGTAGGTCTCGCGAACGATGAATGGTGTCGCGTTCGCCAATTGCTGGCGACTCGTGTTGAACGTTTCGAGACTGTAGAAAATGCCTGCGCCGCCACGGATTACCGTCTTGTCATCTCCAAACGGTCTCCAGGCAAAGCCCAGGCGCGGGCTCCAGTTGTTCTTGTCCGTTTTCACAAGCGTGTCCGGGTAACGCTCGTCTCCCGGATACACGATCTCGTTTAGTTCGGGGATGTAGTTTCCGATGCGATTGTTCTCTTCGCTCAACGCCTGCATCAGTTCATAGCGAAGGCCTATATTGACGGTCAGCCGCGGCGTCACTCTCCAGTCGTCCTGGAAGAAGAACGCATACTGCCAGCCAGTCAGGTTCGCGGGAGTAGCGCCGACTTGGCGGGTTGTCGAATCAGGCAAGCCCAGCAGGAAATCGGCAAAGGAACGGAATCCGCTGGAAGTTCCGGTTCCTGTGTTCGTATTGCGTCCACGGAAACGGAAATCCCCGCGGACGGTTCTAATATCATTCTCGACGTAGTTCGAGCGGATGAGGTCGGCGCCGAACTTGATCCCGTGAGTGCCTTTCACCCACGTGACCATGTCGGAAATCTGGTAATTGCGAAGATCGTACACGAACGGATCATTCGGACGATCCCCGAACTCCTCGATTCCATCGATCCTTACCGCTGGCCAGCCCTGCAAGTCCTCACTGGGATTTAAGCCGGTGATCCCAAATTCGGCCAACCAATCCTTGTCACGGTTCTGCCCAAGGTTTTCTTTGCGTTCGTCGAAAATTCCGAACCGCAGATCGTTTATGAGAGTGGGAGTAAATACAATCTGGTCAGCGATTGCCAGGTTGTGTGATTTGCTGTTTACGTCGCGCCCAAATCCAGGGTAGAAGTTGCGATCAGATGGGAATGGCTCGAACTTCCCGCCCCAGTTGTAAGCCCAACGACCCGAGAGAGTGTGGCTCTGTGTGAAGTGGTGGTCGATCTTCGTCGCGAACTTGTTCGGATTGTCTTCTTTCACTCCGCTCGCGAAGTAGCCGTCCCTCTGCGCGGGATTGTTCGCCGTCGGAATGAACGGAAGCATCGCCTTAGAGACGGAGTTCCACCCTAGGATGTTCCCGACCGGGAATTCTGGCAGCACGTTACGGGTCGGACACTCCACCTTTGTTCCCGTGGTCGTCACGCACATCACGCGATTGGTGTCGTCGTTGTCGCCGTAGATGCCGTTGTTTCCCGCTCCACGCAGCGCACTGAAGTCACCTCTGAGCCAGGCGGCTGCCGGAGCCAGTCGTGCTTGCGAGGTCGAACGAACTTCCCGCTGTCCTTCGTAGGACACGAAGAAGAACGTCTTGTCCTTTATGACAGGTCCGCCCAGCGATCCGCCGTACTGGTTGCGACGCAACTTCTTGCCCATCGGAGATGGGAAATAGTCCTTCGCGTCGAAGAAGTCGTTGCGCAGAAACTCGAAGAGCGATCCATGAAAGCTGTTCGTGCCCGACTTCGAAACAACCACGACCTGCGCGCCGGCATTTCGTCCGAATTCTGAGCTGTACGTCGATGTCTGGACCTTGAACTCCTGGATCGACTCGATAGACGATTGCACGCCTACAGCACCGTTGCGGTCGGAACGGTTGACGATTCCGTCCAGCACGTAGCTGGTCGCGTCCGTCCGGGTTCCAGCCGTCGAGAGTCCTTCGCCCTGGTCGTCATCCGACGGACGCTTGTACACGCCCGGAGTGAGCAGCGCGAGGTCCTGGAAGTTGCGCCCGTTCAGTGGCAGATCTTCAACTTGCTTCTGAACGATAACCTCGCCCTTGCTCGAGATGTCGGTGTTCACGGCAGGAGCCTGTGCTGTGATGGTGACGCTCTCCTGCGCAGCCGCTACCTGCACCTGGATGGGCAAGCGGCGCGTCTGGCCGGTTTCAAGCGTCAGTCCGGTTTGCCTGATGGCGGAGAATCCCGGTGCCTCCACCTTCACCGTGTACATCGATGGTGAGAGTTGTGGGACCGTGAAGCTTCCGTCCTCAAAAGTTTTGGTTTTGAATTCGGTTGCGGTTTTTTCGTCTATAACGGTGACGGTAGCGCCCGGGATCGCCGCACCAGATGGATCAGTCACCTGGCCCACGATCGTGGCTTTGAAATTCTGGCCATGCGCAACAGCCACAGCGAGGACGAACACCGCAAGACAGGTTAGCCACCGTAGGCAGCGGGTTCGCATACAATTCCTCCTCAGGATTCGAACTTCAATGTCAACCGCCCCGACGCGCGGTGGCGGCTACCGCTCTGCAGCGCGCGCCCTAACTGAAGAGCACGCCACCATTTATGTCTACATTTGCGCCGTTTACGAACGACGCTTCGTCTGAAGCGAGATACGCCACCAGCTTCGCGACTTCACAGGCTTCGCCTTCGCGGCCAAGCGGAGTCATGGACGCGACCTTCTGGCGTACTTCGGGTTTTGTGAATGTGTTGTGGAATGTCGTGTTGATCATCCCGGGGTTGACTGCATTGACCCGTATCTTGCGGGGCCCAAGTTCCTTCGCCAGTCCTCGCGTGAAGGTGATCACTCCGCCTTTGGCAGTCGCGTACGCCAGCGAGCCTGGCCCGCCGCCATCCCGGCCTGCCTGCGACGCGAAGTTCACGATCGCAGCGCCGTCGCTGAGCAGCGGAAGAACCGCCTTCGTCATGCGAAAAGTCGACTTCAGGTTTAGGTCGATGACGAAGTCCCAGAAATCTTCGTCCATCTCTTCCAGCTTCTTGCGTGCGCAGAGGCCGCCGACAACGTTGACCAGCACATCCACGCGCCCGAATGTCTCGCCGACTTTCGCTACGAATGCATTCACCTCGGACGTGCTCATCCCGTTCACCGGAACCGCAAGCACCTTGTGTCCAAATTTTTTGGCATCGGCCTCGGTCTGCTTTGCTTCTTCCTGGTTTTCGTGCGGCGGATAGCAGAACGCAATGTCGGCACCGGCGCGCGCCAGTTCCAGCGAGACCGCTCGGCCAATGTCGCGTGCACCGCCTGAAACCACGGCAACTTTTCCCTTCAGATCAACCATCGATTGCAGCTCCTTACTTCTGTGTTGAACCATTCATCGCGGGCTCGGGTGGAACTCGCTGAATGCGTCCGGCGAGCATGAACAGAAGAACTGTTCCCACCGGCGCCAACAGTCCCGCGATCGTCAGCACCGGCGTGTACGAAAAGTGATCGACCATCCATCCGGTCGAGAGCGTGAAGATCATGCTGCCGATGCCCGCGCCCGTGCCGCCTAGCCCCGCGACGGAGGCAACGGCGTTCGACGGGAAGAAGTCGCTCGGCAGCGTCTGCACGTTGTTGATCCACACCTGGAACCCGAACAGCACCAGGCCGATCAACCCAACCGCGACGTACGGATCTTCCGTGCGAACAGCGACGATCCCTGCCGGCATCAGCATCGCGGCGAAAACGATCACCGTCTTCCGTGCGCGGTTCACAGTCCATCCCCGCTTGATCAAAGCGCCGGCCAGCCAGCCACCGAACAGGCTTCCCGCACTGGCGCATGCATACGGCGCCCAGGCGAACATGCCGATCTCCTTTAGGCTGAAGCCGCGCGCTTTGTTCAGGTATTCAGGCAGCCAGAAAATGAACAGCCACCACACCGGATCAACCAGGAGCCTCGAGATGACCACCGCCCACACCTGCCGGTAGCGCAGCAGTTGTGTCCACGACGGCGCGCTCTTCGGCTCGACAATGCCTTCGACTTTCTGTCCTTCTCGGATCAGGTGCAGTTCGTCTTGCGTCAGCCAGGGGTGCTCCTCCGGCTGCCGGTACAGAACCAGCCAGCCTGCGAGCCACACGAATCCGATTGCACCTGTAATAACGAAGGTCGCTTTCCATCCGTACGTCAGTTGCAACCACACGATGACCGGCGGCGCGAACACCGATCCCATTGCCGCGCCACTGTTGAAGATCGCCAGCCCCATCGCGCGTTCACGGATCGGAAACCATTCCGCGACCGCCTTCGCCGCTCCCGGCCAGTTACCGGCTTCCCCAAGTCCCAGGAGGAACCGGAAGAAACTCAGACTGCTGAGGCCGCGCGCGAGTGCGTGCGCCATCGCCGCCAGCGACCAGATCACGATGGAAACCGCGAACCCGATTCGCGTGCCGATGCGGTCAAACAATTTGCCGGAGATGCTCTGGCTGATGGTGTACGCCAGCAGGAAGATCGTGCCGATGCTCGCGTACTCCAGGTTCGTGAGGTTCAAGTCTGCGCGGATAACAGGAGCCAGGACCGAGATCGTTAGCCGATCGAGGTAGTTGATAAGCGTCGCGACTGAGACCAATCCGACAATCCACCACCTCAGTCCCCGCACCTTAAACTGCCTGCCGGCTTCATTTCCCACCGTCTGCTTCGTCGCTTTGGCCTGTGTGCTCACGGACCTCTCCGGGCTTATCTCACAATGCGAGACAGCATTTCACTTCACTTTTGGCCGAAAAAAAGCGAGCGCGGTTTCACGCTCGCTATCGCGCTGCCGCCGGCGATCGCGCCGGCGCACCCAACTCCTGAGAAATCTCGCCGGCAACACTGATGACGATCTTCGCCAGCGAAGGAACCTGGCTCTGCCCGAGACGGAACGTCGGGCCAGAGATACTCACCGCCGCGATCACCTGACCGCTGTAATCGAATACCGGGGCGGCGATACAACGCACGCCTTCCTCGTTCTCTTCATTGTCCACTGCGTATCCGCGCTCGTGGATCTTCTGTAGTTCCACTCTGAGAACTGCCGGCGTGGTGATCGTGTTCTTCGTGATTGACGGCAGGCCGCTCTTGCGGAGGATTTCGTTGACCTTCCCTTCCTCCATCCACGCCAGCATCGCTTTACCAACGCCCGAGCAATGTGCCGAAATCCGCCGGCCCACACTGGAGGCCAGCCGCACGCTCCGCTGCGGCTCCACCTTGTCGATGTACAGCACTTCTCCGTGGTCCATCACGCACAGGTGCACGGTCTCGTTCGTCTCGAACGCGAGGCGCTCGAGTTTCAACCGCGCGCGGTCGCGGAGGTTCAGGTTCGCAACCGCCTTGCTGCCTAATTCGAAAAGACGCATGCCAAGTCGATAGCGTCCAGTCAACTGGTTCTTGTCCACCAGCCGATAACCTTCGAGGACCATCAGCAATCTGTGAACGGTGCTCTTGTGCAACTGGAGCGCTTCGGTTATATCTCCGAGGCTCATCTCAGTCCCGTTCGCTGCCAGCACATCCAGGATCGCCACCGCACGATCCATCACTTGGACCTTGTACACGCCGTTCTGTGTTTCAGTATTTGGCATACCGTCTCAGAATCCGCGGGAATCCTAAGTGTCTGCTGGAATACTGCACAAGTGACCTGCATCACGTTTCTTCGTGACATTTTTGTCCCCAGCATCGTAACGCCACGAAACCAGCGCCAGTACTGCATCTCCGCGCGGACGTAGGCCGAAAGGCTGGATCAAAATAAAACGCGGCCTCGATCGGCCGCGTGAGACTACGTTCCATATTGTGGGATGACGTCCTGTTACTACCGAGTCGCTTAGTCGCCGATCATTTTCCCAAGCAGCAGGATGTCGATCGTTGACGCGCTCGGAGCCAGTTTCTTCGCGGCCTCCGCGTACTTTGGCTCCTTGAACTCCAGCGCTGCCCAATAAAGCACCGGCGCCAATTCATCCGGATTATAAGGCGCGATCTGCTTGTACTCCCATTTCGCTTCGCCAAGCGTGAATGGCAGCAGCCAGTCGAGTGCCTTGCGAATCGACCGCCCATCCGGTGTCCTGAAATTCCAGAGGTCCGCCTGGGCTCTCTCGCCGAGTCGGGCGACATGTGTCCACGCCAGGAGGTTGAACGTGCTGTACTGCATTGCCTTGGTGCGTTGCAGTTCTCTTGGCTGCCTTCCATCCGGCTCGATCTGGGCTGCGATGCGTTTACGCGCCCGCTCCACGCTGCCCTGCACATCGTCTTTGCGTTCAAGGAAGAGGGCGATAGCCAGGTACTGTGCCTCGAACCACGTGCCGTGATTATTGCCGGCCTTCACTTCTTGGCGGCCGTTTTTCGAGTTCTTCAACCATTCAAAGTACTCGGTGAACCACTTTCGCATACCCTGCTGATCAGCCGCGCTCCAGTGCTTGGATCCCTCAAGCAGACCGGTTGCGTCCAGCAAGTACGCAAAATGTCGCGACTCGATGAGCCCTGCCCCTCGACCCTCATCCCGTCCCCGGATGTATTGCCCGTGGTTCATGTTCGGGTTCATTCGCGTCTTCGGATCGAGGAACCATGTCCGCAGCAATAATCCCGCCCTTGCACCGTACTCGTCTTTTCCGGTCAGGTAGTACGCCACACTCAGCGTGTATACCGCATGCGCTGTCTTCGCCAGCATGTCCCGGTCCGGTATCTTCGCGGCTTCCGGATTACGCTCGCCGTCATGCCGGATGTACGGCAACCCATTCGGCGACTTCGGGTCCGGCCACCAGTACGGCGACATGCTCAGGAAGTCATGTTTGTCTCCGCTTGGTGGCACCTGCTCTTTATCAACCACCGAGTACGGTCCAACCTGCATTGCCCGTTCTGCAAGATGATGAATTGCGCGCAGCGTCGCGTCGTCAGTCTTTGCCTTCGAGAGGCGCTGTTTTTCGGAGGCGAGTTGCTTCGCATCCAGCAAAACGAGCGAAGCCGCACGACTGTAGATGGGAACAAGACATAACAATGCGAGAATCAGGCACCGGCTCAGCATGGTTGCCTGTCTACCACTTCGCACAATGCCTGTCCACATTGCGCTGAATACACGCAATCTATCGCACGATCTGGTATCGCCATATGGAATGGTGCCGAGGAGCCGATCTGATTCAAGATAGTAATCGCGCAGCTTCGCTCCAATAATCGGTTGCAATTCTTCTCCTCTTGCGCGTAAGATTCCGTCCGCCTCCCCAGGGCTCGGTCAACGGCTCCAATCCCCCGCAATAACTCTCACACTGACGACATTCGTACTGAGGGAGCGCTTCGCATGAAATCCACAAGGTTTATTGCTGCTGCGGCAATTGCTCTATGCACTTCGGTCTCCATCTTCCAGGCTCAGGCTCAGGAGATAACGACGTTCTATGTCCCCGGGGAGCCCATCGCGATCAGTGCGGCGGGAGAAATCGTTGGGTCTTACGGTGTGGGCAGCAGACAGTATGGTTTCATACGGCAGAAGAACGGCACCATCATCTCCTTTGCCCCGCCCGACTATCCCTGCGGCGAATGGTCTTGCAGGACTCATCTCCTTACCTACCCAACTGGCTTGAACGCAAGTGGCGAGATAACCGGCTATTCCATTTTGGCGGATGTTCCCATCGGTCCGGGGCCGATAGGGCGCTTGCATAGGGGTGACGGGTTCATACGACACCGTGATGGTACGTTTACCGTCTTCCACCCCACTGGGGATTATGTACGGACCACTGCCATCAATTCGCAAAACCAGGTGATTGGGCATATACACGACGACCTTCCCAGCCCGACTATAGCCTTGCTTCGGCACCCCGATGGCTCAGTTGAAACGTTCCAGGATTTTGGCCGCCGACGCCATATCGAATTCCTGACTATCAGTCCTTCAGGCGCGATCGGTGGCTGGTCCGACGAGATTGGAACGTTTGTTCGCGAGCCGGATGGCGCGTTTGTTCCCTTCTCCGTTGCCAATTCAGAGTTCAGTCGCCCGCTCGCAATGAATCCGGCCGGTACGATCGTGGGCTGGTACCGAGATATCGAAGGCTTCGTCCACGGATTCCTGAGGCAAGCTGACGGTGTGGTCATCCCGTTCGATGTTCCTGGTGCCGTGAGCACCCAGCCAGCCGCAATCAACGCCAGCGGTGACGTCGTTGGCACCTATACCGATTCCAACTTGGTGTCCCATGGCTTCGTGCGAGATCAGGCCGGCTATATCACCACTTTTGACGTACCTAACTCGGTCTCGACGACGGCCACGGCAATCAATGCCTCTGGAGATATTACGGGTTGGTATTCCGATGGAACCGGCGCATACGGCTTCATCCGCAGCAACGGTGCTAAATAGCAGGTAATCTCCCTAACGCATGGGCTAGCGCCGCGAAGATCACTGCACACAGGATGCACAGGTCCCAGGTGCTCCCTCGGCCATCTACTCTTGGCCGCGCAACCACTGGCAAAGTTGCGGGCCATTCCACTTGCCCGGCTTGTCACTATTCCATGGGTGCCCGTCAAACCGCCACGGCTGCAAACGCCGCAGTGAACCCGTTGTGGTGCCATCCCATTGCAACTCGAAGAGATCTCCTGGTCATATTCGATCCCTTTAGACTGCTCAAGCTTTTGATAACTCACCTTTCTCGGCCGGCAGTGACTGGCTGACCCAGTCCAGTGCTCCCCCAGCGGCTACGGCTTGACACAGAGGTGAGTTTCTGCTATTCTATAAAGAGATAGAAGTTTGTTTTGCTTCATCATTTAGCCTCAATCCATCGAAAGATCGAGCGGTAAGGGCGACAATTCGTCGGCCTTTTTCTTTTGCTATCAAGGCAAGCGAGTAAACCGCAAAATAGTCGTGGGTGTTGGCTGGCACACCTTCCGCAGGACGATAGCTTCGCTGTTTATTGCTAACGGTGAGGACATCAAGGTTGTGCGGGAATCCCTGCGCCATGCAATAGCAAGATCACTCTGGACCTATATGCCCAGTCAACCACAAAGGCAAAACGCGAAGCACAAAGCAAGTTGATAGAGATGGTGCTGCCGAAAACTGTGGCTCTCAGCGCAGCTACTGCGAGTGCAAGATGACGCCGAAGAACGCAGTTGTTCCTTACTGTTCCTTTTTCGTCGATGTTCAAAAGTTGTAAGTGCTTGAAAGCAATGGTGGCCAGGGACGGTTCTGAACAGAATTACAGCGGCCCCACGGTGAATGTCTTCACTGTCTTACGGCGGTAGAGTTCGCCCACAAGCTCTGCCCCTCCGATCACCCAAACAGCATCACGCGCGACGCACTTCGTAGCGGATCCACAGAGCGTCGCCTTCGCGGCGCTCGACGGACTTGATCTTGAGTGGGACGGCTGTACGGTCCTCCGCCACGATGCCGTCGAAAACGCCCGCGATGTCGTGACGGCCGTCTATCCCTGGGAGCAGCAACAGACTCACCTCGTCGACGAGTCCTGCCTGAAGGAAACCGCCGTTGATATGGCCTCCGCCTTCCAGAAGCAGCGTCCGAATGCCGAAATGCTCAGATAGCAGTTCCATTGCCCTATTGAGGTCAACTGAGTTCTGTCCCGCCACAACGTATGAGATCTCCTGCTCGCGCAGGAAGGCGAGGTAATCTGTGGGAACGCGCTCGCTCAAAATGCAGACGAGGTGATCGCCTCCAACATCGTTGCTCGCCCATCGGAGCTTGCCAAACGTGTCCACCGCGATGGCGTAGGACTCGGCGCGTTTTGCCACGTACGCGGGTTGCGGTCCGGCAGGTGTATTGGTCTTCGACTTGAACGGCTCACTCTCTGCGAAGTGTTGTTCCATCGTGGTGCGACCACAAAGCCAGCCGTTGCCTCCAAGTTTGGAGTGCAACGCCTCGTATTCTCCAGCGCGCATGACGCTGCGTAGTGCCGCGCCGTCGATCTTGCCGTCGATTGACGAAGCCATGTGACAGATGATGTATGGCCGCTTGCTCATGATCCTCCTTCCTAAAATTGAACGGATGTGGAGAGAGACTGTTACGTGCGGGGCGGTAACACTAAGCCGGCAGCGCGTTCGAAACTGGCACCGCAACATCAGCCTTGCGGCGCATGCTTTCGATGTCGCGCTTCGGCGGTGCTCCGAACAGTCGACTGTATTCACGACTGAATTGCGAAGGGCTCTCGTAGCCAACTTTAAAGGCGGCGTCTGCGGCGTCGAACTTTTCGTTCAGCATCAGCCGACGTGCTTCATTCAGTCGCAGCCACTTCTGGTATTGCAAAGGGCTCATCGCCGCCAGTTGGTGGAAGTGGTGTCGGAATGCAGACGGACTCATGTGGACGCGACCAGCCAGTTCTTCGACCCGAAGCGGCAGTCGGTAATTCGCCTTCAGCCAATCGATCGCTCTGGCGATCCGATGACTCTGGCTACCCACTGCGGCAATCTGCCACAAACGCGCAGCCTGGTCACTCATGAGCAACCTGTAGTGGATTTCTCTTTGAAAGGCGGGCGCCAGCAGGGCGACCGCGTTTGGTTCCTCAAGCAGGTCCAGCAAATGCTTGAACGCCTCCAGGAGGAGCGGTGAGACCGTACCGATTCCAACGCTCTTGTCGCTCGAACGCTCCCGCGCCGGCGGCAACCCTCCTTGCGCGATGAGGTCCGCGATGATACGCACGTCAAGCTTGAAAGCCAGTCCCAGGCAAGGCTTCTCCGGACTGGCAATGACCGTCTCTGAGTTAGCGGGGAGATCAAGCGACGTCATGAGGAAGCGATCGACGTTGTAAGGGTAAGCTTCTCCACCGACGATGAGTTGCTTGGCCCCTTGCACAACGAGAATCACGCTTGGTTCGACCATGCACACTGCAGGTTTCGTGGGTCCCTGACGACGAAAGAAGTTGAGATTCGGGATAGGTGTCGAGCGGTCCTCCACTCCCTCTGTCCATCGCCCGATCGTTCGAGCCAACGCTTCCTGTAGCGAGCCTGCTTCTGTTCTCGATTCGGCCATATGTTTCTGCCGCCGCACATCGTCCTCCGAAATGCTGTCCTTCGAATGTAGTACCAGTGTGCACCTACCGCTGTCACAAAACAAAGCGGGCACGGCGAAATAGGCAAGAAAAGAGCCGAATCGTTATACCTGCCTCCGCGCCACGGCCGGTAAGGTAAAGACCATACACCAAGGAGAGGAAAGCATGATGAAGAGGATGGTCACAGCCCTGGCGCTCCTGATCAGTTCATCCATTGCAATGGCAGCCGACATGTCCAACGGAGCAGATAACTTCTATAAGAGTGACAAGGTGACCGTGCAGAAGGTCACGTTCAACAATCAGTACAAAATGAGCGTCACCGGCAATCTGTACGTTCCCAAGAACTTGAATCAGAGCGCCAAGAATCCGGCCATCATCGTCGGCCACCCAATGGGTGCAGTCAAAGAACAGAGCTCGGATCTCTACTCAGCATGTACGACATGGGCGCCGCCAGTCGCCATGCGCTGAATCGTTCCCTGTCTCTTGAACAGCGGAAGCAGATGATCGCAGAGGCTGCAGAGCAGCGCTATGTAGAGTT
>Ga0196976_1000901_pt1 | contig 15874 bp, 11 predicted proteins | sample S3v_513CmetaG_FD_148644 | JGI IMG/M metagenome (GOLD analysis project Ga0196976, IMG submission 148644) | Soil microbial communities from Anza Borrego desert, Southern California, United States - S3+v_5-13C | ecosystem: Environmental > Terrestrial > Soil > Desert | place: USA: California...
CGCTGTTCCTCTTCCGCGGCGACATGGGGGCGTACCTCCGGCTCTACACCTTCCTCTCGCAGGTCTTCGACTACGGCAATACGGACATCGAGAAGCGAGCGATCTTCTACAAGCACCTCCTGCGGCTGCTCGACTTCGGGAGGGAGCGGGAGGGGATCGACCTCTCGAAGGTCAAGCTCACCCATCACACGCTCAAGTCGCAGGGGAAGCAGCCGATGACCCTCGCCGGCGGCCAGTACCCGACGCTCGAGCCGATCACGGGGGAGGGGAGCGGCTCGGTGCAAGAGAAGCAGCGCGCCTGGCTGAGCGAGATCGTCGCGAGGGTGAACGAGCTGTTCGAGGGGGAGCTCACCGACCAGGACAAGTTGGTCTACGTAAACGACGTGCTGAAGGGGAAGCTGCTGGAGTCCGAGATGCTGAGGGAGCAGGCGGCCAGCAACACGAAGGAGCAGTTCGCGAGCTCGCCGGATCTCAAGACGGAACTGACGAAGGCGGTGATCGACGCGCTGGACGCGCACACGGCGATGAGCAAGCAGGCGCTGGACTCGGACGCGGTGCTGATGGGGCTCAAGGACGTGCTACTGAACTACGCGGGGTTGTACGAGGCGCTGCGGCAACCAGCGCAACTCGGCGGCTGAGGGCGGAATGGCTCCAGACCCTCACTCTCAGCGAGCGGGCCGGCCGACGATCCGAGGGGCTCGCGGCGCGAACGCGGGGGACGACTACCACGAGCTCTGGGCACTTCGAGAGGCGCTCTCTCTCCTGGATCCATCGTCCGAACTGACCGCCATCACGTTGGAGGGCGTCCACCCCGAGGACAGCGCCACAGCATCGCCGGATGTGTGGGACGGCGTGGACTGCGCGTACTACTTCGGAGGAGAGGACCTCGCTTCGGCCGATCGAGCAGCCTTCGATCAGGTGAAGTACTCGACCGCGGAGCCAGACCGGCCTTGGACCGTGGCTCGGCTAACCAGACGACACCGGCACACCCGCGCGAGTTCGGTGATCGGTCGGCTCGGCGCTGCCTTCCTCGGGTACCACGAGCAACGCCCTGACTTCGTCCTTCAAGGGCGCCTGCGCATCCGTCTAGTGAGCAATCAGCCGGTTGCCGGGGAGGTCCTTGATGCACTCCGCGCGCCTGGAAACAGTGATGACGCGGCCTCAGACAACCGGCAGCGAATGGTGACGGCCAGCGGGGTGCCACGTCGCCTCCATGACGCGTTCTTCCAGTCGCTCGACTTCTCGGACTGTGGTGCGGGCTCTCGTCTCGCGTTGGAGGCGGAGATCGCCTCCACGATGGATGCCTGGACGCATCCGAACGCTCGGGGAGCGCTCGACACGCTACGCCGCCGGGTGCGCGAACTGATGATGCCAGAGGGGGCGAACCTCGTGCTTACACGACGCGAGGTGCTCTCCTGGCTCGGGTTCGCAGGACCTGAGTCACTCTTCCCCTGTCCGGCGGCGTTTCGGTTGCCGTCGCACATCGTGGAACGAGCTGTAACCGATGCCGCTCTTGGCCTCCTCGGTGCTGGCGAGCAGCGCATCTGCATTCATGGTGGCGGCGGGGTTGGCAAGACGACGGCGCTTCTGGGGCTCCCAGGTCGGCTTCCTGAACGCTCCGAGATGATCGTCTTCGACTGCTACGGAGCGGGTCGGTACCTTGATGCGGAGTCGCCCCGCCACCGTCCGGCCGAGGCCTTTCTCCAGATCTCGAACGAGATAGCGGCTCGCCTCAAACTGCCGCCGTTGCTCCATCGAGATCCAGACTTGGCGGACTTCGCCGAGCGGCTTCGGCAAGCATCTGGCGTTCTGGAAGCGCGCGATCCAAGCGCGTGGCTCGTCGTGGCGATCGACGCGGCTGACAACGCCGTGCATGCGGCGCAGGTGGCCGCCCCTCCGGATACCGCGTTCGTGCACCAGCTAGTACGAATCGGCCAGCTGCCACCGAACGTGCGCCTGATCATCAGCACCCGTACAAGTCGGCTAGGGTCGCTGAACCTAGACTCTCGCTTCCAGTCCCTCGAAGTTCCGGGCTTTTCCGAAAGCGAAACCGCAGTCCATGTGCGGCTTCATTGGCCAGGGGCACCGGACGAGTGGATCGAGGACTTCCACACGCTCTCCAGCGCGAACCCCCGGGTCCAGAGCTACGCACTCGGAATGGCCGGTGGCGAACCTTCCCGCGCACTCGACACCCTGCGGCCCCATGGCAGGGGAGTAGACCAGGTGTTCGCTGAGCAAGTGCGCGAGTCGGCTCGTCGTGCCGGACTGACTGACGCTGATATCGAACGGGTCTTGCAGGGAGTCATGGCCCTACCGCGCCCAGTGCCGATACGATACCTGAGTCCCATCGTCCGGCGCTCGGAAGCGCATCTCCGAGAGTTCGCAACGGACCTCGCGCCGGGACTCCGATTGGAACGTGACGCCATCGGGTTCACAGACGAGGACTTCGAGGATTTCGTCCGGCGCGTGGCCGGCGACCTCACACCCGTCATCGAGACCGTCGCCGATCTGCTAGTCGCAGCCCAGCAAAGCGACATCTACGCCGCCGTCCACGTCGCCCCCGCGCTCCTGGCGGCCGGGCGACGGGCAGCGGTCCTGGACCTGGTGCAGCGAGAGGGCCCCCCGGCGGTCATTCACGACCCGGTGCTCCGCCGAGAGGTACAACTGCAGCGCATGCGCATCGCCATGAGGGTGTGCAGGGAATCTGGAGATGTCGCTGAGGCGTTGCTCATCAATCTGAGAGGCGCAGCCGCCCTGAAGACTGACAGCGCGATCAGGGATGCTCTCCGCCGTTACCCCGACCTCGCCGTTCGCTTCGCGGGTCGAAGTGTTGCCCACATGTTCCTGCAGGAGCCGGATGAGCTCGAGTGTCACGGCATCTTCCTGCTTCACCGTCTGGCCGCAGACGCCGAGCGCGGGCAGAACGTGAATGTGCGGGAGGACGCGCGGTGGCTGAAGGCGTGGATGCAGCATCGGAACGCGATCCTCGAGGCGGCGAGGCGCTCTGACGATCGGGCCGTCGGTTGGGAGATCGACGACGATGACATTGCCGCGGAGGCGATCGGCTATTTCCGGGCGTTCGGCCCTGAGAGAGCTTGGTCGCAGTTGCGGCGTTGGCAGCCGGCAAGCGTTCGCTTCCGTGCACTGCTGTTGGCCGCTCCGGTCCTTGTGGCAGCAGGCCAAGGCGACCTCCTTGCGCAGACCTTGGTGGAGCTCGGGTCCGCCGCTCTGGAGCCAACGCTGCGTGTACCCCTGTCGTTTCGCGACGGCACCTTTGACGCCGCCCCTGTCGCCGAAGCGCTAAGGCTCCTGCATCGACGCTCGGTGCTGGACCTCTCCCGGCGATCGGGCAGCTCGGAAGTGCCCGCTGCAGAAAGAGCATACGAGGAGTGCATTCTAACAGCCTGCGAGCTATGTGTTGCCGCGGGTCGTCGAGACGACGCTGTGCTGGCGATTCTGACCAAGTTCGGAGGACCCTTTGAGGATCGTGGAGTGTTCGAGCCGCCCGCGCGCATCGACCTACGGCTTCGTGCCCTCGCGGTACTGGCCCGACTGGACGGCGAGCGGATGGTGGTCAGGACTCTCCTCCCGCCCCGCCCCGATGGAGCCGGCGAAGGAACGTCGGATACGCGCAAGGCGGCCGCGCGGTGGGACGACCAGCATCAGGAGTGGCAGGATGTCGCGGGGCCCCTCGTGTCGCTGTACGATGCACGGGCGCAGATCCTACTCGGCCTCGTCCCCCGTGAGAAGTATGAGGCGCTCCTCGATGAGGCGCTCGCGCACCTCGAGCGGGATGCATATCGAATGACCCGCCGCTACCGAAGCTTCGAGCTGCGGGAACGAGCGGCAACCGCAGTTCTCTCCTTGCTTGGTCACGCGGGTACGGATAGCGCCGTGCTCTGGCGACACGCGGAGGCATTGGCTGCCTCTGGCAGCACGACGTTCGGCCCGGTGCAGGTAGAGCGGTGGGTACGCGCCGCCGCACGTCAGGAACTGCATCCGACACTCCTCGCACGGGCCGCGGAGATTGCGCGTCACGTTCAGGATGCGCAGATGGCCGCGCGGGAGCAGGTGGACGCCCTCTGCTCCATCGCGCGAGCGCTTCTTCCGATCAGCAGCCCAGATGCCGAGGCGATCTTCTTGTCAGCGCTGGACGCGGCTGCTGGCATCGACGAGGATGCAATGCATCTGTTGCCTCTCCTCTCCAGCCTCGCGGTGAGTAGCGCGGCGAGCCTCGAGGAGGGCACCCGTCGCCACCTCGCGCGAGGCAACGCCATCGCCATCGAGGACGCGGCGATCCGGTTGTCTGGCTACGATCACTTTCCGTGGTCGTCTGCAGCTCTAGGGCTCTCCGCTTGGGACTTCCCGTTCGCCCTTGCGGCTGTATCCCGTTGGGACGATGAGGCGCTGGTCTCCCGCAGCAAGCTGCTTCCGGTGGTGTTACGGGAAGGCGTCAGTGCCGGGCATCTGAGCCCGGCAGTGGCTCTCGCCCTGCTTCCTCTGCTGGAGCAATCGCCGCATCCCGAGTTTCTCAAGGTCATAACGGCCCGAAGCGCCGAAATGAGCGCTGACCGACGAGATGCAATGGCAGAACGCATTGCCGCGGACGAGCTGCTGACCGGAAGTGAAGGCGCCGGTAGTCACGGTCAAGCGGTGCTCGAGATCGTGCGCACACTACGCTGCGCTCCGGAACCTGCGTATTGGGAGACGTCGTTGGCCGAACACGCGTCGTTTCATGCGGCTCGACGCTCGCAGGAGGGCGCTCAGACGCAATCCGGTCCGGTACACCGGGAAGCCGATGCTGGTCCCACGGCAGAGGACCTGATTGCGTCGTTTCCCTGGGATAGCTGCGACGTGTCGGATCCGGCCACTCTGTCCGAAGCGGTACGCTCACTGACAAGCGGCCCCACGGACGCGCCGTATGTGCCGGCTGCGGCCGTCTACAGACACGTCCAGCAGCGAGTGCCGATCGCGGCTCGAGTGCGATACCTGAATGCGCTGGTGTCGTTGATGCGCGAACAAGACCTACTCGCGCCTGATGCGGCCGAGGCTCTGGGTGAGGCGCTTGCTGCCTGGGAGGAGCAACCGTCAGTCGGCGTCTGGCTCAGAGGACCCATGCTCCAGCGCCTGCCAGGCGTACTCGCGGCCTTTCTGCGCGGGATGTCCTACCGGCGGAACACTCTGGAGCTGCTCTGTCGGCGTATCGCTGGGGCGGAGCCCGCTCTACGCATCCAAGTACGTGATGCCCTCGTCCGCGGTCTCGAGCTGCACGATGAGACACTCACCGCGGAGGACGTCTATTGGCTTGTTGGCGTGATCGCAGAATTCGTGGACGCGCCCGTGCTTGGGCAAGTGGCAATCGGTCTCACTGAGCAGCTTCTCGGCGTGGTGGTTGAACGTCACCGTGCCGCCTGGAACCTCGGCGACCTACCGACGAGCGTCAGCTCAGCGCTCGGGCGAGCCGTGTTCGCCTCTCTGGGTGACATGGACACCCGGACGCGTTGGCGGGCGGCCCACGCCCTCCGTCGGCTGGCAGCGCTAGGCGAGGCAGACTTGATCGACTCGATAGTGGCCGAGTACAACCGAAGGGAGGAGTCGCTCTTCCGGAAGCCGGACGCGCCCTTCTATTGGCAAGCGGCCCGTCTCTGGCTCATCGTCGCACTTTGCCGCACCGCGGAGGAACGGCCTCACCAGGTCGCGCGGCATGCCGCGTTTCTAATCGCAGCCGGCACCGAACCGACGTTTCCGCACTTGCTCCTCCGTGACTTCGCTGCGCGCGGGGTACGCGCACTCCATGCAGCGGGTGTGGGTGCTGTCCGTACCGAGGACCTCGAGAGCATGGCCGAAGCTCTCGGCTCAGGGCGACCGCGTCGGCGGGCGCCCCGGAGTCCACGTGAAAGGAGAGCGAGAAGCACGGAGCCCGTGCTGCGATTTCACTTCGATGAGACGGACACGATTCCGTACTGGTACGACCATGCCGTGGAGATCTTCACGGACGTGTCCATGGAGGCGTTCCTCACCCGTGCGGATCGCTGGGTCATCGATGAGTGGGGGGCGACGCCCACCACCTCCCACTGGGTGGAGGAACCGAGGCGGAATCGCTTGGACGAGAGGCGTTGGGGGGAATGGTCCCACAGCCACGGCGGGCAGCCTGTGGTGGAGCGTTACTCCACCCACCTGGAGTGGAACGCGATGTGGTGCGCCGCGGGCGAACTACTCAAGGACCACACGCTCCGGGCGCGCGAGAGCCGATGGGATGATTATCACACGCTGGAGGGATGGCTACGCCGCAAGGGACTGACTGATCCCCCCGGTTGGATGGCTGACAGCCGTAGTCCGCGCCCTACGCATCTGCCCCTCTACGTAGCGCGGGTCCGTTCAGGGTGGGAGGAGGCTGCTGAGGAGGAAGACTTTCGTGCGGAGGCGGGACTGGCTCCCGGAGGACGAACGCTCGTAGTTGGAGCGAGCTGGGAAAATGCCTCGCCGCCGGTGTACACGTCGAGCACCGTACGGGCTGCGTACGTCACTCCTTCTCGAGCGCTCGCGCTACTTCGGGCCCTCCAGACGGTAGAGTCGCCGCATGATTTCCGACTGCCCGACGTCGGCGACGACTTTGAGATCCGTCACGGCGGCCACGTACTCGTTGGCTTCCTCGAACATTACGAGCACGAAGGAGGCATCGATCGCAACGATCCTCTTCGACGAGACAGCTCCGGCATCGCTGCCGGGCTGCCCGAGGCGGTCGTGGCTGCCCTCGGATTGCGATTCGTCTTGCATCCGGTTCCGGGATGGGAGGACGCGGCGACCGGCGAACTCGTGCTGCGGTATGAGTGCTGGAGCAACCGCGACCCCTTTCCGCGCCACCGCAACGAGGAGCACGGGACGACCGGTTGGCGGTTGCACATCGAGCGAAGCCTGCTGGCGCGACTGATGGAGCGACGCAAGCTGGACGTGTTGATCTCGGTCGGCATCGAGCGCCGCCTCAAACAATACGGTTCGAATGAGCTTAACTCGGAAGACGAAGCGTCGGCGTACCACTCGCGCATCTACCTCCTCCGCCGAGGAGGCGAGCTCCTTACCGCCGACGGACGCGCTGGCACTTGGGCAGCATCTGGTACGTGAGCTCGGGCTCGTTGAATCCACAGACACCCTCGCGCGCTGGCTCGCGCACGAGATCGCAGAGGCTATCATGGCGGCCCAGACGGCCACGACGCCGCGCCGAAAGGCCGCCACTCGGCGACAGGCGGTCGAGCTGATCGCGACCCTCTGGGAGCATCGGGAGCAGCTTCCTGGGAGGAGCTATCCGCTCGCACCACTCCGTCAGATCCTCGATGCCATCAGCCTCTTCACAGAAGACGAGGGCCGTGCGTGGTGGGGCTATCGAAGGAGAGATCCTACCGAGGCCAGGGTTTTTCGCGCGTTCACACGTCTGATGCCATGCCTGCTGCTGCTGCACGCCCATGACTTGGGAGAGAGTCCGGGGCCAGGAGACGCAGCCTACGAGCACCTCGAGCAGGAGGAGAAGGAAATCCTGGACGCGGTGAGCGAGTGGCTACCCAGGCGTACCCCGCGGCCGACGGAGTCGGCACCCGTCCGAGTAGTGTTCGTGGAGGCCGACGAGGCGCCGGAGACCACTGAAGCTTCCCAGGGGGGCACGCAGGGAGGGCCCCCTGAGGATGATTTCGAGGCTGAACTACGGTCAGCGGCGCTCGATGCGCTTACAGAGCTTGAGCACGGACTCGCGCAGATTCGCGCCCGTCTTGAAGGGCCGGTGGACGCGCTCGAGCAGGACGAAGAGCCGGCCGAGAGCGAGGATAGCTGATCGAATTCGTGGTCACTGTCGTTCAAATCACGTCGGCTCGGAGCTGCAGCGCAGCTGCTCTATACCGAGACGCACCGGAAGCGTACGGAGAGCCCTCCGACAGCTCGAGTGCGGACTTGCGTTGGGTGGGCACACGCACTGAGCAACAACGCCGGCACGCCACCGAATGCGTCCTCGGAGGTCAGAATGTCCACCACACTCGTGGGGGCCCGCGGTTCGGCGGCGGGGCGAGGATGGGCCTGGACGGCGAGGTCCCAGATCCGAAGTCACCGACCGATTGGCAGGCGTCCATTGGTTTGACGAAGTGTCCGGTAGAGTGGGGTTAAGAACCCTACCGCCATTTCACCGGAGGCTTGCCTTGTCTCGCTCGAAACGGTCGTCTGCTCGAAAGCTCGATGTCTCCCGCAGCCGGAACGGTGCAATGCCGCCTGACGTCCGCGCGCCGATTCCGTCCCGCGACGTTGCCTCTACAGAAGTCGCCATTGACGTCGTCGAGGTGGCACGCCGCTACGCCGTAGGTGCGGGAGGCAATCTGTCGGATGACTCGCGGGACTGGTCTACTGAGGAGCTGCGCAGTTTCATCGGGGCTTATTGGCAGCTGACCGGCGGCGCCCTGGTCGAGTACCTTGGCCTTCTGGCTCGGCTCTCGGACCTGCCGCGGTGCCGTGTACGCGGCCTTGCGGTAGAAGATCTGGGCTTCTCACCGGCCAACGCCGCCCGCATCTGCAGTCTGAAGGGCAACGTCTTCTGGCTGCTGCTTCGAATGGACGCCGCTCGGCGGATGCCCGGGTTCCTGGAGTCGTTGGTGCCTCCCCACCTCGTGCTTTACGAGCTCGAATCGGTCATCGACGACTTGGAGCTACCCGATAGGCTTCGCCGCGCGCTACTACTGAGCGCGATGTCCACCGCTCCGGGTCAGTTGGTGTCTTGGTTGCTTCGGGATGGCAAAGACGCAGGGCCGCGGACTGGGCTGCTTCGTCTTCTCAAGAGCGAGGACTTCGCGGTGGCGTTGATGAGCAACAGCGCCGAGGTCCGCGCTTCTGCGATTCTACTCCTGGGGTACCTGAAGTAGTCCGAACGTGCCCGTCGCGCTCGGTCGGTGACGGTGTTGTCGGGCGGAGAACGGGCCCTCATGACCTGGCTGCCGCCATGGGCGCTTCCCGGTTGGCTCGCGTCTCGACCTTCCGAGTACGCAGCATGGGTTAGGAGAACGACGTACCGCCACGCCTGCGCCGGATTCGCCGGAGAGTGAACCGGTCGGCGCCCGGCAAGTGCTGCGACCCGGGTGAACACGCTCGCGGCCCCGGCTCGCCTGGCGACGAACCGCTTCGGTCGGTTGGCCTGACGGTAGGTTCTTCGCTAATCGAGAAGCCGATGTTCAGCATGGCCGAGCACGACCACCAGATGAACGGCGAGTCGCCCGCCGCCGTGTCGCATTCGTAGCCGCCCGGTCAGCCATGTCGCCGGACGAGTAGCGCACCTCTGGCCTCACGGCCGCTGACGTTGGCGCGGGCCGCCGGTCGGGACTCGGCTCGTATCAAGAGAGCCGGGAGAGTGGCGTTACGGACAGCGGTTCCCGTCCGGACATCACTCAACGCAGTTGGATATGCACGACCATCTCGATCGGCGTTGCGGCGCTGGGGGCCACCCCGTCCCCGACGACCACGCTCGCGGCGCCCACGACTCGCAGGATCGGCCGGATACTGTCTCGGAGATCGATCCGTACCGTCACCCGCCGCATCGCGCGCGCCGGGTGGAGGCGTGGCGCCGCGGGATGGCGCGGCGGAAGCGGAAGGACGTGGAGTGGGAGGCCCACCGTCGGCAGTTGGCAGAGCGCGGGGCGAAGCCCTCCAACGCGGTGACGGCTGCCATGCTCTACACCACCCTCGACCCCTGGACCGCGCGCACAGCCCGACGCTTCGAGCGCAGGCCAAGGAATGGCGCCTGCTCGTCTTCAGGTCGGCGTATGGGCCGCTGGATGACCGTATGGCCGCGGGGGAGACCCTCCGACGCCGCTTCCTCATCGTCTTCTCGGACTCGACCTGGTCGCCGTACGACCACCGGGTCGTCCGGCAGTTCCGCGGCCACGTGGTGCTGTACCGCATCAAGTAGCGAGGCTCGGCCGGACGGCCGGTGAGCATGTCATGCCGCTCACCGGCCGTCGGGCGGGGGAAGGAATCACCGGCCGGACCGGCTCCCAGAGCTACAGTGCCGGCGCCGCTACGTCCGTCCCGAGGCCCGCTCTCCGCCCACGACCGCCCGCCGGCCGCGTCGTCCTCGGCCTCATCCGGCCGACGGGCCGGGATCGTGGGTCCGCAGCTCGAGACACGGCGCCGGAGACGGTGGGTCTTCCCGCGTCCGCGCACTCGAGAAGAGGGTCCTTGGATGGCGAGCCGGTACAGTCGCGTCACCCGCTACCCGTCAGCAGGACGGGCACTTCGACTCACTCGATCTAAAGGGCAATCATGGCTTCGACCCGTCGAAACAAGGCAACCTGCGACTACCTGTTCACCTGGCTGCGGGCGAATCTCGGCCGCGAGGCGCTCGCTGCCCTCACCGGGACTGATATGCGAGCACTCGCGGCGGCAGCCCACATTCTCGAGCTGCGTGCCATGTGTGGCTGGGATGAGGAGCGGCTGGCGCTGAACGCCTTTCGCGAGGTGGTGCTCTGCATGCAGCCCTCGACGCAGGAATTCGAATATCACGCCATCGCCTGCTTCGGCGAATGGCATCACCGCGCCGAAATCCGGTATGACGCCGGCTTGCCACCCATCTACCGCCCTAGCCGGTGCAAGGGCGAGCGGTGGTGCGGCAGGTAAGGCGCCGGAGTTGAACATCCTGACGCATCTACTCGGTCGCCACGCCGACTGCTGACCACCCTCCGCAGTCCGCCATCGCTCTGGAGTATGCCGGCCGGTCGGCCGGATGCGCCCTGTCGGCGGCTGCTGCGGGCGGCGCACCTACCTCCGGGCGGAGAAACGGATCTACGGTGGGGAGACGACTCTCCCCACCATCCCATGCTTGCCCGACATCGCGTCCTGCCCAACCGGTCCATTGCAGCGCTCGAAGTTGTCCGGCTTCATCGGCCGCCGATACTTGGCGAGCCTGGCGAGCTGACGGTTCTTCGAGAACGCGAGCTCGTCTCCCCCACTGGCGCCTCGTGGCGCGTCCGCGAAGCGCTGACGCCGGACGGCGAATTCGCCCTGGTCTTCGACACCCGCGGCATGGCGCGCCGGGTACGGCATTTCCCCGGGGACTGGTGGCGCCTACCCGACGAAGCCCTCTGGCAGGTGAGCTGGTCCCGTTAGCGCGGGGTTCTGGGCCCCGGCACCGACCGACCGGCCGACGATGGCTCGGAGCCCGAATCGCGGGCCACCGGGGCACCTCACGTTGCGGTTCCGGGCCGCCGGCGGGCGCTCGGGGTGGTTTTCGGCCGGAGAATCGCCCGACCGTAGCTTCGCGGCGGCCGTAAGGGGAGCCTTCACCCGACTTCCCGCTCTCCTTGGCCATTGGCTGGAGTGTGGTCACCGATACGGTGCCGGGCGTAACGACGCCCTGGCACTGAGGCCAGTCCGACGGTGCGCAGCGACGCACAGCCGCGACTTCCGTGACCCACCCAGCCAATCCCTGCGTGACCGACACTTCGACCGATGCCGACGAGCAGCTGAGCGATCTGCCGGCTCGCGTCCTCCGCTTGATCGATCGCGAGGTGGCGGTGGCGCGAGCGGCCCGCGTCAGAAAGCGTGTCAGGAACGTCGAGGAAGATCTCGTGAATCGTCGCCGCTGCGCGGCGATCATCGCCAAGTACCTCTTGGAGGAGTACGACGATGGAATTCAGGACGTGGCATGAGCGTGTGGCCCTGAGTCACGGCGTGATCCCTGACACGGTCATCTACACCCGCAAGAGCACCGAGGAGACATCGCGTCAGGCCCGGTCCCACGAACAGCAGCTCGAGGAGATCCTCAAGAAGTTTCCGGGGGATGTCCCCGGCCACTGGCGTTGGCGCGACAACATGAGCGGGACCTCGTTCGAGCGGCCGGGCTTCCAGGACCTGCTCTCGTTCTGCCACGCGCACCCGCGTTCCAAGAAGACTCCGGGGCGCGTCCTGATGTACGACCCTTCCCGATTCGGGCGGAAGCTCGACGAGGAAGGGGAGCCTGACCTGGACGGATTCGTCGCGGTCGCGAATTCGTTCAAACTCGCGGGTTGGCAACTTCACTTCGTGACCCTGCCTCGGGTAGGCGATAGCCTGGCAGACCTCATGAGCCTGGCTGTCCACGCGAACGCCGCGGCCCTCTTCTCGAAGAACCTCTCCTCGAACGTCAAGCGTGGCAGGATCGATCACTCGCGCCGCGGCTACTGGACCGCTGGTGCCGCGCCATGGGGAACCGTTCGGCTCATCGAAGAGACCGAGCGCGTGCTGGAACGCGGAGAGAAGAAAGGCGGCGGCGGTGGGGGCGCCATCCTGGGCCCAGACCCGAAAGCGCTCGAGGCGTGGAGCCGAGCAGCGCGACTCCTTCTGGACGGAGCATCGCTGAACAAGATCGGGGCGATGCTCATGAGGCAGGAGGGGCTCCTTGGGGCACAAGGCAAGAAGCTCGGGCACCGCGCGGTCAAGAACCTCCTCACCAACCGGGTGCTCATCGGGAAGATGGTATTCCTCGACGCCGAAAAAGACGGCGTCCGGCGCCAGGTGGAGATCGACGGCCGGTGGGAGCCGATGGTGGACGTCGAGCTGTTCCACAAGGTCGCAGACGAATTCGCGCGTCGTTCAGCTGATCCTCGAAATCGCGTCCGGAAGAGCCGCGGCGCCTTCCCGCTCACCCTGACGTGCGCCGCCTGCGGTCGCGAGTATACCGGGGGTCGGCTCTCGCACGCTCAGGGGCGCCAGCGCGTGTACAGTCATACCAAGCCGGTCGAGCATCTTCATCCCGAAGCGGCGAAGCGGTTCCACGAGAAGGGATGCAAGGTGTGGAACGTCGATGCGGAAGAACTGGAGCGTAAGATCCGGGATCTGATCGTCGCCGAACGGACCTCAGGTGAGTTCGAGGCGGACATTCGCGAGCTGATCCTCGAGCGCAATCAGTTCCGCAAGGGCGCTGCGCAGGCGGTTGAGCAATCGAGGAAGGAGCTGGCTCGTGCTGAGCGGGCGTACGACCGCCTCGTGGAGATAGTGAAGAAGACGCACGGCTCCGAGGACGAGGACGACGACTCTCTCGTCGCTGCGATGAAGGACGCAAAGGCCGCGGTGAAGGAGGCGCGCAAGAACCTAGAGGAGGCAGAGCGATTCGCGCGTTCCAAGGAAGACGCATGGACCGCACTCTCCGGCATCATCAGCGAGTCGCGCAACCTCATCGCCGCGTGGGACCGGGCCGATGATGACGGCCGCAAGATCTTGTTCGATTACTGGGTCTACGACGTAATGATCGTCGTCGAGCCAATCGAGGGTATGAAGCGCGCCAACCGGAAGACCGCTGTGGTCACGCTCCGTACCGCCCCGCACTCGCCCAAGTACTTCGAGATGGGCGGTCAGCTCTCCGCAGCGAGCGCGGACTCAATCTCCTCGGACACCCAGGCGTCGTCCTCCACGGGCGACCTGGCCCGGAGCGCCTTGACGGCCTCCGGTGAAGCGATCTGGCCCAGGGCCCAAGCCGCGTGCCCGCGCACCAGCGGCTCCGGGTCCGACAGTGCGGCGGTGAGTACGGGGACGTCATCGGGCGCGCCGGCGTTGCCCAGCACCACCGCCGCGTTGCGGCGCAGGCCACGCAACTTCGCACGCTTCATGGGTGAGCCCTTGAATGCCGCCGAGAACTCGGACTGCGACATCGCGAGCAGCTCGAGCGCCAGTGTGCGCGCGTCCTTGCCCGCCACGGCAGTCCTAGGCAGGTATGGGGAGCCTTCGGCGAGCTCCCGCGCGAACTTACGGTTGAATGGACACACGTCCTGACACACGTCGCACCCATACAGCCGATCCCCCACCCCCTCCCTCAGCTCGTCCGGGATCGCCCCCCGCTGCTCGATCGTGAGATACGAGATGCACCGCGTCGCGTCGAGCACGCGCGGTTGCACGAAGGCGTCGGTGGGGCAGGCGTCCAGGCACCGCGTACACGTCCCGCACCGGTCCGCCGCGAACGGCTCGTCGGGCGGGAGGTCGAGGTCCACCACGAGGGCGCCCAGGAAGAAGAAGGAGCCGAGCGTCGGGTTCACGAGGTTCGTGTTCTTGCCGAACCAGCCGAGCCCCGCGCGGCGCGCGAGGTCGCGCTCGAGCAGGGGCCCCGTGTCGACGTACGCCTTGCCTCGCACCGGGTGCCCCATGCGCGTCTCGATCCACCGGTGCAGCGCGCGCAGCCGCTCGACCATGACGTCGTGGTAGTCGTCGCCGCGCGCGTAGCGGGCGACCGGTCCCGACGGCTCGCGTCCGCCGTACTGCATGGCGACGACGAGCGCGCTCGTCACGCCCTCGAACGGCAGCCGCGAGTCGCGCCGCCTGTCGGCCCAGCGGGGGAGATAGTGCATCTCGCCCGCGTATCCCGCCTCGAGCCACGCGTCGAAGGCATCCGCCGTCTCCATGGGCCCGAGGGACGTGATGCCGACGAGATCGAACCCGAGCCCGAACGCCTGCGCCTTGGCGAGGCCGGCGAGCGCGGCGAGATCCGTGGAGGAGACGGCGTCGGGGGACATCCCGGCTGATACCCGGCTGTTGGTCGGGGGATCTGTGTCCGCTGGCCCGCAGGTGTGCGATGAGCGCTGAGGAGGGCGACCGCGGCCCGCAGCCCCCAGCCCCCAGCCCCCAGCTCCTAGCCCCGCACCGCCCACCGCGCGTACCGGATCACGTCGTCCGGCGGCGGCACGGCCTCGTCGCTACCGTACGCGGTGTGCATGCGCCACCGCACGTAGTCCCACGAGGGCAGGGGCAGGAAGGGGACGCGATGCCACCAGCCGCGGCGGCGGAATCGCCACGCCACCGTCAGCAGCGCGATCGCGTCGGTGGGGTGGAGGAGCGCGCGCGGCACGAGCGCGAGCACGAGGCGCATCCAGGTCATGTCCACCAATCTAACCGCCACTCCCGATGCTCCATCAGGTCGTCTCCGTCCTCGGCGCCGCGCTCATCCTGCTCGCCTACGTGCTCCTCCAGACCGGCCGCCTCGCCAGCGACACCCGCGCCTTCAACGCCCTCAACTTCGTCGGCTCGGCCCTCCTCACCTGGATCGCCGTCGTCGACCAGCGGCTCGGCTTCATCATCCTCGAGGCGGCCTGGGCGCTCCTCTCGCTGCCCGGCATGGTGCGACGACGGCCGGCCCCCTGACGGCCCCGGACGGCCCCTACGTCGACCGACGTATCGCCGAGCGGGCCGAGCGGACGCATCATGGAGACGACTCCAACCTCTCCGGCCATATGCACCCGCCACGCCTCCCAGCTCGTCGGCCTCCTCCTCCCGCTGCTCCTCCTGGCAGCGATCGCCGGAGCACAGTCCACGGAGCTCCTCCCAGGCGTCCGCGTCCGTCTGAGCGCGCCCGGCCACGTGGCCGCTGGCTTCGTCGCCACGGTGATCGCATCGAGCTCCGACACCCTCCTGCTCGCGAACCGGCACGGCGTGCAGTACCGGATCCCGACGCGCGCCGTCACGCGACTCGAGGTGAGTCGGGGTGAGAGCCGCGCATTGGGGGCCGGCCGCGGCGCGCTGTGGGGCGCGGGGATCGGCGCCGGGCTCGGCATGGTGGTCGCCCTCACCGCGGAGAGCAGCACCTCGATGCCCGATCGACCGACGACCTACGAGCCGCTCGACGGCGAGGAGCGGCTCGCCGTCGTCACCGTCACCGCGGTGTCGGGCGCGGTCTGGGGCACGGTCATCGGCGCGATCGTCGGCAGCGAGCGGTGGGAGCGCTTCGACGTCGCGTCGCGCGTCGCCATCGTGCCGGAGGCGCGCGGCGTCTCGCTGCGGCTCGCCTGGCGGCGCTGACGCCGCTACGTCACACGGCGTATTCAACGCCGCGCCGCCGCGTCCGATCGTGATGCCGTCACCCGACCGGAGCCCCGCATGGCCACGCGCG
>Ga0196976_1000903_pt1 | contig 15820 bp, 16 predicted proteins | sample S3v_513CmetaG_FD_148644 | JGI IMG/M metagenome (GOLD analysis project Ga0196976, IMG submission 148644) | Soil microbial communities from Anza Borrego desert, Southern California, United States - S3+v_5-13C | ecosystem: Environmental > Terrestrial > Soil > Desert | place: USA: California...
GCTGTACGGCGACCGCTCGGTCGGCGCCGGGGCGGCCGACAAGCTGGCCCAGGTCGACATCGCCAACCTGCCCGACCGGCACGGCCAGCAGCTGCGCAACCTGCTGATCGACCGCTTCTACCCGGACACGCGCCCGTCGAAGACGACGCACCGGCTGGACGCCTCGATCACCGCGTTCGAGCAGAAGCTGGCGCTGCGTAAGGACGCTTCGGCGGAGCGCGCGCAGCTAGTGCTCAACGTGCCCTACAAGCTCGTGGACACCAGCAGCGGCAAGGTGGTCTTCCAGGCCAGCAGCCGCGCGCTGATCGGCTACAACGTGCTGGAGGAGCACTACGGCGCCCTACAGACGGTGGACAACGCCTACGAGCGGGGGCTCATCCAGATCTCCGACGAGATCACCAACCGCGTGGCGATGTACTTCGCCCGCGGCAACTAAGGCGACCATCACGCCGTGAAACTGCAGGGCAAGGCGGTCGACGCGTTCCTTCGGAATCCCGACCCGAAGGTGCGGGCGGTGCTGCTCTATGGCCCCGACGCCGGCCTGGTGCGCGACCGCGCCACCGCGCTGGGCAAGCTGGTGGTGCCCGACCTCGCCGATCCGTTCCGAGTCGCCGAGTTCTACGGCAAGGCCCTGGCCGAGGATCCGGCCCGTCTGGCCGACGAGGCCGCCGCCATCGCGCTGACCGGCGGGCGCCGGCTGGTGCGCGTGCGCGACGCCGAGGACAACACGACCTCCGCCTTCACCAGCTTCTTCGCGGCCCCGCCGCCGGGCGACACGCTGATCGTCGTCGAGTCCGGCGACCTCAGCGCCCGGTCCAAGCTGCGCCTGCTGTTCGAAGGGGCCGACGCCGGCGCCGCCATTCCCTGCTATGTGGAGGAGGAGGCGTCGCTCGGCCGCGTCGTCGCCGACCTTCTGCAGGCGCACGGGCTGCAGGCCGACCCGGACGCCATCGGCTTTCTCGCCGCCAACCTCGTGGGCGACCGTCTGGTGGCGCGCGGCGAGATCGACAAGCTGGCGCTCTACATGGGCACGGACAAACGCGTGACGCTGGAGCACGTGCAGGCCTGCGTCGGCGACAGCGCGACGCTGGAGATGGACCAGCCCATCTGGGCCGCCGCCGACGGCGACTTCGCGGCGCTCGACCGCTCGCTGGCCCGGCTGTTCGCCGAGGGTGTCGTCCCGGTGCCGATCCTGCGGGGCGCGCAGCGCCATTTCCAGCGCCTGCACTTGGTCGCCGCGCAGGTCGCCGCCGGCAAGTCGCCGGATGCCGCCGTCGAGTCGCTGCGCCCGCCGGTCTTCTACAAGATGAAGGCGCGCTTCACGGGGCAGGCGCGGCGCTGGACGCCCCCCCTGGTTCGTCAGGCACTCGACCGCCTGACCGAGGCCGAGGCCGAGTGCAAGCGCACCAACATGCCCGACCAGACCATCTGCGCCCGCGTCCTGTTCCAGATCGCCTCGCTGGCCCGCCGGTAGGGCAGGGGCCGGCGCATAGGGAGGGGGCGCCTGGACGCGGCCCCCGGCCGCGCGATGTTTCCAGTGCCCGCAACCTCCGCCGTGCACCGGAATGCGCCCCGCCGTCCTCGCCACCGCGTTCGCCCTGCTCGCCACCGGCCCGGCCGGAGCCGCCACGCTGGAACTGGACTTCACCGCCTACGGCGGTGGCCTGCGCATCGCCGAGGGGACGTTGCGCCTGGACGCCGCCGGCACCACGAGCGGTCCGTACGCGATCCGCGTCGACGCCGGCTGGGCCTCGTGGATCACGCTCTTCACCACCTTCCGTTATGAGGCGGAAGCCGCCGGCACGCTCGGCAACCCGTCGGTCAGGCCGGCGCGCTTCAGGAGCGAGCGGCAGCTCCGCCGCAAGCGCGACGTGCTGCGCATGGACTTTTCCGGCGCCGCGCCGGCGGTGCGGATGGAGCCGCCCCGCGATCCCGACGACGCCAAGCTGATCCCCGAGGAGGCGACTCGCGGCACCGCCGACCCGCTGAGCGTCGGCGCCGCGGTGATCGCCGCGGCGGGTGGCGCATCCGCCTGCACCGGCCGCTATCCGGTCTACGACGGGCGCCGCCGCTACGACGTGCTGATGACGCCGCTGGGCCGCGAGGTTCTGGAGCCATCGACCCGGCGCATGGCCGCCGGCCCGGCAGACGCCTGCCAGGTGACGCTGCGCCCCGTGGCCGGCTTCCAGAGGGATCTCAACCCGGAGAAGTTCTTCGTGCAGGGCGTCGACCGCACGGCCAAGCTCTGGTTCATGCGCGTCGAACCGCAGGGCAGGGTGGTGCCCGTCCAGATGGAGGTGGAGACGAACGTCGGGTCGTTCTACGTGCACACGACAGGTGTGCGCGTCGTGCCCTGACGCTACTCCGCCACAGCCCGGAAGACGGCGGCGCAGCCCACCAGTTCCACCTCCGGCCGGACGAAGCGCTTGGCCAGCTCGGCGCGCAAGCCTTCGACCGTGTCGTCGCGGTTGGAGAAGACGCCCTTGGCGTTGTAGACGTCCATCAGGCGCCGCGCCACCGCGCTGCGCGGGGCGTCGCCCTGGACGAGCGTGGCGCCGAACACCACAGCACCGGGGTTCATCAGCGGCCGCAGATGGTCGAACGCGACCGCCTTCTCCTCCAGCCGGCCGGGCAGGCAGTGCAGCAGGTACATCAGCCCGACCGAGTCGAAGCCGCTCCCGTCATAGGCGATCGGCGCCAGCACGTTGCGGCGGAGCAGCTCCGGCGCGTAGCGCGCCGCCCGCGCCCCGGCGTGCTCCAGGCTGTTGGGGTTGAGGTCCATCAGCGCCAGCCGCGGGGTGGGGGAGGGGAAGCGGCAGCGGTCCAGGTAGTAGCCGGTGCCGACGCCCACGTCCAAATGGTTGGCCGACAGGTTGGCCTCGCAGTGCGCCCGCAGGCGCGCCGTCGGGCACTTCCAGATCCGGTGGTTGGACACCCCCAGCACCCAGAGATCGTAGACCCAGCGCAGGACCCATCCCTTGTAGGCCGCCTGCCCGGCGTGCACCGCCGCGTCGGTCATCCCCGCCGGCTCCCGGTTCAGCGCTCGCCGCCCAGGCGGCGAAGCACGTCGTCCAGCTGGTCCAGCGTCTGGTACTGGATCAGCACGGTGCCGGCCTGGCCCTGCGGGTTGATCGACACCTTGAGGCCGATGGAGGCGGAGATCTCCGCCTCCAGGTTCAGCAGGTCGGCGTCCTTGCCGCCGCCACCGCCATCGCCCCGCTTGGCGCCCTTCGGCTTCACCGCCTCGCCGCCCCGCACGAAGTCTTCGGTCTGGCGGACGTTGAGGCCGCGCTTCAGCACCTCGCGCGCCGTGTTCACCGGGTCGTCGGAGGTGAGCAGGGCGCGGGCGTGGCCGGCGCTCAGCTCGCCCTTCTCGACCATGCGCTTGACGTCGTCGGGCAGGGCCAGCAGGCGCATCATGTTGGCGACGTGGCTGCGGCTCTTGCCGACCACGCGGGCCAGATCCTCCTGCGTGTGCTCGAACTCCTCCATCAGGCGCTTGTAGCCTTCCGCCTCTTCGAGCGGAGTCAGGTCCTCGCGCTGGATGTTCTCGACCAGCGCGATTTCCAGCGCCTCGGCGTCGGTCAGCTCGCGGATGACGACCGGCACCTCGGGCAGGCCGCCCAGCTGCGCGGCGCGCCAGCGCCGCTCGCCGGCGATGATCTCGAACTGATTCGAGGCCCCGCCCGGCACCCGGCGGACCAGCAGCGGCTGGAGAATGCCCTTCTCGCGGATCGACTCGACAAGACCCTTCAGCGCCTCGTTGTCGAACTGGCGGCGCGGCTGGTAGCGGCCGGGCTGCAGATACTCGATCGGGACGGTCTTCGACTGCCGGACCTTATCGAGGGCGGAGTAGTCCTCCGTCTCCTCGCCGAACAGGGCGGACAGGCCACGGCCGAGGCTGGCCCGCCGGCCGGAATCCGAACGCTTCGCCTCTTCGCTCACGCCGCCAGCCTCTTCTCACGGCGCAGCACTTCGCCGGCCAGGTTGATGTACGCCTGCGCGCCCGGGCAGCGCATGTCGTAGATGAGCACCGGCTTGCCGTGCGACGGCGCCTCCGACACCTTCACGTTGCGCGGGATCACCGTGTCGTAGACCTTCTCGCCGAAGAAGCCGCGCACGTCGGCGGCCACCATGTCGGAGAGGTTGTTGCGCTTGTCGAACATGGTCAGCACGACGCCGTGGATGTCCAGGTCCGGATTGAAGGTGCGCTTCACACGCTCGATCGTGCGCACCAGATGGCTGAGGCCCTCCAGCGCGTAGAACTCGCACTGCAGCGGCACCATGACGGCGTTCGCCGCCACCAGCGCGTTCAGCGTCAGCAGACCCAGCGCCGGCGGGCAGTCGATCAGCACATAGTCGTATTCGAGCGCGCTCTGCGCCACCGCCTCGCGCAGGCGGAACTCGCGCTGCTCGGCGTTGACCAGCTCGATCTCCGCGCCGGACAGCTCCACCGACGAGGTGACGATCGACAGGTTCGGCACGTTCGAGGGCACCGCCGCCTTTTCCAGCGGCATGCCGTCGAACAGCACGTCGTAGCTGCCGACGCCGCGCTTGGCCCGCGGGATGCCGAGGCCGGTCGAGGCGTTGCCCTGCGGGTCGAGGTCGACCACCAGGACGCGCTTGCCGACGGAGGCGAGGGCGGTGGCCAGATTGATGGCGGTCGTGGTCTTGCCGACGCCACCTTTCTGGTTGGCGATGGCGATCACGCGGACTGGGGGCATGGCGGCCTCTCGGTGAGCCTTGATGCGTGACGAAGGGAAGCTGGCGAGGTCAGACACGGGCGATACCACTCAGGCGCAGGATGGTGCCGGTCGGATCGGTGAGGCTGTCGAACCGTTCGACGCGCATCTTCCAATATTTGGTGGTAGCGGTCAACTCGTCCTCCACATTTTGGCCCTTGAGGAACACCGCCGTGCCGCCGTCGCCGAGGAATGGGTGTGCCCAGGACAGCAGGTCGGCCAGCGGCGCCAGGGCGCGGGCGGTGACTGCGTCGGCGCGGAAAGGTTCAACCGCCTCGATCCGCTTGTTGTGCACCGTCACCGACACGCCGGTCGCGCGCGCCGCCTCACGCAGGAAGGCGGCCTTGCGGGCGTCGCTCTCGATCAGGTGCATCTCCGGCACGCCGAGGATCGCCAGCACAAGACCGGGGAAACCGGCGCCGCTGCCTAGATCGACCACGACTCGGGCACCCTCCGGGAGAAGGGGATGGAGCTGTGCCGAATCGAGGAAGTGGCGGCCCCAGACGTCGTCCAGCGTCTTTGGGCCGACGAGGTTGATGCTCTTCTGCCACTTGCGCAGCACGGCCTCGTAAGCCGTGAAGCGCTCCAGTGTTTCACGTGAAACACCGGTGGTGCGCTGGAACGCCGCCGCGTCGGTGCGCGCCATCACGCCACCTTCGCGTCGCGGCGCTTCACGTGGCGCAGCAGCGCCACCAACGCCGCCGGCGTCACGCCGGGAATGCGCGCCGCCGCACCCAGCGTTGCCGGACGCGCCTGTCGCAGCTTCTGCCGGATCTCCGTCGACAGGCTGCCGATCGCGTCCACGTCCAGGTCGTCGGGCAGGGCGAGTTGCTCGTCCTTGCGGAAGGCGCGGATGTCCGCCTCCTGCCGGTCGAGGTAGCCGGCGTACTTGCCGTCGATCTCCAGCTGTTCGCCGATGTCGGCCGGCACCTCGCCCAGCTCCGGCCAGACGCGGGACAGAACGGACAAGTCGATCTCCGGGTAGCGGAGCAGGTCGGCGGCGGACCGGCGCACACCGTCCTGGTTCACGGCGATGCCCATGCGCTGCAGCTCCGCCGGGGTCGCGTTCAGCGACCGGGCGAGCGCACGGCCGGCGTCCAGCGCCGCCGCCTTGCGCCCGAACGCGTCGGCGCGGAGCGTGCCGACGCAGCCGACCGACAGGCCCTTCGGCGTCAGCCGCTGGTCCGCGTTGTCGGCGCGCAGCAGCAGCCGGTACTCGGCGCGCGAGGTGAACATGCGGTACGGCTCGTTGGTGCCGCGCGTGATCAGGTCGTCGATCAGCACGCCGATGTAGGCGTCGGCGCGATCCAGCACGAACCCCTCATCCGACCCGCCGGTGAGCAGCGCGGCGTTTACGCCGGCCATCAGCCCCTGCGCGGCGGCCTCCTCGTACCCCGTGGTGCCATTGATCTGCCCGGCGAAGAAGAGGCCGGCGACGCGCTTCGTCTCCAGCGTCGGCTTCAGCTCGCGCGGATCGACGAAGTCGTACTCGATGGCGTAGCCGGGGCGCACCATCACCGTGCGCTCCAGCCCCGGCATGCTCTTCAGGATGCCGAGCTGCACCTCGCGGGGCAGGGAGGTGGAGATGCCGTTCGGATAGACGGTGTCGTCGTCGAGCCCCTCCGGCTCCAGGAAGATCTGGTGCCGCTCCTTGTCGGCGAAGCGGACCACTTTGTCCTCGATGGAGGGGCAGTAGCGCGGCCCCGTGCTCTGGATCTGGCCGGAGTACATCGGCGCGCGGTGCAGGTTGGCGCGGATCAGCGCGTGCGCCTCCGGCGTCGTCCAGGTGATGGCGCAGTCCACCTGGGGCGTGTCGATGCGCTCCGTCAGGTAGGAGAAGGGCGGGGGTGGGAAGTCGCCCGGCTGCTTCTCCAGCGCGTCCCAGTCGATGGTGCGGCCGTCCAGTCGCGGCGGGGTGCCGGTCTTCAGTCGCCCGAGCGGAAAGCCGAAGCGGGCCAGCGCGTCCGACAGGCCGAGCGACGGCGCTTCGCCGACGCGGCCGGCCGGCGTCGTCTCCTCGCCCATGTGGATCAAGCCGCGCAGGAAGGTGCCGGTCGTCAGCACGACCGCGCCGGCCATGATGGTTTCGCCCGTGCCGGTGACGACGCCAATGATGCGGCCGTTCTCGGCAATCAGATCCTCCGCACCGCCCGCCGCGATCGTCAGATTCTCCTGCTCGGCCAGAACGGCCTGCATCGCCTGCCGGTACAGCTTGCGGTCGGCCTGGGCGCGCGGCCCGCGAACGGCAGGGCCCTTCGACCGGTTCAGGATCCGGAATTGGATGCCGGCCCGGTCGATGACCCGGCCCATGACACCGTCCAGCGCGTCGATCTCCCGGACGAGGTGCCCCTTGGCCAAGCCGCCGATGGCCGGGTTGCAGGACATCTCACCGATCGTTTCGACCTTGTGCGTGAGAAGGAGGGTGCGCGCGCCAACGCGCGCCGCCGCGGCAGCCGCTTCACAGCCCGCATGGCCGCCGCCGACAACAATGACGTCGAATTTCCGCATGGGCGCGACCATAAGAGAAATCGCCCGCCACGCCAAGAGGGGAGGTCGGCTCCGCTCAGCCGTGTTTCACGTGAAACATCACTTCCCGATGCAGAAGTCCCGGAAGATCACGTCGAGCAGGTCTTCCACATCCACCCGCCCTGTGATCCGCCCCAGCGCCCGGCTGGCCAGCCGCACGTCCTCCGCCGCCAACTCCGGAAGAGGCGCGCTCAGCGCGCGCGCCAGCGCATCGCGGCACTCCTCCAACGCCGAGCGATGCCGCGCGCGGGTCAAGGCCGGGGCGCCCGTGCCGGCCATGCGCGCACCGGCCAGTTCGGCGAGCGCCGCTTCCAGCTCCCGCAGCCCCGCGCCGGTGCGCGCCGACACCGCCAGCGCGTTCCGGTCACCTACGCTCTCCACGTTGGCCAAGGCGAGGTCCGTCTTGTTGATCACGACAACGGTCCCCCCGTCGACGAGCGCCAGGGTCGCGGCGTCCAGCGCGGGCAGGGCGGTGGCGTCGAAGACGGCGATCTTCAGGTCGGCGGACGCCGCGCGGTCCAGCGCGCGGCGGATGCCCTCCTCCTCGATCTCGTCGCCCGCCGCCTCACGCAGGCCGGCGGTGTCGGCCAGCACCACGGGGAAACCGCCGAGATCGAGGTGCACCTCTATCACGTCGCGGGTCGTGCCGGCCCGTGCCGAGACGATGGCCGCCTCACGACGGGCCAGCGCGTTCAGCAGGCTGGACTTGCCGGCGTTGGGCGCGCCGACGATGGCGATGTGCAGCCCCTCGCGCAACCGCTCACCCCGGCGCCCGTCGGCCAGATGCGCGCCGATCTCGGTGGCGAGGGCCTCCAGCTCCGGCCGCACGGCGTCGGCCACGCCGCCGGGGAGGTCCTCTTCGGGGAAGTCGATGTCGGCCTCGATGTGCGCCAGCGCGCGGGTCAGGCGCAGGCGCCAGGACTCGTAGACGCGGCCGAGCGCGCCTTCCATCTGCCGCAGCGCCTGCCGGCGTTGCGCCGACGTCTCGGCGTCCACCAGGTCGGCAAGGCCTTCGGCGGCGGTCAGGTCGAGCTTGCCGTTCTCGAAGGCCCGGCGGGTGAACTCGCCCGGTTCGGCGACGCGCAGGCCGGGCAGGGCGGCCAGCGCCTCCACAACGCCGGCCACCACGGCGCGGCCGCCGTGCAGGTGCAGCTCCACCACGTCCTCGCCGGTGAAGCTCTTCGGGCCGGGGAACCACAGCACCAGGGCGTCGTCCAGCGCCTCGCCGGTGCCGGGATCGCGCAGCGCGGTCAGCGTGGCGACGCGCGGCGCCGGCAGCGCGCGGCGGGTCAGTGCCGTCAGGGCCTCGCTGGAGGCAGGGCCCGAAACGCGAACCACCGCCACACCGGCGCGGCCGGGGGCGGTGGCGAGAGCGAAGATCGTTGCGGTCATCTGTGCTTGGGTGGGGGTGCTTCGGTGGAGGTGCTTCGGCGGGTTCAGCCCAGCTGGTCGGGCCGCAGCGTGCGCTGCTCGGGAGTCAGCATCAGGCGGTCGACGCGGCGCCCCTCGACAAGGTGCGTCTGCAGGATCTCGTCGATGTCGGCCGGCGAGTGATAGGTGTACCAAACGCCTTCGGGGTAGACGACCAGGGTCGGGCCCAGTTCGCAGCGGTCGAGGCAGCCGGCCGCGTTGATGCGGATCCGCGGCTCCAGCCCCAGCTCCTTGGAGCGCGCCTTCATGTAGTCGCGCAGCTTCTCCGACCCGCGCGCGGCGCAGCTGCCGCGCTTGTGCCCATCCGGGCGGCGGTTGGTGCAGCAGAACACGTGCGCTTCGAAATAGGGCTTCAGGTCGCTCACTTCTTTCCGTCCTTCGGGTTGCCCATGGCCGAGGCCATCTGGTTCCAGAACATCTTCTGCATCTGTTCGAACCCCTGGATGCCGGCGGGCAGCCACGTTTTCAGCATCGTTTCGGGATCCATGGCGTGCAGGCTGGCCGTCATGCGGTTCTGCACTTCCTTCATCAGGGCTTCCTGCATCGGCTTCACGTCGGGCAGGCCCAGGAAGGTGCGCGCCTCCTCGGGCGTGCAGTCGACGTCGATGGTGATCTTCATAGGGAGGTCCCCTTCGTCGGGTCACGGTTCACTATACAGATAGGCGGAACTGGCGCAACGACCGGCCCGCCCCATCCTTAATGCGCACCACCTCCGCTCCCCAGGGAATCCATTGCTATGTCCGCCAATCTTCTGGGCCAGGAAACCAGCCCGTACCTTCTCCAGCACAAGGACAACCCCGTCCACTGGATGCCCTGGGGCGAGGGGGCGTTCGCCCGCGCCAAGGCGGAGGACAAGCCGATCCTGCTGTCGGTCGGCTACGCCGCCTGCCACTGGTGCCACGTCATGGCGCACGAGAGCTTCGAGAACCCGGAGATCGCCGCGCTGATGAACGACCTGTTCGTCAACGTGAAGGTCGACCGGGAGGAGCGGCCGGACGTCGACCACATCTACCAGAGCGCCCTGGCCCTGCTGGGCCAGCACGGCGGCTGGCCGCTGACCATGTTCCTGACGCCGGCGGGCGAGCCGTTCTGGGGCGGCACCTACTTCCCGCCAGCGCCGCGCTATGGCCGGCCGGGCTTCGCCGAGGTGCTGCGCGGCGTGGCCGCGACGTACCGGCGCGAGCCCGAGAAGATCGACCGCAACGTCACGGCGCTTCGGGATGCGCTGTCGACGCTGGCCGACAACCGCACGGGCGACGGCGTCGATCCCCGCATCATCGACCACGTGGCCGAACGGCTGCTGAACGAGGTCGACATGGCGCACGGCGGCATCGGCCGCGCGCCGAAGTTCCCGCAGGTGCCGCTGTTCGAGCTGCTGTGGCGCGCGGCGCTGCGCACCGGGAAGGACACCTATCGGCGGGCGGTGCTGACCACGCTGACGCACATGTGCCAGGGCGGCATCTACGACCACCTGGGCGGCGGCTTCGCTCGCTATTCGGTGGACGAGGCGTGGCTGGTCCCGCACTTCGAGAAGATGCTGTACGACAACGCCGAACTGCTCGACCTGCTCACGCTGGTCTGGCAGGACACCGGCGAACCGCTGTTCGAGATGCGGGTGCGCGAGACGGTGGCCTGGGTGCTGCGCGAGATGGTGGCCGAGGGTGGCGCCTTCGCCAGCACGCTGGACGCCGACAGCGAGGGCGAGGAGGGCAAGTTCTACGTCTGGAGCGAGGCGGAGGTCGACCGGCTGCTGGGCACCGACGCGCCGCTGTTCAAGCGCTGGTACGACGTGACGGGGGCCGGCAACTTCGAGGGACACACCATCCTCAACCGCCTGGACCATCTGGCGCTGGGCGATGCGGAGACGGAGACCAGGCTGGCCAACCTGCGCGGCGTGCTGTTCGACGCGCGCGCCGACCGCGTCCGGCCGGGATGGGACGACAAGGTTCTGGCCGACTGGAACGGGCTGATGATCGCGGCGCTGGCCAACGCCGGCATGGCGTTCGACGAGCCGGCGTGGATCGACGCGGCGCGGCGCGCCTTCACCTTCGTGCGCACGCGCATGACGGTGGACGGCCGGCTTTTCCACTCCTGGCGCGCCGGGCAGCGCAGGCACCCGGCGACGCTCGACGACTACGCCAACATGGCGCGCGCCGCGCTGGCGCTGTACGAGGCCACCGGCAACCCGGCGACGATCGCGGAGGCCGAGGCGCTCGCCGCTGTGCTGGACAAGCACTATTGGGACGGCGAGCGCGGCGGCTACTTCCTCACGGCGGACGATGCCGGCGACCTGATCGTCCGCACCAAGTCGGCGCACGACGCGGCGACACCGTCGGGCAACGGCACCATGGTCGGCGTGCACGCGCGGCTGTGGCTGCTCACCGGCGACGAGGCGCACCGCACCCGCGCCGACGCGCTGGTGACGGCGTTCGCCGGGGAGCTGGAGCGCAACTTCTTCCCGCTGCCGACCTACCTGAACGCCATCGAGCTGCTGAACGCGGCCACGCAGGTGGTCATCGTCGGCGACCCGAATGCGGAGGGCACGCGCACACTGCGCCGCGCGGTGCTCGGCCGGTCGCTCCCCAACCGCGTGCTGGTGAGCGTGCCGCCGGGTGCGGCGCTGCCAGACGGGCACCCGGCGCAGGGCAAGGGCATGCTGGACGGCAGGCCGACGGCCTACGTATGCTCGGGCATGGCCTGCTCGGCGCCGGTGACCGACGCCGCGGCCCTGGCCGACACCCTCTCAGGACGGTGACCGCATGGGCGTTCTGACCATCGACAGCCCGCTCGGCCCCCTGGTGCTGCGCAGCGCCGGGGGTGCCCTGACCAGCCTCGACTGGGCTACCGGGCCGCAGGACGATCCGGACGAGGTGCTGCGCGCGGCGGCGCAGCAGCTCGCCGACTATTTCGCCGGGCGGCGCGCGGCGTTCGACCTGCCGCTGCGGCCGGCCGGCAGCGCGTTCCAGCAACGGGTGTGGGCGGCCATGAGCGAGATCGCCTACGCCCGCACCGCGACCTATGGTGACCTGGCGCACCGGCTGGGCACCGCGGCGCGGGCGGTGGGCGGGGCGTGCGGGCGCAACCCGCTGCCCATCATCATCCCGTGCCACCGCGTCGTCGGCGGGCAGGGGAAGCCGGGCGGCTATTCCGGCCACGGCGGGCTGGAGACGAAGGGCTGGCTGCTGGCGCACGAGCGGGCGCATGTGCCGGCGGTTTCGATAGCCGCTCCCTGAACGGCCGCGTTCAAGCTAAACTCATCGCAACGCAGAACAACAGGGTAGGGAGCATCCCCCATGGTCAAGGTGCACGCGATCCGCATCCACGAACCCGGCGGACCGGAGAAGATGCGCTGGGACGAGATCGAGGTCGGCGAGCCCGGCCCCGGCGAGGTCCGCCTGCGCCACACCGCCGTCGGCCTCAACTACATCGACACGTACCATCGCACCGGCGCCTACAAGCTGCCGCTGCCGGCCTGCATCGGCGCCGCCGGCGCCGGCGTGGTGGAGGCGGCGGGGCCGGGCGTCAGCGACCTGAAGGTAGGCGATCGCGTCGCCTACGCGCCGGGTGTCGGCGCCTATTGCGAGCAGCGGCTGATCGCCGCCGACCGGCTGGTGCCGCTGCCCAGCTGGATCGACGACCAGCAGGCCGCCGGCATGATGCTGCAGGGCATGACAGCGCAGTACCTGCTGCGCTCCACCTACCGCGTGCAGCCGGGCGACACGATCCTGGTGCAGGCGGCGGCGGGTGCCGTGGGCCTGATCCTCTGCCAGTGGGCCAAGCACCTGGGCGCCACGGTGATCGGCACCGTCGGCAGCGACGAGAAGGCGGAGCTGGCCCGCGCGCACGGCTGCGACCACCCCATCGTCTACACCCGCGACAACTTCGTGGAGGCGGTGAAGCGCATCACGGGCGGGGAGGGCGTTCCCGTCGTCTACGACGGTGTGGGCAAGACGACCTTCGACGCCAGCCTGGACTGCCTGCGGCCGCGTGGGCTGATGGTGCTGTTCGGCGCCGCGTCGGGCGCGGTGCCGCCGTTCGAGCTGCAGACGCTGGCGGCCAAGGGCTCGCTCTACGTCACGCGGCCGACGCTGTTCACCTACGTCGCCAAGCGCGAGGACCTGATGGCCAGCGCCGCCGACCTGTTCGAGGTGGTGCACAGCGGTGCGGTGAAGATCGAGGTGCGGCAGACCTACCCGCTGCGCGACGCCGCGGAGGCGCACCGGGCGCTGGAGTCGCGCCAGACCGTCGGGTCGACGGTGCTGATTCCGTAAGGGGAGACGTTGGGTTTTCGCTGCGCTCAACCCAACCTACGGCGCCGTCGTAGGTTGGGTTGAGGCGTCAGCCGCAAAACCCAACGACCGCGCGCCGCCTATTCCTGCACCCACAGCGCGTTCTTGATCTTGCCGACCATCTCCGCGTGGGCGGCCAGTTCGGCCTCGCTGGGGGTATGCGGGCGGGCGGGGCGGAAGGGGCGCTCGATGCGGGCGGTTTCCGCCGTGCCGCCCTTGGCCGTGCCCTTGGCGGCCAGCGCCAGGCCGGCCTGACGGCCGCCGCGCAGTTCCAGGTACACCTCGGCCAGCAGCTGGGCGTCGAGCAAGGCGCCGTGCAACGTGCGGCCGGAGTTGTCGACGCCGAAGCGCTTGCAGAGCGCGTCCAGCGTGGCCGGGGCGCCGGGGAAGCGCTGGCGCGCCATGGCCAGCGTGTCGATGGCGCGCTCCATCGGCATGCGCTCGTAGCCGGCCTGCCACAGCTCCCAGTTCAGGAAGGCCATGTCGAAGGCGGCGTTGTGGATGACCAGCGGCGAGTCCGCGATGAAGGCCACGAAGTCGGCGACGACGTCGGTGAACACCGGCTTGTCGGCCAGGAACTCGTCGGTCAGGCCGTGCACGGCGATGGCGTCGGGCGGCACGGGGCGTTGGGGATTGATGTAGACGTGGTAGCGCTGGCCGGTGGGGACGTGGTTGATCACCTCCACGCAGCCGATCTCGACCAGCCGGTGGCCTTCCTCCGGCTTGAAGCCGGTGGTTTCCGTGTCGAGGACGATCTCACGCATGCCCAACGGTCCCTGGCTGATAGCCGCGCGGCGGCCAGTGCCGGCCGCGCAGACGTTTCGCTTTCGCAATTATTTCCTTCAGAGCCCTTCGCGTGCTTAGGCGGCCGGCCCCGGTCGGGACCACGAAATCGGCGCGCCGCCGCTTCTCCGCGTCGGGCATCTGGCGGGCGAGGATACCCGCGAACTTCTCCGGCGTCATGCCCGGCCGCGCCAGCACACGCGCTTTCTGCACGGGAAAGGGGGCGGAGACGACGATGGTGCGGTCGACGCGCCGCTCCCCGTGCGTCTCGAACAGCAGCGGGATGTCCAGGCAGACGACCCGCACGCCGCGCAGCGCCGCCTGCCGGATGAAGGCCTGCTGCGCGTCGCGCACCTTGGGGTGCAGGATCGCTTCCAGCCGCTTCAGCGCCGGGGGGTTGCCGAAGACGGCGGCGCCCAGGGCGGCGCGATCGACCCGGCCGTCATTCACCACGCCGGGGAAGGCGGCGTCGATGTCCGGCACCGCCGTGCCGCCGCGGCCGTAGAGACGGTGCACCAGCGCGTCGGAATCGCAGACCGGCACGCCCATGCGCATCAGCATCCGCGCCGCCGTGCTCTTACCCATGCCGATGGAGCCGGTGAGGCCCAAAATCACCATAGCGTCACCATGGCCGGTCAGCTCCCCAGGACGAAGACCTTCAGCTCCTCCGTCACCTCCGGCTCGACGCCGAACCAGGCGGCGAAGCCGGGGCGCGCCTGGTGCAGCAGCATGCCGATGCCGTCCACCGTGCGGTGGCCGCGCTCGGCCGCCGCTGCCAGCAGCGGGGTGACCAGCGGGGTGTAGACGATGTCGGTCACCACGGCCGATGCTGGCAGGTGCCTGAGGTCCAGGTCGAGCGGCGGCTGGCCGGCCATGCCCTGGGTGGTGGTGTTCACCAGCAGCGCCGCCTCGGCCAGGATCGTTTCACGTGAAACCCAATCGAACACACGGGTCTTCGGGCCAAGCGTGGCGGCGAGGTCGGCGGCCAGCGCGTCGGCGCGCTCACGCGTGCGGTTGACCAGCCAGACCTCCGGCGCGCCGGCGTCGAGGATTGCGGCGATCACGCCGCGCGCCGCGCCGCCGGCACCGACCACCACGGCCGGCCCGGCATCCGCGCGCCAGCCCGGCGCACCGGCGCGCAGGTTCTCGACGAAGCCGAAGCCGTCGGTGTTGCGCCCCTCCAGGGACCCGTCCTCGCGCACCACGATGGTGTTCACGGCGCCGACGCCGCGCGCCGACTCGTCCAGATGGTCGACGGTGGCGGCGGCGATCTCCTTGTGTGGGACGGTGACGTTGCAGCCGCGCAGGCCCAGGGCGGGCAGGGCGCGGATGGCCTCCGCCGCGCGCTCCGGCGGGACGGAGAGGGGGACGTAGGCGCCGTCGATGCCGTACTTGTCCAGCCAGAAGCCGTGCAGCCGGGGCGAGCGCGAGTGCCCGACCGGCCAGCCCATGACGCCGGCCACCTTGGCCTTGCCGCTGATGATCATTCCGTCAGAATCCCATGGTCGCGCAGAAACCCGAGCACCGGCAGCAGCGGCAGCCCGAGGATGGTGAAGAAGTCGCCGTCCACCCGGTCGAACAGCTGCGCCCCCAGCCCCTCCAGGTGGTAGGCGCCGACGGAGTGCTGCACGACCTCGCCGCAGGCGTCCAGGTATTGCGCCAGGAAGGCGTCGCTGAACGGCCGCATGGCCAGTGTCGCGGCGTCGGTGTGCCGCCACAGCCGTTCGCCGTCGCGCACGATCACCGCGGCGCTGACCAGCCGGTGGCTGCGGCCGCGCAGGCGGGCGAGCTGGGCGCGGGCACCATCGCGGTCGCCCGGCTTGTCGAACCAGTCGCCGCCGCACTCCAGCATCTGGTCGGCACCCAGCACGAAGGCGCCGGGGTGGCGTTGCGCGACATGGCGCGCCTTGGCCTCGGCCAGCGTCTCGGCGGTTGCCTCCACGGTGGCCCCCTGCGCGCGGCAGGTGGCCTTCAGGGCGCCCTCGTCCACGTCGGCCGGGTCGCGCCTCACGGCGACGCCGGCCCCCTCCAGCATGGCGGCGCGCGCCT
>Ga0196976_1000904_pt1 | contig 15813 bp, 17 predicted proteins | sample S3v_513CmetaG_FD_148644 | JGI IMG/M metagenome (GOLD analysis project Ga0196976, IMG submission 148644) | Soil microbial communities from Anza Borrego desert, Southern California, United States - S3+v_5-13C | ecosystem: Environmental > Terrestrial > Soil > Desert | place: USA: California...
AGCAGGTCCTTGGAGAGGAACGTGATCTCTTCGACGTGAACAGAGAGCTCGTTGGTTCGCGTGCGGAAGAGATAGCCGCGCACGCCGATGTGATCGCCCAAGTCGAGAAGTTTGAACAACTCGAAACCCTTGTCGCCGACGGCGTCCTTCTTTACGTAGATCTGCAGCTTCTGGCCCATCTGCTGAACGTGCATGAAGCCAGCCTTGCCCATGAGGCGCACGCCCATGATGCGGCCCGCGATGCGGACGTCCACGCGCGAGGACTCCAACTGCTCGGCGGCTGTCTCGGAGTACTTCGAGAGGATGTCCGGCACGGTGTGCGTAAATTCGTAGCGGTGGGTGTAGGCTTCCTGGCCGAGCGCAACGATCTGCTTCAGCTTATCTCTGCGAATGTCGTGGATCTTCTGGTCGAGTGCCACTCTGTCGATTGCTCCAGCGCCCTAGTAGGTTTCGTGGGCAGATGAGAAAGGGACATTATATAAGGAGCAGATTGCGAGTTCCTCAGGCGATATATCGCTCGCGGGAGAGGCGCTGTCGTGAGGCAGAGTTCCGCGCCGGAAATCTCAATTCCACTCACGTTGTGATTTTCATCACTGAACGCCCGTGACTGCCTCCCGTATGGTTGAAGCCGAGAAGGATCGGGAGTACACTTCGCCCGTTCCTGAAAATTTGAGGGGTTATGCCTCAGAATTACGTACCCGTCTTCATCTTCTTACTTGTCGCCTTCTTGATCGCGGCGGGCACGCTGGTGATTGCCAGCTTCGTGCGCCCCAAGAACCCACACGCCACGAAGAACATGCCATACGAGTGCGGTATCGATCCGGTGGACGATGCCCGCAAGCGCTACACGGTGCGCTTCTATATCGTGGCGATCCTCTTCGTGGTGTTCGACGTTGAGACGATCTTCCTCTTCCCGTGGGCCGTGCAGTTCAAACTGCTGGGCATGTTCGGGTTCATCGAGATGCTGATCTTCCTCGGCATTCTAATAGTGGGATACATCTGGATCTGGAAGAAAGGCGCCCTCGAGTGGGTGTAGCCATTTGTGGCCCCCGTTAGCACCGGCCCCAGACTGGCCGGCCATCACGACGCGGCCTGGAACTGAGTCCATGTACGGAACAGCAGCGAACAAGGCGGTCTGCGGAACTCCATCGGAATGCAGTGATTTCGGAGGAACAACCGTCTTTCGCAGTTCAGGTACAAGCGGGATTCGAACGCCTCGTTATCGAAAAAGGAACGGGGCTTTTGTTTGAATGAAAGAATTCTCGGCCCGGAATAGCCCTGGAGAGCTGCATTTTCCCAGTCGGGCCGCAAACGATGTGATAGTAGTCACTGGTTAATGTGACCTGTGTCCATTAAGGGAGCACTAACTGCTTGTTATAACTAGCTGTTAACTCCTGCAACTGATTCGGCACCTGTAAGGGATTGGGGAACATGCCCGACGAAACCAAGCCAAACGACCCGACTTCGCCCGAGGCCGCCAAGCCAGCGGAGCCCAAAGCCGAGGAAAAGCCGGCCCCCCCCGCACCTGCGGAAGCGAAGCCTGCCGCTCCGGCAACGCCGAAGCCTGCTGCTCCGGCGGCTGCCGCGAAGCCTCCTGCTCCCACGGCTCCGGCCAAGCCGGCGGTGCCAACGCCGCAGCCCTGGGAGACCGAGCTCACCGCCCGCTTGAAGAAGAAATACGGCTCCGGCATTCGCGAGACGTCGACCTATCTCGGACAGAACTACCTGGTGGTCGATCGCTCCCTCGCGCACGAGATCCTCGAGATCCTCCGCGACGACGAAGACTTCGACTACTGCGTGGACGTCACGGCAGTCCATTACCCGAAGAAGGAAGAGCCGTTCGAGATTGTCTGGATCCTTTATTCCTTCCCGAACAACATGCGAGTGCGCGTCAAAACGGCGCTTCCTGAGGGCGCCGAGATTCCGAGTGTCTTTGACCTGTGGCCGACGGTCGACTGGCTGGAGCGCGAGGTGTTCGACATGTTCGGGATCAAGTTCACCGGTCACCCAGGCCTCAAGCGCATCCTGCTTCCGGACGAATGGAAGGGCCACCCGCTGCGTAAAGACTATTCAATCCTGCAGCAGGACAAAGAATGGGTGCAGATCAACCTCGGCATCGAGAGCGGCCAATGAGTAATTTCTACGAAGACATCGAGACAAAACCGGCCGAGAAGACGTTTCTCGACTCCAGCGAACTGATCCTGAACATGGGGCCGCAGCACCCGTCGACGCACGGCGTGCTCCGCGTCATTCTCAAGCTTGACGGCGAAAAGGTGTTAGGCACGGAGTGCGTGATGGGCTATCTCCATCGCGGTGTGGAGAAGATCGCCGAGAACCGCACCTACGTTCAGTTCAATCCCTACGTAGACCGCATGGACTACGTGGCCGCCGTCTCGAACGGCTTGGGGTATTGCCTGGCGGTTGAAAAGCTGCTGAATACGGAAGCCCCGCCGCGCGCGCAGTATATCCGCGTGATCATGACGGAGTTGAACCGTATCGCCAGCCACCAGGTCTGGCTCGGCACGCACGCGCTCGATATAGGCGCGCTGACGCCGCTCTTTTACACCTTCCGCGATCGGGAAGAGATCCTGAAGATATTCGAGAAGTACTGCGGTGCGCGTCTCACGACGCATGCCTTCCGCATTGGCGGAACGCAGTACGAGACCTACGAAGGGTTCGAGAAGGACTGCCTCGAGTTCTGCGATTTCTTCCTGCCGAAGTGCGATGAATACGAAGAGCTGCTGACCACCAACCGAATCTGGGTGGAGCGCACGAAGGGCGTTGGTGTAATCACAGGCGAAGAGTGCAAAGCGCTCGGTGTCACCGGTCCCGTGCTTCGTGCCAGCGGCGTCCGTTGGGACCTCCGCAAGGCGCAGCCTTACTCGTCTTACCAGGACTTCGATTTTGAAGTTCCGATCGGGCTTAACGGCGACACGTTCGACCGGTACATCGTTCGCATGCAGGAGATGCGGCAATCCGTGCGCATCATCCGCCAGGCGGTCGAGGGACTGCCCGAAGGGCCGATCATGGCCAAGATCCCCAAGGTGCTCAAGCCGCCCGTGGGCGAAGTTTACGTATCCATCGAGGCGCCCAAGGGCGAACTCGGCTACTTCATCGTGAGCGACGGCTCCACGCAGCCCTACCGCGTGCGGGTTCGTCCTCCTTCATTCGTAAATCTCCAGGCGCTGGACCTGATGGTGCGCGGCCGGCTCGTCGCAGACGTAGTTGCTGTCATCGGCACGCTGGATATCGTGCTCGGGGAGATTGACCGGTAATGGGCTTCCTCGAATTTTTCTACGCAAAAAACATAACGCCCGGCGAAGCAGGGAACTACACCTGGGCGACCATCTACATCCTCGTGATGTTCGCGCTAGCGTCGATCGCGGTGATGCTTATGACCTGGCTCGAGCGCAAGATCATGGCGCACATGCAGATCCGGCTGGGCCCCATGCGCGTCGGCCCTCATGGCCTGCTGCAACCCATCGCAGACGCGGTCAAACTGCTCCTCAAAGAGGACATCGTTCCCACGAAGGCAGACAGAATTGTCTACTGGCTCGCGCCGTGCGCAGTGATGGTGATCGCGTTCGCTACATACCCCATCATTCCATGGGGACGCGCCCATGCCGTCACTGACGTGAATATCGGCGTGCTCTTCATGTTGGGTGTTTCCTCACTTGGAGTGCTCGGCATCATCATGGCTGGATGGGCATCGAACTCGCACTATCCGCTGATGGGCTCCCTGCGCTCCAGTGCGCAGATGGTGTCGTACGAGATCGCGATGGGACTGGCAGTGGTCTCGGCCATCCTGATGACCTCGCTCCAGACAGGCACCGGAACGCTGAGCATGATCGGGATCGTCGAATCGCAAATGGCGCAGAAGACGTGGTTCGTCTTCAACGGCTGGGGTCTCGGCTTCATTGCCTTCGTGGTCTTCGCCATTGCAATGATCGCGGAAACCAACCGCGCACCCTTCGATCTGCCCGAAGCCGAATCCGAACTGGTAGCCGGCTTCCACACCGAATACTCGGGCTTCCGCTGGTCGCTTTTCTTCCTGGCGGAATACGCTGCGATGATCGGTGTCTCGGCCATTGCGGTCACGCTCTGGCTGGGCGGATGGCTTCGGCCGTTCCCGAATTTGCTGAGCGGCAACACATGGGACATCGCGTTTGGCCTGTTCCCGGCGCTTACGTTCGTAGTTCTCGGTGGGGTATGCATCGCGCTAGCCATCAAGATGCCGGGCATCGTGCAGCTTCGGATCCAGAAGTTCGGAATGCTTGCCTTCGGCCTGCTGCTGTTCTTCATCGGCGTACTGTTCGCCGTGCCTGGCGTGCGCGAGCGCGTCCAGGATATCTACTGGTTCTCGCTGAAAATCGCTATTTTCATGTACCTGTACATCTGGTATCGCGCCACGTTCCCGCGATATCGCTTTGACCAGCTCATGAAGGTGGGCTGGAAGGTGCTGCTGCCCACCGCACTCGGCGTGCTGATGGGTACGGCTCTCTGGGGGGTGCTGCGGTGAGTATCGCGCCACTGCTTCGCAAAATCTTTCTTGTTGATCTGCTCAAGGGGCTCTCGGTGACGTTCCGTTACCAGAAGCCGGGCGAGATCATAACCGAGCAATATCCGATGGAGCGTCCGGCAATCGCCGAGCGCTACCGCGGACAGCCGCGGCTGAACGTGAACCCTGACACGGGCGAGACGCTCTGCATCGCCTGCGGCTTGTGCGCCCTCGCATGCCCCGAAAAGCTGATCACGGTGCAGAGCGAGCGCAATCCCGAGACGAAGCGCAAGGAACTGACTTCCTTCAGCTATGACACGAGCCGCTGCATGTTCTGCGGCCTGTGCGAAGAGGCGTGCTCTACCGACGCCCTTGAACTCACGCAAGATTACGAATTCGCCCTCTACGAGCGCGACGGGATGGTTTTCAACCGCCAGCGCCTGGAGAAGGGGCCGGAACCGACGGTGTACGCACGATGACTCCCGTAGCGACAACGTTCTTCTTCTACTTTCTCTCGGCCGTCGCCATCATCGGCGCGCTGCTGACGATCACGCGGCGCAATCCGGTGCATTCGGCGCTCAGCCTTATCTTCACGCTGCTCGCACTCGCTGGACTGTACCTCATGCTCTACGCACCGTTCGTAGCCGGTGTTCAGATCATCACGTACGCGGGCGGCATCATGGTGCTGTTCCTGTTCGTGATCATGCTTATCAATCTCGAGAAGGCCGAACTGGAAGAGCACTTCAATAAGCAGTGGCTCGTAGGTGTGCTCGCAGCCGGCCTGCTGGGCGGCTTGTTCTTCTACGTGTATGCGAAGGGACACACGATCTTCCCGAATACGTGGAACTCGCTCCCCGAGCAGAACAACACTCAGCAGATCGGCCTCTGGCTGTATCAGCGCTACATGATGCCGTTTGAAGTCGCATCCGTGCTGCTGCTGGTAGCCATCGTGGGCGCCGTTGTCATGGCGAAGAAGAGGATCTGACATGGCCGAGATCAGCACACTGCATTATCTGGTCGTAGCCGCGGCGCTGTTCATCATCGGGACCATCGGTGTCCTCACCCGCCGCAACGTGGTCATCGTGCTCATGTCGATCGAACTGATCCTTAACGCGGTGAACCTCAACCTGGTTGCCTTCTCGCGCTTGCACGATTTGCACGGGCAGGTGTTCTCCATCTTCATCGTCGCCGACGCTGCCGCAGAAGCCGCGGTCGGGCTCGGAATCATCATCGCCTTCTTCCGTAACAAGGAGACGGTGAACATGGACGAAGTGGACCTGCTGAAGTGGTAGGGAACTGACAATGTTCTTCCTGGATCATATTTGGATCATTCCTCTCCTGCCGATGCTCGGCGCGGCCCTGATGTTCTTCTTCGGGCGGCGCATCAGCAAGACGGCGGTGAACACCATCTGCGTCGGCGTGGTCGTGCTGGCGTTCCTGATGGCCTGTGGCGCTGTGTGGCAGTACACGCACTGGGCGCACGACGGTCAGCCCTACGAGAAGATCGTGTATACCTGGCTCGGCGACGGCAGTGGGACATACAGCTTCCCGACACTGCTCGGCGGCAGAGGTCAGTTCCAGGCCGACGCCGGCTTCCTGCTCGATCCACTCTCGAGCATCTGGCTGCTCTTCGTGACCGGCATCGGGATGCTCATCCACATCTACTCGACCGGATACATGGCGCACGAGGGTGGGTACTACCGATTCTTCGGTTACCTGAACCTCTTCATGTTCTCCATGCTGACGCTCATCTTGGGGAACAACTACGTCATGATGTTCGTCGGGTGGGAAGGCGTGGGCCTCTGCTCCTACCTGCTCATCGGCTTCTATTTCAAGAAGCACTCGGCCTCGACCGCGGCTAACAAGGCTTTCATAGTCAACCGGATCGGCGACGCGGGTGTACTCCTGGGAACGTTCAGCATCTGGGCACTCGCAGGAACGGTGAAGTTCACAGCGGTCAACGAATTCGTTCGCACTAACGGCGACAAGATCCTCGCAAGTCCGTATCTCGCAACCTGGGTGATGGTTGCCACGTTGCTGCTGTTCCTCGGGGCCTGCGGTAAGTCTGCGCAGCTTCCTCTGTATGTCTGGCTGCCAGACGCGATGGAAGGCCCGACTCCGGTGTCCGCCCTCATTCATGCGGCAACAATGGTCACGGCCGGCATCTACATGGTGGCGCGCAGCAACGGGCTGTTCCAACTTGCGCCAGCGTCGATGCAGGTGGTCGCAGTAGTCGGCGCCCTGACTGCGATCTTCGCGGCCACGATCGGCCTCGTACAGAACGACATCAAACGCGTGCTGGCCTACTCGACTGTCTCGCAGTTGGGATACATGTTCCTCGCGCTGGGCGTCGGAGCCTTCGCCGCCGGTGTGTTCCACGTTTTCACGCACGCATTCTTCAAGGCGCTCCTCTTCCTGGGCTCCGGCTCGGTGATTCACGCGATGAGCGGCGAGCAGGACATGCGCTTCATGGGCGGCCTCTCGAAGAAGATCCGCACGACGTTCATTACGATGTTTATCGGAACGCTTGCGATCGCCGGTATCCCCGGTCTGGCGGGCTTCTTCTCCAAGGACGAAATCCTGTGGAAGACCTGGTCGGTAAATCACGGGCAATTCCGGATCCTCTGGATTGTGGCGTTCATCACGGCGCTGATGACCGCGTTCTACATGTTCCGCCTCATCACGCTGACGTTCTTCAGCAAGCCGCGGATGAGCCATGAGGTCGAGCACCACATTCACGAGTCACCGAAATCCATGACGATCCCTTTGGTCGTTCTGGCTATTGGGTCGATCTTCGTCGGATATCTCGGAGTCCCAGCCAGTCTCGGCGGCAGCAACCACTTCGAGCACTTCCTTGAGCCAGTGTTTGCGAAGCACGCTCCGGGTGCAACCACAACGCACGCGGCGCTCGGCGCGGAGACGCACAGCGCAGTCGTCGCCGGTGAGCACGCGGCACAGCAGACGCCCGGCGAGCAGGCAGCGCATGGAGCCGCAGAAGTGAACAAGGCCGCGGAGCAGGGAACCGCCGCTCCCGGCGAAGTGACCCCGGCACACGCCGCGCATGAGATCGAGCCGCTGGAGTACATCTTGATGGGCGCCTCGGTACTCGCCGCACTGCTCGGCATCGGCCTCGCGTATCGCGCCTACAAGAATGCAGGCAAGGACTACACGGAACCCATCAACTCGGTGGCCCCGCCGGTTTATAACACGCTCTTCAACAAGTACTACGTTGACGAAGCTTACGACTATCTCTTCACCGGGCGGCGATCGCTCGGCCCAGTGCGCCTGGGCGCGCAAGGCTTGGGCAATGCGCTCTGGAAGTTTGACGCGAACGTCATCGATGGAGGCGTAAACGGCGCCGGGTGGACCACGAAGCTTATCGGCAGCATCTCGAACTGGTGGGACAAGTGGATCATCGACGGCCTCGGCGTAAACGGCCCCGCGATCATCGCGCGGGCACTTTCGTATCCCACGCGGCTAATTCAGTGGGGACTCGTGCAATGGTATGCGCTCGTGATGGTGTTCGGGCTTGTCGGATTCATCTGGTACTACGTGGTCAGGTAATGGGATTAGCGCATGCGGCGGCCTCGGCCGGCCGCATCACGGACGGACTTAACAATGTATAACCACATACTCTCGATCATTCTGTTCACGCCCCTTGTGGGAGCGATCGCCCTTCTGTTCGTACCGAAGGAGAACAAGAACGCGATTCGCTGGATGGCGAACATCTTCGCCTTCGCCGGCTTCGCGGTCTCGCTTCCGCTGGTGCCGTGGTTCTGGGCAGTGAAAGACCAGCCCGGCTTCAAGTTCATGGAGGGCGCGCCGAATAACTGGATCCCGACGATCGGCGCCGGCTATCAGCTTGGAATCGACGGCATCTCGTTCCTGCTGATCATGCTGACCACGCTTCTGGGCGCGATCTCCATCCTGTCCTCGTGGGAAGCCATCCAGGACCGCGTGAAGGAATACTACGTATGGTTCCTGGTTCTCCAGACGGGCATGCTCGGCGTTTTCATGGCGCTGGACTTCTTCCTGTTCTTCGTGTTCTGGGAAGCCATGCTGGTTCCGATGTACCTGCTGATCGGCATCTGGGGCGGACCGCGGAAGCTCTATGCGGCCATCAAGTTCTTCCTGTACACGCTGGCTGGGTCGGTGCTGATGCTGCTAGGCATCATCTACCTGTACTTCCATCACCATAGCCTGACGGGCGTTTACACGTTCAGCATCCAGGCGCTGTACCAGACCGCTCCGCAGATCAGCGGAACGGCGGGAGTCGTCCTCTTCCTGGCCTTCTTCATCGGCTTCGCCATCAAGGTGCCGATGTTCCCGTTCCACACATGGCTGCCCGACGCTCACGTCGAAGCACCCACGGCGGGCTCGGTCATCCTTGCAGGCGTCCTCCTGAAGATGGGAACGTACGGTCTTATCCGGTTCTCGCTGCCGTTCTTCCCGCAGGTGGTGCAGTACCCGACGCTCCGCACCTGGATGATCACGCTGTCAATCATTGGCATCATCTACGGCGGGCTCGTCTCGCTGATGCAGAAGGACATGAAGAAGCTGGTGGCGTACTCGTCCGTGAGCCACCTGGGTTTCTGCACCCTTGGCATCTTCGCGTTGAACCAGGCGGGCATCGCCGGTTCGGTGCTCCAGCAGATCAGCCACGGCATTTCTACGGGCGCACTCTTCTTGATCGTCGGCATCCTGTACGAACGCCGCCACACCCGTGAGATCGCAGAGTACGGTGGCATCAGTAACGTGATGCCTGTCTACGCAACGATCACAATGATCATGTTCATGTCCTCCATGGGGCTGCCGCTGCTGAACGGCTTCGTCGGTGAATTCACGATTTTGCAAGGCGCTTTCGCGGCGAATAAGTATTGGGCAGCATGGGCGGTTCCGGGCGTGGTGCTCGCGGCTGCATACCTGCTCTGGCTCTATCAGCGCGTATTCTTCGGGCCGGTTAGCAATCCGAAGAACGAGAAGCTTGTCGACCTCACCGGACGCGAACTTGCGACCTTTGTACCGCTCGTCATCCTGGCCTTCTGGATCGGTCTGTACCCGAAGCCGTTCTTCCAGATCCTGAACCAGCCGGTGCAGCAGATCGTGCAGACGATCAATACAAACGGCGCCATCAACGCGCAAACGCCGGCCGCTCCTGCGCAGGCAGCTCCGGAGCAAGCCGCTCCAGCAGCAGCGCCCGCAACCGAGCAGCCCAAGGCGCACGAAACTGCGGCCCCGAAGACCGCCGACAAGCAGGTAACAACGCCGGTCAATACGGCTTCGGCCTCGCACCAGTAACTTAGTTTCCCGGTGCGCGCTTCGGCGCGTGCCGGGTGTCCCGAAGGGAAATGATCGTGTTCAACTCGATCTCAGATTTCGTTAGAAGTCCCGAGTACCTGTTGGCGCTACCGCTGCTGCTGCTGACGCTCTTCGGCCTCGGCATCCTGCTGATCGACCTGCTCCTGCCGAAGGAGTGGAAGCGCCTGAACGCGTTCACGGCGCTAGTCGGACTGGGCTTCGCCACCGCTGCCGTGATCAAGATCCACCTGGCGTTCACCAGGGCCGTTGACGTCGCGTACTACAGCGCGTTCTCGGGCACCGTGCTCGTCGATCGCTTCGCCCTTTACTTCTTCTATCTGTTCCTCATCGGCGCTGCCATCGCGATCATAATGTCGATCCGCTATCTCGAGATCGAACGCGAAAACCACGGTGAGTTCTACGCACTCGTGCTCTTCTCGGTCATCGGCATGATGTGCATGGCCTGCGGCTACGATCTCGTGCTGCTCTTCATCGGCCTCGAGCTGATGGCCATTTCGACGTACGTGCTCGTCGGTTTCCTGCGCAGCGACAAACGCTCTAACGAAGCCGCGCTGAAGTACCTCATTCTCGGCGCATTCTCCAGCGGCATCTTCGCGTACGGACTTTCGCTCTTCTACGGCGTCGCCGGCACCACGAACCTTGCCGATATTCGAATCGCCCTTGAGCAGCGCATGATCACGAATCCGAACGACCCGGTCGTTATCCTTGCGCTGCTGACCACCGCAACCGGTCTGCTGTTCAAGATCGCCGCCGTGCCGTTCCATCAATGGGCGCCTGATGCTTACGAAGGCGCGCCGACGAGCATCACCGGGTTCATGTCCGTAGCGGTCAAGGCCGCCGCTTGGGCCTTCCTGCTGCGCATCTTCCTTTTCGGGCTTACCCCGCTACGTTCAATGTACGTGCCTCTCATCGTCTTCGTCGCAATCGCCACCATGACGGGCGGCAACCTTGCGGCGATCACGCAGAGCAACACGAAGCGCCTGCTGGCGTACTCCTCGATCGCGCACGTCGGCTACATGCTGCTCGGCCTGGTCGCGAGCGATGGGCGCGACAATCAGACCGGCATCATGGGTATCATGTTCTACCTGCTGGTCTACACGTTCATGAACCTGGGTGCGTTCGCCGTGATAACGTCGCTGCGCCGCCGCAACATCATCGGCGACGACCTCGATGACATCGCGGGGCTTTACTTCAAGCGACCGGTCGAAGCGATCCTGATGCTGGTGTTCCTGCTTTCGCTGGCCGGCATACCGCCCCTCGCGGGCTTCTGGGGCAAGTACTTCATCTTCCTCAGCCTGATCCAGACGGGCCACTATGCACTGGCGGTCATCGCTGTCGCGTACGCAGTGATCGGACTGTACTACTACATGCGAATCGGCAACGCCATGTTCATGCGTCAGGCAGTGGATGAGGAACCCGTTCGCCTCAGCCCCGGCATGAGCTTCGTTCTCGGAGTCACGGGCGTGGCGACGATCGGGATCGGGATCTTCCCGAACTTCTTCATCCGCGCCGTCAACTGGTCGCTGTCAGTGGGTCAGAACTCGGCGATCGCGCAGATGCTGAAGTAATAGTTAAACTCTCACTCAGAGCCCTCGCCCCCGGCGGGGGCTTTTGCTTGGAGTCGGCTCGGATTGGTATCCGGGCTGCGCACCGCTTTGAGGATACTCGCCGATCATGGCAGAATGTCGCGCCGTGGGGTGTCTCAATGGCTGCTGTTATAGACCGTCGTATGACTGCGGAAATCGAAGGCGAATTCGTGGTCTTCCTGATCGGGATGCGCATCAACAAACCATGGAAGGTTCACAAGTGGCTTCCAGTGTTTTTGGCGATGCCACGGATGCTTCGGGAATTGCGAGCGCATCCGGAGGCGGGAATGCTCTGGGCTGGTGGGTTCGGACTCACCATCGTGCAATATTGGAGGTCCTTCGAGCACCTCGAGGCCTATGCCCGCAGCAAGGACATGGAACACTGGCCGGCGTGGGTCGCTTTCAACCGGCGGACAGGAAGAAGCAGGGGAGACGTCGGCATTTGGCACGAAACATACCGAGTCATGCCAGGGCAATACGAAGCCGTTTACAGCGGGATGCCACCAATCGGGTTGGGAGCCGCGTCGAGACTCGTGCCGGTGGCTTCCGGAACCGAAGCGGCGCGAGAGCGCATGATGCAGGCCAAGGCCATGGGTGCGGAGAGGGCATCAGAGGCTCCGACGGGGGGCAGAATATCCGCAGAGCGCGAGCACTGAACTGACAACTCTGTTACCCTGTCCCCGATGCCTGACGAACCCACACCCGCGCCCGGCGAGGCAAAGAAAGAGAAGAACCTGCTAGTGCAGGCGGCGCGCTATACCGAGATGGGTTTTGTTATTCCCGCGGCGGCATTCGTGGGGCTGCTCCTGGGGAAGCTTCTCGACCGCTGGCTCGGAACAAACTGGATCTACATCGCTGGTGTCATCGTTGGAATCATCGCCGGCTTCATCCAGATGATCCGCATGGCCATGGCCGCCTCTAATGACCAAAGCTGACAGTACCGGGCCCGCTGAACCGGATGCGGTCGAAAAGGCTTCGCAGGCCTTCTACGCCGGGGCAGAAAAACGCATCAGCCGCTGGCTCCTCCTGCTCATCCCTATCGCCCTGGCGGCCGCGTTCGCGGTCTCGGGTTCGCACGCGACAATCGGTGTTCTTCTGGGTTCGGGGCTGGGGCTCTTCAACTACTCCTGGCTCCACCGCACGACCCGACGAGCGACCGAGTCCCTGGCGCAAGCCGCTGATTCCGCAGGGTCCTCTCGCTTTACCGGAGCGTCGCTGGCATTCGGTTCGATCGCGCGTATCGCGTTGGTGACGGCGGCCGGTTATGCTATATTCAGAGGTTCGCTCCAGAGTTTCTACGGCTATCTGGCAGGGCTATCTTTGCCGATTTTTGCCATGTGTGTCGAGGCTCTGTATGAGGCGTGGCACGCCGCGGCTCATGACCGGTAACACAAATCCTTCATAAGTAGTTGGGAATGCACGAACAACTGCCTTTTACAGCCCTGCTCAACCGGCTCTTTGCCGGCCCAGTCACCGCACTGCTGCATGCTCTCGGCATTCACCCGCACGACGCACACGCGCCCATCCCGAACTATGTTGCCATGCAGATCCTCGTGTTCATCCTGCTGGTGTTGTTCTTCGTGATCGTGCGCTCGCGCCTCTCGGTCGGGAAGCCCGGTATTCTTCAGCATATGATGGAAGGGGTCCACGGCTTCGTCAGCGGTTTGGGCAAGGAGATCGTTGGACATGGTCATGAGCGCTTCGACTCGTTCCTCATCACGCTCGGCCTGTTCATCCTGACGGCAAACCTGATCGGCATGATCCCGTCGCTCGAGTCGCCGACTGCTATTCCGTCCGTACCGCTCGGCTGCGCGATTGTCACGTGGTTCTACTACCATACGCAGGGATTCCGCACGAACGGCATCGGCTACGTCAAGCACTTCATGGGCCCGGTGATGGCGCTTGCGCCCCTCATGTTCGTCATCGAGATAATCAGTCACCTCGCCCGAGTCATGTCGCTCACCGTTCGTCTATTCGCGAACATTTTCGCGGGTGACATGCTTACGCTCGCGTTCTTCTCGCTCGTGCCCATCGGCGTACCGGTCGTATTCCTGGGATTGCACCTCGGTGTGTCCCTAATCCAGACCTACATTTTCGTCCTTCTGGCGACGGTGTATCTGTCTGAAGCTGCCGCGCACGAGCACTAAACCAGGACTGAAGTAAATGATTTGCGTTTAGCCCATTACTGGGCGGGAACTAACAAGATCTGTAACAGCCGCATAGCGTGAGGGCGTCTGCACGGTATGGCGTCAACCACCCACTGGCGGCAATTCATACGCAGGAGCAAGACAATGAAGAAACTGCTTTTGGTCATGCTGGTACTCGCGATTTTCGCGCTTCCAGCCGCCGCTCAGGATGCAGCCGGTGCTGCCAACAACAAGTGGGCCTACTCGGCAATTGGCCTCGGCATCGCCGTCGCAGCCGCCGCCTACGGACAGTCGAAGGTCGCCGGCGCTGTTGCTGAGGGCATCGCCCGCAACCCAGCCGCACGCCCGGGCATTCAGCTCGCGCTCTTCCTCGGTCTCGCGTTTATCGAGTCGCTCGTGCTGTTCATCTGGCTCGGTCTGCTCTTCCTGGCGCGCTAGCCTGCGCAGGAATCATCCAAGGCCTCCGGTCCCCCGGAGGCCTTCTCTTTTGCACGAATCCTGCATCATTCATTACACTCGTTGCCGCCGCTCAGTTGCCGTTTGAGTGATCATCGATGACCTCCGTCCTCCAATACGAGCATGTCACCAAGAGCTACGGGCTCTTCGGCCGCCGCGTTGCAGCCTTGGACGACTTTTCGCTCGAGGTCGAGCGCGGTGAGATCTTCGGCTTTCTTGGTCCGAACGGCGCCGGTAAGACGACGGCGATCCATCTGGCACTTGGATTCATGCGCGCAAGCAGAGGGTCCGGTCACATGCTAGGGCAGCCGTTCGGGCATGCCGCCACCCGCGCACGGGTCGGCTTTCTCGCGGAGAACGTGGCTCTGTATCATCGTCCCGCTAACACGCTGGTCAAGTTTTACGGTGCGCTCAATGGACTTCGTGACCACGCGCTGGCGCGCCATGTCCGGGTAGTCCTGGAAGCCGTGGAGATGACGGAGTATCGCGACCGCAACGTCGGCAAGTTCTCACGAGGCATGCAGCAGCGAATCGGACTTGCCCAGGCGCTGGTGAACGACCCCGAACTGCTGATCCTGGACGAACCCACTTCCGCGCTTGATCCGCTCGGACGCATCGCCGTTCGCGAACTTCTCCTCCGTGCACGCTCAGCAGGGAAGACGATCTTCCTCAGTTCGCACCTGCTATCGGAGGTCGAGATGATCTGCGACCGCGTCGCCGTACTGGTTCGCGGACGGCTCCTCCGCATCGGTAAGACAGCCGATCTACTTGAGCGCCGAGGAGTCGCCGTCATTGTCGCCCGCGGGATCTCGAACACGCAGTTCGCGGGAGCAACGGCACAAGAGGGACTGGTGACCATCACCGTTCCTCGCGCAGCGCAACGCGAAACTATCGAGCGCATCTGGTCCGCGGGCGGGGACATCGTCAGCGTGACGCCTCAACGCCGCACCCTAGAAGACCTCTTTGTCGAGCTCGCAGGAACTGATCAAGCCGACAACCGCGGCGAGGACTTTTACGCATGAAGCCCGTACTGCTCATAGGATTAAACTACGTTCGCGAGCAGCGTTGGGTCGTCCTGAGCCTAGCTCTTTACCCGCCAGCAATGCTGGTGCTGTTGCGCGCGTTCGATGCACACCTCACGCCCGGCGATCTCAGTGCCTTCCTGCAACAGCAGGCGTCGTTCGCGGTGTTGTTTGCAGTGGTATTCGCGGCCTCTGCCATCAACCAGGACCGCCGATCGCGCCGCATTCTGGGAGTCCTATCAAAAGCGGTGCGACGCTCGCAGTACATCGCCGGACTGCTCCTTGGAGTGTGGCTCTTCATCGCGATCTATACCGGAGCTGGGCTGTTGACTCTTGCCGTCATCTCTCGCGATTCCGCTGCACACGGGTTCCGGCTGATGCTCTCTGCGTACGTCGCGGCAATGGCGTCAAGCGCAGTCACGATGTTCTTCACGACTTTCCTGCCTCCGTTCCTGGCCACGCTAGTGGCGGGCATTTTCCTGGGCATCCCTGCGTTGCTACAGATGCTCCGCATCCCCTGGCCCAATTATGCTGCGCCCGCGTTTGTGCTGATGCGCGACATAACCCTCGCTCCCGATTACCATCTCCGCCCTGACATACTCCTGCTGGCGGTTGCCCACGCGCTCGTCTTCTGGGTGCTGGCATCAGTGGTGTTCTCGTATCGCGACATCGCCGTCTCGATTGAGTAGCGACTTCAGGCCAGGTTGACGGGGCTTTGCTCAAAAAGAATAGCCGGTGAGCAATGTGCCCACCGGCCTTGTTGTGAACTTGTTCGAACTACTGCA
>Ga0196976_1000906_pt1 | contig 15773 bp, 14 predicted proteins | sample S3v_513CmetaG_FD_148644 | JGI IMG/M metagenome (GOLD analysis project Ga0196976, IMG submission 148644) | Soil microbial communities from Anza Borrego desert, Southern California, United States - S3+v_5-13C | ecosystem: Environmental > Terrestrial > Soil > Desert | place: USA: California...
ATGGGTCTTGCGCGACTGATGGCCAGGCTCGTCACCGAACCCGAGGTGCTCGAGCAGCAGCTGCTCGAGTGGATTGGCGACCGCGCAACATACGAGCGCGGCATCACGGTCCTGCCGGTCCGTCTTGGTGTGCTGCCGGGATTTCCGACATCGGTGGCAGCATATGCGACTGACATTCCGAAGCTTACGGCGTGGGGGACGCCGTACCTGTTCGGGCCGGGATCGATTCACGTGGCGCATCGGGACGACGAGTTCGTGTCGATTCCCGAATTGCGTGCCGCCGTGGACACGTATGTCGCGATCGCCCTTCAGGCGCTCGCCGCGAGATAGCCCTTACGCGACTTCGGCTGGCGGAGCTTTCTCCGGCGAGAGCGGCGGTGTCTGCGTCGGCACTGGCAACTCGCCGCTGTGCGTCGGCGTGACGAGGTCGATCTTGTTCGCGTCGATCGCGGCCGTCGGACAATGATGGACGAAATCGCCATCGGCCGATGACCACTCGACGATCTTCGTTCGGGCGAAGGCTTTCCCGTTCGCCTGCATGCCGAAGTACGCGGGGGCGATCGCCGCGCACAGACCGCAGCCGACGCATTTCTCCTCGATCACACGCAGCTCGACGCGTTTCCGCGGGAAGATCCCTCCGGGCTGCTCCATGTAGGCATCGAAATGCTCGAGCGCGCGCATCGCAGCCCGGTACCCCTCGCGGATGTGCGTGACGCTGTTGGCAAAGCTCAGCCAGTCGCGTCCAACCTTCGGCCGGATGAGCAGCATCGGCGGGCCGCTCCACTGTTCGAGGGGCGATTGCTGCAGTGCGTGCATCATCGTGGTGGCCGCGCGCATGTAGATGCTGGCGAAGCCATGGTCGGCGATATCCGGAATGCGCGCCAGGTCGGCGCTGCCGACATCGACGGCAATCACCATGTCCATGCCAAGCCCCGCGATGTGCGCAGGCAGGTTGTCGATGACGCCGCCATCCACGCAGATGCGACCGTCCACTCGGCCTGGGGGAAAGAACCCCGGCAACGCGCAGGACGCGTATACGGCGTCGCGAACACTCACGTCGCGCAACCCGGGCAGGCCCCAGACGATCTGTGTGCCTCGCTCGAGATCCACGGTGTTGACCAGCAGGCGCTGGCTCAGGCTGTCGAAATCACCTTCGGGAACGACCGAGGCGGTCAGCGTCCGAAGCGGTTCCTCCAGATAGATGGACCGCGACTTCATGCGGTCCATGAGCATCCCGAAGTGATTGATGCGGAACAGGTCGCGGCGGCGCAGGGCTTCAGCGCGGCGCGCCAGCTCGTCGGCCGACAGCCCCGCCACAGTCGCCGCCGCCATCATGGCCCCGATGCTCGTCCCTGCGTACACCGCGGGCTTGATGCCGTGCTCCTCGAGGGCACGCAGGACACCGATGTGCGCAAACCCCTTGATGCCGCCGCCACCCAACACGAGCGCAATCCTGCGCCCGGCGCCATTGCTCCCGTGTTGGGTTTGCATCATGAATCCTTCCGCAGTCAAGGGCCGTGCCGATACGTAATTCTACTTGTCAGCGACGCGGAAAGGTCCTATGCCGTAACAGCTTACGCTGTTTGCACTACTGCAGATACTGGTACAAACCGTACAAAAGCGCGATCGCTCCGCCGATCATGAACAACGTTCCTGGCGCGTCCCCGATAACCGCGCCCACCAGGATCGCGGCGCCCCCAACGACCATCAGGGCCACCGGCCTGCCCATGCTCTGCCGCTGCTGCAACAAGGACGTCGCAGAATCGGTTGCGGCGCTCGGAACACGGAACGCGGCTACCGCAGCATCGAGAGTGGGGCCAGCCGCGGGCGCCGCCTGTGCAGGCGCCGGCGCATTACCCGCTGCGGCGGACGCCTGCGCGTCCGCGAGGGTCGGCAACAGGAATGAGACAGCGAGAACGAGAAGTCGTGCGCGTACGTGCATGTGATCTCCTGAGTGGGTCGGTCGCCGCACTGCTCGGATGAATGGGTAATGACTCCCTAGTCACGAGTCATCTGCGGGCCTAGAGTTGTGTCATGCGCCTGCTGCTCGTCGCACTTCTCGTTCCCTCGGTGCTCGCCGCGCAAAGTGCGCGTGTGCCCGGAATCACAGCCGCTGAAATCGACGGCTACCTGCGCTTCCTGAGCTCCGACCTGCTCGAAGGACGTGCCCCGGCAACGCGCGGAGGTCGCCTCACCGCCGAGTACATCGCCAGTCAGTTGCGGGCGTTTGGGCTGCGGCCGGGGCTCGACACCTCGTACTTCCAGACAGTACCTATCGATGTGGTGACGGCCGATCGTGCGTCGCTCAAGGTGACCGCGAGCGAAAAGGCGGCGGCGACATTGCGCTACCCCGAGGACGTCGTGGTCTGGGCCGGAAGCGCGACGCCGACCAGCGCCGCGAAGGCGGAGCTCGTGTTCGTCGGGTACGGCGCGATCGCGCCGGAGTATCGCTGGGATGACTTCAAAGATGTGGACGTCAAGGGAAAAATCCTCCTCATCCTTGTGAATGATCCACCAGCGCCAAGCGCCGACCCCAACCTGTTTGGCGGCCGCGCGATGACCTATTACGGCAGGTGGACGTACAAGTTCGAGGAGGCTGAACGACGGGGCGCGGCGGGCGCGCTCATCGTGCATACCACGGCGGACGCCGGCTATCCGTGGCAGACGGTCGTCGGTTCATGGGCGACGGGACAGCGCATGCTGCCACGTCCCGCGGACCAGCCCCCGCCCCTTGGCGCACGCGGATGGATTACCGACAGCGCCGCGATCACGCTCCTCCAGGAAGCCGGCCTCGATTTCGCGCAGATGAAGCTGGCAGCCGCCGACCGCGATTTCCGCCCCGTCCCCACAGGCATCACGATCGACATCGGCTTCTCGAACAGCGTCAGCAACCTGCGGAGCGAGAACGTAATCGGCGTCGTGCGGGGGAGCGATCCCGCCCGGCGCGATGAATACGTCGCGTTCAGCGCGCACTGGGACCATTTCGGGATCGGTCCCGCCGTCAACGGCGATTCGATCTACAACGGCGCGATGGACAACGCATCGGGAACCGCGGATCTCCTTTCAATCGCGCGCGCAGCTGCCGAAATGCCTGCGCCGCGCCGCTCGCTGATCTTTGTGTTCGTGACGGCAGAGGAATCCGGGTTGCTCGGCTCGAAGTTCTTTGCCGAAAACCCAACCGTGCCGACGGACCACATCATTGCGAACCTGAACGTTGATGGCGGCAACATCCTCGGGCGCAGTCGCGATCTGCGCGTGCTTGGGGATACGAAGAGTTCGCTCGGTCCATCGTTACGGCAATTCATTCGTCCGCGCGGCATGCGGATCACGCCGGACGAACACCCGGAGCGAGGCTACTTCTATCGCTCGGATCATTTCTCATTCGCGAAGGCCGGCATCCCGTCTGTCTCGATCGCGGCGGGCAACGACTACATCGGCCGGACGCCCGAGTGGGGCTCGCAGCAGCTGGAGGATTACACGGCCAAGCGGTATCACCAGCCGTCGGATGAGTATCGTCCGGACTTCGACCTCACGGGCGCTGCGCAGCTGTCGGAAATCGTGCTGGGTTTTGGGCGCCTCCTGGCCAACGTGCAGCGGGTGCCTGCATGGAACGCCGACGCGGAATTCCGCGCGGCCCGCAAGCCAATCCGCTGAGCGCGCGCGGGGTGGGAGAAGCTGCCGGGAGTCCGACAGGTCGTCCGCCGACAGAAGCAGGACTGCTCCGTGCGCTCGGCGTGTGGGGGCTCGCGGCAAGCATCGTGAACATCACGATCGGGGGCGGGATCTTTCGGGCGCCAGGCACGGAGGAAGTCACGGGCCGGCTCGGCGCTGCGGCGCCAATCGCCTACCTCGTCTGCGCGATCGCCATGGGATTCGTGGTGATGTGTTTCGCGGAGGCCGGAAGTCGCGTCGCGCTGACCGGCGGACCATACGCCTACGTCGAGCGCGCCTTCGGTGGATTCGCGGGGTTCGCCGTAGGCTGGCTCGTGTGGGTGACCGGGACGATCGCGACGGCCGCCGTCGCGACCATTTTCACGGACGGCCTGCAGGCCATGGTGCCGGCGATGCAAGGATTTCCCGGACGGGGAGCCATCCTGGTCGCGATTTTCGCGATCGTCACGACGATCAATGTGCTCGGCGTAAAATTCGGCGCGCGGCTGAACATGGCGTCGACGGTGATCAAGCTCGTCCCGCTGGGGCTGCTGATCATTTTCGGGCTGCTGAAGCTCAACCCCGACAATCTGTCGTGGGGCGCGACACCAACGGTGAGCGAAATCTCGCGGGCGTCCGTCTTCCTGATCTTCGTCTACGCGGGCATCGAAAGCGCACTGGTGCCGAGCGGAGAGGTGAAGGATCCGGGACGCACTGTGCCGCGCGCGGTATTCCTCGCGCTGGGGTTGGTCGCGGTGTTTTACATGCTGGTGCAGATCGTGGCGCAGAGCGCACTCGGACCGTCCCTGTCACCTCGCGGCGCACCCCTCGCTGATGCGGCGAACGTGGTAATCGGACCGTGGGGCGCCACGATGCTTGGGCTCACGGTGGTGTTGTCGACATTCGGATATCTCTGCGGGATGATCCTCGCAATTCCCCGCGCGTTGTTCGCATTCGCGCGCGACGGCGTCCTTCCCGCCACACTCGCCGCGGTCCACCCGAAATACCACACGCCCTGGCTGGCGATCATCGTGCAGTCCGGCATCGCGCTGCTGTTGGCATTGAGCAGCGGCTTCGAACCGTTGGTCATTCTGGCGAATGTTGCGGTTCTCTTTGCTTATCTGGGTTGTGCGGCTGCCGCGTGGCAGTTGCGTCGCAAGGGGATTCGTGACGCGGAGTCCGCGACGGTCAAGGCACTCCCGGGAAGCGCGCTCGCTGCGCCGCTCGCGGCGATCGTCATCGTCGCCCTGCTCGCATCAGTGACTCCGCGGGAGTGGCTGGTCAGCGCCGCGGTCCTGGCCGTCGGGCTACTCCTCTATTGGTTTTCCACGCTGCGACGGAAGTGAACGATCCGCTGCTGGCGTTCCGCCCCGAATTTCCGATTCTCGAGCGAAGCACCTATCTGGTGTCGAACTCGCTGGGCGCGATGCCCGGATCGGTCGCTGAGCGGCTGGCACAGTACGTCGATGACTGGGCAGGACTGGGCGTTCGTGCATGGGCGAAGGGCTGGTGGGAAATGCCCGTCAAGGTCGGCGACGAGATCGCACCGCTCATCGGTGCCGGCTCCGGTGAAGTGGTGATGATGCCGAATGTCACCCAGGCGCAGGCGTCTGTGTTGTCATCGCTGGATTTCTCCGGCGCGCGCAACCGGATCGTGATGACCGCGCTCGATTTCCCGTCCGTGCGGTACATGTACGACGCGATGGCCTCACGCGTCGGAGCCACGATCGTCGAGGTACCCGCGAGCGCCGACGACCTCGGAGTCGATACCGATCGGCTCATCGAAGCCATCGACGAACGTACCCGCCTCGTGGCGATCTCCCACGTCCTGTTCCGGTCCGCGTACATCGTGGATGTCGCAGCGGTCTGCCGCCGGGCGCATGACGTCGGTGCGCTCGTCGCGCTCGATTCGTTTCACGCTGTCGGAGTGATTCCGGTGGATGTGCGCTCGATCGGGTGCGACTTCCTGACGGGTGGAGTGCTGAAGTGGCTCTGCGGTGGCCCAGGGGGATGCTTTCTCTACGTCTCGGCCGACGTCCGCACGCGCCTGGCGCCGGCGCTCACGGGATGGCAGGCGCACGCACGGCCCTTTGCCTTCGAGACCGAGATGGAGTATTCGACCGACGCGTTCCGATGGCTGGGAGGGACGCCTGTGATCCCGGCGCTGTACGCCGCGGCGGAAGGGCCGCGCATCGTGCGGCGCGCTGGCATCGACGCGATTCGCGCGAAGAGTATCCGGCAAACCTCGCGGCTGATCGAGCTTGCGGACGCCCGCGGATACACGGTCAAGGCGCCGCGCGACCCGGCGGTCCGCGGCGGCACGGTCGCGGTGGACGTACCGCAGGGCTACGAGGTCTCGCAATTTCTCCTCGAGCGGGACGTCATCGTCGACTACCGGCCAGGCGCCGGCATCCGCATCGCTCCACACTTCTACACGACGGACGCCGAGCTGGATCTCGCCATCGCGACCATTGATGAGGCGCTGTCGACCGAGGGCTGGCGCCGCTTCGCTCAGCATCGCAGCGTTGTGACCTGATGCGCAAGCCAACCGTGCGGCGACTGCGACGACGGTACGCCAACCTGAAGTATCCGCTGGTTGTCCTGCGCTTCGAGGATGGTCACGAAATCCAGGTAAAGAAAGGCGAAGGGAAGGCGTTCGACGCGTATGCCGGTGAAACCGTGAAAGTGGTCGCCATTTGGGGGCCGGATATCGCCGAGCGCGAGGTCGTCGATGTCATGAAAGCCGAACAATTCGAGGAGGATCATCGATGAAGCGCGGCCTGACAGTTCTGCTGGCATTGGTTCCCGCCTGTGCGCCGGCGCAAACCCCCTCGGGGGCCCCACAGCCGATGTCCACGAGCTTTGCTCGCGCTGATACGGCCGCCCTGCATCGCACCCTGGATGGGATCGCATCGGCACATAAGGGCGTCGTGGGCTACAGCGTGCGCAACGTCGACACGGGCGAACAGCTGGAGCTCCGCGGTGACGAACCATTTCCGACGGCCAGCCTCATCAAGATGTCGCTGCTCGTCACGCTGTTCGACCTGATCGAGAAGGGAAGCATCTCCCTCTCCGATCCCATTCGGGTGCTGAAAGTCGACAAGGTGCCCGGGTCGGGAATGATCCAGCACCTGCATGACGGCATCGAGATTACCGTCGGCGATGCTGCCTACATGATGAGCACCATCAGCGACAACACGGCGACGAACCTGCTCATCGACAAGGTCTCGATCCGGCGAACGTGGGAAAAAATGGAGGCGCTGGGGTTGCCGCGGACCAAGCTGCATTCGAAGAGCTTCCTGCGCGCCACCAGTGTGGCGATGGACAGCTCGGTGAAATACGGGCTCGGTGTCACGACACCGAACGAGATGTCCCAGCTGTTCGCGCTCCTCGCGCAGGGGAAGGCGGTGTCGCCGCGCGCCGACTCGACGATGCTGGCCATGCTGGCCGACAATACCAACGGCCAGCTCCTGCAGCGGCTCACGGCCGGAGTCCGGCTTGCACACAAGGACGGCGCCACGGACCAGGTGCGAACCAATTGCGGGCTGTTCTGGCTCCAGTCGCGCGTATCGGTGTGTGTCATGACGAAGGAAAACCAGGATCGCCGCTGGGTCATCGACAATGAGGCGCAGGTCACGATCGCCCGGATGGGAGAGGCGATCGTAGCGGCCTGGCCGAGACTCACGACCGCGAGGCAATAAACGCCCTAACCCTCGTCGCGGGTCGCATGCGAATCTGGCCCCATTCCTGCCCTTCCCGAGGGCGTCGATTGATGGAGCCGAGGCATGTTTCGCGGATTTCTGGCCGGATTGGCCATGTTGGTTTGCGCGGCTAACGCCGGCGCACAAGTCACCACCTACATCGCTCCGCCGCGCCCACCCGCGCCGGACCCGGTTCTTGTCGCGGCGGCCGACTCGGCTCGGCGGGATTCCGCGGCGACCATGGCGATGACCAACATGAAAACGTGGGTCGATTCCGCAGCGGGCGTAACTGTTCCCGCGCACGTCGGTGACAGCACTGTCAACGACCCCGGCCGTCCCGTAACGACCTTCGACGACGGTGCGGTCGCGCCTGCTACGGCAAGCGACTTGCCCACCCTGGCAATCGCGGGCGTCGTGGTGCTTCTCGCAGGGGCAGCCTTGGTCGCATACCGGCCGCGAGGCTGATCGATGTCGCGCAGGGCGCTGGGATACGCGCTCTTTTGCATTGGTGGACTTACCTCGGCGTTTGCGGGTGGTCGCTACGTCACCGGCGCATGGCAGCAGCAGGAAGCCCGACGTGCGTGGGAACACTCGGAAGCGCAGGCCATCGTGGCGCTCGCTCGTCGCGCATCGATGATCGACGCCTTCAACGGCGGGCCGATCGTTCCGGGCGCTCCGGTTGCGCGCCTCACGATTCCACGACTTGGTGTCGATGAAATCGTCCTGGAGGGGGTTGATGACTACTCCCTAAACGGGGGTCCCGGGCATCTTCCGGGGAGTGTTTTCCCTGGCGAGAAGGGAAACTCGATCATCTCCGCACACCGCGACCGCCATTTTGCGCCCCTTGGCGAGATTCGCGTCGGCGACACCGTCGTGACCGAATCCGGCGCAAACTCCACGAAATGGGTGGTCATTTCGAAACGGGTGATCGATGCGGACGCGCCGGCGCTCTTTCACACGCAGGACGCCACGCTGACGCTCACCACCTGTTGGCCCATCCGATACCTGGGGACCGCGCCGGAACGTTTGCTGGTCACCGCGAAGCCGATCGCGCCGCGTGGCGGCCGAAAAATTCCCTCTTTCGTAACGACGGACGCGACGTAGTTTGGGGCGTGCTCGCGGCCCCGCCTCAGTTCGTCCGCGCTTTCCCGCACACTCGCCGAGCGCAGCACGCCGGCGGACCATTCGTCACCGGCATCAGCCCGGTCAGCACGCGCGTCGGTGACGCAAACCACGGACGTCGCTGTTCGACCGGTGAGAGCCACGGTTTTTTCTGCGTCAAGGCGTTGAACTTCGCCGACGCATCATGGTACTATAGGCATAACCTCACGAGCCGGAGGCGTCAGCCACATGCCCACTCCCTTCCTGAGTTCTGAGGAGTACGACGAACGCGCCCACCAGTTGTACAACGAAGGCCAGTACGACGAAGCGCTGACAGTACTTCGCGAAGGACTCACGCTCTATCCCAGTTCGGTAGAGCTCCACGTCGGGGTGGGGTATGCTCGGCTCGCCCGTGAGGAGTATGCATGGGCTCGCCGCGCGTTCGAAGAAGCGCTGGTGCTGGAGCCGGAGCATGAAGACGGGCTTGCTGGCCTTGGCGAGACGTTGCTCAAGTTCGGGTTGGAAGACGCGGCGCTTCGCTGCTTCCATCGCATTCTCGAGCTCGGTTATACGGACGACATCGACCTCGTTCTGCAGGTCGGGCGTTCCCTGTTCCGCGAAGCATCGTTGCGCGACAGCCAGAATCTCTTTGGCGAAGCACTGCACTTCTTCGAGGCCGCGGTGGAGCAGACCGGCGAGTCGGCGGAGGCCGTTGCCTGCGTCGGCTATGCCAAGCATCGGCTGAGCGACGACGATGGTAGCATCGCTTCGCTCCGGAAAGCGCTGCAGCTGGACGGCGAGCACAGTGAGGCGCGCATTTATCTCGCGAACCTGCTGTACGATCGCGGCGAGTTCGAAGGCGCGCTGTATCATTTCGAGCGCACGCACCCCGAGGATCATTGGGACGAGCTGGGCATCTGGCGGCTCATCGAGTTGAAGCGCGCCGTCTACAAGCTGGAGGAGACGGATCCGGAGCTGAAACCCTGGGACGAGCGGCTGTCCGAGCTCAACGAAGGTCTCGATGACATCGACGAGCTGTTGATGGAGCTGGAGCCGGCGAAGGCCGGCCTCCAGAGGGGCGATGATCCGGAGGTCGCCCGAAATCAGCTCGAGCTATTCGGTTCCCTGCTGACGAATCTCGTCGAGAAGAAGGACGAGGAAGAGATGCACCACATCGTCGCGTCGGACGGGATGGCGTATCGTGGGTCGTGGGACGAAATCGTCACCGGCATGCGGGACGCGGACGCCGAGGTCGCGGGAAACACGGTCGAGGAGTACATGCAGCGCACGGCGCGTCGCGTCCTGACTGCGACGGGTATCCAGCTGCCGAGCCACGATGCGGAGAGCTTCATTCGAGCCAGCGCGCGGGCGGGTCTGTTGCGAATCGTCCGGTAATCCACATTCATCGTTGAGGGGCCCGGGGCGCGATGCTCCGGGCCCCTTTTTTCGTTGATGGTCTCGGCTGCGACAGGATGCATGTGCAGTGCAGGCACCCCAGATGGGTTAACGGATCAGGACTGAAACACCGGATAACTGCCTGATCGATCTGGGGTAAGAGTTGTTGTTGGTGTTGTTCTTGTTCCATCCAAGGCTCGCTGACGCAGAGACGGCTAATGCGCCGGTTGGTGACGACCGAGACCTTGAATGCCAGCCCGGCTGCCCTAAGCTCATACGCGATAGCCCACTTCAAGGATCATGAACCGACACGCCCTCAGCGCGCTGGATGCCGCGCGTCCTGCGATCGCCCGACTCGATCGTTCTCGCCACGCGGAAGAGCTGGCGGCCGACCTCATCGAGGCATGGGCGAGCGTGGAGACCGCGCTCCGCTCGCTCCTCGGCGGAACGCCACTGGGCGGTCAGCAACTGATTCGCGAGGCGCGCCAACGGCAGCTGATCACCTTCGATCAAGCCAACGCATTGGCGGAATTTCAGGCCGCGCGGGAGCGCGCCCAGGACACGTCGTATCATCCGTCGGACAACGACATCAACGCGGCGCGTGAGGGTTTTCTCAAGCTCGAGGCGGGATTGATGACGCCGCCGCCGGAGACGCCGCCGGCCGGCGCTCCCGGTCAATCCATGTCGACGAAGGGGCTGCGGACATCTCCCCTTGCCGGACCGGAAACGGTGGCGCCTCCGCCTGCCCGGCGTTCCTGGCTGCTTCCGCTCGTCGCGGTGCTCGTCCTCGCGGCCGCGATCGGCGGTGGATGGTATTTCTTCGGGAATCGGGACAATCCGTCGCTGCAGCGTGGCGTCGATTACTGGCAGCGGGGGCAGCGCGAGCTTGCGGTTGCTGAGTTCTCCCGCGCCGCGCGTGACAATCCGAAGACCGCGCTGCCGCATGTGTACCTGTCGCGCATGGCACGCGAAGTTGGCAACATGACGCTTGCCGGACAGGAAGCAACGCTGGCCGTCCAGGCGGAACCGAACAATGCCGTCGCCCTGCGTGAGATGGGATCGTACCTGCTTGCGGCGGGCAACTTCGAGTTGTCGCGCCGGTTTTATGTGCGAGCGCTGCAGGTCAATCCGGACGATCGCGCGTCGCAGGGGTTCCTGGGGTGCGCGCTGATCAAGCTGGGTCGTACCGACGAAGGAACGCGATGGACGAATCGCGCGGGGCAGGGGAGCTGGAGCGGTTGCACCCCGGGCGCCATGCCCGGCGGGATGATGCCGCCGGGAACGATGCCTCCTGGTGCGCTGCCGCCAGGGGCCGCGCCGCCGGTCATCCCCCGCTGATCGAGTTTCAGGGGGTCGGCCACACCTATCGGTCGCTGCTCGGCCGCACCATTCGCGCGGTCGACGACTTTTCGCTTACGATCGGCGAGAGCGAAGTATTCGGCCTCGCCGGCCCGAATGGCGCTGGCAAGAGCACGCTCATTTCGCTGCTCCTCGGTTACCTGGAACCGACCGACGGCACCGTTCGCATCGCCGGGATGCGGCCGCGCGCTTTTGTCGAGTCCCACGGGATGGGTTACGTGTCGGAGCTCGTTGCCATACCTCCGCGCTGGAAGCTGGAGGAAACGCTGACGCGCTACGCGATCCTCGCCGGCATTCCGCGGCGTGATCGGCGAGACCGTATCGCGCAGGTCACCGCACTCCTTGGACTGGAGGAGCAGCGCGGCAAGCGGGTCAAGCAGCTTTCGAAAGGCAACCTGCAGCGACTGGGACTCGCGCAGGCACTGCTGCGCGACGAACAGGTCATCATTCTGGACGAGCCGACGCACGGCCTCGACCCCGTGTGGACGCAACGCTTCCGTGACGTCGTCGAAGGCCTCCGGCGACCGGGTCGGGCCATCTTCATCGCGTCACACAACCTCGACGAACTCCAACGGCTCGCCGACCGGGTGGCGATCATCGACCGGGGGAAGCTGCAGCGCATTGTGGAACCGCGCGCCGGCGCCAGCGTCTTTGCCGCCACACCCTACCTGCTCACGATGGCGACGGGCGCCGAGCACGTGGCTGCCGTCTTTCCCGGAGCGCAGCCGCGGGGCGAAGGCGAATTCGTCACTCCCTCCATGAATCTTGCGCAACTGAACGCCGGGATCGCGGCACTCGTGCAGCGCGGCGCCTTGATCCGCAGTGTGGGCCCGTCGCACTCCGTGCTCGAGCAACATTTCCGCGAGGCCGTGCGCGAATGAATACCGTCACCACTTCGGCGAGAAACCGGGGGCTCGCGCCCTACAGCCCATGGCTGTTGCGCGACTATTTCACGAACCAGGGACCGTCGACGGCCATCGTCGTCGTCCTGATCGCGTACATGTCGCTGCTCCCGCTCATCCAGCGGGGCGTGGGAAGCGCTGGCCTCGACAGCATCCCGTTGGAGGCTGCACGCACCATGCAGCGGGCGCTGTTCACACCGCTGCTTTTTCTGGGAACCTTCTTCGCGACGAATGGCATTATCGCGAATGACCGGAAGTTCAACTTCTATCGGTTCCTGTTCGCGAAGCCCATCAGCCCGCTCGCGTACTACTCGCTGGTGTTCGCGCTGTACGGAATCGGATTCATGGCGGTCACCTGCGGTCTGCTGGGCCTCTGGGCGATCGTCGTACGGCCAATGTTCCCCGTCGAAATCTTCGCGATTCTGCCGATCATGTACATCGCGTATGGCGGAATCGGGTTTCTTCTTTCCGCGGCATGGCGTTTCGACTGGATTTCGCTGGTGACGGTCGTGCTCATCGCCAATGTCGGTTGGGAGGCATTCGGCGAGAGTCTGCACGTGCTGCACAATCTCCTGTATCTACTCCCCCCGGCGCACAAGACGAACGCGATCTACGCCATGGATTTTGGACGATCGTTTCCATGGGGTGCTGCGACGTGGCTCGCGGGGTACGGCGCGGTGTGCTTCCTGCTCGGGCTGGTCGTGCTCCGTAAACGGTCCATGGGCACCTCCTGATGACATTGATCTCTCCCGACAGCGTTCGTCGCATCGTGCTTCCAAACGGCCTCAGGGTCCTGATCCGGCGCGACCGAACTGCGCCGGTGGCCGCGATCGTCACCTACGTCAATGCCGGGTATTTCGACGAAACAGACGACGTCGTGGGCATCGCGCATGTGCTCGAGCACATGTTCTTCAAAGGCACGCCGACGCGTGGGGTGGGGGAGATCGCCCGCCAGACGAAAGCCGTGGGTGGGTACCTCAATGCCGCGACGATCTATGACCATACGATGTATTACGCGGTCGTGCCGAGCAGCGGATTCGTCTCGGCGCTCGAGATCCAGGCCGACGCCTATCGCCACTCGCTCATCGATGCAGACGAACTCCGACGCGAGCTGGAAGTCATCATCCAGGAAGCGAAGCGCAAGGTCGACAACCCCGGCGCGGTTGCCATGGAGACCTTGTATGAGCTGATGCATGACCGGCACCGCATGCGTCGCTGGCGGATTGGGCGGGAGGATGGACTGCGTCAGCTGACGCAAAGCGACGTGGTGGGGTTCTACCGCAATTTCTACCGGCCGTCAACCACAGTGCTCGTTGTCGTCGGTGATGTGGACGAGTCGCTTGCGATCGATCACATCAATCGGCTGTATGGCGACATCCCCGCCGGCGAGCCGGAGCGGCGTCCCGGCCCTGACGAGCATGGCACCCCGGGCTTCCGCTTTCGGGACCTCGATGGCGACATCGCGCAAACGCAGCTGGCCCTGGGATGGCGCACCGTGGGGACGCTGCATGAGGACTCGGCCGCGATCGACGTTCTCGCTACGGTGCTTGGGGCTGGACGCGCTTCCCGTCTCTATCGTGCGGTCCGGGAGCGCAAACTCGTGTCGGGGATCACGGCATTCAACTACACGCCGGGGGATATCGGGGTGTTTGCGATTCACGCCGAGGGGGCGCCGGAAACCGCAGCCGCTGCCCTCGATGCCACCTGGGACCAATTGCGGCGGCTCGATAGCGAAGGCGTTGGCGCACTGGAGCTCGAACGCGCGCGCCGTATCACCCAATCTCGATGGGTCCGTCGCCTGGAGGACATGGAAGGGCAGGCAAACTACCTCGCCGAGTGGGAAGCGCTCGGCGGCTGGGAGCTCGGCGAACGGCATTTCGAGCGAATGCTCACGACGAAGACGGAAGACGTGGTGGCCGTCCTGCGTCGCTACATCACCGAGGATCGCGCGGCGATCCTGACGTACCGTCCGCGAAACGCGCCTCCGGTGGCAGCAGACGCGGATGCCGTCCGCGCGCGGCTGCGCTCCGCGCGTCCGGAGCCGCTGACGCCCACTCCGCCGCTCGCCCTCGGTGGTGGGGCCGCGGGCGCCGCGCGGGTGTCGAAGCAGCGTACCGAGGCGGGCGTTCATATCTACCGACTCTCCTCCGGCGTCCCGGTTCTGGTGAAGCAGCGGCGCGACTCGCTCATCACCTACATGGGCGTCTTCGCCCTTGGTGGCGCGAGCGCTGAGTCACTGCCCATCGCCGGCCGAACGCTCTTGATGGCGCGAACCGCGCTGAAGGGAACCGCGAGTCGTTCGGCGGTCCAGATCGCGGAGGCCGGTGAACTTCTGGGTGGCAGCGTCGGCGTCAGCGTCAGCGCCGAGAGCGTGGGATTTACGATTTCAGTGCCAGGAGCACATGCGGCCGCAGCCATGGAGCTGCTGGCCGACGTGGCGGAAGATCCGCGATTCGACGAGGCTGCGCTGGAGACGGAGCGCGCGATTGCCCTGTCCGATCTCGCCACGCTGCACGATGACATGTACCGCTACCCCATGCGGCTTGCGGCGATGACGGCGTTCGCGGGCCATCCGTATGGCGTGCCGTCGATGGGGACAGAAGAGTCACTGCGCGCGCACACGTCCGCGGATCTCCGCCGGTGGCATCAGGAGCAATTCCTCCAGGCTCCGAACGTCATCGCGATCGTCGGCGACGCGACCCCGGACGACCTCGCGCAGCTCGCGGCGAACCATTTCACCCGGATCCGCCACGCTCCGCCGACACCGTTGGCGGTGCCTCAATGGACGCAGGAGCCTCTCGTTACGGCTGAGCATCGCGACAAGGCACAGACGGCGCTCGTGCTCACCTGGCCGGGGCCGTCGCGAACCGATGACGCCCGATACGATCTCTCCATTCTCGCAGGCGTGGCGAGCGGCCTCGGTGGCCGCTTGTTCGAAGAGCTGCGTGACAAGCAGTCGCTGTGTTATACCGTGCACGCATTCCCCAGCGAATTTCGCGTCTCGGGCACCTTCAACGCCTACATCGCCACCTCGCCGGAGAAGGAGGAGGCCGCGCGCCAGGGGCTGCTGCTCGAACTCGGTAAACTCCGTGATGAACTCGTCACGCCCGATGAGTTGCTGCGCGCGCAGACGTATGCCATCGGAGTACACCAGATCCGTCAGCAGAGCGGGGGCGTGGTTCTCGGCGAGATGGTTGGCGCATGGCTCGCCGGCACCATCGAAGACCTCGAGTTACACGAGGCGAAGATCGGGGCGGTCACCGCGGAGGGCATTCGGTCAACCGCGCGACACTACCTCGACGATGACCGCCGCGTGGAAGGCGTGGTCCGCGGCGTCGGCAAGGCGGTGTAGCGGAGACGCTCCGCCAGTCGCTGCGCGTCGAACGGTGCGTGCACCTTGGCGTCGTTGTCGAAATACACGAACACGTCGCGTCCCCGCTGCCATCCGCGGATGCGCGTCGCCCAGTCATCCAGTTCTGCGTCGGAATACCCACTCACATAGAGTTGCGTCGAGCCGTGGAGGCGGACGTACACGAGGTCGGTGGTGATGACTTCGGCATAGGGAAATTTCCCGGCGGTATCCGCAAGGACGAGCCCCACGTTCGCCGCACGCAACAGTTCGTAGAACTCGTCGCAGAAGAACGACGGGTGCCGCACTTCGAAG
>Ga0196976_1000907_pt1 | contig 15767 bp, 15 predicted proteins | sample S3v_513CmetaG_FD_148644 | JGI IMG/M metagenome (GOLD analysis project Ga0196976, IMG submission 148644) | Soil microbial communities from Anza Borrego desert, Southern California, United States - S3+v_5-13C | ecosystem: Environmental > Terrestrial > Soil > Desert | place: USA: California...
CGTATCCGGCGCGCACCAGGAATTTGTGGCTCGCGACTTCCGCGTCAGCCGGAGCCTCACGAAGTGTAGGTATGAAGAGCTGTGACCAGCGATGCATAGTGTCCTGCCCGCGTGCCAATAGAGTTTCCAGCAATGCACTCGGGAATTTTTCATTGTAGCAAGTTGAAGGCGAGTTATTCGAAGAGGGCGAACGCCGCGGGTACACACCGTACGAGTGACCCGTGCACTAAGCTCCAATCCCATGAACGCTTGGCCTCCAGTGGTGTGTATAGATGTGCGCCGACATCATGACTGGAACCGAACCTCGCGTTGCACCCATGAAATTCGTTTTAGAGCAGCCGCCGTCCTTCGATCCGCGGCTGCGTCCGCGTAAACTTCTGCCACAACCCACCCCTCGATTTATTGACTTCTCTTACCGGTGGGATGTCCGGTGGATATAGCGTTTTGCCACCAACCTGTATTTTCGGGCTACGCCAGCTCTTTGCTCGTTGTTCAAACGCGCTTGAGCCGCGTTTTACAATCATTCGCATGGCCCAGCCGCTGCCGAATATGTTCCAGAAGATGCTCGCGCAAGTACGTCGCGTACCCCGCGGCAAGGTCGCCACTTACGGAGACATCGCCTACGCCGCCGGATTTCCCGGCGCCGCCCGCCAGGTCGCCTGGGCACTCCACGGCTCTCGCGGAGTTCCTTGGCAGCGCATCGTCGGCGCAGATGGGAAGATTCTCCTGGACGGCGAAGCCGGATTCGAACAGCGCATGCGCCTCCAGCAGGAAGGCGTCCAGTTCATCGGATTGCGCGTTGATATGAAGATCCACCGCCACTCCTTCTTCTCCAAGAAGCGCTCCACAAAGAAAAAGCCCGCCGCGAAGCAGCGGGCTCCAAGAAGAAGATAACAACCTAGGCCTCCGCCCCGACCCTCGCCGCCCTCCTCGCCTGACGCGCCATCGCCATCTCCAGTATCTCCCCGATAAGCTGCGTGTACGACAGCCCTGCCTTTTTCGCCGCCATCGCAAACTCCTGCGCGCTCGACAGCCACGGATTCGGATTCGCCTCAATGACGAACACGTCGCCCTTTGGCGAGAGCCGCATATCAATGCGCCCGTAATCCCGCAGTTTCACCGCCCGATAAGCCTTTAGGGCCGTCTCGGTCAGCTTTGCTGCCGTCTCCTCGTCCAAGTCTTCGGCGATCGCCGACTTCGTCAGCTTATACACCTCCGCGTCTTTATCGAACTTTACGTCCTGGCTCGCGATCTTCGGCACGCCTTTCGGAAGCTTCGACAGGTCCAACTCCACAAGCGGCAGCGCTCTAGCAAACTCATAGCTGCCCAGCACCGCCGAGTAGATCTCCCGTCCTTCGATGTACTCTTCAATCAGCGCCGGGGAATCGAACTCCGTCTGAATGTATGACAGGCGCTCCATCAGTTCCTTGATGCTCGTCACCACCGCCGCCGCGTCAATCCCGATCGATCCATCTTCGGACGTCGGCTTCACTATCAGTGGAAAGTTGATGTCGTGCGCATGGTCAATCGTGCCCCGATACGCGGTCGCGAAGTACGGCGACTGTATGCCATGGAATGCGAACATCTTTTTTGCGATGGCCTTGTCCTGCGCCAGGATCGTCGCGTGCGGCCCCGCACCCGTGTACGGGATGTCCAGCAAGTCGAGATACGCCGCAACGTTCATCTCTTTCGTGTCGTCGCCTGCGTAGGATTCCGTCAGATTAAACACGAGGTCGGTCCCGCACTTCGCCAGTCCCAGCAGTGTCTGCGGACGCCCATCCAGCACGTAGTAAGACGGCTCGTGCCCGAGCTTCTCCAGCGCTTCGAAGATCTCCTCGCGGTCTTCCTTCTCTTCCTTCTTCTTCCGCTTTTTCTGGCCCTTGCGTTTCCGTGGCGGCGGCTCTTCCGCCTGCACCTCGGCGGTCTCGTCTTCCCAGACGTCGTACAGGATCGTGACCTTCAGCTTCGAACCAGCCATGCAGCCTCCAGCGCGCGCCTCGCGAGCTACCGCTAACCGCGTCAAGGTTGGACGAACTTCCCCCGGGTCAGGTAATTCATCGCTAATGCGGTCGTGTAAACCGTGAACTCTGTTAGATGCTCGGGCTCCCTCTTCACATCCGCGCGCAGATCAAGTTCACCGATGCGCTTGCAGATCGCCTCCACGAGTCGCTTGATAACCGGGCGTTGCACTCCGCTCCAATACGCCACTTTATCGACGATCGGCTTACGGTGTTGGCGCACCAACTCGTCTGCCGGACGTACGCCCTTCTGCTTCTTGCGAGAAACATTGAAAATATCCGTAAGGTCCGCATCTAGCGCTAATTCCTCTAGCGGAATCTCTTCCTGGACGGTAAGCCGGTAGAACTCGCCGACCGTGGATTCCATTTCATCTACCGTTATGTCCGTCCGCCCGCGTCGACGCAGCGGTTCCACGTCGCCGAACTTCTTCGCCACCTGGTCCATGTATTGCAGTTTCGCCATCGCTCCCCAGCCGCGATACCGCTTACGCCAGTTTGAGCGTGGTGTTAGCCACACCGCAAACGTCTCCGCGAAATCTTCATCTGGATGCTTCTGCGCATACCATCCCGCCATGTGACGCACATATTTTCGCGAGAACGGCACCGGCCGGTAAGTGTCCCGATACGCGCGCCGGAACGGGCCGAAGACCTCGCGCCACTCCGCTGTCTTGTAAAGCTGATATGCGTAGTTGAACGCGTGCCCCGCCTCATGGCGCATGTACATCATGATTTCGCGCGCGTCTTCCAGGTCGTTCATCTCGCGCTCGAGTTGCGCCAGGTCAGGGTTGGCCAGGTAGAAAGGAATGCCGATGACCGGCTCGCCCGAGGGGCATCCCCACTCATCCGTGAGGTAACAGAGCGGCCGAAATTTATAAAGTCCCTTTACATCGAGCTCGCGGTAAAGCTGCTGGACGAACCGCTCGATTGGCGACCCTTCGAGCTTCAGCCCGAGGTCACGGATGGGCTTGCTGAGGATCTCCTGCACATCGGCTCGAGTTTTCTCGAAGCTGCGCACGCAGATAGCTGAGTTCTATATCACGAAAGTGGCGCAGGGGAGGAAGCGAGCGTACCGTAAATGCACATACTACGACTGCATCCTCAGCACATGAAGGTAACCACGGACGATGAACCCACGTGTGCAATCAGTCCGCGGCAACCTGCCTGCTTGCCTCCGCCGTGGGCCAGTCGATCACGAACGTGGTCCCGCTCCTTTCTTCTCTCGTGCTGCTGGCGAAACGCATGACCCCACGGTGCTCCTGAACGCTTTTATGCATCACCGAGAGCGGCAGCGGCTCCGCCCGAAGCCTTCGTCCAGAGCCCATTCGTTTCCCACCTCGGCAACCGCCCGCGCATCCCACTTAACGCCATGGGAAACCCGAACAGATTGCCCCAGCAGCATCGGGAAACATACGAGGGCAGATCAAACGATCCGCGGCTGGACAACACAGCCGATCCCCGCACTGATGCCCGCTTCAATACGAACCTTAACGCCGGGATGGTGCCCCCGAAGAACCTGAGTGGTGCAACTCGAATACTTGCTCTTGTGCTCGGAGCAGTGCTGTTCGCGCTGCTGATATGGCTGTTGTATTGGAACTTCCAGACTCCCTCGCCGCGCAGCCCGGAGTCTCCTCAGTCGAGGGCGGAGCCGATAGTTCTGTCCGACACGCACAGCATCAAGGTCTAATGGAACGCACGTCGCAAGTATCCATAACAAGAAAGGCTGCGCGCATGCGCAGCCTTTTCCTTCAGCCAACGTTCTAGGGCGTCTGTTGGAAGTTGAACGCGCCTCGAAGGTCGCTCACCGCGCCTGAACTGTTCCGAGCATTCAGCGACTGCATGTTCCAATTCCACTGGATGAACTTCAGGATCGAGGTATGGTCTGATACCTCGTGAAACACCGTGCCCTTCCTCGCGAACGGCGAGATGACGATCAGAGGCACACGGATCCCCAGTCCGCTGGCATCCACCTGCGGGGGCGGTACGTGGTCGTAAAAACCGCCGCCCTCGTCCCAGACCACAAAGATCGCTGTGCTGGTCCAGGCCTGCGACCCCTGTACGCTCTTGACGAATTGATCGAACCACGCCATAGACGAACCTATCGGGTTGTTGCTCCCCGGGTGCATGCTGTGGGTTGGATTCATCTGCACGAACGACACGGACGGCAGCGTGTTTGCCTCCAACTGCCAATTGAAAGCGCTAAGGTCTTGAATGTTTCGCGCCTGGTGCGTGCTAGTGAAGTACTGGAACGGATTCTGCTGCTGTACGTAGACGTCGCACTGGCCAAGGTTTTCGTGGAACCAGCCCCAGCCGATGTTCCTCTCATTCATCTGGTCGGCGACGTTCTTCGACGTGTTTGGGTAAGCCTCAGGATCACCGGATTCCTCACACGGGCCATAGACCGGTTGTGTACTGAACGGCTTCCCGTTGTCCGTAGCTGAGACCATGTAGAAGCCTTGCGCCGGCGCGCTGCTCATCACCGACGAGAAGTACCGGTCAGCTAGCGTGTATTGCGAAGCGTAGCGCCACAGGGTATCCATGCCTTGCGTGCCCGCGTCGTAGTAGCCCATGGCCTCGGACCCGACTCGTGTGGCGAACCCATTCATCGCACCGCCGTTCCAACTCGCCAGGTAATCCTGATGGCCGTGCTCGAGGTCTCGCGTTATCTGATCGGCGCCAAGTGCGAAAGGAGAAACCATCTGCCCATTCCGGTCCGGCTGCGAGTATCCCGGATCGCCTGGCTGGGCGACCTCGACCGTCTGCCCTTGAGGCGGCGTGTATTTCATGAAGAGATTGTCGAACGAGTGGTTCTGAAAGATCACCACGATCACGTGCTTGATAGGTGAATTTGTTCGCACGTTCGGGTCGCCCCCGCCGAAATCGATCCCGCCGCCGACTGCCTGCATGGGCCCGCGGCAGGATGTCGCGAATACGAACGCAAACACCACGAACAGTGCGACTATCTTAGAGAACCGTGGCACCTTGCCCCGCGTATTTGCTGGTAGTTTCATAGAAACCTTAAGAGAAGGAGCACCTCTGCTGACTCTGCAGGTCCGCCCGCAGGTACTCTGAAATGCGACTCTTGGCTTGTCATCGGCCGGACACACTATGGACGCGTGCTGCTGAGCTGGGAGTTGCCAGCATTCAGCTCGAAAATGCTTACGTGCGAGTAAATTAGCAATGTGAGTAGTTTCGTGACAGACACACGGCTGTCAGAACACCGGATGCATCCAAGATTAGGGGCCCCACAGAACATTGATTTATGCTTGGTAGCCGGAGAAATCGTCTCCGCCCGGATAGGTAAGTACGATGAAGCGAATTCTGGTCACCATCGTCGCGGTGCTGGCGTCCGCAGCAATGGCGCAAGTCCCGCAACACCAACCTCAGCAGAACACCGGCATGCCTCGCGGCATTCAGCCAAACGATGCGGCTCAACTGAATAGTCTGCTGCTCCAGCTCGACCAGACCTCGCGCACCGCAATGGCCGACCTCGCCAAGCTACGCATCGACAAATGGAAGACCGACTCAAGCAACAAGCAGCAGATGCAGGCAAATGTGGACTCCCTGCAACGCAATCTTGCGACCGCACTCCCTGAACTCGAGAACAAGGTACGCCTGGCGCCGGAAGACATGGCCGCAAACTTCAAGCTGTATCGTAATCTCAGTGCGGTTTACGACGTTTTCGCGTCGGTTGCGGAATCCGCAGGAGCATTCGGACCCAAGGATCAGTACGAACCTCTCGCCCAGTTGGCCGGCGATTTTGACCGCGTCCGCCGTTCAATCGCCGATCGTATCGAGCAACTCGCAACCGCCAAAGACATCGAACTGGCGCGCCTGCGCAACCAAGCTAGGGCTGCCCAGCAGGCCCAGGCCGCTCAGCCCCCCAAGAAGATAGTCGTGGACGACAACGAACCCGCCCGCAAGCCTAGGAAAAAGAAGCCTTCCGCAGCCCCACCATCCTGAGCCGCCTGTTGTCTCGGGAACTTATTCCGCCCCTGTGGGGTCTAACTAGGTGGTGATGGTACGCGGTGCCGCAGCGGGCCAACCTGCCCGTGCAGTGCAGGCGTGCTATCGCAAACTGCTGAACCGACAGCAGTAGTGGCTTCGATTGGAGGCCTGTCTCAGGAAAGGCCTCCAGATTGCGAACCCGAGGGGGATAGTTCTCCTCCCAGTAACCTAAGTTCGTTGTTGCTGGGGTAGCTTCCTATTAATATGGAGGTAACACGGTGAGAACCGTGGCAGGAGTAACGACGGTGGGTGAGTTGGTAAGCGCAATCGGTGTGCGCTCGGAAGAGGCTTCGATCATCGCTGATTTGAAAGCGGGATCAGAGGACGCCTACGCCTGGCTCATCAACCAATACCACCAGCCTATTTATAGTCTGGTCTATCGAATCCTCGACGATCCCTCGGACGCCTCCGATACCACGCAAGAAGTTTTCCTGAAGGTGTTTCGTGGCATGAAGCGGTTCAACGGCGAGTCCAGCCTAAAGACCTGGATCTACCGAATCGCAATCCACGAAGCGTCCAATCGCCGCCGCTGGTGGTTCAGGCACAAGGTCCGGGAGACTTCCATCGAGCCCTCCCAAGCGCAAGACGGCCCCGGATCCTCGTTTGCCATGAAAGATCAGTTGGTGGATGAAGGCGCGTCGCCCTTCGAATGTGCGATGCATGAGGAAGTTCGGGCAAAGGTAGAGCTGGAGCTTACGCAACTGCCCGAGCCGTATCGAACGACGGTAATCTTGCGGGACATCGAAGACCTGTCGTACGAACAGATTGCGGATGTAATGGATTGCTCGCTCGGGACCGTCAAGTCTCGGCTCGTGCGAGGCCGAAATGCCCTTAAGAAGCGCTTGGAACGTTACGCCCGCGAAATGGGTTCCCAGCTCGGTCTAGGCACGAAGAAGGATGGGGCCATGTCCGGTAGTCGCAAGCCAGTAAGCAGTGCGACAACCAACGGGAATCAGCAATACGAGGTAACGCCATGAAGTGCACAGATGCTAGGTCCGTCATGTCATCGTTCCTGGACGGTGTGTTGTCCCCGAACGCGACGCGCCAAGTCGGCGGCCATATTGAATCTTGCAGCGAATGTCGGCACGAGTACGAATTGATTTCGCACACCCAGAAACTCGTCGCCGGTGTAGGCCGCAAGCAGCCGCCCCCGGAACTCGCTCTCAAGTTGCGGGTGATGGTTTCCCGCGAAGTCGCACACAGCCGCCGCGGCGCATTGGAAGGGCTACGCGTCCGCTTCGACAATGCGTTCAATGCCTTCATGGTTCCCGCGACGGCTGGCGTCGTCAGCGCCATCATCATTTTCGGCCTGCTGATCGGCGTTCTCATGCCGGGTAGACTCTCTGCGGCAAATGACGTTCCGACGAATCTCTACACTCCTCCTGCATTGGCGTTTTCGCCTTTTGGTCTTGAGTCTGGCTGGGTAAATGCCGACTCGGTAGTCATCGAAGCTTATGTGGATTCCAAGGGCCGTGTGCAGGACTTTAGGGTGCTGGCCGCGCCGGAGGATGCAAAGGACATCACACCGGAATTGAACAACATGATGATTTTCACCGTGTTCCGCCCGGCCACCAGTTTTGGTCAGCCGACCAGCGGTCGCGCCATCCTGTCGTTCTCCAAGATCAACGTGAAAGGTTAACTTCTAGAAGCGGGGGAGCAATCCCCCGCATACCGGGACACCAAGGTTTTCCAGCCACTCCAATCAGCACGCGTCCCGCGACCTCTAGTCAGTTTGAATGCCCGGCGTGAACCCCGTAAACTTAGACAAGCAACCGAAAGCATGTCATTTTCCGGAGGGGCCTCTGCGCTCACTCACTAAACTCCTATTGGTGCTCGGCCTCTGCGCTCTGGGTTCCACTTTAGCGCTGGCCCAACACACGCCGAAGATCACACTCGACATTAGTCAACAGCTCTTTGCCGTCACCACTGCAATGAACACTTGCGGCTACGACGCCGATCTCGCTGATTCCAACGCGATCCGGGCGCAGGTGCGCGCCGAAGTTGCGGAGGCCGTGCAGGGTCCGCGCGCGCAGCAGACGCTTCGCCGTCTCTGTGCCTTCTACAGCGACCACCAGCAGCCGGATACGCCGCGGGAACTCGCCCAGTATGTCTCATTGGCGCTGCATCTAAGTGAAGCTCCGGCCTTCACGCCAACCGTTGCCGAAGCCGATCTGCCACCAGACGCGCAAAATGTCCTCGGCTTCGTCCCGCTCCTTCAGAACTTCTGGATTAGCGCCGATTTGAATCGCATCTGGAACCGTTACGCCAAAGAGTACAACCAACTCGTCGAGCAATTCCATAAGCCGGTAACAGACCTCCTGTTCACAACTGACATCTACCTAAAGCAGCCGCTTAGCGGCTACGTAGGCCGCGGCTTTACCGTGTATGTAGAACCCATGGCCGCTCCCGGACAGGTGAACGCTCGTAATTACGGCACCGACTATTACATGGTGATCTCGCCCGAGAAAGATTCGCTGCAGCTCGACAAGCTTCGCCACACGTATCTGCATTACGTGCTCGATCCGCTTGTCCTTAAGCGCGCGAACACCATGAAGCGCTTAAGCCCCCTACTGGAAGCCGTAGCTACCTCTCCGATGGAGGATATCTACAAGCAGGACATCTCCATGCTCGTTACCGAGTCGCTCATCCGTGCCATCGAGGCGCGCTTGGAAGGTGGAGAGAAGGGCGCCGAGGCGGGCAAGCAGGCACGCGTGAACGCTGCCACGCGCGAAGGTTTTATCCTCACACGGCATTTCTACGATCAGTTAGTGACCTTCGAGAAACTCCCCACGGGACTAAAAGACGCTTATGGTGACTGGCTTTACTCCATCAACGTCCAGCGGGAACTTAAGAACGCAAAGAGCGTCCAATTCGCATCAGTAGCCACGCCTGAGATCGTAAGGGCCGAGAGTTCACAGGCGCAATTGCTCAACATCGCCGAAGCGCAGCTTGCTTCCGGAAACCGCGACGGAGCAGAGAAACTCGCTCGCCGCGCCCTCGACGAAGATCAGGATTCTGGTCACGCCTCGTTCATTCTGGCGCGCGTCGCCACATTGAAGGGCGACATGCAAGGCGCTGAGTTCTATTTCGAGAAGGCCTCTAAGGCCGTCCAGGATCCGAAGATGTTGGCGTGGTCGCACATCTATCTCGGCAGGATTGCAGACCTCAAGGATGAACGAGAAACCGCGCTCGCACACTACAAGGCAGCGCTTGGCGCCGGCGAGATCGGCGCAGAAGCCCAAAAGGCGGCCGAATCAGGAATGCAGAAAGCTTATCAACCGGCCAACGCAGTACGGAAACACTGACACCGAACGGCGCTGCCTTAAGGCGTGGGCCGTGAAAGAGAGACCAACGATGAAGAGACTTCAAATCGCACTCATAGCTGCACTCGCGATCACAACCGCCGCCTTCGCTCAGGACAAGGCTGCGCAGCCCACTGGACAACAAGGTGCGCAGGCCGGCTCGCAGCAGCAGGGTGCGCCCAGTCCCAAGCAAGCAAAGACCAAGGAAGAGTACGCCGCGTACAACAAGGTCGTCACGCTCACCGATCCCGTCGCACTCGAGCAGGGCGCGAACGAGTTCGCCGAGAAGTATCCTGAAAGCGAGCTGAGGGGGTACCTGTTCGTCCGCACCGCGGAGATGTATCAGCAGGCGGGTAACGGCGAAAAGCTGCTTGAAGTCGGACGCAAGGCTTTGGAATTCCACCCGAATGAGGCCGTCGTTCTTGTCATGATGGCCAGCGAACTCGCTGAGAAGACCAAGGAAACCGATCTCGACCGCGACGAGCGCCTGGCTGAATGCAACAAGTACGCTCAACAGGCGCTGGCCAACATCGATGCCATCCCGGCTCCGCCCCAGATGACCGCCGACCAGTTCGCGAGCGCCAAGAACCAGCTGCGCTCCGACGCTTACGCCTCAATGGGTGTGGCTGCTTACAAGAAGAAGGACTACGCCACAGCCGAGCAGCACTTTGTGAAGGCGCTCGAAGTCTTCCCCAACAATCCGGACAAGGAATACACCATGCTCCGCCTGACCGTTGCACTCGACAAGCAGGCGAAGTATCCGGAAGCGCTCGACTGGGCAAAAAAGACGCAGGCCGCCGCCAATGCAAAGCCCGGCTCGCCGGTAAAGGATCTCGCCGATCAGGAAGTCGCACGCCTTACACCGCTGGCTAATGCTCCGGCTAAGAAGCCTGCGGCAGCGCCGACTGCGCCGGCAACGGTCCCTGTAACCCCTAAATAACTGAAGCGCACGACAAGGACCCCGCGGCCCTTTCCATCTGGCTGCGGGGTCATCTCTTATGCGACAGCCAGCCGTCAATCCGCTCGAAGCGCTCGTGGGACATCACTTCCTCGACCGCGAACTCCTGGAGCGCGCGCTCACCCATAGCTCGCACGCTCGCGAGGCTCTGACCGTGGGAGCCAGCGAACGCACAGAGGACAACGAGCAACTCGAATTCCTTGGCGATGCGGTCCTCGGGTTCGTAACCAGCCAGGAACTGTTTCACCGCTTTCCCGACTACAGCGAGGGTGAACTCTCGAAGTTGAAGGCGCACCTCGTCAGTGCCCGCCACCTGGTTCGCGCCGCTCGCGAGATTGAGTTGGGAAGCTATCTCCGCCTCGGGCGTGGCGAAGAGAAGACTGGCGGTCGCGCAAAAGCGGCGCTCCTGGTCGACGCTCTTGAAGCATTGCTGGCTGCTCTCTACCTCGATGCCGGGCTGGAAGCGACGCGCCAGTTCATTCTCGCGAGGATTGTCGAGCCCGAACTGCGGCGCCTCCAGGCGGACGGAGAGTCGCTTGCGGTCATGGATCACAAATCCCAGTTACAGGAGCTTGTGCAGGCCTCGGGTCGCCCCCAACCGGCTTACGTCCTGGTCCGCGAAGAAGGGCCCGAGCATCGCAAGACATTCACCGTGGAAGCGCGCATCCTCCCGCGCGGCGGTTCAGATCCTGAGTTTGTCGGACGCGGCGAGGGGCCGACCAAAAAGAAAGCCGAACAGGGTGCCGCCAATCAGGCACTCGCTTATCTAAGGTCGGCGTTCGAAATCTCCCCACGCAGCCAGTCGAATGCGGTGGTCAAGGCGCGTGCGTTGGAAAAGGGCCAGAAGCATTGAACGAAGCAGGCGATCGCGAACAGCAGTTTCAGTCGGACCCGAACGCGGCCGTACCGGAAGCGGCGCCTGATGCGGCTTCGCCCTCCGCTTCGCAGGACCTCCCCTTGGCTTCGCCCGCCACGGCACTGGAGCAGAACGCTTCCGAAGCCGGTATTGCTGCTCGTTCTGCGCGGGAGCGCGACGCGGAAATTGACAGCGGATGGATGGGGTCCCTGCAGTCGCTGATGGTCACCGTAGTTATTGCGGTGTTCGTTATCACTTTCATCGTCCAGGCGTTTCAAATCCCGTCCGAGTCGATGGAGAACACCCTTCTGATCGGCGACTATCTCTTGGTAGACAAGGCCCATTACGGCCCTGGACACACGTCCAAGGGGCTGCTCCCGTATCGTCCCGTCGAGCGTGGCGACATCATTGTATTCCGCTATCCCATTCACCCCTCACAGCACTTTGTGAAGCGCGTCATCGGTCTTCCCGGAGATCGCGTTCGCCTCGTTCGCGGCAAAGTCTTTATCAACGGTCGCCCTATCGATGAACCCTACGCGATGCACCGCTTTCGCAGCTTCGACAGTTTCCGCGACAACTTCCCTGTCGGCGAATACCTGAGTCCCAGCGTCGAAGCGCGCTGGTATCTGCAAATGCGCAAGCTGACCGACGATGGCCAACTCATCGTTCCTCAGGACAACTATTTCGTCCTTGGCGACAATCGCGATGACAGTCTCGACAGCCGTTACTGGGGATTCGTCCCGCGCGAGAACATCATCGGACGTCCGCTCCTGATTTACTGGTCCATCGCTGCTCGCGATCGGGACCAACCGCCCGCAGCGCAGGATGGTAAACTTGCTCGTTTCGGACAGGCCGTCCTCACGTTGTTCCAGAATTTGCGCTGGGCACGCATGATGCGCCTTGTCCACTGAGCACAGTGGCTCTATTCTGCATTCAGCAGGGTGCCCCAATTGGGCCATCCATTGGCACATGGGGGATTATCAGCCCCAGGAAGACTAGCTTTGGCACCGGAACTCAAGGAAGCGAAACAAAAGAAGAAGAAGCCTGAGAAGCCGAAGGAGACGACGCCGGAGTTCATAGCGTCTATCGCCATCGTGCTCGTCACGGGGCTCTTCATCATCACGTTCACCCTGCAGGCGTTTGAGATCCCCTCCAGTTCCATGGAGAACACGCTCCTCATCGGCGACCACGTCTTCGTCGACCGCATGATGCTCGCGCCTCGCACGAGCTGGCTTGGCCCGCTGCTACCGTATCGCACTCCCCGGCGAGGCGACATCGTCGTCTTTCTCTCGCCCGCGGAGCCCGGCTTATACGTCGTGAAGCGCCTTGTCGGCGTCCCTGGTGACCGGTTGCATCTTCGTGACGGTGCCCTCTACCGGAACGGTGAACCGGTGCACGAGCCCTACGTTATCCATAACGGAAGCTACAACCCCTATCGCGATAACTTTCCCGCCATTCCCGCGACCGAAGGCGGCACGCTTACGCCGGAGTGGCAGCTGACCATGAACTCGCATATCGAAAAGGGCGAGCTGGTAGTGCCCGAGGGGAGTTACTTCGCAATGGGCGACAATCGCGACGTCAGCTATGACAGCCGCTATTGGGGCTTCATCCCACATCAAAACATCATCGGGCGGCCCATGTTCATCTATTGGTCGTTCGAGACGCCTCCGGGCCAGTACCTCAAGCAGGGTTTGGGCGAGCGCATAGCGTTCATCTTCAGGGTGGTCATTCACTTCTTCGACGAGACGCGATGGAGCCGTATGCTTCATGTGGTGCGTTGATGGCAAAAGCTGATCGCAAGCGCATCCTGCTTGGCGCGGTCGTTCTCGTCATCCTCGCCATCGTTCTGCCGCCGTTTATCAACGTCAACCGGTATCGTGCGCGCATCGTCGCAGCCACTAGCAGCGCCCTTGGCCGTCCGGTCAGCATCGGCGCCATGTCGCTCACCTTGCTCCCGCAGCCGGGTTTCACCATGGAGAACTTCCTCGTCGGAGACGATCCGGCCTTCAGCGCGGAACCTATCCTTCGCGCCGACGAAGTTCGAGCCACGCTGCGCATGACCTCACTTTGGCGTGGCAAGCTTGAGATTGCAAAGCTCTCCCTGCAATATCCGAGCCTGAATCTTGTTCGCGACGAGCGCGGCCGTTTGAACCTCGAGTCCCTTCTCGCTCACGCCTCCAGGACGCCCGCCGCACCCACAACAGCCAAGAAGCCTGAAGCCCGCGTTCGCTTCCCCTACATTCAGGCTGATGCCGGGCGGATCAATTTCAAGTCTGGACTCGAAAAGAAAGTTTTCGTCCTCGCCGAAACCGACTTCGCTCTCTGGAGCGAGTCGGAGAACGAGTGGCGCATGCGCCTCGAAGGCAAGCCCCTGCGCACCGATACCAACGTCATGGATTCCGGCACTCTGCGCACCGAGGGCAGCTTCAAACGCGCCGACAACCTGCGGGACACTCCGCTGCAGGTTCGGTTCACTGTCGAGCGTGCACAGCTCGGGCAGATGACAAAGCTCATTTACGGACGCGACCGCGGCTGGCGCGGCACTGCCCAGATGAGCGGAACCGCCTCCGGCACTCCCGCGAACCTGCGACTTGTCCTCGATGCCTCTGTCCAGGACTTTCGCCGTTACGACATCGGACACGGTGAGCCAATCCGACTTCAGGCGCACTGCTCGGGCGTATTCAGTTCCACGCAAGAGAGCCTGCGGGACTTGAAGTGCGAAGTCCCAACCGGCACTGGGAAGATTCTCGCCAACGGTGAGGTGCATGGATCGCGCGGTGGGGCCTACGACCTCACCGTGGTCGCCGACCAGCTTCCGATGAACTGGATTGTCGCTCTGGCGCGCCATGCGAAGCGCGATTTACCCGACGACCTCTCCGCTACCGGCACCCTCTCGGCAGAAGTCCATGCCACCAAGTCCGAGTCAATGCCGCCCACGTTGGTCGGGAGCGGCAAGGCCGATCGCGTGGCACTCCGGTCTGAACTTCTCGGCAGAGATCTCAGCCTTGAAAGCATCACTTTCGCATTCCCGTCGCATGCGCCGAATCGCCGCATGCGCACCATCCGTGGCGCAGTCGCACTCCTCGACGCGACTCCGCGAATGCAGTTTCCGGTCTTCTCGGTGCCCATGGGAGGCGCAGCTCCACTGTCCGCTCGCGGATGGATATCGAGCGACGCCTACAATCTGAGTATTCAAGGAGACGCCGAACTGGAGCGACTTACTCAGGTCGCGCGCGCTCTCGGCATTGGTGTCCCGCACTTTCGCGCCACCGGCCCAACGCGCGTCGCCATCACCATTGCTGGCCTGTGGAAGGGCTTCGCACAACCTGACGCGACCGGCACCTTGGACCTGCGTGACGCCCGCGCCGAGCTTCCAGGTATTGCTCAGCCGGTGAGAATACTTTCGGCGCGCGCGAATCTTGCCGCCGCCGAGATTCGCATGCAGAATGCTGCCCTCGTGATCGGAGATGTCGCACTCTCGGGCAATGCGACCTTCCCGCGCTCCTGCCGTGAGGATCTGCCCTGCGCTTCGAAGTGGACCCTGCAATTCGACGAGATCGATCCCGCGAAGTTCAATGCGCTTCTAAATCCCCGGCTGAAGAAGCGTCCATGGTATCGCTTCTTTGGAGGTGGCGATCGGGACGAGTCGGTGCTTGCCAGGATCGAAGCGATTGGTACCGTCACCGCAAAGCGCCTCCTGTTGCGCACGACCACGGCAAGCAGGGTCAGCAGCGATTTCAGCCTGCGCAGAGGTCGTCTCGAGCTAACGAACCTTCGCGCCGACCTCTTGGGAGGCACCCACACGGGCGCATGGGCCGCGGACTTCACCCGTGACCAGCCTGCATACGCCGGCGTCGGCCGCGTCTCGCGCATCAACGTCGCCCAACTCGCCGTTATTACGGAGGATCCGTGGGCCTCTGGCACACTCACCGGCAGCTACAAGATCAAGATGACTGGCTGGGATACCGCACAACTCGTCGCCTCCGCCTCTGCCGAAGCTCAAGCCGAACTTCGAGACGGGGATCTTCGGCATATCGCACTGGACAAAAGAGGCACCCCGCTCCGCTTCACCGGGTTCACCCTCACTTTGACGTACATCGACGGACGAATCCACATCCTTGAAAGCAAATTGCAGACGCAAAACGGCATCTATCAAGTAAGCGGAACCGCCACTCTCAATAGTGACTTGGAGCTGCAAATGAGCAGCGCGGGCGGTAATGCGTACAAAGTGACAGGCACGCTTGAGAAGCCGCTAGTGGTCGCGATGCCTGCACGGGAAGCCGAGGCATCGCTGAAAAGATGAAGTTCACTACAACGCTACTGATTCTGTTCGCAACAGTAGCGCTCCCTTCCTCCACGCAGTCGGCAACCAGTGCCGCTTATCAGAGCATGGAACGCAAGCTCGACGTCATCGTCAGCAATGGCGCCAGCACCAACGTCCGTCTTATCTCCACGGAAATCACCGCCGAGGAAGCCAATGCATGGGTTAGCGAGGGCGGCGTGCGGCTTCCCCCCGGCGTTAGTGACGTGCGATTCAGCAGTCAGCCGGCAGTCATCACCACTGATTGCCGCATCGACTTTGACAAGCTCACCGCGGGTGCCAAATCGTCGAATCCCTTCCTCGCGCT
>Ga0196976_1000908_pt1 | contig 15760 bp, 12 predicted proteins | sample S3v_513CmetaG_FD_148644 | JGI IMG/M metagenome (GOLD analysis project Ga0196976, IMG submission 148644) | Soil microbial communities from Anza Borrego desert, Southern California, United States - S3+v_5-13C | ecosystem: Environmental > Terrestrial > Soil > Desert | place: USA: California...
ATCTGGCGCACGCCACGCCGGACGATCTCGTCCCCGACACCGTGGGGAGCGGCGAGTCGCAGGGCGCCCTGCCGCCGGTGGCCGCCCAGGTGGCCGCCGAGACGCTGAACGCCGTCAAACGCGTCGCCTCGACCGGCTATGTCCGCAACAACCTGCGCGTCCTGCCGGGCGGCATCGGCCAGCGGGCGGTGGCGGCGGTGGCATTGGCCTCGGGTCAGGCCACGGCCTATGCCGCCGGCCCCGGCGCCTCGGTGATGATCACCACGGGTAGCGGCGGTGGTTCGACGGGTAGCGTCGACACCCGCTTCGAGCGCATCCGCGAGGCCCGCGCCAAGGGTTACGAGGGTGACCCGTGCCCCGAATGCGGCAACATGACCCTGCTGCGCAATGGTACCTGTCTGAAGTGCGACACCTGCGGATCGACCACGGGCTGCAGCTGATCCCCATCGGCGAAGCTTTGCTTCGCCGGGAACCCGACAGCCCATTGCCGCGCAATGGGCGGAAGGGCACACGGGGCGGCAGGCCATGGAATTATTCATGCGCCGCTCCGTGTGAAAGCCAGGGGGATCGGCTAAAAGAGGAAGGCGGGGGCCAGGGCCGGCTCCCGCCTTTCGTCTTTTCCGGGGAGCCCTCCCGCCCATGCCCGCCACCGGCCTCGTCAAGTGCGCCGATCCCGAGTGCCCGTCGCGCGGCCGCTGCTGGCGCCATCGCGCCCCCGACCAGGGGGCGGAGCAGTGGTGGCGGGACTACCATCGGCCGGATGGGGCGGAGCGTTGCGGCCACTTCATCGATCCGCCGCTTGCCGCCATCGACGACGACCCGGCGCCACCGCCGGCGGCGCGTTCCCGCGTCCGCCGGCGGTGGCGTCCCAGGCGGCTGGGCGAGGTGCTCATGGCGCTTTTGCCGGCGGTCGCGCTGATGGGTGTGGGTGGGCTGGTCGAGATCGGAACCCTCATCACCGGACAACGCGGCGAAGGTCTGATCATCGGCATCGTGGGCGGCCTGCTCACCTTCGCCACGGTGGCGGGACTGCTGATCCGGTGGTTTCTGCGGCATTGACGGGAGTGTGACGGACATCACTGTCGCGGTACCTCGAAGGTGTAAAGTCGGGTGAGACAAGGGAGACGCGACGGCGACGGCGTCGGCGCGCTCCATGGGTGGAGCGACAGGAGCAACCATGAGCGACTTCCTCGGCACGACCGCATCCGACAGCCTCGTCGGCACCGACGGTTCCGATTCCCTGTGGGGCGGCGAGGGCAATGACTCGCTGTCCGGCGGGTTGGGCAACGATCTGTTCGGCGCTGATGCCGGTGACGACGTCATCATCGGCGGCGGGGGCACCGACCGCCTGACCTTCGACGGCCTCGCGTCGCGCTACACCATCCAGACTCTGGCCGAGGGTGTGCGCATCACCGACACCACCGGCGTCCTGGGCATCGATCTTCTCACCGGCATCGAGGAGGTCGCCTTTGCCGACAGCGTGGTGACCCTGACCGGGGCCGCAGGCAACGATATACCGACGCCGCCGGTGCCGACCCTATCGGTGGAGCCCGTCGTCGCCACCGAGTCCATGGGTACCTTGCAGTTTACCGTCACCCGCACCGGCAGCGCCACGGGGGCGGCCTCGGTCGACTACACCCTGGTCGATGGTACGGCGCTGGCCGGGCAGGACTTCCAGGCGCTCTCCGGCACCTTGACCTTCGCCGAAGGCGAGACGGCCAAGCCGATCGCCGTTACCCTGCTGAACGACAACGCCTTCGAGCCGACGGAAACCTTTACCCTGCGTCTGAGCAACGCCGTGGGCGCGACGCTGAGCGGGGCCGAGGTGATCGGCACCATCACCGACGAGGACTCCACGCCGGTCGTCACCCCCGACGTCTTCACCGGCCGGGTCGGCGAAGACGACTCGCTGGTCGGCTCCACCGGCAACGACACCTTCACCGGGCTGGGTGGCGACGATCTCATCTTTGGCGGCGCCGGCAACGACGTCGCGTTGTTCGCGGCCAGCAGCAATACCTTCGCCATCCGCGCCCAGGGGACGGCGGTTCTGGTGACCGGGCTGGAGGGCTCCGTGGACTACGAAGACACGACGGCGATGCTGACCGGGGTGGAGCAGCTCGAATTCGGCGACCGCAGCCTGTCCGTCATTCTGGGCCGGACCCGTTCCGACCGCCTGACCGGTACTGCCGGCGACGACTTTATGGAGGGATACAACGGTGCCGACGCCCTGACGGGCGGGGCCGGTAACGATATCCTGAGCGGCGGCCAGGGTGCCGACCGGCTGAACGGCGGTGCCGGCATTGATACGGCGGTCTACGCCGGCAACGTTCGCAACATCCGTGTCACCCGCGAACGCAACGGCAGCTACCGGGTGCAGGCGCCGGGCGGTAGCGACACCCTGACCGGCGTGGAGATGATCCAGATCGGCAACGCCGCTCCCGTCGCCATCGAAAATTTGCTGCGTGGCTCGACCGGCGGGCCGGGCAATTCGGGGAACAGCGGCAACCACGGCAATTCCGGCAAGCCCGGCAAGGGTGGGAAGGCCATGGCGGCGCCGTCCGACCGCTTCGCCGGAGTCAAGGGCCAGGACGACCTGTTCTCCGGCCTGCTCGCCTCGATCTGAAACATAAATGAAGAAGGCCCGGCCCCTTCGCGGCGGTCGGGCCTTTTTTTGTCAGCCGTAAAGCCAGGTCAGCATCAGGATGCCGATGGCGATGCGGTACCAGCCGAAGGGTTGGAAGCCGAAGCGGCCGACGAAGTTCAACAGACCGCGCACCACCAGGGCTCCGGCCAGGAACGCCGCGCCGAAGCCGACGGCGATCAACAGCCCGCCGTCCAGGGACATCGACGACCAGTTCTTATAGAGGTCATAGGTGGTGGCGGCGGCCATGGTGGGAATCGCCACGAAGAACGAGAACTCGGCCGCCGCCTTGCGGTCCACACCCATCAACAGGCCGCCGATGATGGTGGCGCCCGAGCGCGAGACGCCGGGAATCATGGCGATGCACTGGAACAGGCCGATGCGCAGCGATACCGAGACGGGCAGGGCCTCCACCTCGTGGAAGCGCGAGGCGGGCAGATAGCGCTCGACCGCCAGGATGAGGATGCCGCCGGTGATCAGCGATATGCACACCACCGTAGGGTTGAACAGCACCGACTTGATGAAGCCGTGGGCGAAGAAGCCGATCGCCAGGGCCGGCAAGAAGCCCAGCAGCACCGCCGTGACGAAGCGCCGGGCGCCGGGGTCGGTGTGGAGCCGCGAGGCCACATGCCACAGCCGCCCGAAATAGACCACGCAGACCGCCAGGATGGCGCCGAGTTGTATCGCCACTTCGAACACCTTGCCGGGCGGTCCCTGGAACCCCAGAAGATCACCCAGAAGAATGAGATGCCCGGTGGAAGATACCGGAATGAACTCGGTCAGTCCTTCGGCGATACCAAGGACGAGCGCGTTGATATAGGTTTCGAGGGCCATTGGGGCCTTCCTGGAGCGAAAGAACGGGGAGCCCGTGGCGGGCACCGGCGGTTATAGCAGGGGTGGGCGCAGGGTGCGACCCGGCCTTAGAAATGACCCCGAAAGGCGATGGTCGCAAAACGGACCTAAATTCCCGACCGACAATTCGCAAGGGGCGACTCCGTGAAAATGCAGCACCGGCATGGCGGCGCCAATAGGTCAATAAGATTGACCTATTGGCGTTTTTCTCCTCGCATACCATGAAATTTTCCCTTATATGACCTTCGGGCGCTCCGCGTGGGCGCCTACCACTGTCGGCAACCGGTTCCCCGCGCGGAACGGCACCAAAGGAAGTTCGAGAGATGGCGCAGCAGAAGATGCTTGGCTTCGTCCACACCGACCAGCGCATGCCCGACAAGCGGCCGGCGGCCGAGCGTCGTCTCGACTTCAATGAAATTTACGCCCGTTTCTCGGACCAGCAGGCAGGGACCCAGGCCAACCGCTGCTCGCAGTGCGGCATCCCTTTCTGCCAGGTCCATTGTCCGGTGGCGAACAACATCCCCGATTGGCTGATGCTGACCGCCGAGGGGCGGTTGGAGGAGGCGTTCGAGGTATCATCCGCCACCAACAACTTCCCTGAAATCTGCGGCCGCATCTGCCCGCAGGACCGTCTGTGCGAAGGCAACTGCACCATCGAGCAGTCCAAGCACGGCGCCGTCACCATCGGTTCGGTCGAGAAGTTCATCAACGACACGGCCTGGGAAAAGGGCTGGGTCAAGCCGGCCAAGCCGGTGCGTGAGCGTGAGCAGTCGGTCGGCATCATCGGCGCCGGCCCGGCCGGCTTGGCCGCCGCCGACCAGCTGCGCAAGAAGGGCTGGCAGGTCCACGTCTACGACCGCTACGACCGCATGGGCGGCCTGATGGTCTATGGCATCCCCGGCTTCAAGTTGGAGAAGGACGTGGTGCAGCGCCGCGTCGATCTGCTGGCGGCGGCTGGTGTCCACTTCCACCCGAATTTCGAGGTCGGCCGCGACGCCACCATGGAAGACCTGCGCGCCAGGCATGACGCCGTGCTGATCGCCACCGGCGTCTACAAGGCCCGCGATATCGGCGGCCCCGGTGCCGGCCTGAAGGGCATCGTGCCGGCCCTGGACTATCTGATCGCGTCCAACCGCACCGGGCTGGGCGACACGGTGGCGGAGGTGGCGGACGGCACGCTGAACGCCAACGACAAGAATGTCGTGGTGATCGGCGGCGGCGATACCGCCATGGACTGCGTGCGCACCGCCATCCGCCAGGGCGCCAAGTCGGTGAAGTGCCTCTATCGCCGCGACCGCAAGAACATGCCGGGCTCGCAGCGCGAGGTGGCCCACGCCGAGGAGGAGGGTGTGGAGTTCGTCTGGCTGACCGCCCCGGAGGGCTTCGACGGCACCGACAAGGTGACCGGCGTGAAGGTCCACAAGATCCACCTGGGCGTCGCCGACGCCACCGGCCGCCAGACCCCGCAGGTGATCGCCGGCTCGCAGACGGTGATCGAGGCCGATCTGGTGGTCAAGGCCCTGGGCTTCGACCCGGAAGACCTGCCGGTGCTGTTCAAGGCGCCGGAACTGAAGGTGTCGAAGTGGGGCACGGTGATGGCCAACCATCGCACGCTGGCCACCAACCTGGACGGCGTGTTTGCCGCCGGCGACATCGTGCGCGGCGCCTCACTGGTGGTGTGGGCCATCCGCGACGGCCGCGACGCGGCGGCGAGCATCGACGCCTACCTGCGCGAGAAGGCCGGCAAGACGCTGGCCGTGGCGGCGGAGTGAGGTTCAGGGGGGTGGCTCCGCCCCCTCGACTCTCCTTACTCGGTGGCGAAGCGGTGGTGAGTGGTTGCCAACAGGCTGGCGGGCACGGGAACAGGAAACGGTAGGGCGTCGTGGTTGTCGGGATTGGCCATAATGATATCCAACGCGCGTGGCGCGGGGATGGCCTCGCCGTCCTCGATCATGCCTTCGATATGGAAAACCAAGGCTTCCTCCGCCATCAGGCGCACCTCCTTGAGCGTGCTGGCAGCGGTGATGCAGCCGGGGAAGTCGGGGAAATCGACGCTGTAGTCCGAGTCGGGGTCTTTGCGGAGCAGGGCGATATAGACGGGCATCGGTGGCACCTGACGAGATGACTTGCCCAATCCCGTCACGCCCGGGCTTGATCCGGGCATCCACGCCGGGCAACGGAGTGGTCGTTAGGCGTGGATGGCCGGGTCAAGCCCGGCCATGATGGTGAAGGGTGAAGAGGGTGTGAAGGGAATAGCATGACGCGGGTTTCGGCGCGCGTCCACTAAACGGGGTTCCAAGGGCCGGTGGCCCTTGGCAGGGGTCCGGGGGGCAGCGCCCCCTGGTACGCAACACATCAAGACGAGAAGGCTTTCAGCCATGACCGACCAGATCGAGAACCAGGGCGAGCAGTTTGTCGCGGAGTATCGGGCCAACGTCGAGCGCCTGACGACCGCGCACGCCTACGATCCGGCCGACGAGCATGACGCCTGCGGCGTCGGCTTCATCGCCGCCATCGACGGCAAGCCCCGTCGCTCGGTCGTGGAGAAGGGCATCGAGGCGCTGAAAGCCGTGTGGCACCGGGGGGCGGTGGACGCCGACGGCAAGACCGGCGACGGCGCCGGCATCCACATCCAGGTGCCGCAGAAGTTCTTCAAGGACTATGTGAAGCTGATCGGCCATCAGGCACCGGAAAACAACATCGCGGTCGGTCAGGTGTTCCTGCCGCGTATCTCGCTGGATGCGCAGGAAGCCTGCCGCTGTATCGTCGAAACGGAAATCCTGAACTTCGGCTATTACATCTATGGCTGGCGTCAGGTGCCGATCAACGTCGACGTGATCGGCGAGAAGGGCAACGCCACGCGGCCCGAGATCGAGCAGATCATCGTCGGCAATCCGCAGGGCGTGTCCGACGACGAGTTCGAGCGCGACCTCTACATCATCCGCCGCCGCATCGAGCGGGCGGTGAAGGGCGAGCAGATCAACGACTTCTACATCTGCACCCTGTCGTCGCGCTCCATCGTCTACAAAGGCATGTTCCTGGCCGAACAGCTCACCACCTTCTATCCCGACCTGCTGGACGAGCGGTTCGAGTCGAACTACGCCATCTATCACCAGCGCTATTCCACCAACACCTTCCCGACGTGGCCGCTGGCCCAGCCGTTTCGCTGCCTCGCCCACAACGGCGAGATCAACACGCTGAAGGGCAACGTCAACTGGATGAAGGCCCATGAGACGCGGATGGAGCATCCCGTCTTCGGCGAGTACATGAAGGACCTGAAGCCGGTGATCCCCGGCGGCACGTCGGACTCCGGCGCGCTCGATAGCGTGTTCGAGATCATGGTGCGCGCCGGCCGTCCGGCGCCGATGGTCAAGACCATGCTGGTGCCCGAGGCCATGCTGGCGTCGGCCGACATGCCGCAGAACCACCGCGACCTCTACGCCTACTGCAACTCGGTGATGGAGCCGTGGGACGGCCCGGCGGCGCTGGCCATGACCGACGGACGCTGGGTCGTCGGCGGCATGGACCGCAACGGCCTTCGCCCGATGCGCTACACCATCACCAGGGATGGTCTGGTGATCGCCGGCTCGGAGACGGGCATGGTGCGGGTGGACGAGGCCGAGGTGGTGGAGAAGGGGCGGCTTGGGCCCGGCCAGATGATCGGCATCGATCTCGCCGAGGGCAAGCTGCTCAAGGACCGTGCCATCAAGGACGCGCTGGCCGCCAAAGTGCCGTTCCACGACTGGGTCAAGAACACCACCCAGCTGGATGAACTGGTGCGCAACGCCGCCCATCAGGGCGAGCCGTCGGAGATGGACAAGAAGACGCTGCGCCGTCGCCAACTGGCGGTCGGTGTCACCATGGAAGACCTGGAGCTGATCCTGCACCCGATGGTGGAGGACGCCAAGGAGGCCATCGGCTCGATGGGCGACGACGGCGCCATCGCCGTGCTGTCGGACAAGTACCGGGGCCTGCACCACTTCTTCCGCCAGAACTTCTCCCAGGTCACCAACCCGCCCATCGACAGCTTGCGTGAGCGTCGGGTGATGAGCCTGAAGACCCGGCTGGGCAACCTCGGCAACATCCTCGATGAGGATGAGGGGCAGTGTAAGCTGCTCCAACTGGAGTCGCCGGTGCTGTCCACCGCCGAGTTCCGCGCCATGCGCGCCTATATGGGCGACACGGCGGAGATCGACTGCACCTTCCCGGTGAACGGCGGTCACCACGCCCTCCAGGACGCGCTGAAGCGCATCCGCCAGGAGGCCGAGGATGCCGTGCGCGGCGGCGCCACCCACGTCATCCTGACGGACGAGAAGGTGGACGCGGCCCGCGCCCCGATCCCGGCGATCCTGGGCACGGGGGCCGTCCACACGCATCTGGTGCGCAACAACCTGCGTACCTTCACCTCGCTGAACGTGCGCTCGTCGGAGTGCATGGACACGCACTATTTCGCGGTGCTGATCGGCGTGGGCGCTACCACGGTCAACGCCTATCTCTCGCAGGAGGCGGTGGCCGACCGCTGGCGGCGCGGCCTGTTCGGCGGGTTGACGCTGGAAGAATGCATGGTCCGCTACAAGAAGGCCATCGACGAGGGCCTGCTGAAGATCATGTCCAAGATGGGCATCTCGATCATCAGCTCGTACCGCGGCGGCTGCAACTTCGAGGCGGTGGGCCTGTCCCGCGCGCTGGTGGCCGAGCACTTTCCGGCGATGGTCAGCCGCATTTCCGGCATCGGCCTCAACGGCATCCAGAAGAAGGTGCTGGAGCAGCACGCCCTGGCCTTCAACGACGAGGTGGTGCCCCTGCCGGTCGGCGGATTTTACAAATTCCGCCGGGGCGGCGACAGCCACGCCTGGGAAGGCGGCCTGATCCACACGCTGCAAACGGCGGTGGAGAACGGCAGCTACGCCCTGTTCAAGAAGTTCGCGGAGGGCGTGAACGGGCGCAAACCGTCGCAGCTTCGCGACCTCCTGGACTTCAAGTCGACGCGCAAGGGCATTTCGGTGGACGAGGTCGAGTCCATCACCGCCATCCGCAAGCGCTTCATCACGCCGGGGATGTCGCTGGGCGCCCTGTCGCCCGAGGCGCACGGCACGCTGAATGTCGCCATGAACCGCATCGGCGCCAAGTCCGACTCGGGCGAGGGCGGCGAGGACCCGGCGCGCTTCAAGCCGGACGCCAACGGCGACAACTGGAACTCCGCCATCAAGCAGGTGGCCTCGGGCCGTTTCGGCGTCACCGCCGAGTACCTGAACCAGTGCCGCGAGCTGGAGATCAAGGTCGCCCAGGGCGCCAAGCCTGGCGAGGGTGGCCAGCTTCCCGGCTTCAAGGTGACGGAGATGATCGCCAAGCTGCGTCACTCGACGCCGGGCGTGATGCTCATCTCCCCGCCGCCGCACCACGACATCTACTCGATCGAGGATCTGGCGCAGCTCATCTACGACCTGAAACAGATCAATCCGGATGCGAAGGTGACGGTGAAGCTGGTGGCCCGTTCCGGTATCGGAACGATCGCGGCCGGTGTCGCCAAGGCCGGTGCCGACATCATCCTGGTATCGGGCCACTGCGGCGGCACGGGGGCTTCCCCGCAAACCTCGATCAAGTTCGCCGGCATTCCGTGGGAAATGGGCCTGTCGGAAGTGCATCAGGTGCTGACGCTGAACCGTCTGCGCCACCGCGTGCGGCTGCGCACCGACGGTGGCCTGAAGACCGGCCGCGACATCGTCATCGCCGCCATGCTGGGCGCTGAGGAGTACGGCATCGGCACGGCCGCCCTGATCGCCATGGGCTGCATCATGGTCCGCCAGTGCCACTCCAACACCTGCCCGGTCGGCGTCTGCGTGCAGGACCCGGCGTTGCGCCAGAAATTCACCGGCACGCCGGAGAAAGTGGTCAACCTCTTCACCTTTCTGGGGGAGGAAGTGCGCGAGATCCTGGCCCAGCTCGGCTTCCGCTCGCTGAATGAGATCATCGGTCGCACCGACCTGCTGCATCAGGTCAGCCGGGGTGCCGCGCACCTCGACGATCTCGACCTCAACCCGCTGCTGGCCCAGGCCGACGCGGGCGACAGCGCGCGCTACTGCACCATGCAGGGCCGCAACGAGGTGCCGGACACCCTGGATGCCCGCATGATCGCCGACGCCCGGCCGCTGTTCGAGGACGGCGAGAAGATGCAGTTGGACTACAACGTGCGGAACACCCAACGTGCCATCGGCACGCGGATGTCATCGATGGTGACGCGCAAGTTCGGCATGTACGGGCTCCAGCCCGGCCACTGCACGATTCGCCTGCGCGGCTCGGCCGGTCAGTCCCTGGGCGCTTTCCTGGTTCAGGGCTTGAAGCTGGAGGTCTACGGCGATGCCAACGACTACGTCGGCAAGGGCCTGTCGGGCGGCACCATCGTGGTCCGTCCGTCGACCAACAGCCCGCTGAAATCGAACGAGAACACTATCATTGGCAACACGGTGCTGTACGGCGCCACGGCGGGCAAGCTGTTTGCCGCCGGGCAAGCCGGCGAGCGTTTCGCCGTCCGCAACTCCGGCGCTACGGTGGTGATCGAGGGCTGCGGCTCCAACGGTTGCGAGTACATGACCGGCGGTGTGGCGGTGATCCTGGGGCCGGTGGGCGGCAACTTCGCCGCTGGCATGACCGGGGGGATGGCCTTCGTCTACGACGCGGACGGCACCTTCCCGGCTCAGGTCAACCCCGACGGTGTCGTCGTTCAGCGCATCGCGGTGCCACACTACGAGGATCTGGTAAGCCGCCTGATTGAGCAGCATGTGGCCGAAACCCAGAGCCAGTTCGCCGGCCAGTTGCTGAACGACTGGACCCTGGTCCGCCACAAGTTCTGGCAGGTGGTACCGAAGGAGATGCTGTCCCGCCTGGAGATTCCGGTGGTTCTGGAGGCCAAGGCCGTTCCCGCGGAATAATCCCAATGGCACGGGATTTTGGCCCGTGCCATTGGTATAGGATCGATCTAAACCCTTTGATGAGGCGGCTCGGCTTTTTTGCCGGTCCGCCTTATTCTTTTGGCTAATTGCCGGCGTTCAGGCTTTTCTTCCCCGGCCCAAGGGATTTAAGTGTTGCGGAGCAAACCTCGCAAGGGATGACCGCCGGCATGATCCTTGACGGTGGACACAAGATGGCGCGGCGCGGCTTCCAGTCCAGGGAAGTTCTCACTCGGTACGCCACCGCCGATGACGACGGACGTTGCGCGGAAATTTTTCTGGCCGGACGCCGGCAGGCCTTTCCCTGGCGGGATGCTGCCTTCTTTCGCTTGGGCGACTACCATGATTGTGTTGAAGGCGAAATGGTTTGGGTGGCGGAAGTCGAGGGAATTGTCGTTGGCTTCATCTCCGCGTCGTTGCGTGACAACGTTATCCATAACCTGTTCATCGATCCCGACTGGCAGAACCGGGGCGTCGGCACCCGGCTGCTGGATTGCGCGCTGAGCCACATGCGCCGGCCGGTCCAGCTGCAATGCGCCGACCGCAACGAACCGGCCCGCGCCTTCTATGAGCGCAAGGGGTGGGTGCCGGAGCCGCCCGCCGACCCCAGCGACCCCTATATCCTCTATCGCAAGTAGCCGAGCCTGCCCGTTCTAGGACATGTTGGCCCCTTGAACGCGCGTCCGCTCACGCCATCCTGCCTGCCAGGGACAGAGTTGGGGGTGGGTGACATGCGGTCTTGCAACCGGATGATGGTGTTGATCGCTTTCGGCATCGGGCTGCTGTCGGCGGTGGAGGGGCGGGCGGACGACAAGATCGTCGGCGGTCGGCCCGCGGCGGCCGGGTCATGGCCCTGGCAGGTGGCGATCGTCGCCGCCGGCAATACCGACAACGCGGACGCCCAGTTCTGCGGCGGCTCCCTGATCGGGCCGCGTTGGGTGCTGACGGCCGCCCACTGCGTCGCGGAAGGCGGCGTTGTCACGTCGCCGGCATCCATCAAGGTGCTCATGGGCACGCACAGCCTGTCGACGGGCGGTCGCCGGCTGGCGGTGGAACGCATCGTTGTCCACCCGGCTTACGACGAGGCCACCAGCGACAACGATATCGCGCTGGTCAAGCTGTCGTCCACCGTGCTGGGCCGGGCGATCCGGCTGATGACCCCGGAACTGGAGCCGCAATTGCTGCCGCTCGGCATTACCGGCACCGTCACCGGCTGGGGGCGGACCAATCCGTCGACCGGTGACGCCGCGCGGGACACCCAGCCCATCTTCAACCCCCAACTGATGCAGGTCGACCTGCCGATTGTGGCGCGGACGCGTTGCCAGGCCCTGTATGATCCTTTCACCTCCAACATGCTGTGCGCCGGTGTGCAGACCGGCGGCAAGGATTCTTGCCAGGGCGATTCCGGCGGACCGCTGATGGTCGCCGACTCCCTCGGCGGTTGGGTTCAGGCCGGCATCGTCAGCTTCGGACGCGGTTGCGCCCAGCGCGGCGTGTTCGGGGCCTATACGCGGGTTGCCCGTTATCACCACTGGGTGCAGTCCGAGGTCGGTTCCGTCACCGGGTCGCCGGTGCTGTCGGTGGCGCGGGTGGGCAATGGCTCGGGGACGATCACCAGTTCGCCGGCCGGCATCAACTGCGGCGACACCTGTTCGGCCGCGTTCTCGAAGAACGTGCCGGTGATGGCGACGGCGCGGGCGGCGCCCGGATCGGTGTTCGGCGGATGGTCGGGGCAGTGTTCGGGCTTGCGCGCGACCATGGTGGTGCCGATGCGCGGCAACAAATCGTGCGTCGCCCTGTTCAACGCGGTCGGCCAGGCCCCGGTCAACGATGCGTTCTCCGCCGCCGCCCGGATCAGCGGCGCCAGCGGGCGGACCTCGGGGAACAACAACCGCGCCGGTGCCGAGGTGGGCGAGCCCCACCATGCCGGGTCCGGCGGCCGCCGTTCGGTGTGGTGGCGATGGGTGGCCCCGGACGCCCGCACCTACACCTTCTTCACCGACGGCAGCGGCTTCGACACCGTATTGGCGGCCTACAGCGGGCCGCGGCTGGGCCGGCTGGTCGAAGTGGCCGCCAACGACAACACCCGCACCAACAACAGCGACAGCGCCATCACCTTCCGCACGGTGGCGGGGCGGACCTACCATATCGCGGTGGACGGCTATCGCGGCGAGATGGGCGATATCGTCCTGCAATGGGGGGCGGCGGGGCCGTAATCTACAGCGGCGGCGGGGCACCGAACTGGTGGTGGAGGCGGGCCACCGTCTCGGGATCGAGGTGGAGCCGACGGGAAATCGTGGCGAGGTAGGAGCGTTCGATCGGCGTGTCGGCGTCGATCGCCAGCAGCGAGGCGGTGTAGACCTCCAGCGCCATGTCCGGCGAGGTGACGCGGGACAACAGATCTTCCACGTCCGCCGGCTCGTCCATCAGGCGCAGGACCAGCTGGCGCTCCTCCGGCCCGGCGCCCAGGGTGTTCAACTCGGTGAAGATGCGCCGCCGCTCCTCCGGGTCGATGGAGCCGTCCACCTTGGCGGCGGTGATCATGGCGCGGATCATCACCTCGGCGTCGGCCGCCCGGATTTCCTGCAAGGCCGTCAGCGTGGCGGGGGTGAGCAGCGACTCCGGGGCATCCGTCGCCGCCCCCGGAAGGGTCGGAGCCACGCCTTCCTCCTCGCCCATGTGGCGGCTTAACGCCTGTTGAAAGGCCGTGCCCATGCGGGTGGTGGGGGCGATGCCGTCCACTTTCGCCACCCGGCCCGGCTGGGGCTTGGCGGCGGTGGTGCGGATCAGCCCGTCGAGCACCGGATAGACCCACAGCATGGCGGCCTCCCTCCCCAACAGCGTGTCGCGTCGTGTGGCGCGGCGGCAACGCCCGCCCGGCGGTCGTCGCGCGCGGCAATAGGGCTTTGCCCAACCCCGGGCGCCGGACTAATCTACCCCATAATTCCGGTCGCCGCTCGCATGCAAGTCTATCTTCCGATTGCCGAAATGACCGTCAACGCCGTCCTCGTGCTGGCGATGGGCGGTCTGGTGGGGTTCCTGTCCGGCCTGTTCGGCGTGGGCGGCGGCTTCCTCATGACCCCGCTGCTGATCTTCATCGGCGTGCCGCCGGCGGTCGCCGTGGGCACCCAGGCCAACCAACTGGTGGCCGCCAGCGTCTCGGGCGTGCTCGCCCACTGGCGACGCCAGAACGTGGACGTGAAGATGGGCGTGGTGATGATGATCGGCGGCAACGTCGGTACCGCGCTGGGCGTGTGGCTGTTCGGCATTCTCCAGGATCTGGGCCAGATCGACGTGGTGATCAGCCTGTTCTACGTCGTCATCCTGGGCTCGGTCGGCGGGCTGATGCTGGTGGAAAGCGCGCGCGCGCTGTGGCGGGTGCGCCGGGCTGGGCCCAGCCGGCGCAAGCTGCACCAGCACATCTGGATACATGGACTGCCGTTCAAAATGCGCTTTCCCCGCTCCAAGCTGTACGTCAGCGCGCTGGCGCCCCTGGGCATCGGGGTGGTCGGCGGCGTGCTGGTGGCGATCATGGGCATCGGCGGCGGCTTTCTGCTGGTGCCGGCGATGATCTATCTCCTGGGTATGCCGACGGCGCTGGTGGCGGGAACGTCGCTGTTCCAGATTATCTTCACTACTGCCACGGCCACGCTGCTCCAGGCCGCCACCAATCATACGGTGGACGTGCTGCTGGCGCTGCTGCTGCTGGTGGGCGGAGTGATCGGGGCGCAGTTCGGCACGAGGGTCAGTTCGCGCCTGCGCGGCGAATGGGTGCGCCTGCTGCTGGCGCTGGTGGTGGTCGCCGTGGCCGGCAAGCTGGCGGTGGACATGATCCTGACGCCCGACGACCTCTATTCCATCACCACCCGGGAGCCGTCATGAGGCGCTGGGCCGTGGCGAGCATGGTGGCGGTGGGCGTCATGCTGGCGGGCTGGATGGCTCGTGCCGAAACACTGGTCGCCGACCTGTCGAGCCATCTCATCGCCATTACCACCGGCTTCACCGGAACCGAGGTAGTGCTGTTCGGCGCCGTCGAACAGCCCGGTGACATCGCCGTGGTAGTGACGGGGCCGCGCGCCGACGTGGTGGTCCGCCGCAAGGCGCGCACCGTCGGCATCTGGCTCAACCGCGATAGTCTCGCCTTTCAGCAGGTGCCGGGCTTCTACATGCTGGCGACCAACCGGCCGCTGGACCGGCTGTTGCCGGAGCCGGTGCTGGAGCGCCACGAGATCGGCCTCAACAACATGGCGCTGGTCCCGTCGCACAAGGCCACCTTGGAAAGGCCGGGCGCCGAGATCGCCGAGTACCGCGAGGCGCTGATCCGCAACAAGCAGAAACTGGAGCTTTACCCTACGGCACTGGGGCAGGTGGCTTTCCTTGGCCAGCATCTGTTTCGCACCAATGTTTATTTCCCGGCCAATGTGCCGACGGGAGTCTACACAGTGAGCGTCTATCTGATCCGGGATGGTGACGTGGTCAGCGCCCAGACCACGCCGCTGGTGGTCAGCAAGGTGGGATTCAGCGCCGAAATCTTTGAGTTCGCGCAGCGCCAGTCGCTGGTTTACGGTCTGGCCGCAGTGATGGGCGCGATCACTGCCGGCTGGCTCGCCGGCGCCGTTTTCCGAAGGGTGTGAGGATGAGCGAGAGTACAGGCGATACCAATCCTTCCGATGCCGCCAAGACCTCACGCGTCTTCCTGTTGGTGCTCGACGATACGGACGAGTTGACGGTGGCGCTGGGCTACGCCTGCCAGCGCGCGCGCAAGAGCGGCGGCCGGGTGGCGCTGCTCTATGTCATGGAGCCCGATGAGTTTCAGCAGTGGATGATGGTCCAGGACCTGATGCGCGAGGAGAAGCGGCAGGAGGCCGAGCAACGCCTTCAGCGCTATGCCCGCCGCGTCTTCGACAGGACGGGAACGTTTCCCATCCTTTTCCTGCGCGAGGGCCAGCGCCGCGAGGAACTGCTGAAGCTGATCGAGGAAGAGCCGTCGGTGTCGGTGCTGGTGCTGGGGGCCGGCACGGGGCCGGAGGGGCCGGGGCCGCTGGTTTCCCACCTCACCGGCAAGGGATTGGGCCGTTTGCGTGTTCCGCTCACCATCGTTCCCGGCAACCTGACGGAAGAGCAACTGGATGCGATTACCTGAAGCACCATGTAATACCAAATCCCGATGAGAGCGACTCATCGGGATTTGGTATAATACCGACGAGCGATTGAAATGACTTTTCAATCGCTCGTCGGTCGCCGCGACCGCGGCGGCGCGCCCGCGTGGGCGCGAAAGCCAAGCGCGCGGAGGCGCGCGCCCGGCGTTTGAGGGCAAAGG
>Ga0196976_1000909_pt1 | contig 15749 bp, 10 predicted proteins | sample S3v_513CmetaG_FD_148644 | JGI IMG/M metagenome (GOLD analysis project Ga0196976, IMG submission 148644) | Soil microbial communities from Anza Borrego desert, Southern California, United States - S3+v_5-13C | ecosystem: Environmental > Terrestrial > Soil > Desert | place: USA: California...
CGGAGATGTTCTGCAGGAAGACCAGGGGGATGCCGCGCTGGTCGCACAGCTCGATGAAGTGCGCGCCCTTGAGGGCGGACTCGGCGAAGAGCACGCCGTTGTTGGCGACGATGCCGACCGGGTGGCCGTGGACGCGGGCGAAGCCGGTCACGAGCGTGGTGCCGTACTCGCGCTTGAACTCGTGCAGCTCGCTCGCGTCGACGATCCGGGCGATCACCTCGCGGACGTCGTAGGGCGACTGGACGTCGACCGGGACGACGCCGTAGAGCTCGTCCGGTGCGACGGTGGGTTCGCGGGTCGGGGCGACGTCCCACGCGGGGGCGGCCGGGGCGGGGAGGGTCGCGACGATGTCCCGGACGATGCGCAGGGCGTGCGCGTCGTCGTCGGCCAGGTGGTCCGTGACGCCGGAGGTGCGCGAGTGGAGCTCGCCGCCGCCGAGCTCCTCGGCGGTCACGACCTCGCCGATGGCGGCCTTCACGAGCGGCGGGCCGCCGAGGAAGATCGTGCCCTGGTCGCGGACGATGACCGTCTCGTCGCTCATGGCCGGCACGTAGGCGCCGCCCGCGGTGCACGAGCCCATGACGCACGCGATCTGCGGCACCCCCGCGGCGGACATCCGGGCCTGGTTGTAGAAGATGCGGCCGAAGTGGTCGCGGTCGGGGAAGACCTCGTCCTGCTTGGGCAGGAAGGCGCCGCCCGAGTCCACCAGGTAGATGCACGGGAGGCGGTTCTCGAGCGCGATCTCCTGCGCCCGGAGGTGCTTCTTGACCGTGAGCGGGTAGTAGGTGCCGCCCTTCACGGTCGCGTCGTTGGACAGGACCATGACGTGGCGCCCGTGCACGAGGCCGATGCCCGCGACGACGCCGGCCGCCGGGACGTCGTCGTCGTAGACGCCGTCGGCGGCGAGTGGGGCGACCTCGAGGAAGGGGCTGCCGTCGTCGAGGAGGGTGTCGATCCGCTCGCGGGGGAGCAGCTTGCCGCGGGCGACGTGGCGCTCACGGGACGCCTCCGGGCCGCCGAGCGCGGTGACGCGCAGGCGCTCGCGGAGGTCGGTGACGAGGGCGCGCTGGGCGGCGTCGTTGGCCACGAACGCGGCCTCGGTGCGGTCCGCGGTGCTTCGCAGCGTCTCCATCGACTCCGCTCCAGGAGGTGTGTTCAGTTAGCGGGCACTAACTGAATGACGCTAGTGTGCCCTCACCGGGTCGGCCACGCGACTCGAGATCGACAGGGGAGGTGCGCTCGGTGACCGGAGGGCGGGCCGGAGCGGCGGACGTGGCGACAGCGCGTCTCCGGAGCGGCTCGACCAGTACGTCGCGCGGCCGGGCCAAGGCGGACCGGCGGGCCACGCTGCTCGCCGAGGCCGCGCGGCTCTTCGCGCAGCGCGGGTTCGACGGCGTCTCGCTGGACGATCTGGGTGCGGCGGCCGGCGTGCGCGGGCCGGCGGTCTACCGGCACTTCCCGAGCAAGCAGGGTGTGCTCGCCGCACTGCTCGTGGAGGTCAGCGAGCGGCTGCGCGACGGTGGGGCGGCGGTGGTCGCGGCCGCGCCCGGACCTGCCGAGGCGCTGCGCGGCCTGGTGGAGTTCCACGTCGCGTTCGCGCTGGGCGACCCGGACGTCATCCGCGTCCAGGACCGGGACCTCGAGTCCCTGGCCGACGACGACCGCCGTGCCGTCCGCGCGGCGCAGCGTGCCTACGTCGAGCTTTGGGTCGCGACGCTCGCCGAGCTGGCGCCCGACGCCGACCCGGCCGAGCTCCGGCTGCGTGCGCAGGCGACGTTCGGACTGCTCAACTCCACGCCCCACAGCGTCCGCGGGCTGCCGCAGGACCGGGTCGCCCCCCTGCTGGAGGAGATGGCCCTGGCCGCCCTGGGGGCACCCGGCCCTCTAGACCATCGCCACGACCATCGCCGGCCGGGAGAGGATCTCGCCGACGTCCGCAAGGAACCGTGACGCCTGCTCCCCGTCGACGACGCGGTGGTCGAACGACAGGCTGAGCGTCATCACGCTGCGCAGCGCGACCTCGTCGCGGTACTCCCACGGCAGCCGCCGGACCGCGCCCGTGCCGAGGATCGCCGCCTGGCCGGGAACCAGGATCGGGGTCCCGGCGTCGATGCCGAAGACGCCGATGTTCGTCACCGAGATGGTGCCGCCCACGAGGTCGCCGGGCGGCGTCGTGCCGGCCCGGGCGGCCTGCGCCAGGGCGCCGATCGCGTCCGAGAGTCCGGCGAGGTCGAGCCGCTCGGCGTCCCGGATCACCGGCACGAGGAGCCCGCGGGGCGTCGCGGCGGCGATGCCCAGGTCGACGTAGCCGTACTGGACGATCTCGCCCGCGTCGTCGTCCCAGTGCGCGTTGAGCGACGGCGTGCGGCGCAGCGCGACGGTCATCGCCTTGGCGACCAGCGCCAGCACGGTCACGCGGTGCCCGGCGAAGCGCCGGTCCTGGGCCAGCTCCGCCAGCAGCTCCACCGACGGCGTCACGTCGACGGTGAGGAACTCGGTGGCGTGCGGGGCCGTGAACGCGCTGGCCACCATCGCGGCAGCGGTGTGCTTGCGCACGCCCGTCACCGGGATGCGCACCTCGCGCTCCGCGGCGAGCGGTTGCCCCACGCGGGCCGGCTCGCGACGTGCCTCGGCGTCGGGCGCCGCCGACGCGGCCCTGCCGTTGCGCTCCTGGCCGACGTCGTCCGCAACGCTGGGGGCGGCGTCGTCGCCTCCGGGACGCGCGGCGAACGCGAGCACGTCGTCCCGCGTGATCAGCCCGTCGTCGCCGGTGCCGACGACGTCGGCGAGGTCCACGCCGAGGTCGTGGGCGAGGCGCCGCACCGGGGGGTACGACCGCGGCCGCTCAGCCGGGCGCGACCTGGCGTGGGTCCGGACGGCCGCATCGGCCTGCGGCGCCGTCGTCCCCCCCGGCACGGCGAGCGTGGCTGCGGCACCGGCGTCGTGCCGCGCGGCCCAGGTCGCGGCGCGGGCGCGGCGGCGCGGGTGGGCGCCGCCCTCGACCGGCGGGCCGTAGCCGACGAGCACGGACGTCCGGGCCGGAGCAGCGCCGGCGCCGTCGGTCCCGCGCGGACCGTGGTCCGGCGAACCGGGGGCCGGACCGTCGCCCGGGGAGGCAGCAGGCGAGTCGGGCGCAGCGTCTCCCGCACCGGCCGCCGACGTGACGTCGATCGCGATGATCGGCGCGCCCACCTCGACCGTCGTCCCGGGCTCGACGAACAGCCGCGTGACGACCCCGGCGAACGGCGACGGGAGCTGGACCAGCGCCTTGGCCGTCTCGACCTCGGCGATCACCTGGTTGAGGGCCACCGTGTCCCCGACGGCGACCTCCCAGCTCACGAGGTCCGCCTCCGTCAGTCCCTCACCGAGGTCGGGCAGCGCGAACTCACGAACCGTCACGCCGTCACCCCTTCCAGCCGGTGAGCGAGTTCTGCCGACCGAGCACGCGGTCGACCGCGTCGAGGATGCGGTCCACGTCGGGCAGGAAGTGCTCCTCGAGCTTGGCCGGCGGGTACGGCACGTCGAACCCCGTGACGCGCGCGGGGGGCTGCTCGAGGTGGAAGAAGCAGCGCTCGGTGATGCTCGCGGCGATCTCGGCGCCCAGTCCGCCGTGCTGCTGGGCCTCGTGCGCGATGACGAGCCGGCCCGTGCGTCGCACGGACCCCTCGACGGTCGCCAGGTCCACGGGCGAGAGGGACCGGAGGTCGATCACCTCGACGCTCGTGCCCTCGTCCCGCGCCGCGAGGGCGGCGTCCCGCGCCGTGGCGACCAGCGGCCCGTAGGCGACCACCGTGACGTCGTCGCCGGGCGCGACGACGCGCGCCCGGTCGAGGGGGAGTGCCGCGTCGAGGCCCGCGCGGGAGTCGTCGACCTCGCCCTTGGTCCAGTAGCGCCGCTTCGGCTCGAAGAAGACGACCGGGTCGTCGCAGGCGATCGCCTGCCGGATCAGGGTGTGGGCGTCCTGCGGGTCCGCGCACGTGACCACGCGCAGGCCGGCGGTGTGCGCGAAGTAGGCCTCCGGGGACTCGGAGTGGTGCTCGACGGCGCCGATCCCGCCGCCGTAAGGGATGCGCACGGTGATGGGCATCCGCACCGCCCCGCCGGTGCGGTAGTGCAGCTTCGCGACCTGCGTGACCAGCTGGTCGAAGGCCGGGAACACGAAGCCGTCGAACTGGATCTCCACCACCGGGCGATACCCCCGGTACGCGAGGCCCACGGCCGTTCCGACGATGCCGGACTCGGCGAGGGGGGTGTCCATCACGCGGTCGGGACCGAAGTCACGCTGCAGCCCGTCCGTCACCCGGAAGACGCCGCCCAGCCGCCCCACGTCCTCGCCCATGACGACGACCTTCGGGTCGTCCTCCAGCGCGTGCCGCAGCCCCGACGTCAGCGCGGCGGCGAGCGTCAGGGTGGCGCTCATGCCGCGGTCCCCCGGGTGCCCCGGGCGTCGGCGCCGGTCCCGGCCCCGGCCCCACTGTCGGCGGCGTCGTCGAACATCGCGAGGTAGGCCGCGTACTGGCTGCGCTGGCGCTCGAGCCACGACGTCGGCGTCGTGTACACGTGGTCGAACACGCTCAGCGGTGGCGGTGCGTCCAGTCCGAGGCACCCCTGCCGCATCTCGGCCGCTGCGGCGTCGGCGTGCGCGGTGACGGCGGCCGTGAGCCCGTCCAGGCGGCCGCGCGCCTCCAGCAGGCGCTCGACACGCAGGATCGGGTCCTTCGCGGCCCACTCCTGCGCGACCGCGGGGTCCACGTAGCGGGTGGGGTCGTCCGACGTGGTGTGCGGGCCGCGCCGGTACGTCACCGCCTCGACGAACGTCGGACCTTCCCCGCGCCGCGCCCGGTCGAGCGCGGCGCGCATCACGGCGGTGACGGCCAGGACGTCGTTGCCGTCGACGCGCACGCTCGGGATCCCGAAGCCGGGCGCCCGGTCGGCCAGCGGCCGCACCGCGACGAGGCCGACGGGCTCGGAGATCGCCCACTGGTTGTTCTGGCAGAAGAAGACCACGGGGGCCCGGAAGGTCGCCGCGAAGACCATGGCCTCGTTGACGTCGCCCTGGCTCGTGGCGCCGTCGCCGAAGTAGGCGACCGCGACGGAGTCCACGCCGTCCTTCGTGCACCCCATGGCGTACCCGGTCGCGTGCAGCGCCTGGGCACCGATGATGATCGTCGGGGTCGCCATGCCGACGGCCCACGGGTCCCAGCCCGACAGCGTGGTGCCGCGCCACACGCGCACGAGGTCGGTGAGGTCGACGCCGCGGCAGTACGCGACCCCGTTCTCGCGGTAGGACGAGAAGACGAAGTCGTCCCTCCTCAGGGCGCGGGCGGAGCCGACCTGTGCGGCCTCCTGACCCAGCAGCGGCGGCCAGAGGCCCAGCTGGCCCTGACGCTGCAGGGCGGTGGCCTCGAGGTCCAGCCGGCGGACGACCACCATGTCCTCGTAGAGCGCGGCGAGGGCGTCGTCGTCGATGTCCGCGACCCACGGGTCGTACTCGGGGTCCGGCCGCCGCGCACCGTCGGGGTCGAGGAGCTGGACGAGGCCGTCCGGGGCGGCGCCCACCGCGTCAGCTCGGGCGTCTGCGGCGGTGTCCGGGACGGCCGCTGGGCGCTGGGCCTGCCCGTCGGTCCGGGGTGGCGGGACGACCGGCGCGTGCGGCCCCGGTGGCGCCTGCGGCGGCCGGTGCGGATGCGCGGTCACCTCGGCGCCGTGGGCCTGGTTCCGTGCAGCGGTCCGGGAGACATCCTGACGCAACATGTTCTGCTCCGTACTGGCGCCGTCGCTCTTGTGGAGCCGGAGGCACCATTGCCCGATGTGCCGCCAGGTTACGACCGCCCGAGACTTTGTGCCTATGCGCCGTGCGGGTGGCGCCGGTTCTAACCGGACGATCTTCGGCGCGCACCCTCGCCGCGACGCTGGTAGGACGGACCTCACGGGCGCCCACGAGGCCCCGGACGGGCTCCAACAGAGAGGTTGGACATGGACAAGGTGGTCCGGACCGCCGCCGAGGCGGTGGCCGACATCCCCGACGGGGCGACCCTCGCGGTCGGGGGCTTCGGCTTGTGCGGCATCCCGAGCGTGCTCATCAGGGCGCTCCTCGACGCGGGCGTCGGCGATCTCGAGGTCGTGAGCAACAACTGCGGCGTGGACGACTGGGGTCTCGGCCTGCTGCTCCAGGAGCGGCGGGTGCGACGCGTCGTGGCGTCGTACGTCGGTGAGAACAAGGAGTTCGCGCGGCAGTTCCTCGCAGGCGAGCTCGAGGTCGAGCTCACGCCGCAGGGCACGCTCGCCGAGCGCCTGCGCGCGGGCGGCAGCGGCATCCCTGCGTTCTACACCGCGACCGGCGTCGGCACGCAGGTGGCCGAGGGCGGCCTGCCCTGGCGGTACGACGCGGACGGCGGCATCGCCGTCGCCTCCCCGCCCAAGCCGACGGAGCGGTTCACCGTCCGGGGCGTCGAGCGCGAGTACGTCCGCGAGGAGGCCATCACCGCCGACTTCTCCCTCGTCCGGGCCTGGAAGGGCGACCGGGCCGGGAACCTCGTGTTCCGCGCGTCGGCCCGCAACTTCAACCCGCTGTGCGCGGCCGCGGGCCAGGTGTGCGTCGCGGAGGTCGAGAACCTCGTCGAGGTCGGCGAGCTCGACCCGGACGCCGTGCACCTGCCGGGGATCTTCGTCGACAGGGTGCTGCCCCTGACCCCCGAGCAGGCGGCGGACAAGCGGATCGAGAAGCGCACCGTCAGGAGCGCGTCGTGACCGCCGGGCTGACGCGCGAGCAGATGGCCGCGCGCGCCGCCCGCGAGCTCGCAGACGGCAGCTACGTCAACCTCGGCATCGGGCTCCCGACCCTCGTGCCGAACCACCTGCCCCCCGGCGTCGAGCTGGTGCTGCAGTCGGAGAACGGGGTGCTCGGCGTGGGCGCCTACCCGGCGGACGACGACGTCGACCCGGACCTCATCAACGCCGGCAAGGAGACGATCACCGTGGCACCCGGCGCCAGCTACTTCGACTCCGCGACGAGCTTCGCGATGATCCGCGGCGGGAAGGTCGACGTCGCCGTGCTGGGCGCGATGCAGGTCTCCGCGACCGGCGACATCGCCAACTGGATGATCCCCGGGAAGATGGTGAAGGGCATGGGAGGGGCGATGGACCTGGTCCACGGTGCGCGCCGGATCGTCGTGCTCATGGAGCACGTGGCCCGGGACGGGTCGCCGAAGATCCTGCCCGAGTGCACCCTCCCGCTGACGGGGCGTGGCGTCGTCGACCGGGTGATCACCGACCTCGCCGTCATCGACGTCACGCCCGACGGGATGGTGCTCCGCGAGCGGGCGCCCGGCGTCGGCGTGGCGGAGATCCGGGCGGCGACCGGCGTGCCCCTCCGGGTGGACGGCGCCGACGACGACGTCCCCGAGGCGGTGCTCCGATGAGCGCGGCAGTCGGCGGCGGCGGCGCCGGCGTGCGCGAGGTCGTCGTCGTCGCGTTCGCGCGGACGCCGATGGGTCGCCTGGGCGGTTCGCTCGCCACGGTCAGCGCGGCGGAGCTCGGGGCGGCGGCCATCCGGGGCGCGCTCGCCCGCGCGGGCCTCGCGCCCGACGACGTCGATCACGTGATCATGGGCCAGGTGGTCCAGGCGGGCGCCGGCCAGAACCCGGCCCGCCAGGCCGCGCGCGGCGCGGGGATCCCCTGGACCGTGCCGGCCGTCACCGTGAACAAGGTGTGCCTCAGCGGCCTTACCGCCGTGATCGACGCGGCCCGGATGATCCGGCTGGGGGAGGCCGACGTGGTGGTCGCCGGCGGCCAGGAGTCGATGAGCCAGGCGCCGCACCTGCTGCCCGGCTCCCGGCGCGGCTGGACGTACGGGGACATCAGCGCGGTCGACTCCCTGGCCCACGACGGCCTCACCGACGCCTTCGACCACGACTCCATGGGCGCCTCGACGGAGCGTGGCAACGCCTCGCTCGGCATCGGCCGCCAGGCGCAGGACGAGGTCGCGGCGGCGAGCCACCAGCGCGCTGCGGCCGCCGTGGCGTCCGGCGTCTTCGCCGACGAGATCGAGCCGGTGGACGTGCCGCAGCGCCGCGGCGACCCCGTGCGGGTCGACACGGACGAGGGCATCCGGCCCGACGCCACCGTGGAGTCGCTCGCCGGGCTGCGGCCCGCCTTCGCGAAGGACGGCACGATCACAGCCGGCAACGCCTCACCGCTCACGGACGGCGCCGCCGCGCTCGTCGTGGCGGCACGGGACGTCGCCGAGGCCCGCGGACTGCCGTGGCTGACCGTCGTCGGGGCGTCCGGGCAGGTGGCCGGCCCGGACACCTCGCTGCACTCGCAGCCCTCGGCGGCGATCGCAGCGGCCCTGCGGCGCGCCGGCTGGGACGTCGGGTCGCTCGACCTGCTCGAGATCAACGAGGCGTTCGGGTCCGTCGTCGTGCGATCCCTCGCCGACCTCGGGTTCCCGCTCGAGAAGACGAACATCCACGGCGGGGCGATCGCGCTCGGGCACCCCATCGGCGCCTCCGGCGCACGTCTGGCCGGGCACGCCGCGACCGAGCTGGCACGGCGCGGCTCCGGACGCGCGGCGGTCGGCCTGTGCGGCGGGGGCGGGCAGGGGGAGGCGCTGCTCCTGGCCCGGTGAGCCCTCACGGATCGAGCTCGCACACGACGGCGAAGTGGTCCGACCGCAGGACGACGCGCGCCCCGGCGCGCAGCGCGGGTCGACAGGGACGACTGCACGGGCGACGCTGGCCGGGTGCGCATCCTCATGCTCGGTGGGACCGGGTTCCTCAGCGGCGCGACGGCGACCGAGGCTCTGGCGCGCGGCCACGCCATGACGGCGGTGACGCGCGGACTCCGCGGCGAGCCACCCGCCGGGGTCACGTCGCTGCACGCCGACCGGGACGACGCCGGTGCGCTGGCGGACGCCGTCACGACCCTGGCGCCCGACGCGGTCATCGACACCTGCGGGTACACGGTGGCCGGCGCGACCGCCGCCGCGCAGGCGCTCGGCGACGTCCCGCAGTACGTCTACGTGAGCAGCGTCAGCGCCTACCGCGACTGGCCGCCGGGGCCGGTCCGCGGTGAGTCCGACCCGACGTTCGGGCCGGAGGCGGACGTCGCCGAGTACGGCCCCATGAAGGCGGAGAGCGAGCGGGTGCTGGGCGCGACCCTGGGCGACCGCCTCTGCTCCGTGCGCGCCGGCCTGATCGTCGGCCCCGGCGACCGCACCCGCCGCCTCACGTCGTGGCTGCACCGGATCGCCACCGCCGACCGGGTCGTCGTGCCGGCGGACCTCGACCAGCCGATGGCGTTCGTCGACGTCCGCGACCTCGCCGCCTTCCTCCTCGACGCCGCCGAGCGGCCGGTGTCCGGGCCGGTGAACGCGACCGGTCCGGTGGGGATGACGACGTTCGGCGGCATGCTCGGCGCATGCGTCGCTGCGGTCCGCGACCAGGGCGGGGTTCCGGCAGAGCTCGTGCCGGTGCCTGAGGCCGACCTCCTCGCCGCGGGCGTCGAGCCGTGGCGGGACCTGCCGTTCTGGCTGCCAGGGGACGTGGCAGTGACGGCGTGGCAGGTCGACACCACGCGGGCGCGCGCGCTCGGCCTGGCGACCCGACCCATCGAAGAGTCCGTCACGGACGCGTGGCGCTGGGTCCAGGAGACGGGGTTCGACCATCCCGAGCGTCCCGGCGCGGAGATCGAGGCGCGCCTCGTCGCCCGGCGCTGAGAACCCGGCGGACGTCAGGCGCCCAAGCGGGCCGCGAGCTGGGCTCCCCAGGCGCGGGCCTCGTCGGTCTCGCCGTCGACGAGCCCCGTGTTGCCCACCACCTTGAACGAGTGCGCCCTGGCCACGGGCCGCCCGCCCTTGCGCTTGAGCTCCTTCTCGATCGCCTTGCACGCGGCGCCCGGGAGGTTGGGCTTGAGCACCTTGGTGTCGAACGCCGCGACCGCGGTGCCGGCGGGCAGCGTCACCTCGGCGAGCCACTCGCGCACGCCGCTGCTGGAGATCACCGAACCGTCCGGCGACTTCTTGAGGGCATCGGCCCGGGTGCTCGCGCGGCTCATCGAGAAGGCGTGCGTCGGTCCACCGACGACGAGCAGGTCGACGTCCGTGCCGAGCGCGGTCTCCTCGCCGACCAGCGTGCCGACCTCGGCCACCCGGACCTCGACGCTCGAGGCGAGCCCTTCCGCGATCGCCTCCGCGATCGTCCTGGTGCTCCCGTACATCGACTCGTAGACCACCATCGCTGTCATGGCACCACTGTCGCGCTGCGGCGTCAGGGCGCACGGGTCCTTGGTCCTCCTCGGGCGGACGACGCCGGTCCGCGCAGGCGCCCGCGGAGCCGGGCCGCCGGCCTGGCGGGGACATACTCGAACCGTCAGTCGTGCTTCGGCTCCCCGAGCGAACGGACACCGCCATGGACCTGATCGCAGACCTCTTCATCGACGGCGAGTGGCGCCCGGGTGCCGAGGGTGAGCGGTTCGACGTCGTCGACCCCTCGGACGGCTCCGTCATCGCCCGGTTCGCGGCGGCGACCGAGGCGGACTGCCTGGCGGCAGTCGGTGCGGCGGCGACGGCGCAGGAGTCGTGGGCGACGATGGCACCGCGCGAGCGCGCGGAGCTGCTGCGCGCGGCGTTCGACGTCCTCACGGCCGAGAGGGACCGGCTCGCGGAGGTCATCGTGCGCGAGAACGGGAAGTCGTGGGCCGACGCCGCGGCGGAGGCGAGCTACGCGACAGAGTTCTTCCGCTGGTTCGCCGAGGAGGCGGTGCGGGTGCGGGGCGACTACCGCCTCTCGCCGGCCGGCGACAAGCGCATCGTCGTGGACCGGCAGCCGGTCGGCGTCGCACTGCTCGTCACCCCGTGGAACTTCCCGGCGGCGATGGCGACCCGCAAGCTGGGTCCGGCGCTCGCGGCCGGGTGCACCACCGTCCTGAAGCCGGCGCGCGAGACGCCGCTGACGGCGGCGTACGTCGTCGACGTGCTCCGTCGGGTCGGCGTGCCGCAGGGGGTCGTCAACCTCGTCACGCCCGTCCCCACCGGCCCCGGCGTGGCCGCGATGCTCGCCCGGCCGGAGGTGCGCAAGCTCTCGTTCACAGGCTCGACGGAGGTCGGCCGCGAGCTCCTGCGCACCTGCGCCGACCGGGTCGTCAGCGCCTCGATGGAGCTCGGCGGCAACGCCCCCGTCGTCGTGCTGCCGGGGGCCGACCTCGACGTCGCGGTGGGCGGCTGCATCCAGGCGAAGATGCGGAACGGGGGAGCGGCGTGCACGGCGGCGAACCGCTTCTACGTGCACTCCTCCCTGCATGACGCGTTCGTGGAGCGGATGGCCGCAGAGCTGGCGGGCTACCGGGTGGGGCCGGGGCTCGACCGGGGGAACGCCGTCGGCGCGCTCGTCTCCGTCGCGGAGCGGGACAAGGTCGCCGGCCTCGTCGATGCTGCGATCGGCGAGGGTGCCACGGTCGTCCTGGGCGGCCCGGGCGACTCGGGGGCCGTGCCCGACGGCGGCGCCTTCTACCCGCCCACCATCCTCACCGGTGTGCGGCACGGGTCCCCGATCACGATGACGGAGATCTTCGGCCCGGTCACGGTCGTCGTCCGGTACGACGACCCCGACGACGCGGTCCGCATGGCGAACGACACCGATCTCGGGCTCCTGGCCTACGTCTTCGGCGAGGAGCGGGAGGCCGTCGCCGTCGCGCGCCGGATCGAGGCCGGCATGGTCGCCGTGAACCGGGGCGTCGTCAGCGACCCCGCAGCGCCGTTCGGCGGCGTGAAGCAGAGCGGCCTGGGGCGCGAGGGCGGCTTCGAGGGCATCCACGAGTTCCTCGAGGAGAAGTACATCGCCCTGCCGGCGTGACGACGGGTTCCGGGCCAGCGGGGCGGGGCCCCCGGCTCAAGCCCGGGGCCCCGCCCGCCTCACCGCTCGGTCACGGGACCGCGATGCTCACTGGCATCGACCACCCGGACTGGTGCGCGTCCGAGAAGGCGAGCACCCGGTAGTAGTACGTCTGGCCGCGGCTCACGGTCTGCACCAGGGTCTCCGAGTTCGCGGCCAGCGTGGTGCTGACCACGTTGGTCCCGAACGTCGCACTGGTCGACCGCTGGACCAGGAAGCCGCCCTCGTTGGTCGACTGGTCGGCCCACGTGAGCGTCACCGCCGCCGTCCGCTTGGTCTTGACCACAGCCGTCGCGGCGAGATCCGTCGGAGTGGCGATGCGGGAGACGCTGAACTCCTCGCCCCGGCTGTCCAAGGTGAGGGTCGGGAAGCCACCGCCCGGCGGGATCGCGTTGAGGTTCGGGTCGGAGTAGTCCCAGACGTCGCCCACGGTGTTGACGGCGTGGACCCGGTACTCGTACACGGTCCTCGTGTTCCCGATCGGGTCGCTGAACGTCCGCAGCCCGGTTCCTGGCCCGACGCCGGTCTCGACGTACGGCACGACGCCGAGCTGCGACGAGGCCACGGTGGCCACGACCTGCCACTGGTTGGCCCCCAGTGCACTCCGCTCGACGACGAAGGCGGTCTCGTTGCGGGACGTGTCGGTCCACGTCAGGTCGTACCGCTGGTTCCGGCCGTTCCCCGCCCGGACGGCGGTGAGCCCGGTCGGCTCCGACGGTCGGACCCCCACCACCTGGGCGTGCATCATGTCCATCTCCTCGTGGCTGAGGATGTGGCAGTGGTACACGTACTCCCAGCCGAAGTTCACGACGTGGTTGATCACGTCGATGGGTTCGCCGTCGGGGTTGAACGCGAAGATCGGCAGGTTCGCCGCCTCCTGCGCCGTGGTGTTCTGCAGGTACACGCCCTCGGGCATCGACGGGTCGATCAGCCGGAGGCTGTTGGGCAGGCCGCCCCACGCGTCGGGGATCGGCGGGACGATCGGCCGCAGCGCGACGATCGTGTCCTCCAGCGGGCTGATCCGGACGGTGTCCTTCCACCCGAGCTCGTTGAGCTCAGGCTTGCGGACGATGCCGTCCCAGCCCACCCGGTTCAGCAGCTGGACGTCGTACAGGTGGAAGTGGATCGGGTGCGTGTCGACCCCGTTGTGCGTGAACTTCCAGATCTGCGTGCCGTCGTCGGCCGAGGAGATGGGCTGCGCCTCCATGCCGGGTGGCAGCTCGACCCCGTCGAGGATCTCCGTCGCAGGTGTCGGGTAGCCGCTCAGGATCATGTTCTGCAGGCCGGCCTGGGCGTTCGGTGTCTCCACCCCCAGGAACCCGCTCATCCGGCCGTACTCCTTGTCGAACGCCTCACCCATCTCGTCCTGGATCATCTTCGGCCGTAGCGACATGGTGAGCCGCTCGGCCGCCGTCGACGTGGTGAAGGGCGCCCCCGGTTCGGTGTCGGGGTCGACCAGCCGGTCGAACGTGATCGCGGTGTCGAAGATCTGCACGAGTCCCGCCCGCGGTCCGCTGTTCTGGAACGTGGTGCCGAAGGCCGAGTTGTAGGCACCCTGGCCGACGATGACCGGCTTCTGGCCGGACTCGAAGACGCCGGTGCCGTCGGCCTGGTGGGCGAACGCCGCCTGCAGCGCGGCAAGGTCGAACGGCTCCGCAGGTGCGGAAGGTGCCACCCTGATCTGCATGAGGGTGCGGGTGTTCGGGCCGTACCCGGGCAGGGTGCTCGGCGCACCGCCCGAGTCACGCAGGTCCGCGTTGCCCGTGTAGTAGTCGTACCGCGGGTCGCGGGCGGGGAACGCCGCTGGCGCGTCGTTGTACAGGATGAGCGTCTGGCCTGCGTAGGCCAAGAGGTCCACGACGACGTCGTGGCGCTCGGCCGGCGCGACGAGCAGCGAGTGCTGGTCGACGTTCCCCGCGTTGAAGACGGTCGGGTCGTTCACCCAGGTGGTCGGGTGGGCCGGGATCGTCACCGGGGCGGGCAGGAAACCGCCCTCGGTGCCGATCGCGATCCAGTCCGGGCCCTCGGTGCCCGCCATCGGCGTCGGGAACACCGTGGTGTCCTCGAGCGCCGCCGCCACCTCGTCAGGGTTGAGCGCCACCTCGGTGCACGCCACGCCCGTGCTCTCGGGTGCCGGGGTCGGGTTCGACGCGTCGCACGCCTGGCCGGTGGCATCCACCGCCTGGTACAGCGACAGGTTGAAGAACCGGTCGTTGGCGGCGTTGAGGATCCGGAACCGGTACGCCTTCGGCTCGAGCGTCACGGTCGGGTAGGCGGTTCCGTTGATGACTGGCGTGTCCATGAACGACTCCATGCCCATCGAGTTGAAGGGCACGCCTGGCATGAGCTCCGGCTCGCACCATCCCGCGTCGGGGTCGCAGGTCTCGTCGTAGTACGGGTTGGCGACCGGCCCGTGCTCGATGCTCGAGGTGGGTGGCCAGAACCACGGCCCGTACGCCCAGCGGCCGAAGGCGTTGACACCTTCGGGGTCGCCGGGGTTCTGTGCCGGGGAGTACACGTGCGGCAGCCACAGGTTGCCCTCGCCGCCCCAGCGTGCGGTGTCCCAGGTCTCGTCCTGCTGCGCGAGCTGCTCGGCGCCCGGCACGAACGTCTTGTCCTGGACCACGAGCGGGATGGTGTCCGCCGCTGACGGGATGACGCCCGCGTCGACCAGTGCCTGCTCGGTGGAGTCGGTGATGATGTACGGCGCGGCTTCGCCGGCGTACACGTTGAGGCGCGTGATGCCCCACGCGTGGTCGTGGTAGAACATCAGCCGCGCGCTCTGGGCGTTCGTGTAGAAGAACGTCATCTCGCCCGGCGCCGGTGCCGGCATGTCCGGGACGTCGACGACGCTCACTCCCTCGGGGTAGCCGCCGGTCTGCTCACCCGCGGGGGTGATCCACTGGTGCGGCGTGCCGTCGGAGATCCACGGCGTGATGCCGCCGTGGAGGTGGAGCGTCGCCCGCGTGTCGGAGTAGCAGTGGCCGGCGGCGACCATCGTGGCCTTCTCCGGGCCGCTGCACATCGGGTTGAGCGGGTCGATCATCGACGGGTCCGTGGCTTCCATGGCCTCGTGCCCGGTGGGGGTCATGCCCGCGCCCATCACCGTGCTGTCCACGGGGAGGAAGAGGTTCCCCTCCTCGCCGGTGGGCAGCAGGTTGCGGAAGAGGATCCGGACGGGCCGGTCCTCGTTCGCGACGATCGCCGGGCCGAGGTAGTGGAACGGCGTGCCGCCCTCGTTCGCCTGCCGGTAGCCCCGCAACGTCGTCGGCGGCAGGTCGGCGTGCATCTGCTCCGTGTACTCGCCGAGCTCGATCACGTAGTAGTCGGTGCCCGGGTAGGTCGTCGTGTCGGGCTTGGCGACCGGGATGTACTGACCCAGGTCGTTCGCGGCCGCCGGGTCGAGGCCCGGCAGGGTGTTGACGAACTTGCGGATGCCACCGTTGACCACGGTGTTCTGCCCGGACAGGTCGAGGACCTCGGCCCCGAAGGAGTACGTCCGCGCCTGCGGGAACACCGGGAACTCGGCCGAGCCGAGCGTGATCGTGCTGTCCTGGAGCGGCGGCGTCGGGGCCGGGTAGGACAGGACGTCCTCGCCGGCGCCGGGGTCGACCGGGATGCCCTGGCCGTAGAAGGCGAGGACGTCGCCGGCCGTGACGGCGAGGTTCGCCACCGGGAACGTCGCGACCTCGCTCACGGTCGGGTCCGTGAGCGCGGGAACCGTGAGGAGGCCGCTGTCGAAGACGACGGTGTACTCGTCAGGAACGCCGGTCGGCCGGAGCACGTACGCGTGGAACACGTTGCCCGCCGAGGGGAACGGAGAGGCTCCCGCGGTGGCCTGGTTCGAGGTGCGGAACG
>Ga0196976_1000911_pt1 | contig 15713 bp, 15 predicted proteins | sample S3v_513CmetaG_FD_148644 | JGI IMG/M metagenome (GOLD analysis project Ga0196976, IMG submission 148644) | Soil microbial communities from Anza Borrego desert, Southern California, United States - S3+v_5-13C | ecosystem: Environmental > Terrestrial > Soil > Desert | place: USA: California...
GGCGCGTCCGGGTACGGTGACGCCTCCCGGAAGGCGAGCTGCAGGGATCGGAGGCCGTCCCGCAGCGCGCGCGCGTGCTGGCTGCCGATCTCCGGGGCGGCCGCCGTGACCAGACCCGCGAGCGCGACGATCAGCCGGCGCGCCTCGTCGAGGTCCATGAGGTCCGCACCGCGCGCCTCGGGGGTGTCGGGGCTGAGGCCGCACTTGACCGCGGCCGCGCTCATGAGGTGGATCGCCGCGGTGGTGATCACCTCGACGGCCGGCACCTCCGCGATGTCGCGGGCCGCGGCGGCGGTGTCGTCGTGGTCGGTCATGGCACGATCCTGCCAGTGCCCGGACCGGTAGCCCGACGCGTCGCAAGGGCATGGGCTCCGCGTGGACAGGCGCCGTCGGAGACACCCGCAGGGGCTGGTACCCTTGACCACGACCTGTCGGTAGGGCTCGGCCGTGAACGCTCTGCCCCGCCGGCACACAAGTGGAGTCCATCCCACCTTGGCACCGACCGTCCCGCCCAGCGGGCGACAGGTACCGGGTTCGGTCCGACGGCTGTCCGGCGAGTCCGGCGGCCGGCGCTCGGCGTTGCCGGGCGCACGGGACCTCGGCCTCCGCGCGTGACGACAGCGGAGGCCTTCTTCGTTGTCGGCGAACAACGACCCGAGGAGCCCCACATCATCGAGGCCCGCATCAACGAGCGGATCCGCGTACCCGAGGTACGTCTGGTCGGCCCTGCCGGGGAGCAGGTCGGCATCGTCCGCGTCGAAGACGCTCTGCGTCTGGCGCAGGAGGCCGACCTCGACCTGGTCGAGGTCGCGCCCGATGCCCGGCCGCCGGTCTGCAAGCTCATGGACTACGGGAAGTTCAAGTACGAGGCCGACATGAAGGCGCGTGAGGCCCGGCGCAACCAGGCCAACACCGTCCTCAAGGAGATCCGGTTCCGCCTGAAGATCGACCCGCACGACTACGGCACCAAGAAGGGCCACGTCGAGCGGTTCCTCAAGGTGGGCGACAAGGTCAAGGTCATGATCATGTTCCGCGGTCGCGAGCAGTCGCGCCCGGAGATGGGTCTGCGTCTGCTGCAGCGCCTCGCCGACGACGTCGCCGAGCTCGGCTTCGTGGAGAGCGCTCCGCGGCAGGACGGCCGCAACATGATCATGGTGCTCGGTCCGACCAAGAAGAAGTCCGAGGCCAAGCAGCAGGCGAAGCGCCGCGAGCCGCGTCCGGAGGCGCCCGCCGCCGAGGAGCCCACGACGGCCGCCCCGGCTGTCGAGGCGCCCGCCCCCGCCGAGCCGCCGGCGGTCGAGGCCGCGACCGTCGAGGCGCCGGTCGCCGAGAAGGCCACTGCGGCCAAGCCCGCTGCGGAGACGCCGGCCGCTCCGGCCGCGGCCACCCCGGCCGCGTCGAGCGCTCCCAGGGCCGCGGTCCCGGCAGCGCCGAAGGCCGCGCCGGCACGGGCGGCCGCGCCGACCCCGTCCGCAGCGCCGCAGGCCGCACCTGCCGCAGCCTCGACGGCGTCCTCGGCCGCGCCCAAGCCCGCCATGCCGAAGCCTGGCGTGCCCAAGCCGATGCCGCCCAAGCCCTCCGCCGCCGCCAAGCCCGCAGCGCGGGCAGCGCGACCGGCGTCGGCAACCCCCCGCCCGAGCACCCGGAAGCCGCCGCCCGGAGCGGACCCCGAGTCCTCCTGACCGGTGCGGCCCGCCGCACGCCGAACCCGTCGCCCTCCCGGCGACCTGATGGAAGAGAGCACACCAGTGCCGAAGAACAAGACGCACAGCGGTGCGAAGAAGCGTTTCCGGCTGTCCGGCAGCGGCAAGGTCATGCGCGAGCAGGCCAACCGTCGTCACCTGGCCGAGCACAAGACGAGCCGGCGCATGCGCCGCCTCGCCGCAGACCAGGTCATGTCCCCGGGCGACGCCCGCACCGTCAAGAAGCTGCTGGGCAAGTGAGCCGGCGGGACGCAGCGCGCGTCCCGGTCGCTCAGCCCCCGACACCAAGGAGCATCACGTGGCACGCGTGAAGCGGGCGGTCAACGCCCAGAAAAAGCGCCGGACGACCCTCGAGCGGGCCGCCGGGTACCGCGGTCAGCGGTCGCGGCTGTACCGCAAGGCGAAGGAGCAGGTCACCCACTCCCTCGTCTACAACTACCGGGACCGCAAGGCGCGCAAGGGCGACTTCCGCAAGCTGTGGATCCAGCGGATCAACGCCGCGGCGCGCGAGAACGGCCTCACCTACAACCGCCTCATCCAGGGCCTGAAGCTCGCGGGTGTCGAGGTGGACCGTCGCGTGCTCGCGGACCTCGCGGTCAACGACGCGCCGGCGTTCGCCGTCCTCGTCAAGGTCGCCAAGGAGGCGCTGCCCGCGGACGTCAACGCGGCGAGCACGCCTGCGGCCTGAGATGGCCGACGGTCGCTCCGACGACCTCGTGAACCGTACGGACGCCCGGACGGTGCCCGAGCTGACCAACCCCCGCGCCGAGCGGGTGAAGGCGGTGCGGGCGCTGTCCGGGCGTTCCGTGCGTGACCGGCAGGGCCGTTTCCTGGTGGAGGGGCCGCAGGCGGTCCGGGAGGCCGTCCAGGCTCACCCCGACGCCGTCCACGTCCGGGACGTCTACGTGGCGTCCACCGTGGCCGCGAAGCATGCCGAGACGCTGGCCCGTGCGGGCGAGCGCGGCGTCCGCGTGCACGTCGGCACCCCTGACGTGCTCGACGCGATGAGCCCGGACGCGCAGGGGCTCCTCGCGGTGGCGGACGTCCGGACGCCACGCCTCGACGACGTCGTCGCGGCCGGGCCGCGGCTGGTGGCGGTGCTGTCGCACGTGCGGGACCCCGGGAACGCCGGCACGGCGATCCGCGTCGCGGACGCGGTCGGGGCCGACGCCGTCGTGCTCACCGAGGCGAGCGTGGACGTGCACAACCCGAAGGTCGTGCGCTCGACCGCGGGGTCCCTCTTCCACCTCCCGGTGGTCCGCGGACCGCGGCTTGCCGATGTCGTCGCGCCGTTGCGCGAAGCGGGAGTCACGGTGCTCGCGGCCGACGGCGACGGCGACTGGGACCTCGACGACCTTCTCGACGCCGCAGGGCCGGCCGGTGGCCGGCGCCAGGGCGTGCCCGACCTCGCGGGGCCGACGGCGTGGGTGTTCGGCAACGAGGCGTGGGGACTGCACGACGTCGACCGCGAGCTCGCCGACGCCGTCGTGCGCGTGCCGATCCACGGGCGTGCCGAGTCCCTGAACCTGGCCATGGCGGTGACGGTCTGCCTCTACGCGAGCGCCCGCGCGCAGCGCCGGCGGCGCTGACACGGACGCGCCCGCCCCCAGCGCCCGGTCGGTGACCGGGAGGGACGCTGGGGCGCGGGCGCGCGGCCGGACGGACGGGACGGTCCGTCCGACGGAGTGATCAGGACTGCGGCTCGGAGGGTGCGGGGGGCACGGGCGCGTACTGCCCGGTGGGGTACTGCTCGGTGGGGTACTGCCCGGCGGGCGCTGCGTACGCCGGGGCCGGCTGCCCGTACGGCGGGTAGTACGCGTACCGCGTCTCCGAGGGCATGAGGATCCACAGGATCGGGTAGATCAGCAGCTGGCTGCCCGGGAGGATCATCAGCACCAGGATGAACAGCAGACGGGTGGGCCACGGCTCCAGGCCGAAGCGGCGACCGAGGCCCGCGCACACACCTCCCAGCACCCGTCCCTCGAGGGGGCGAACCAGTCCGTCACGGGTCAGGTTGTCGTGGAGCGACATGGTTTCGTGTGTCCTCTTCTGCCCTGGTGGGGCGTGTGCAGCGCCCCGGCTGGGCTCTGCTGGTATGTCTCCAGCATCGGCCGCGGGCAGCCCGCGGGGGTATCGGGGACGGTCCGGATCGAGCCCGGAACGCGACCCTGGGTGCGATGAGGGTGACGTCCGGGCCGACCCTGACCCGTGCGCGCGGCATCCTGGTGGCATGCGCCTGTTCGCCGCCGTCCAGCCCCCGATCGCCGTGCTCGACCACCTCGAGAACGCCCTGACGGTGCTGCGCGGGGAGGCGGCCGGAGGGCGCGGGGCACGGCAGCCGGGCAGCCTTCGGTGGACCCCGCCCGAGGACCGGCACGTCACTCTGGCGTTCTTCGGCGAGGTGCCCGACGGCTACCTCGACGACGTGGGGCACGGCCTCGACGACGTCGCGGCCCGGCACCCGGCGTTCGAAGCCGCGCTGCGCGGCGCCGGGCTGTTCGACGCGCGCACGCTCTGGGTGGGGTGCGCCGGCGACGGCTGGGCGCCCCTCATGTCCGACGCGTGCGCCCTCGGCACGGAGCTCCTGGGCCGCGCGGAGGACCGGCGTTCCCGGCCGCACCTCACGATCGCGCGCAGCCGCGGTGGGCGGGCGCGGACCGGACCGCCCGGCGGCCGCGGGAGCCGGCGCCGCGACACCGGCGGTCCCCGGGCCGGCACGTCCGCCGAGGCCGACCCCGCCACCCTCGCGCACGCCCTCGCCCTCTACTCCGGTCCCGCCTGGACGGTCTCGGAGGTCGTGCTCGTCCGGTCGCAGCTCGGCGCCGGCGCGGGCGGGAGCCCGCGGCACGACGTCGTGCACCGATCCGAGCTCCCCGCTGTGGCAGGATGAGCGCGTGCCGAACCGGAGTGATCGCCGATTTAGCGGGCCCGCAGGCGGGCCGCGCGGCTGATCCGCGCACGGACTCCTCGGACGATCCGACCGGCCACTGCGGGCCACCCCAGCGCTGACCCGTTCGTTCGCATGCCCTGGAAGGCACCATGTCAGATCAGCTCTCGCCCCTGGACGCCGAGGGCGTCCGCTCCGCCGTCACCGCGGCGATCGCCGCCGCTGCCGCGGCCGAGGACCTCGATGCCCTGAAGGCGGTCCGGCTCGCCCACGCCGGGGACCGCAGCCCGCTGGCGCTGGCGAACCGCGCCATCGGCGGGCTGGACCCGGCGGACAAGGGGGCCGCCGGGCGCATCATCGGCCCGGCCCGCGGCGAGGTGAACGCAGCGCTCGCGGCACGCCACGCGGAGCTTGAGGCGGAACGGGACGCCCGCGTGCTCGTCGAGGAGAGCGTCGACGTCACCCTGCCGGTCGACCGCGGCCTCCGGGGCGCGCGACACCCGCTGGAGACGATGGCCGAGCGCATGTGCGACGTGTTCGTCGCGATGGGCTGGGAGGTCGCCGAGGGACCCGAGGTCGAGACGGAGTGGCACAACTTCGACGCGCTGAACTTCGACCCCGACCACCCGGCGCGCGCCATGCAGGACACGTTCTTCGTCGAGCCCGCCGACTCCGGGCTGCTGCTGCGGACCCACACGTCCCCGGTCCAGGCGCGCGCGATGCTCGCGAGGTCCGCGGAGCTGCTGGAGGAGGGTCGCGGCATCTACGTCGTCTGCCCGGGCAAGACGTTCCGGACGGACGAGCTCGACGCGACGCACACGCCGGTGTTCCACCAGATCGAGGGTCTGGCCGTCGACCGCGGCCTCACCATGGCTCACCTCAAGGGCACGCTGGACCACTTCGCGCGGGCCATGTTCGGTCCGGACGCCGTCACGCGGCTGCGGCCGTCGTACTTCCCGTTCACCGAGCCGAGCGCCGAGATGGACCTGCGCTGCTTCGTGTGCGGCGGCGCCGACGCCGACTGCCGGACGTGCTCCGGCACGGGGTGGATCGAGTGGGGCGGGTGCGGCATGACGCACCCGAACGTGATCCGCGCGGCGGGCATCGACCCCGACGTCTACACCGGCTTCGCGTTCGGCATGGGCGTCGAGCGCACCCTGATGTTCCGGCACGGGGTCAAGGACATGCGGGACATGGTCGAGGGCGATGTCCGGTTCAGCCAGCAGTTCGGGATGGAGATCTGATGCCGCGCGTACCGCTCACCTGGCTCGCGGAGTCCGTCGACCTGGTGCCCGGCTCGTCCGCCGAGGACGTCGCGGCCGCCCTGGTCCGGGTCGGGCTCGAGGAGGAGGGCATCCACGGTTCCGACGTGACGGGCCCGCTCGTCGTGGGCCGGGTGCTCACCCTCGAGGTGGAGCACCACAAGAACGGCAAGCAGATCAGCTGGTGCCGCGTCGACGTGGGTCCCGAGCACAACGACCCGGCGGACGGCGACGTCCCGGCCGGGCGCGGCATCGTCTGCGGTGCGCACAACTTCGCCGCCGGCGACTGGGTCGTCGTGTGCCTGCCGGGCGCGGTGCTGCCCGGCCCGTTCCCCATCACCGCCCGCAAGACGTACGGGCACGTGTCGGACGGCATGATCTGCTCCGCGCGCGAGCTCGGGCTGGGGGACGACCACGCGGGGATCATCGTGCTCACCGAGTACGGCTTCGAGGCGGAGGCGCTCACCCCCGGGCAGGACGCGATCGCGCTGCTGGGGCTCGGTGAGAAGACGATCGAGGTCAACGTCACCCCGGACCGCGGGTACTGCTTCTCGGTGCGCGGGATCGCCCGGGAGTACTCGCACGCGACCGGGCAGCCGTTCCGCGACCCCGCCGCGATCGAGGTGCCCGGGCCGACGTCGGGCGGGTTCGGCGTGGAGGTCGACGACGCCGCGCCGATCCGCGGCAAGGTCGGCTGCGACCGCTTCGTGGCACGGGTCGTGCGCGGCATCGACGTCGCGGCGGAGAGCCCTTCGTGGCTGAAGCGCCGCCTCACCCAGGCAGGCATGCGTCCCATCTCCCTCGCGGTCGACGTGACCAACTACGTGATGCTCGAGCTCGGTCAGCCCTTGCACGCGTACGACCTGGCGAAGGTGGCCGGTCCCATCGTGGTGCGCCGCGCCGTCGTCGGTGAGCGGCTCGTGACGCTGGACGACGTGGACCGCGCGCTCGACCCCGAGGACCTGCTCATCACGGACTCGCCCGACGGTGCGCGCGGGTCGCGCGTCCTCGGCCTGGCGGGTGTGATGGGTGGCGCGAGCTCCGAGGTCGGCCCCGGCACGACGGACCTGCTGCTCGAGGGTGCGCACTTCGACCCGGTCTCGATCGCCCGGACCGCCCGGCGGCACAAGCTGGGCTCGGAGGCGTCGCGCCGGTTCGAGCGCGGCGTCGACACCGCCATGCCGCCGCGTGCGGTCCAGCGCGCCATCGACCTGCTCGTGCGCTTCGGGGGCGGGCAGGTGGACCCGGAGGTCACCGATGTCTGCCAGGTCCCTGCCGTCACGCCGGTGCGGATGCCGGTCGACTTCCCGGCCCGCATCGTCGGCGTCGGGTACACCGCTGCCGAGGTGCGCGACGTCCTGGAGCGCATCGGCTGCGCGGTCGACGGCGACGGCGAGCTGGTCGTGACACCGCCGACGTGGCGGCCCGACCTCGTCTCGCCCATCGACCTGGTCGAGGAGGTCGCGCGGCTGCACGGGTACGCCGAGATGCCGTCGGTGCTGCCGGCCGCCGCGTCCGGTCGGGGGCTCACGCACAGCCAGCGGATGCGGCGCTCCGTGGCGCGAGCCCTCGCGGAGAGGGGCCTGACCGAGGTCCTCACCTACCCGTTCGTCGGTCCGGAGCGCTTCGACCAGCTCCTGGTGCCTGCAGACTCCGCCCTCCGTGCGGCCGTCCGGCTGGCGAACCCGCTCAGCGAGGCGCAGCCGCTCCTGCGCACCACGGTGCTGTCCACCCTCGTCGACGCCGTCCGGGTCAACCTGGGTCGGGGCGCGTCGGACGTGGCCGTCTTCGAGATCGGACGCGCGTACCGGGCGGACGGGATCGGTCCGGCGCCGCGGCCGTCGATCGCCGACCGGCCGTCGGAGCCCGAGCTCAAGGAGCTGGACGCCGCGCTGCCGAGCCAGCCGCGCCGCGTCGCCGGCGTGCTGCTCGGCAACCGGGAGCCCGCGGGCTGGCAGGGTCCCGCCCGGCCCTTCGAGTGGTCCGACGCGGTCGCGGCGGCGCTGCTCGTCGCCCGCACGGTCGGCGCCGAGGTGTCCGTCGGCAACGGCTCCGTCGGACCGTGGCACCCCGGCCGGTGCGCCGCCCTCACCCTGCCGGGTGGGGCCGAGGTCGGCCACGCCGGCGAGCTGCACCCGAAGGCGTGCGAGAACCTCGGGCTGCCGGCGCGCACCACCGCGTTCGAGGTGGACCTGGACGCCCTCATCGCGGCCGGCGAGGGGCGGCTGGCGTCTGCGGCGCCGGTGTCCGTCCAGCCACCCGCCAAGGAGGACCTGGCGTTCGTGGTCGAGGAGGGCGTGGCGGCAGGAGAGCTCGTGGCGACCGTCCGCCGGGCCGCCGGCGCGCTCCTCGAGGACGCGCACGTCTTCGACGTGTACCGCGGGGAGCAGGTGGGGGCCGGGCGCAAGTCGGTGGCCGTCACCGTGCGGCTGCGTGCACCGGATCACACGCTCACCGCCGACGAGATCGCCGGGGTCCGGGCCGCGGTCGTCTCGGCGGTCGCTGCGGAGCACGGCGGCGTGCTGCGGGCCTAGCGAGCCTTCCTCCGCCGGAGTGGTCCTCGGCTAGAAGCCGACGGGCTCGCGGGGCGTGTACGGCTCCTCGAGCCGCCGCCGTTCGTCGGGCTCGAGCGCAAGGTCGAGGGCTGCGACGGCGTCGGTGAGGTGGTGCGGCTTCGACACGCCCACGATCGGCGCCGTCACGGCCGGCTGCCCGAGCACCCAGGCGAGTGCGACCTGAGCCCGCGAGACGCCGCGCGCATCCGCGACGGCGGCGACGGCGTCGACGATCCGCCGGTTCGAGTCTTCGTGCGTGTACAGGGTCTTGCCGAACTCGTCCGTCGCCACTCGGCGCGTCGAGGCGTCCCAGTCGCGCGTGAGGCGCCCCCTCGCCAGCGGGCTCCAGGGCAGGACACCGACGCCGGTCGCCGAGCAGAAGGGCAGCATCTCGCGTTCCTCCTCCCGCATGAGGAGGTTGTACTGGTCCTGCATCGAGACGAACGGCGTCCAGCCGCCCAGCTCGGCGGCGTGCTGGAGCTGCGCGAGCTGCCACGCCCACATGGACGACGCCCCCAGGTACCGGACCTTCCCGGCGCGGACGACGTCGTGCAGCGCCTCCATCGTCTCCTCGACTGGGGTCTCGGGGTCGAACCGATGGATCTGGTACAGGTCGATGTAGTCCGTGCCGAGACGTCGTAGGGACGCGTCCACCTGCGTGAGGATGGCGCCGCGCGACAGCCCGGAGCCGTTCGGGCCGGGACCCATCCGGCCGTGCACCTTCGTCGCGATGACGACCTCGTCGCGGCGGGCGACCTCGGTGAGCACCGCGCCGACGATCTCCTCGCTGGAGCCGTCGGAGTAGACGTTGGCGGTGTCGAAGGTCGTGACGCCGGCCTCGAGCGCCGCGACGATGAGCGGCCGGGACTCCTCCGGCGGCAGCGTCCAGGGGTGCGCGCCGCGCGCCGGCTCCCCGAAGCTCATGCAGCCGAGGACGATGCGCGAGACGCGCAGACCGCTCCCACCGAGCCTCACCTGGTCCATCGGGTCTCCTTCCGGTCGCTCGTCACGGGACGATGAGCACCTTCCCCGTCGTGCGCCGGCCCTCGAGCGCACGGTGCGCCTCGGCGGCGTCGTCGAGCGCGAACTCGGCGCCCACGCGAACGTGCAGGCTGCCGGCGGCGATGCGGTCGAACAGCTCGCCGGCCCGCTCGAGGAGCTCGGTCCGGGTGGCGGTGTAGTGCCGGATGGTCGGCCGGGTGAGGAAGAGCGACCCGAGGTTCTCCAGCCGCATGGGGTCGAACGGCGGGACGGCACCCGAGGAGCCCCCGAACAGGGCCATCCCCCCGCGGGTGCGCAGGCAGGCCAGCGACGCCTCGAACGTCGCGGCCCCCACGCCGTCGAAGACCGTGTGCACGCCGTGCCCGCCGGTGAGGCTCCGCACCAGCGGCGGCAGGTCCTTCGGGAGGTCCGTGAGCTGGTCGTAGCGGATGACGTCAGCCGCCCCGGCGGCCCGCGACAGGTCGGCCTTCTCGTCCGAGGAGACGGTGGTGATCACGCGCGCCCCCCGGGCGACGGCGAGCTGCGTCAGGAGGAGGCCGACACCGCCGGCGCCGGCGTGGACCAGGACGTCCTGCCCGGGGGAGACCGGGAACGTCGACGTCACGAGGTACTGCGCGGTGATGCCCTGCAGGAGCACGGCGGCCGCCACGGTGGCGGGCACGCCCGCGGGTACAGGCACGGCCTGCTCGGCGAGCAGGCGGGCGCGCTCCGCGTACGAGCCCTCCGTGCCGGCGACCCACGCGACGGTGTCCCCGACGGAGACGCCGTGCACGTCCGAGCCCACGGCCAGCACGGTGCCGGCGCCCTCCGAGCCGACGATGTGCGGGAACGGCGTCGGGTACCGGCCGGATCGCCGGTAGGTGTCGATGAAGTTCACGCCCGCGGCTTCGACCTGGACCACCACCTGCTCCGGCTCGGGCACGGGGTCGGGGAGCTCGACGACGGACAGGACCTCTGGACCGCCGGGAGCGGTCGCCTGGACAGCGCGCATGGTCCGATCCAACACCCCGTGCCGGGGACCGGGCACCCCGGTGGCGCGGATCACCACCGAGCTCGCCGACGGCGTCAGGTAAGGTAAGGCAATGCTTAGTAACGCGTGGACGGCCGCCGTCCTCGAGCGTACCGACCGGCCCGCCTACCGCCCCTTCCGGGCGACGGTGCTGCGGACGCGGCGGCTGTGCCCGTCGTTCCTGCGCGTCACCTTCGGCGGCCCCGAGCTCGGCCTCTTCGGCACGGACGGGCTTGACCAGCGCGTCAAGGTGGTCCTGCCGCTCGCCGACGGCACCCTGCCGCGCCTCGACGGCCCCCGGACCGTGGACGAGGGCACCTGGTACGAGCAGTGGCGCGGTCTCCCCGACCACCGCCGCAACCCCTTCCGCACCTACACGGTGCGCCGGATCCGGCCCGATCTGCGCGAGCTGGACATCGACCTGGTCGTGCACGGTGGCACCGGGCCCGCCGCCGTGTGGCTCGCCGGGGTCCGGCCGGGCGACGAGGTGCTGCTCGTGGGTCCCGATGCGCGCAGCATCCACTCGGCAACGGGCATCGACTTCCACCCCGGCCCGGCACGCCGGCTCCTGCTGGCCGGTGACGAGACTGCGGCACCGGCGATCGCCGCCATCCTCGAGTCGCTGCCGCCCGGACGTCGGGCGCAGGCCTTCGTCGAGGTGCCGGACCCGGACGACCAGCTGCCCCTGACGCTCCCCGCCGGGGCCGACGTCACCTGGCTGCCCAGGGCGGGCGCCGACGTCGGCGGGAGGCTCGTCCCGGCCGTCACCCGGTGGGCCGCGGCGTCCGCCGACGTGCTCCGCGCCGCCGCGGCCCCGGTCCCGCAGCCCTTCGACGAGGTGGACGTGGACCGCGAGCTGCTCTGGGAGTCGCCGGCGGAACCGCCGGACGAGGCGTTCTACGCATGGCTCGCCGGGGAGGCGGGCGTCATCAAGCACCTGCGCCGCCTGCTCGTCCGCGGGCACGGGGTGGACCGTTCGCGCGTGGCGTTCATGGGGTACTGGCGGCTCGGTCGCGCCGAGCTGCAGTGAGGTCGCGGACCCCCGGCCCGGCTGCGGGCGTGCCGGGCACGGCCCCGACGGCGCAGTCCCAGCCCAACCGTTCGTTCGGCCCTCCGCCCGGCCGACGCCGCGGCCGCCTCCGCTGGCTGGCCGGCGCCCTCGCCCTCGTCGTCGTGGCGGTCGTCGCGAGCATCACCCTGGGCGCCCGCGGCGTCCCGTTGGGCGACGTCGTCCCAGCCCTGCTCGCACCGGACCCGGCGGACACCGACCACACCGTCGTCACCGCCCTGCGCGTGCCGCGGACCCTGATCGGACTGCTCGCCGGGGGTGCGCTCGGGGCTGCCGGGGCGCTGATGCAGGGCCTCACGCGGAACCCGCTCGCCGACCCCGGCCTCCTCGGTGTGAACGCCGGGGCGTCCCTGGCCGTCGTCACCGCCGTGACGGTGCTCGGGGTCACGCGACCGGCGGCGTTCGTCTGGTTCGCACTGGCCGGCGCCGGTCTGGCCGCCGTCACAGTGCTCCTCATCGGGGCGCGTGGGCCCGCCTCGACCCCGACGCGCCTGGCGCTCGCCGGCGCCGCCCTGACGGCAGGGCTGACCTCCCTCATCACGGTCGTCGTGGTGACCGACCTCAGGGCCTTCGACGCCTACCGCTTCTGGGTCGCCGGCTCGCTCACCGCCCGGGGGAGCGACGCCGTCGTCGGGCTTCTCCCGTTCTTCGCCGCCGGGGGGGTGCTCGCCGCCCTCGCGACCCGGACGCTCGACCTGCTGGCCCTGGGCGAGGAGACCGCCCGCGGCCTCGGTCAGCACGTCACCCGCGGGCGGGTGCTCGTGGTGGCCGCCGTGGTGCTCCTCGCCGGGGCCGCGACGGCGCTGGCCGGGCCGGTCGTGTTCGTGGGGCTCGTCGTCCCGCACCTCGTGCGGGGCGTCGCCCGGGGGCACCATGGCTGGCTGCTGGCGCTCGCCGTCCCACTGGGCGCCGCACTGCTGCTGGCTGCCGACGTGCTGGGCCGCATGATCGCCCCGCCCGGCGAGATCGAGGCGGGCCTCGTCGTGGCTTTCGTGGGCGCACCGGTGATGATCGCGCTCGTCCAGCGCACCAGGCCGGCCCGGCCGTGACGGCCACCACCGTCGACCACGGAGCGGCCCACGCGTCGGTCCGCACGGTCCGGGCGGGACGTCACGGCCGGCGTCGGCGGGAGCTCCGCGTCACGGCCGTCGTCGTGCTCGTGCTGGTGGGTGCGGCCGTGACGGCGCTCGCGCTGGGCGACTACGCCCTCACGCCCACGCAGGTCTGGGGCGCGCTCCTGGGCGACGGGACGGAGCTGGACCGGACCGTGGTCCGCGAGCTCCGCCTGCCGCGCGTGGTGCTGGCCGTGACGGCCGGGGCGGCCTTCGGGCTGGCCGGCGGCGTGTTCCAGACCCTCTTCGCGAACCCGTTGGCCAGCCCGGACATCCTCGGCGTCACCGGCGGCGCGACGGTCGCGGCTGTCGTCGCCCTGCTCGTCCTGGGCTGGTCGGGTGCCGGTGTAGGGGCGGCCGCGTTCGTCGGCGCCGGCGCCGTGGCCGCCGGGCTCCACCTCGTCTCCCGCGGCGGGGTCCGGCACGGGCGGGACACCGGCCACCGGTTCGTCCTGACCGGGGTCGGGGTGGCGTTCCTGTGCTCGGCCGTCGTCGCGTTCCTGCTCTCCCGTGCCCAGGTGCGCGCCGCGCAGGCGGCCCTCGTGTGGACCACGGGGAGCCTGGGGGCTGCGCGGTGGGGGGAGGTCGCCGTCGTCGCCGGCGGTCTGGTGGCCTTCGGCGGCGCCCTGGCGCTGCTGAGCCCACGGCTGCGCATGCTGCAGCTCGGCGCGGAGACGGCGGCGGGCCTCGGGGTGCCGGTCGACCGCTCCCGCTCGGCGCTGCTGGTCGCCGCCGTCGGACTCGTCGCGTCGGCGACGGCGGTCGTCGGGCCGGTCGCCTTCGTCGCCCTGTGCGCACCGCCGATCGCCCGCCGCGCGATGCGCACGGGGTCGCCCGCCCTGCCCGCGGCCGCGGCCGTCGGCGCGGCCGTGGTGCTCCTTGCGGACCTCGTCGCGCAGCACGCCCTTCCTGCGACCACGTTGCCCACGGGGGTCGTGACGGGTGCCGTCGGGGCGCCGTACCTGCTGTGGCTCCTGGCCCGGGGGGAGCGCGCATGACGGCGGGTCCGGAGCACAGCGCCCGCCGGCTGCGCGCGGAGCGGCTGCGCGCGGGCTACCGCGCCGGCGTCGTCATCGACGGCCTCACGGTGGCCGTGCCCGCCGGGCGCGTGACCGTCATCGTGGGTGCCAACGCGTGCGGGAAGTCGACGCTGCTCCGAGCACTGTCGCGGGCGCTGCGCCCGCTCGGGGGGGTGGTCACGCTCGACGGTGTGGACCTGGCGCAGATCCCGGCCAAGCGTCTCGCCCGGTCGCTGGGGATGCTCCCGCAGCAGCCGGTCGCGCCGGACGGCATCAGCGTGGCCGACCTGGTCGCGCGCGGCCGGTACCCGCACCAGGGCTGGCTCCAGCGGTGGACCGCCGCGGACGACGCGGTGGTCGCCGAGGCGTTGCGGGCGACGGCGACCACCGACCTCGCCGACCGCGACGTCGCCGAGCTGTCCGGTGGTCAGCGCCAACGGGTGTGGATCGCCATGGCCCTCGCGCAGGACCCGGACGTCCTGCTGCTGGACGAGCCGACGACGTTCCTCGACCTCACGCACCAGCTCGAGGTGCTCGACCTGCTGGCGGAGCTCAACCGGTCGCGCGGCACGACGATCGTCATGGTGCTGCACGACCTGAACCTCGCCGCCCGGTACGCGGACCACCTGCTGGTGATGGCGGCGGGCGCCGTGCTGGCGGAGGGCGCACCCCACGAGGTCATCACGCCCGGCGTGCTGCGCACGGCGTTCCGGCTGGACGCTCTCGTGGTGCCCGACCCGGTCACCGGGGGGCCGCTCATCGTGCCGCGGCACCGGTCGCCCGAGGGTTTGGAGCACCGAGGCGACGTGCCCTAGCCTCGGTAAGGCTTACCTAACCTAACACCCGATCGAGAGGCCCTGATGCGCCGCGCCCGTCCCACCGCCCTGCTCGCGCTCGCCGCGACGCTGGCACTCGCCGCGTGCAGCGCGCCCGCCGAGGACGCCGCCCCTGAGGCGCCCGGCCCGGCCCCCGAGACAGGGATGGGCGGCGCAGCGGCGGAGGCCTTCCCGGTCACCATCGAGCACGCCTTCGGCGAGACCGTCATCGAGTCCGAGCCGCAGCGGGTGGTGACGTGGGGCTGGGGGAGTGCGGACGCGGCCCTCGCGCTCGGCGTCGTGCCTGCCGCGATGCCCTTCCAGGCCTACGGAGGCGACGCGGAGGGCGTCCTGCCCTGGGTCGCCGACGAGCTCGAGGCGCTGGGCGCCGAGACGCCGACCATCCTGCCCGACAGCGCAGAGGCACCGGTCGAGGCGATCGCCGCCGCCGAGCCGGACCTCATCCTGGCCCACTACTCCGGTTTGACCGCCGAGGAGTACGACCTGCTCAGCGCCATCGCCCCGACGGTCGCCTACCCGGACCAGCCGTGGTCGACGCCGTGGCGCGAGGTCGTCGAGACCACGGGTCTCGCCCTGGGCCGCGCGGAGGCCGCGACCGACGTCCTCGGGGAGATCGACGCCGCCGTCGCCGCGGCGGCGGAGGAGCACCCGGAGTTCGCGGGCCTCACCGTGGCCCAGGTCTGGGACACCGGCGACACCTTCTACGTGTACACGCCGGCGGACCCGCGGGCGGAGTTCACGGAGGACCTCGGCTTCGAGACCGCTCCGAGCGTGACCGCGCTCGACACCGGGGAGTCGACCTTCTACTTCACGCTCAGCCACGAGCAGCTCGACCAGCTGTCCAGCGACGTCCTGGTCGCCTACGCCGACGACGAGGCTGCGCTGGACGCCTTCCTCACGTCCCCGGCGGCCCAGGCGATGCCGCAGGTCGCGGAGGGTGCGGTCGCGGGCGTGGTCGGCCAGGCGTTCGTGGCGTCGGTCTCGCCGCCGACCGCCCTGTCCCTGACCTGGGGCCTGGACGACTACGTCGCCCTCCTCGCCGAGGCGGTCGCGGCTCGCGGCTGACCCCCCGACGCAGCTACGAGGCTCGCCCCGCCACGGAAATGGAAGCACCGTCATGCATCGCGGTGTAAATTCATGCACATGACGATCCGGGTGGCGGTGGCGGGCGCGAGCGGCTACGCCGGCGGCGAGATGCTCCGCCTCCTCGTCGCACACCCGGACGTGGAGATCGGCGCACTCACGGCCAACGCGAGCGC
>Ga0196976_1000912_pt1 | contig 15699 bp, 13 predicted proteins | sample S3v_513CmetaG_FD_148644 | JGI IMG/M metagenome (GOLD analysis project Ga0196976, IMG submission 148644) | Soil microbial communities from Anza Borrego desert, Southern California, United States - S3+v_5-13C | ecosystem: Environmental > Terrestrial > Soil > Desert | place: USA: California...
GGTGAGGGGAGGGGTTTCCCGGGGTGGAGGGTTACGCGTTGACCGTCTGGCCGGCCGGCACGCTGTCAGGACGCGGGGCACGGGCCGGCAGCATGTCGCCGATGGCGAAGGCCACCGCCAGCAGGTTCGGCACCGCCATCGCCGCCAGCAGCACCGCCCAGAGCTGGAGCGACACCGTGCCCAGCGGGTTGGCCAGCGCCGCCGTGGCGGAGGCCGCGACCAGGGCGCCGGACAGGTAGGCCTCCGGCTTCGCGCAGAACTTCGACGGGGCGCGCTGGCCGCCCTTGGCGGTGACGCGGAAGGCGTCGCGCTTGCGGATCAGGCCGCGCAGGGCCGCCAGGGCCACGGTGGTGGACAGCGCCATGCCGACCGCGCAGGCACCCAGCGCGTCCCGCCACGTGTTGCCCGAAGCCCAGCGCGAGGCGGCGAGGCTGGAGCCGGCGCGCAGCACCAGCGCAGCGAGCACGGCGGCGGTGGCCTCCACCGGCGGCAGGTGCAGCGGCAGAACCAGCGACGCGAAGGTCCAGGTGACGGCGGCACCGGCGGCCGCGAGGCCCACCGCGTCCGACCACCAGCGCGCCCAGTTCAGCGCATAGCCCAGCTTCTGCCGCGCCGTCAGGCCCGTGAAGCCCGGCAGCAGCTTGCGCCAGTGGGCGCGCAGGATCTGCGTGGAGCCGAACACCCAGCGGTCGCGCTGCTTGCGGAACTGCATGAAGTTGTCCGGGGCCAGACCCTCGCCAAGCCGCTCGTCCGTGTAGGCGGCGCGCCAGCCGGCGGAGAGGATGCGGATGCCCAGTTCGGTGTCCTCGCAGATGCCGTCTTCCGACCAGCCGCCGACGTGGTCCATGGCCGAGCGGCGGAGCATGATCATGGTGCCGTGGCAGATGAACGCCTGGCTCAGCAGGCCCTCCTGCATGCCGACGTCGAAGAAGGGGCGGTACTCGGCGGTCATGGCGGCCTTCAGCAGGCTTTCATGGCCGTCGCGGTGCTCCTGCGGGGCCTGGACGATGCCCACCGACGGGTCGGCGAAGACCGGGGCCAGCTTGCTCAACCAATCGGGCGACACGGTGTAGTCGGCGTCCAGCACGGCGACGATCTCGGCCTCGGGTGCCGTGTGGCGCAACGCGGCGTTCAGCGCGCCGGCCTTGAAGCCGCTGATCTTCTTGTACCAGTGGAACTTGAACTTGGGGCCGAGCGCCTGGCACAGGTCTTCCACCGGGCGGACGAGGGCCTCGTCCTCGGTATTGTTGATCAGCACGACCACTTCGTAGTTGGGGTAGTTCAGCCGTGCCAGCGAGCGCAGGGTGGCGCCCAGCACGTCCGGCTGCTCGCGGCAGGCGGCCACGTGGATCGACACCATCGGCGTGTGCGTCGTGGCCGGCACCTCACGCGGCAGCAGGGCAGGCGCCCGGCCGGTGAAGATGCGGCGTACCACGTCCACCAGGTCGGCGAAGGCGACGCCGATCATCAGCGCACCCAGCAGGAAGGCGGAGCCCCAGGTCATGGCGGTGCCGAAGGTCAGGTACTCGCCCATCGCACCCGCCACGGCCATGCCGACCGACAGGCCGATGACGTTGGCGCCCACGGCGGCGCCCAGCGCGAACAGCGCGTTGGACCGGCGGCGGAAGGCGACCAGGGCGGACAGGCCCAGGCCCACCAGGACCGCGACCATGGCGGCCGTGCGCTCGTTCTTGGGGGCCGGGACAGCACCGGTCAGCGGCCACTTCGGCGCGCGGTCGGTGTCGAGCACGCCCCAGGTCGGGCCGGGCGAACCTTCGATGGTGGTCTTCCACGGGCCGTCGAACGCCTCGACCACATTGTAGGACAGGCCGAGCGCACCGGCCTCGGCGGCGAAGCCGCGCACCACCGCCGCCTGCGCCTCGACCGAGGGGAAGGCGTCGTGGAAGTTGTCGCCGCCGCTGGGCCAGCCCACCTCGCCGATGAACAGAGGCTTGCCGGGGTGCGCCTTGCGCACGCTGTCCAGGCGGTCGCGCACCCAGTACAGCGCGCGGTCGACGGGCACGCCTTCCCAGTAGGGCAGGACGTGGACGCCCATGTAGTCGGACGCCTTCACGGTTTCCTTGGCCTTGACCATCTCCGACCACACGTCGGCGGTGCCCACCTGGATGCGCTTCGGCACAGCGGCGCGCACGCGGCGGACGTAGGAGGCCAGTTCGGCGTCCGTCACGTCGGCGCGCAGCAGCGATTCGTTGCCGACGATAACGCGGGTGACGCCGCGCACGGACTTCGCCAGCGCGATGCCGCGGCGGATCTCCTCCTCGTTGCGGGTCTTGTCGCGGCTGATCCAGATGCCCAGCGACACGTCCAGGCCCTTGCGTGCGGCGATCGCCGGCACGTCGCCCTGGGCGCCCAGCGCGGAGTAGGTGCGCACCCCGTCGGCGAAGCCGACGATGGCGGACATGTCCTTCTCGATGCGCTCGACCGGGACGGCCGGCGCGTCGGTCGGGTCGTAGTCACGCCCCGACGGCGAGTAGGACACGGACTGGATGCGACCGGGCTCCGCCTCTATGGGCGTCGGCGCGTTGCGCCAGGACCAGAAGGACACATGGCCGGCGGTGACGGCCAGCATCGCGGCGGCAATCGCCGCGGACCGCATCGAACGCTTCGGGGATGTCATGGAGGTGTCGGCTCGGAAGGCTGTCGGGACGAAGGGTGGCGACGCCACCCGACACCGAGACGAACACGGTCCCGAAAAAACTATTCCACCGCATCGCACACTCTTCTTCGGGTTGCCGTTCGTCGGGTGATGCGTGGCGGATGGTATGTATGCGGCAGGTGTGAGCGGCTCCACCCAAGGTATCGAATCGCCGTTATGCCGCACCGCCATATGCATAAGCGACAGTCCATCATTGCCCGGCCTATCCTGAAGACAGCTTAGAAATAGGGCCTTTCGAGCCGCTGCCGCGGTGCGATCCGGTTATGAAAATGCGGAGGAAAGCCATGGAAAACGCGGCAGATCCTCGCGCTGTGCTCTTCAGCGGCGCTTTGACCATTCGGAACGCCGAAAGCATCCACGAGAAATTCTTGGAATTGCTGAGTCGGACCGGCGATCTTGTCGTCGACGCCTCGGACGCGGAGGAGGTCGACGTGAGCTTCGTGCAGCTGCTTCTGGCCGCCCGGCGCAGCGCGCGGGAGCAGGGCCGCGCCCTGTCCCTGGCCGCGCCCGCAGCCGGGCCGCTGCGCGAGGTGCTGGTGCGCGGCGGGTTCGCAGCATCCGACCCCGCCTTCTGGGGCCAGGCCCTCTGGGGAAAAGGAGGAGACACGCCATGACGAAGAGCATCCTCAGCGTCGACGACTCCGCCAGCATCCGCCAGATGGTGAAGCTCACCCTGGCCGGCGCCGGCTACCGCACCGACGAGGCGGCCAACGGGGCGGAAGGGCTGGCCAAGGCGCGGACGGCCGCCTTCGACATGGTGGTGACCGACCTGAACATGCCGGTGATGGACGGGCTGACGCTGATCCGGGAGTTGCGCAAGCTGCCGGCCTACCGCGGCGTGCCGATCATCTTCCTGACCACGGAATCGGACGCCGGGAAGAAGCAGGAGGCGAAGGCGGCCGGCGCCACCGGCTGGATCACCAAGCCCTTCGAACAGGACCAGCTGCTGGCGGTCGCCAAGAAGGTGCTTGGGCCATGAACGCGCATGCCCATCCCGACCCGGCCGACACCTTCCGCCAGGAAGCGCAGGACCTGCTGGAGCAGCTGGAACAGGCGCTGCTGGACCTGGAGCAGACGCCGGACGACCGCGCGCTGATCGACAGCGCGTTCCGGGCGCTGCACACCATCAAGGGCTCCGGCGCCATGTTCGGGTTCGAGGCGGTGGCGGCCTTCACCCACCATTTCGAGACCGCCTTCGACCGCGTGCGACGGGGCGAGGTGCCGCCGACCGGCGCGCTGATCGCCGTGGCGCTGGCCTCCAAGGACCATATCCGCAGCCTGATCGACAGCCCGGCCGAGGCCGACGGGGTGCGCGGCGCGGCCATCCTGAGCGACCTGCAGGCGATCACCGACGCGCCCGCCGCCGTGCCGGAGGCGCCGGCCGTGGCGGCGCCGCCGGACGGCGTGCCGGCCACGTGGCGCATCCGCTTTCGTCTGGCCAAGGACGCCATGGCGCTGGGCACCAACCCGCTGCTGCTGCTCGACGAGTTGCGCGACCTCGGCCCCTGCACGGCGACGGCGCTGACCGACGGCGTGCCGGCGCTGGAGGAGATGGAGCCGGACGCCTGCTATCTTGGCTGGGAGGTGACGCTGACCACCGCCCGCCCGCGCGCCGCCATAGAAGAAGTGTTCCTCTTCGTCATCGACGACATGGAACTGGCGATCGAGCGGGTGGACGGGGCACCGGCATCGCCGGTAGCCGCGGCGCCCGCCACGCCGGAACCGCGCGAGGAGGAACCGGCTACCCGCGAGCCGGCGCGCGAGGCAGCCCGGGGCGCCGCCGTCATCCGCGTGCAGGCGGAACGGCTGGACGAGCTGATGGACCGCGTGGGCGAGCTGGTCATCGCCCAGGCGCGGCTGACACAGCTGGCGGCCGGCAGCGGCGACGCGAACATCAAGGCCATCGCCGAGGAGGTGGAGCGGCTGGCGTCGGAACTGCGCGACACCTCCATGGGCATCCGGATGGTTCCCATCGGTTCCCTGTTCGGGCGCTTCCGCCGGCTGGTGCACGACCTCTCGCGCGACCTGGGCAAGGCCGTGGAGCTGGTCACCGGCGGCGAGGAGACGGAGCTGGACAAGACGGTGGTGGAGCGGCTGGCCGATCCGGTGGTGCACCTGATCCGCAACGCCGTCGACCACGGGCTGGAGACGCCGGAGGGCCGCGCCGCCGCCGGCAAGCCGCCGGCCGGCCGGGTGCGGCTGACGGCGCGTCACGCCGGGGCGGAGGTGCAGATCATCATCGCCGACGACGGGCGCGGCCTGGACCGCGAGCGCATCCGCGCGCGGGCCGAGGAGCAGGGGCTGCTGGCGCCGGGCGCCAAGCTGGCCGACGCCGACCTCTTCCAGTTCCTGTTCCACCCCGGCTTCTCCACGGCGCGGGAGATCACCGCCGTGTCCGGCCGCGGTGTCGGCATGGACGTGGTGAAGCGCACCATCGAATCCCTGCGCGGCGCCATCGACGTGACCACCACCGCCGGCCAGGGGACCGAGGTGACGCTGCGCCTGCCGCTGACGCTGGCGATCATCGACGGGCTCATGGTGCGGGTGGGCGACGGGCGCTACGTCATCCCGCTGTCGGCGGTGGAGGAGTGCGTCGAGCTGTCGGCGGCCGACGACGCGCGCTCGAAGGGACGCAGCTTCCTCAACATCCGCGGCGAGCTGGTGCCGTTCCTGCGCCTGCGCGAGCTGTTCAACGCGGCGACACCGCCGGCGCTGTACCAGAAGGTGGTGATCGTGTCGTCCGGCGACATGCGGGTGGGGCTGGTGGTCGACCAGATCATCGGCAGCCACCAGACGGTGATCAAGTCGCTGTCCAAGCTGCACGCCGACGTCGAGACCTTCTCCGGCGCCACCATCCTGGGCGACGGCACGGTCGCCCTGATCCTGGACGTCCTTCATCTGGTCGAGTTCGGCCAGGCGCGCGAAGAGCGCCTGAAGGCGCCCTGCCAAATGGCATCGTGCCAAATGGCATCGTGAAGGAGCCCGCCATGAACGCCCTATCCGGCGCCACGCCGCTCGAAGTGCTCACGCTGGGCTTGGGTGACGAGGTGTTCGCCGTCGAGGCGGCAGTCGTCCGCGAGATCCTCGACCTCGTTCCGGTGACCGAGGTGCCGAACGCCCGGCCCTTCGTCGGCGGGCTGGTGAACGTCCGTGGCAAGGTGGTGCCGCTGGCCGACCTGCGCGTGGTGTTCGGCATGGAGCGCACGCCGCCCACCGTCGACACCCGCGTCGTCGTCATCGAGGCCGACATCGACGGCGAGGCGACGCCCGTCGGCATCCTGGCCGACAAGGTGCACGAGGTGACGGAGCTTCCCGCCGCTTCGCTGGAGGAGACGCCGCGTATCGGGATGCGCTGGCGGCCGGAGTTCATCCGCTGCATCGGCAAGCGGGGGGACGCGTTCATCGTCGTCCCCGACATCGGACGGCTGCTGTCCGCGCACGCCGCCTGACACAAGCCCCTGAATTGGGAGAAGAGACATGCGCGCTTCCGTCAAGCTGAAGCTCGGCGCCGCCTTCGGGGTGGTGATCGTCCTGTCGGCCGCCGCCACCATGCTGGGCATCGGCAGCCTCGGCTCGCTCAACCAGTCGCTCGAAAGCGTGATCCGCGGCGATGTGCAGCGGCTGCGCCTGTCGCAGCAGCTCATCATCAACGTGCAGTCCGGCGTTCGGGCGGAGAAGAACCTGATTCTGGCCGTCACCGCCGAGCAGGTCGACCGCTACGACGGCGAGATCCTGCGGGCACGCGAGGCGATCCGCGCCGACGTGGACGCCTACCGCGCCATCGCCACCGACTGGGGCAAGCAGAAGATGGACGCGTTCGTCGCCGCCTGGGGACGCTACGCCGACGTGCAGGACAAGGTGCGCGACCTGTCCCGGCAGAACTCAGAGAACCGCGTGCGCGACCTGTCGCAGAAGACGGCCGCCACCGCCTTCGACCAGATGATGGAGCCGCTGGTCCAGCTGGGCGAGCGCCTGGAGCGCGAGCCATTCGCCGAGGACCGGGCGCGGGCCGCGCTGCTGGCCGCCCGCCTGTCGTCCCGGCTCCTGCTCGCGCAACGCAATGAGAAGGATCTGATAAACGCCGGCAGCCCTTCGGCGGCGATACCCTACGTCAACGGGATGGAAGCCGCGCTGGCCGAGGCCCGGCGCCTGGGCGAGGCGCTGCGTGGCCTGCTGCCGGACGCCGAGCGGCCCGCCTTCGACCAGTACGGCCAGCGCTTCAGCCGCTGGGCGACGATCCTGGACCAGACCGCGGCCCTGGGCCGGCAGTTTACCAACGCGCAGGCGTTCGAGTTGTCCGGCACGACGGGGCGGACGCTGCTGGAGCAGGCGCAGGTTCCGCTGGCCGAGATACTCGAACGCAACCTGGAGCGCATGCACCAGGCCGAGGACGCCGCCGAGGCCCAGTACGCCGAGGCGCGCACGCTGCTGATCGCCGCGCTGGCCGGCTCGCTGCTCATCGCCATCGGCGCGGCCGTCTGGATCGCGCTCAGCATCAGCCGCGGCCTGGGCAGCGCCGTGTCGCTGGCCAACGCGGTGGCGGTCGGCGATCTCGACCAGCAGGTGACCGTCAAGACCAACGACGAGATCAAGGATCTGGTGGACGCGCTGAACCGCATGACCGGCAACCTGCGGGCGACCGCCGAAGTGGCCAACGAGATCGCCACCGGTAACCTGACGGTGCAGGCCAAGCCGCTGTCGGACCGCGACACGCTGGGCATGGCGCTGGAGACCATGCTGGACAAGCTGCGCACCATCGTGGCGGACGCCGGGGTGGCCGCGCAGAACGTGTCGTCGGGCAGCCAGCAGCTGTCTGCCAGTGCCGAGGAACTGAGCCAGGGGGCGACCGAGCAGGCGTCGGCGGCGGAGGAGGCGTCCTCGTCGATGGAGCAGATGGCCTCCAACATCAAGCAGAACGCCGAGAACGCCGGGCAGACCGAGAAGATCGCGCGCCAGTCGGCCAAGGACGCGCAGGTCAGCGGCGAGGCGGTGGGGCGCGCCGTGCAGGCCATGCAGACCATCGCCGAGAAGATCACCATCGTGCAGGAGATCGCCCGCCAGACCGACCTGCTGGCGCTCAACGCCGCGGTCGAGGCGGCGCGGGCCGGCGAGCACGGCAAGGGCTTTGCGGTGGTGGCGTCGGAAGTGCGCAAGCTGGCCGAGCGCAGCCAGGCGGCGGCGGCCGAAATCAGCACGCTGTCGTCGGACACGGTGAAGGCGGCGCAGGAGGCGGGATCCATGCTGTCCCGGCTGGTGCCGGACATCAAGCGTACGGCCGAGCTGGTGGAGGAGATCTCCGCCGCCTGCCGCGAACAGGACATCGGCGCCGACCAGATCAACCAAGCCATCCAACAGCTCGACAAGGTGACCCAGCAGAACGCCTCGGCCTCGGAAGAGATGTCGGCGACGTCGGAGGAGCTGGCAGCCCAGGCCGAGCAGCTGCAGGCCACCATCGCCTACTTCCGCACCGACGATGCGGGCGCGCCGCGTGCCATGGTCCCGACCACGGTGCGGGAGGAGCCGAGGCACGCCGTGTCCGCCGCAACAAAGCCGACCAAGCGTGCCACGGCGTCGGCCGCGCGTCCGAACGGCAAGGCGGGCAAGCCGCAGGTGAAGAACGGCAAGGACCACGGCGCTGGCGGTTTCACGCTGGAACTGGCTGACGCGGGCGACGCGGGCGACGCGGCGTTCCAGCGCTACTGAACCGGAACGGGGGAGGGCAGGGCCATGACGGAGAGACCGCAGTACGTGACGCTGGGCGTCGGCCACGAGGTGTTCGCCCTGCCGGTGGAGGTGGTGCAGGAGATCCTCGATCCCCGCCCCATCGCCCACCTGCCGCAGGCGCCGGCCCACCTGTTGGGCATGATCGACGTGCGCGGGCGCGGCGTGCCGGTCATCGACCTGCGCCGCAAGCTGGGCTTGGCCCCGGCCGAAGCGGGGGCGTCGGGCGACGGCACGCGCATCCTGGTGCTGGAGGTGCCAGTGGCGGGGCGGGGCCTCGTCCTCGGCCTCGTCGCCGACCGGGTGTTCGAGGTGACGGCGCTGGACGAGGACCGGCTGGCGCCGCCGCCGGAGATCGGGGCGCGCTGGAACTCCGCCTGTATCGCCGGGGTGGGGCGGCGGGGCGGCGCCTTCGTCATCGTCTTCGACCTGGAACGGCTGCTGGCCGCCGACGCCGTCCTGTTGCCGGACGGCGCCGCGGCCGGGCTGGCGGCCTGAACGCGGGGAGACGGCCATGTTCGACCAGCTGAGCGAGCGCAACTACCAGCGCCTGGCCGAGGTGATCCACGCCCACAGCGGCATCCGCATGCCGCCCGCCAAGCGCACCATGATCGAGGGGCGCCTGCGCAAGCGCCTGCGCGCGCTGGACGTGCACAGCCTCGACGAATACTGCCGCATCCTGTTCGACCGCGACGGGCTGGAGGGCGAGTTCGTCCACCTGATCGACGCGGTGACCACCAACAAGACCGACTTCTTCCGCGAGCCGGACCACTTCCGCTATCTGGCGGAGGAGGCGGTGCCGTGCCTGCGGGCGGAGCGCCGGGCCGGCGCCGACCGGCCGTTGAAGGCGTGGAGCGCCGCGTGCTCCTGCGGGGCGGAGCCCTACACGCTGGCCATGGTGCTGGCCGAGCTGGAGCGTGGTCACCATCAGGGGACGCCGCGCATTTCCATCCTCGGCACCGACATCTGCACCCAGGTGTTGGAGCAGGCGGTGGCGGCGATCTACCCGGCCGAGATGATCGCCCCGGTACCGGCGGAGATGCGCCGCCGCTACCTGCTGCGCGCCCGCGACCCGGAGCGGCGCGAGGTGCGCATCGCGCCGGAACTGCGGCGCCACGTCCGCTTCGCGCGGCTGAACCTGATGGACGCGCGTTATCCGGTGGACCAGGACATGGACGTGATCTTCTGCCGCAACATCCTGATCTATTTCGAGAAGGACACGCAGCAGGCGGTGCTGAAGCGGCTGTGCCGGCACCTGCGGCCCGGCGGCTACCTGTTTTTGGGCCACGCCGAATCCATGATCGGCGGCGACCTGCCGGTGAAGCCGGTGGCCGCCACCGTGTTCCGCCGCGGATAGGTGCCGCCATGGGACATGAGCCGGAGCACAAGCCGGGACGCAAGCTGCGCGTGCTGATCGTCGACGATTCGGCCTCCGTCCGCCAGACGCTGGCCGACATCCTGGCGTCCGACCCCGGGATCGAAGTGATGGGCACGGCCGCCGACCCCTTCGTCGCCGCCCAACGAATCCAGCACGAGGTGCCGGACGTCATCACCCTGGACGTGGAGATGCCGCGCATGGACGGCATCACCTTCCTGCGCAAGCTGATGGCACAGCGGCCGGTGCCGGTGGTCATGTGCTCCTCCCTGACCGAGGAGGGCTCCCAGACGCTGTTGCAGGCGCTGGAGGCCGGGGCGGTGGACGTGATCGCCAAGCCGCGCACCGACACCCGCCAGTTCCTGCTGGAAGCGCGCGTGCGCATCTGCGACGCGGTGAAAGCGGCGGCGCAGGCCCGGGTCGGCGGGCGCCGCGCACCGGCGAACCCGGTGCCGGCCAAGCTGTCGGCCGATGCCGTCATGCCGCGTCCGACCTCCAGCCGCGCCATGGCCCGCACGACCGAGAAGGTCGTGTGCATCGGCGCCTCCACTGGCGGCACCGAATCCCTGCGCGCCGTGCTGGAGGCGCTGCCGGAGGACTGCCCCGGCATCGTCATCGTCCAGCACATGCCGGAGACGTTCACCGCCGCCTTCGCCCGCCGCCTGGACGGGCTGTGCCGGATCGAGGTGAAGGAAGCGGCGGACGGCGACGCCGTGCTGCCCGGCCGGGCGTTGATCGCGCCGGGCAACCGGCACATGCTGCTCCAGCGCAGCGGGGCGCGCTACACCGTGGCGGTCAAGGACGGGCCGCTGGTGTCCCGCCACCGCCCGTCGGTGGATGTGCTGTTCCGCTCCGCCGCGCAGTACGCCGGGGGCAACGCGGTGGGCATCATCATGACCGGCATGGGCGACGACGGCGCCCATGGATTGCTGGAGATGCATCAGGCCGGCGCCTTCACCATCGCCCAGGACGAGGAGACCTGCGTCGTCTTCGGCATGCCCAAGGAGGCGATCGGTCTGGGTGCGGCCGACAAGGTGGTGCCGCTGGGCACCCTGCCGGCCGAGATCATGCGGGTGCGGGCATGAGGAGGTATCGGTCATGAACGCCTGGCTCTCCCGTCAACCCGAAGGGGCTTTCGCTGGCTCAAGGCTTCCGGTGTTCGCCATGCCATCGGCCGACGCCAGTCTTGCCGCCACCCTGCGCGACGTTGCGGCGGCGACGACGGAGCCTTTCGTCCCGGCCGAGCGAGCCATCCTGGCCATCGGGGAGCGGCTGTGCGACGCCAGCGACGCGCTGGGCCGGCTGACGTCCGTCTTCGAGACGCTGCCGCACGAACTCGACCACGAGGACGTGCGCGACACCATGCAGCATCTGGGCGCCGTGGCCGGCACCCTGTCCGGCATCGCCGGCACGCTGGCCGACGAGCGCGCGGCGCTGGAGGATCTGGCGGAGCGTGCGAAGAGCGTCGGTGAGCGGGCGCAGCGGCTGCACAAGACGGTGGCGGCGGTCTCGGTGTTGGCGGTGAACGCGCGCATTGCCGCCGCTCACATCGAGGCGGAGCGCGAGGACTTCTCCATCTTCACGGTGGAGATCGCGCGGCTGACCGCCACCGCCTCCGGCACCATCGACCGCTTCGCCCACGAACTGGAGCGGCTGGGCGGTCAGTTGCGCTCGGCCGCCGCCAGCCAGGGCGCGTTCGAGCGGGCGCACGGCGCCGACCTGCGCGCCGCCGCCGCCCGGCTGGAGGCATGCCTGGACGCCGTGCGGCGGCGCCGCGACCAAGCGGCTGCGGCGGCGAGGGAGATCGGCACCCGTTCGCGCCGGATCGCCGAGGGGGTGAGCGCCGCAGTGCGGTCGCTGCAAATCGGCGACATCACGCGCCAGCGGGCGGAGCACGTGGGGCACGCGCTGGAGGTGCTGGCCGGCGCGCTGGCGCAGGACGGTGACGGCGGGTGGAGCGCCGCCCTATCGGAGGAGCAGCGCGCCGCCGTGGTGTCCGCCGTTTGCCGCCTGCAATCCACGCAGGCCGGGCGCGCCGCCGCCGAGTTCGAGCACGAAATTCGCAGCCTGACGATGGCCCTGCTGGGGCTCGCCGACGAATCCCGCGCCATCACCGGGTTGGGCGACCGGCTGTACGGGGCGGCGCAGCAGGGAGCCGGCACCTCCTTCCTTGCCGATCTGGCGGCCGAACTGGGCAAGGCGGAGGCGCTGATGGGCACGTGCGGGGAAGCGCGCGCCGAAGTGGATCGGGTGGCCGAAACGGCGTCACGCTCGCTGGCATCCCTGGTGACGGAGATCGAGGCGGTGCGCGGCATCGAGGTCGACATGCGTCTCGTCGGGCTCAACACCGCGCTGAAATGCGGGCGCCTGGGCACGCAGGGCCGGACGCTGAGCGTCATCGCGCAGGAGTTGCGGACCTACGCCAACCACACGGTCGAGGACGCGCAGGCGGTGATGGCTGGCTTGCGGGAGGTGGTGGGGGCGGCCGAGGCACTGCACCGTCGCGGCGTCGAGCAGAGCGCCTCCCGCATGGCGTTGCTGGGGCAAGAGACGGCCGCCGCCGTTGCCCGATTGGATGCCATCGGGGCAGGCCTGTCGGCGGCGCTGGCGACGCTGGAGGGGGAGGGTGGCCGGGTCGCCCGTGTGCTTGCCGATACGGCCGCCGGCATCACCCTGCACGAGGAAGTTGGCCGCGCGCTGCGGGCCGCCGCGCAACGGCTGGACGCGCTCGCCGCATCGGAGGCGGGTGGCGACGAGAACGCCGAAGTGGTGCGCGAGCGTGTGCTGGCCGTCCTGAAGGGACACTACACCATGGCCAGCGAGCGCGACATCCACGACCTGTTCACCGGCGCGGAGACGGTGGCGGGCCACGATCCGCCGAATGTGCCGCTGGCCGGAAAAGCGGAGGCGAACGTCGATGACCTGCTGTTCTGACACCGGTCGCTCCGACGCCGTGCCGGGCGGCCTTTGCCTGCCCGGCACGGCCCCTTCGGGCACGCCGACGCGCATCGTCATCGTCGACGACAGCGTCAGCTCTCTGGCGGCGCTGGAGGCGCTCGTGCGCGCCATTCCCGGCTGCGCCCCGCTGCCCTTCGCGCGCTCGGCCGAGGCGCTGGCATGGTGCCTGCGCAACGACTCGGACCTCATCCTGCTCGACTACCACATGCCGCCGCCCAACGGGCTGGAGTTCATCGCCGCCTACCGGCGCGAGGCGGCGCATCCGGACGTGCCCGTCGTCATGGTGACGACGTCCGGCAGCCGCGACGTGCGCCTGCGGGCACTCCACCTGGGCGCCACCGACTTCCTGACCAAGCCGGTGGACGAGAGCGAGTTCCTGGCCCGCATCCGCAACCTGCTGCGCCTGCACCAGAGCCACCGGATCCTGACCACGCGCTCGCAATGGCTGGCGGAGGAGGTGGCCCGCGCCACTTGCACGCTGGTGCAGCGCGAACGCGAGACGATCCTGTTCCTCTCCCGCGCCGCCGAGCACCGTGACCCGGAGACCGGAGACCACCTCGTGCGCATGGCCGCCTACGCCCGCATCATCGCCGAAGGGATGGGGCAGCCGGCGGACTTCGTGGAACTCATCCACACCGCCGCCCCCATGCACGACGTCGGCAAGATCGGCATCCCCGACCACATCCTGCTGAAGACCGGCCGCCTGACCGCGTGCGAAGTGGCGATCATGCAGCAGCACACCGTGTACGGGCACGAGATCCTGGCCGGCAGCAGTTCGCCCCTCCTGCTTCTGGCGGCGGAGATCGCGCTGAGCCACCACGAGCGGTTCGACGGAGCCGGTTATCCGCACGGCCTGCGCGGCGGGGACATCCCGCTGGCGGGCCGCATCACCGCGCTGGCCGACGTGTTCGACGCGCTGACCAGCGTGCGCCCGTACAAGGAGGCGTGGCCGGTGGAGCGGGCGCGCGCCTACGTGCTGGCGGAAAGCGGCGCGCATTTCGATCCGGCCTGCGTCGAGGCCTTCCGCGCCCGCTGGCCGGAGATCCGCGAGGTCGCCGCGCGGTACTCGGCCAATGCCGCTCCGGTGCCGGTCCGCGCCCCCGTGCATTCTTAATGCGGTGCATTCTTAATAGTGTGGGGGAGGGCGGTCGTCCTGCGGCGAGCGCTCGACTCCGGCTTCCAGGTCCGCCAGCCGCTCGCGCAGGCGGCGGACCTGCGCGGTCAGCAGGTCGATGGTGCGGCCCTGCTCGAACATCACCGTGGAGAGTTCCTCGGCCATGCGCTCGTGGTGGGCGAGGCGGGTTTCCAGGTCGATGAGACGGCATTCGAGCGAAGGGTCTTGTGCGGCGTCGGCCATGCGAAATCCTTAGGCTTGCGTGCGGGCTTGCGTGCAGACGATTGCTCCGCGAAGCGCTCTCTCCTACACCTGGAGGCCGAAGCGGTGCAAAGTGGCGCTGCAACGTCTCGCATATCAATCTCCGGACAATGGTAGGGGAGAGCATGGACACCGAGTCCATTCGCAAAGCGTACAAGCGCTACGCGCGCATCTACGACAACACGTTCGGGCACCTGCTGGCGCCCGGCCGGCATGCCGCCGTGGAGCGGATCAACGAGAAGGGCGGCCTGCGGGTGCTGGAGGTCGGCGTCGGCACCGGCCTGTCGCTGACGACCTACCGCAAGGACAACACCGTCACCGGCATCGACCTGTCCATGGAGATGCTGCGCGTCGCCCAGCAGCGCGTGGAGCGCGACGGGCTGACCAACGTCGAGGGCCTGCTGCAGATGGACGCCGGCAAGCTGGCGTTTGAGGACGGCAGCTTCGACCTCGTCGTCGCCATGTATGTCATGACCGTGGTCCCGGACCCGCAGGGCACCATGGCGGAACTGCTGCGCGTCTGCCGGCACGGCGGCGAGATCCTGATCGTCAACCACTTCGCCGACACCAAGCCCGGCATCCGCAGCTTCATCGAACGCGCGGCCGCCCCCTTCTCCAAGAAGCTGGGCTGGCGCCCGGACTTCACCATGGACGCGCTGCTGCGCGGCTGCCCGGTGACGGTGGAGGCGGTGCACAGCATGCCGCCGCTCGGGCTGTTCAGCCTTCTGCAGTGCCGCCGTGCCTGATCGGCAGGGCGTATGAAAAAAGCGCTGGACAGGGGGCGTGGGCATCCCATATAAGCCGCCGTCCCTGACGACGGCATGTTTGGCCACGGCGGGCGGCGTCAGACAAGACGCTGCTCCGATCAAGGTTCGAATGTAAACGTTGTTCATGGCTCGGCTCATCGCCAGAATTGGCAGAGGCACGCTCAAGTAGCGTTTAGATAAAACGCTGCGGAGTGTCTTTCGCCAATAATGGTTTTGCTGCCGGATTTGTTGGGTGGCTGGCGGTTTCGCCGGGCGCCGGACAAAAAAGAAAGAGCCGCTTCGATTTCTTGTTGACGCGGGGCGGCGGGATGATTAAGTTAGCTCTCATCGGACGGCGGCGGTGACGCCCCGGACGATCTCCTAGAGAGAGCCGACGATGCCGGGTCCGCCGATGGTGGGCCAATCGGTGTCGCTTTGGGTCTCTTCACCGAATGTCCGGTTTGTCGGGCCGCCCCTCTTGGGGTTGGTGGCAGCCGAGCGGCTCTCCAGGAGTTGCGGGTTCTTTGATAAATGAATATCGTTTCGAGAAGGGATGCGCAGGCGGCGAGACCTGCGGTTGGGGTCCTCCGGTGGAGGGGCCTGGCACAAAACGGGGTCGTTTGACCGCGCATTCCAAGCCAAGCAGAGATACAGAATCGAGCTTAGGTTGGTGTGTCGCTACAGGCGACCCCATCAATTGCCCTGGTCTTTCGGGACTTGTGGTGAATTGAACCTGAGAGTTTGATCCTGGCTCAGAACGAACGCTGGCGGCATGCCTAACACATGCAAGTCGAACGATGGCTTCGGCCATAGTGGCGCACGGGTGAGTAGCACGTGGGAACCTGCC
>Ga0196976_1000913_pt1 | contig 15693 bp, 16 predicted proteins | sample S3v_513CmetaG_FD_148644 | JGI IMG/M metagenome (GOLD analysis project Ga0196976, IMG submission 148644) | Soil microbial communities from Anza Borrego desert, Southern California, United States - S3+v_5-13C | ecosystem: Environmental > Terrestrial > Soil > Desert | place: USA: California...
AGCGCGGGGTATCCCAATGTTCGATTCCTACAGCCTCGCCGAACTCGGCTCCATCTTCGTGATGCAGGGGTTCGCCGGGCTCATCCTCTTCTCGGTGTTCGTGCTGATGGCGCTGGGCCTGGCGATCATCTTCGGCCAGATGGGCGTCATCAACATGGCGCACGGGGAGTTCATGATCCTCGGCGCCTACGTCACCTACCTGTGTTCGACCGTCGTCTCCGAACACGCGCCGGCCCTGTTCCCCGCCTATTTCTTCATCGCCATGGCGCTGGCCTTCGTCGCCAGCGGGGCGCTGGGCATGCTGGTGGAGTGGGGCATGATCCGCTTCCTTTACCGCCGGCCGCTGGACACGCTGCTGGCGACCTGGGGGCTCAGCCTCATCCTTCAGCAGATCTACCGCTCCGTCTTCGGGGCGCGCGAGGTGGGCGTGGCGCTGCCCGACTGGCTGATGGGCTCGCTCAGCCTGACCGAGACGACGGAGGTGCCGATCAACGGTCTGTTCGTCATGGGCCTGACCATCGCCATCACCCTGGTCATCTACGCGGTCATGTTCCGCTCCCGCTGGGGGCAGGGCGTGCGCGCGGTGATGCAGAACCGCACCATGGCGGGCGCGGTGGGCATCAACACGGAGAAGGTCGACCGCTACACCTTCGGTCTGGGCTGCGGCATCGCGGGGGTGGCGGGCAGCGCCTTCACCATGGTCGGCTCGACCGGCCCCACCTCGGGCCAGCTGTACATCGTCGACACCTTCCTGGTCGTCGTCTTCGGCGGCGCGCAGAGCCTGCTGGGCACCATCGCGTCGGCCTTCAGCATCTCCCAGGCGCAGTCGACCATGGAGTTCTTCATGAGCGGCTCGACCGCCAAGGTGCTCACCCTGCTGACCGTGGTCGGCATCCTGATGCTGCGCCCGCAGGGCCTGTTCGTCCTCAAAGTCCGCCGGTGAGCGAGGGCCATCCCATGAACAACCTCCGTTTGCGCATCGACGGCGAGATCGCGGGCGTCCTGCTGCTCGCCGTCCTCATCCTGGTCGTGCTGCCGCTGGGCCTCGACGGCTTCCGCCTGAACATGGTGGGCAAGTACCTGACCTACGCCTTCGTCGCCGTCGGCCTCGTGCTGTGCTGGGGCAGTGCGGGCATCCTCAGCCTGGGGCAGGGGATCTTCTTCGGGCTGGGCGGCTACTGCATGGCCATGTTCCTGAAGCTGGAGGCGTCCAGCCCGGAGGCCACGAAGATCCAGTCCACCCCCGGCATCCCCGACTTCATGGACTGGAACCAGCTCACCTCGCTGCCGTGGTTCTGGGAGCCGTTCCACAGCTTCGCCTTCGCGGTCTTCTCCGTGGTGGCGGTGCCGGTGGCGCTGGCGTTCCTGGTCAGCCTCGCCATGTTCAAGCGGCGCGTGGGGGGCGTGTACTTCGCCATCATCACGCAGGCCTTCGCCGCCATCCTGACCATCCTGATCGTCGGGCAGCAGGGCTACACCGGCGGCATCAACGGCATCACCGACCTGCGCACGCTGATGGGGTGGGACATCCGCACCGATGGCGCCAAGGTCGTCCTCTACCTCGTCAACGGGCTGCTGCTGATCGGCGCCATCCTGCTGTGCCTCACTGTGCGCCGCTCCAAGCTGGGCCGCATCCTGGTGGCGCTGCGGGACAAGGAGGACCGCGTCCGCTTCTCCGGCTACGACGTGGCGAACTTCAAGATCTTCGTCTTCTGCCTGGCGGCCGGGCTGGCGGCGGTGGGCGGGGCGATGTTCACGCTGCAGGTGGGCTTCATGTCGCCCTCCTTCGTCGGCATCGTGCCGTCGATCGAGATGGTGATCTTTTGCGCGGTCGGCGGCCGGCTGTCGCTGCTGGGTGCGGTGTACGGCACGCTGCTGGTCAACTGGGCCAAGACCAGCTTCTCCGAAAGCTTCCCGGAGCTGTGGCTGTTCGCCATGGGTGCGCTGTTCATCGGCGTCGTCATGGCCTTCCCCAACGGTCTGGCCGGCCTCTACCAGGACTATGTCGCACCCCGCCTGCGCCGGCTGCTGCCGGGGGCGCTGGCGCGCGTCGCCCCGGTCGCGCCGCCGGCCCCAGCAGCCGAATGAACGGCCGAATGAAAGGAGCACCGGCCATGACGGCACAACCCAACTTCCTGCTGTCGGTGGAGGGGCTGACCGTGTCCTTCGACGGCTTCAAGGCGGTGGACGATCTGTCCTTCTACGTCGACGAGAACGAGATCCGCGTCATCATCGGCCCGAACGGGGCCGGCAAGACCACGGTGCTCGACCTCATCTGCGGGCGCACCAAGGCGACCGGCGGCTCCATCCAGTTCCGCGGCAAGGAGCTGACGGCGATGCGCGAGCACCAGATCGTGCACGCCGGCATCGGCCGCAAGTTCCAGAACCCGTCCATCTATGATGACCTGACGGTGTTCGAGAACCTGGAGATCTCCTTCCCCCGCGGCCGCTCCGTCTTCGGCGCGCTCGCCTTCAAGCGGGACCAGGAGGTGCGGGAGCGGGTGGCGGAGGTCGCGGAGACGATCTTCCTGGCCGACCAGCTGGACACGAGCGCCGAATACCTGAGCCACGGGCAGAAGCAGTGGCTGGAGATCGGCATGCTGCTGATCCAGGACCCCGAACTCCTCATGCTGGACGAACCCGTCGCCGGCATGAGCGTGAACGAGCGCAAGAAGACCGCCGAACTCCTCAACCGCATCACCAAGGGCCGCTCGGTCATCGTGATCGAGCACGACATGAAGTTCGTCGAGGACATCGCCCACAAGGTGACCGTGCTGCACCAGGGCCGGATCCTCTCCGAAGGCTCCATGGAGCGGGTGAAGAGCGACCCCAAGGTCGTCGAAGTCTACCTCGGCCACTGACGCGCGAAGGAGACCTTACCATGCTGTCCGTTTCCGAACTGCGCGTGGCCTACGGCGAGAGCGAGGTCCTGCACGGGCTCGACTTCACCGTGGCGCCAAACGAGATCGTCGCCATCATGGGCCGCAACGGCATGGGCAAGACGACGCTCATGAAGTCGCTCATGGGCATCGTGCCCGCCCGCTCCGGCGCCGTGCGCGTCGGCGGTGCCGAGATCACCGGGCTGAAGAGCTACGAGCGCGTCGCCAGGGGCGTCGGCTACGTGCCGCAGGGCCGCATGATCTTCCCCGCCATGACGGTGCAGGAGAACATCGAGACCGGCCTGTCCGTGCACGGCGAGCGCGCCGTCCCCGGCGACATCTACGAGCTGTTCCCGGTCCTGCTGGAGATGAAGGGCCGGCGTGGCGGCAACCTGTCCGGCGGGCAGCAGCAGCAGTTGGCCATCGCGCGCGCCCTGGCGACGCGGCCCAAGGTGCTGCTGCTGGACGAGCCGACCGAGGGCATCCAGCCCTCCATCATCCGCGAGATGGCCCGCACGCTGCGCCGCATCCGCGACGAGCGCGGCTTGAGCATCGTGGTGTCCGAGCAGGTGCTCAGCTTCGCCCTCGACATCGCCGACCGCGTGCTGGTGATGGAGAACGGCGAGATCGTCCACGAAGACCACCGCGACCGCGTGGACGAAGCGAAGATCGCGAAGCTGCTGTCCGTTTGATTTTCCCGAAATTTCCTTTTTTCTTGGGAGTAACCTCCATGGCCGATACGCTGATCAAGGTCGATCTGTCGCAGTCCGCTTACGAGAACGACATGATCCACAACCGCTGGCACCCGGACATCCCGATGGTGGCGTGGGTGAAGCCCGGTGACGACTTCATCGTGGAATGCTTCGACTGGACCGGCGGGCAGATCAAGAACGACGATTCCGCCGCCGACGTGCGCGACGTCGACCTGTCGCAGGTGCACTTCCTCTCCGGCCCGATCGGCGTGCATGGGGCGGAGCCCGGCGACCTGCTGGTGGTCGAGCTGCTGGACATCGGCGCCTTCCCGCAGCAGCAGTGGGGCTTCAACGGCTTTTTCTCGAAGCAGAACGGCGGCGGCTTCCTCACCGACCACTTCCCCCAGGCGCAGAAGTCGATCTGGGACTTCGAGGGCGTCTACACCAAGTCGCGCCACGTGCCCGGCGTGCGCTTCGCCGGGCTGATCCACCCCGGCCTGATCGGCTGCCTGCCGTCGCAGGACCTGCTGAACACCTGGAACGCGCGCGAGGCGGAACTGATCGCCACCGACCCGACGCGCGTCCCCGGCCTCGCCAACCCGCCCTACGCGCCGACCGCGCACATGGGCCGGCTGGCCGGCGACGCCCGCGACAAGGCGGCGGCCGAGGGTGCCCGCACCGTTCCCCCGCGCGAGCACGGCGGCAACTGCGACATCAAGGACCTGTCGCGCGGCTCCAAGGTCTATTTCCCGGTCTACGTGAAGGGCGGCGGGTTGTCGCTGGGCGATTTGCACTTCAGCCAGGGCGACGGCGAGATCACCTTCTGCGGCGCCATCGAGATGGCCGGCTGGGTGCACATGAAGGTGGAGATCATCAAGGACGGCGTCGCCAAGTACGGCATCCGCAACCCGATCTTCAAGCCCAGCCCGATCACGCCGACCTACAACGACTACCTGATCTTCGAAGGCATCTCGGTGGACGAGGCGGGCAAGCAGCACTACCTGGACGTCCACGTCGCCTACCGCCAGGCGTGCCTGAACGCCATCGAGTATCTGACGAAGTTCGGCTACTCCCGCGCCCAGGCCTACGCGATCCTCGGCACCGCACCGGTGCAGGGGCACATCAGCGGCGTGGTGGACGTGCCCAACGCCTGCGCCACGCTGTTCCTGCCGACCGAGATCTTCGACTTCGACATCCGCCCGAACGCCAAGGGACCGACGAAGTTCCTGTCCGGCGACATCGACATCCCGCTGGCCCCGGACCTGTGAGCGGAGGCGACGCCATGCCCGTCTACGAGTACGAGTGCCGGACCTGCGGCGGCTTCACGGCGCTGCGCCCCATGTCCGAGTACCGGGAGCCGCAGCCCTGCCCGGACTGCGCCGCCCCGGCCCCGCGGGTGCTGCGCACCGCGCCTGCCTTCGGCGCCATGCCGGCGGCGACGCGCACCGCCCACGCCACCAACGAGCGCAGCGCGGACAGCCCGCGCCTGTCCTCCCAGGGCGGGCACAAGCACGGCCCCGGCTGCGGGTGCGGCAGCCACGGCAAGCCCAGCCGCACGCTGCACCATCCCAACGGGGCGAAGAGTTTTCCCGGCAACCGGCCCTGGGTGATCAACCATTAGGAGACGGCTATTGGGAGACGGCGCGGGCCGGCCGGACGCGGGCCGGCCCGCCGCCCATTTTGTCGCAGTGTGGGATTGAGGATTCGCAAGGGCAGCCGTGCCGGCCGGGCGTAGCGTCCGGGCATGGCCGCCCGGCGGCCCCCGGCGCATCCAAGCTCGACGCATCCAGACGGGAGCGGTCCCATGAACTTCGACACCACCACCTACATCGCCCTGGTCGGCGCGGCCAGCGTGTTCGTCGTCACCATCGGCGTGTTCGCCTTCCTGCTCACCCGCGGCGGCAAGTAGGCGGCAGGCGGCGCTTCCCACGGCGGGGCGGGATGGTTAAGGTGCGGGGCACAGCACCGGATCAGGACCTGCCCGCCATGAACACCCCGCCGCCTTCCTTCCGCGACATCACCGTCGCCGAGCGGGTCGCCGCGACCGGCATCGACGAGGCGATGATCGAGGCGCTGGTCCGCACCTTCTACGGCAAGATCCGCGAGGATGCGGTGCTGGGTCCGGTGTTCGGCGCCGCCATCACGGATTGGGAACCGCACCTGCGCAAGATGATGGACTTCTGGTCCTCGGTGGCGCTGCTGACCGAACGCTACGACGGCCGGCCGCTGCCGGTGCACGTGCGCCTGGACATCGGGGCGGAGCACTTCGACCGCTGGCTGGGCCTGTTCACCGAGACCGCGGCGGAGGTCTGCACGCCCGCCGCCGCCCGCTTCTTCACCGACCGCGCGCACAGCATCGCCAACAGCTTCCGCATGGGCATCGGCGTGGTGAAGGGCGACCGCGCGGCCGGTTGAGGCCCGCGCTCACGGCTCCTCGCGTCCCGGCGGCGGCGGGTGGCGCAGGCGGGCGGTCAGCGCCACCAGGTGCACGACGGCGGCGCCCAGCGCGATTACCCCCACCGCCACCGACGCCCGCAGGAAGCGCGAGGCGTCGCCGTGCAGGGCGAAGTGCCACCACAATTCGTCGCTGAACTGCACGTGCTTGTAGGAGAACAGGCCCAGCCACAGGGCGCTGGCCAGCGCCACGCCGACGGCTGCGAACCAACTGGGCGTCGGCGCCTGGGCCAGCAGGGCGCCGCGCCGGTGGAACTCGCCGCGCGCCGGCAGCAGGGCCAGGAAGATCAGCGCCGGCACGATCGCCTCCGGCCAGTCGCCGCCCTTCAGCAGCGACGACAGCACGCCCAGCGCCAGCAGCCCCAATGACAGCACCCAGGCGGCGTGCAGCCGCCGCTGGATGGCGTGCGACAGCAGGATCAGCAGCACGCCCACCACGCTGCCGGTGAAGTGCGACATCTCCACCAGCGGCAGTGACGCCGCGTCGAAGGGGGAGGGCAGCGTCTCCTCCGGCGTGGCGCGGGAGAACAGCAGGAACAGCCCGGTGATGAAGGTGCAGGCGGCCAGCACGTAGGGCACCACCGGGCCGATCGCGGCCGACACCCCGCGCGAGAGAACGGTGATCCGGTGCCGCGCCTGGAACGCCTCCAGCGCGCCGAACATCAGCCCGGCGATGAGCAGCGGCGCCAGATAGTAGATGACGCGGAAGACCAGCAGGCCGGCCATCACGTCGTTGCCGGCCATTTCCGGCGTCAGGGTGACCAGGACGATGGCGTCGAACACGCCCAGGCCGCCCGGCACGTGGCTGATGATCCCCGCCACCAGCGCCAGCCCGAAGGCCACCACCACGTCCATGTAGGTGACGGCGTCGCTGGCCGGCAGGCAGTGGTACAGCACCGCCGCCGCCAGCGACAGGTCGCACAGGCCCAGCGCCAGCTGCGCCAGCGCGATCTTCGGCCGCGGGAAGGCGATGTCGTGTCCGAAGACCCGCAGCGGCCGGCGGATCCAGGCGCCAGCCAGCGCGTAGGCGAGGATGACCGCCAGCGCCGCCGCCCCCAGCAGCATGGCGCTGTCGGGGGGCAGGTGCAGCGCCTTCAGCGCCGTGGGATCCAGCAGCATGACGATGGGCAGCACGACCACCAGCCCCAGCATGAAGGTGGTGACGACGAACAGCGTCACCTGCGCCACCTCCACCGCGTGCAGGCCGAGCGGCGCGTACAGGCGGTAGCGCATCGTGGCACCGATGACGCTGGCGAAGCCCAGGCTGTGGCTGAAGGCATAGCTGGTGAAGGCGGTGAAGGCGACCCAGCGGTAGGGCAGGGGCCGCCGCAGGTGATGCAGCGCCAGCGTGTCGTACAGCGTCAGCAGCCAGTAGCTGACCACGGCCGCGCCGATCGCCGTCGCCAGCTGCCCCGGCTCGATGCGGCGGATCGCCTGGCGGATGTCGCCGATGCTGTACTGGTCCAGCCAGCGGTCGAGGATGAACAGCGCGCCGACCAGCAGCGCGACGATCAGCAGCCCGGTGCCGTAGCGCAGCACCAGCGGCCATGCGGAACTGGACGGCGTCTGCCCTTCCCGGACGTCGCCGTGGGGTGCGGTCTGGACCATGGATCCCCATTCGATGCGCCTCAACCGCCCTGACAACAGGCGGGGAGCGCCGACGGCGCAGATGGCTCTGTTCGAGACGGCCGCGGACGTTCATGATACGCATTCGCAACATGACCCCGGTCAAGGGGCCGTGCTGCGGAGGCCGCTAGGGTCGAGGCATGATCGTTCGCCGCCATCCATGGACAAGCCGTGCCGGTGCCCTTCTGGGCGCCCTGGCGCTGCTCGTCCACGTGGCGATGGCCGGGCTGCACGTGCCGGGCTTTCAGGCGGTGGCTCATGCCGCCCAGTCGGCCGAGGCTGCCGGCGAGCATTGCGAGCACGGCGTGGACGGCGTGGACGGCGGCACGCCGGCCCCGACGAAGCCGGTCCATCCGGGCGCGATGCCGCCCTGCCCGATCTGCCAGTCGCTGCAGCTGCACGGCGCCTTCCTGGTGCCGGACGACGTCGTTCTCGTCTACCGGCCGCGCGTCGTGGACCGGCTGGCGCCGGGCGCGGCGGAGGCCGTGCCCGTCGCCGGACGCTTCGACGCCTTCCGGGCGCGCGCCCCGCCGTCCGCCTGACCGCACCTCCCTGAATTCGCCGGGATCCGCCCGGCCGACATCAACGTGTGTGTCAGGACGACAGCATGAACACCCTCGCGCGCGCCGCCATGGCCGGCGCCACGTTCACCCTTGCCCACATCGCGGCCCTGCCGGCCCAGGCCAGCTGCGGCGCCGCCTTCTGCTCGGTCAACACGAACTGGAGCGTGCAGAGCGCCCCGGCCGAGAGCGGCACCACCCTCGACCTGCGCTTCGAATACATCCCGCAGGACCAGCCCCGCGCCGGCAGCAGCACGGTCGGCGTCGGCCAGACCCGCCGCCACCATGACGAGGTGAAGACCACCAACCGGAACGCGGTGGCGACGGTCGACCACGCCTTCTCGCCCAACTGGGGCGTGTCGCTCCAGCTGCCGGTCGTCAGCCGCGATCACGAGCACATCCACAACCACCACGGTGCCCGCCTGAATGAGGCGTGGGACTTCACGAAGCTGGGCGACGCGCGGGTGGCTGGGCGCTACAGCGTGACCGAGGGGGCGCTCGCCGGTTTCGGCGTCACCGCCGGGCTGAAGCTGCCGACCGGGCGCTTCGCCGTCGCCAACGGCCGCGGCGATGTGGCCGAGCGGTCGCTGCAGCCGGGCACCGGCACCACCGACCTGCTGCTCGGCGCCTTCTACCACCAGCCGATCCCGGAATGGAGCGCCTCCTGGTTCGTGCAGGCCAGCGTGCAGACGCCGCTGAACGAGCGGCAGGGCTACCGCCCCGGATCGCAGTTCGGCTTCGACGTCGGCGTGCAGTATGACGTGACCGAGCGGCTGTCGCTGCTGGCCCAGGTGAACGCCCTGGTGCGTGGCCGCGACCGCGGGCGGGAAGCGGAGCCCGACGACAGCGGGCGCAGCATGATCGCCCTCAGCCCCGGCGTCAGCTACGCCGTCCTGGACAACGTCAGCCTGTACGGCTTCGTGCAGCTGCCGGTCTGGCAGCGGGTGAACGGCGTGCAACTGACCGCCGACTGGTCCGGCGTGCTGGGCCTGCGGACCCGGTTCTGATCTTTGGCAGGGGCCGGCCGCCTTCTTTGGGTGATCGGGGGGCGGCCGGTCCCTCTCAGGCCGTCTCGCCCGCGTCCGCCGAGCGGGTGCGGGCCAGGATGTAGAGGCGCAGCGCCTCGGCCTCGGCGGTCCACAGCGCGGCGTCCTTGGCGTGGACGATGCTCTGCTGCCGGCCCTTCAGCACGTCGGGACTGGATTCGACAATCGCCTTGCGCTCGGCCTGCGGCATCTTCTCGTTGGCGGCGACGAGGCGTTCGTAGTGCACCGCCTCGCGGTGGTTGTTGTTGGCATCCTGGTATTCGGCCCGCGCCCGTGCCAGCGCGGCGTTGCGCCGGGCCGCGTTCAGCCGCACGACCAGCGCCTCGATGCCGGCGCCGGACAGCTCCGCCTCGGTCAGTTCGCGCGCACTCTCCGGAACCTTCGCGTCGTCGTCCATGGCTGACTCCAGGCGTGGGTACACGCATGTGCATGCCAGTCCCGTGAGGGAAATGCAACCGGTGATATGGCTGGCGGCGTGTGCTTCCTGTCTTCCCGCAATTCTGGCAGAACGGGTGCGTGCGACGATGGGGGCGGTGCCGTGGCCGAGTGCTTCTTCTACCTGCTGACCGAGGCGGGGCAGGATCGCCCAGTGCGCACCGGCGGCGCCGTCGATCCGGTGAAACACCTGCGCCTGCTGCAGGCCGGCAACCCGCGTCCGCTGGCCGTGCGGCGCGCCTACCGCATCCTGTCCGGCACCCCGCCGCTGCGCCACGCCGCCGAACTGGAAGACGCGATCCGCCAGTTGACTCCGGGGGCGGGCGCCGGCTGGCGCGACGCCACGGTGGAGGAGGTCGATGCGCTGGTGGGGCGCCTCGCCCGCACGCTGGCCCGGCCGCAGCAAGGCCGGCTGGTCGGCGCCAAGCGCGGGTTCGAGGCGTTCGGGGCGGAGGACCTGCCCGACCGTTTCCTGATCTCCGCGGTCGCCGAGTCCGACGCGGCCCGCTGGCAGGCGCAGGCGGACCGCGCCGGCCCGCTGGACCCTGGCGCCCCGTCGCGCCTCGCGGCCGACAGCCGCATGGCTGTGGATGCGGCGGTGGAGCGCATCGGCAGGGCGCTGGGCTGAACAGCGGCCTTGTATTTTTCTCTCTGTGCCCCTTTGTTTTCTTGCGCATGCGTGGCCGATGCCGCTGAACGGCGCGCCGGTGGGAAGTACTGCCCCCTTCTTCAACTGCATCCTTGCAAGAAGACGGCCGATCGGTGGCACTAACACTATCGATTTGGCGCGTCGGAAGGGGTAGTTGCTCAGACCCGTGGCCGCTCAACTTCCGCGCTTTCGCTTAAGGTTTCCTGCTCTGCGATAGTGAGCGCACGCAACAGGCCGCTTGGGCCGGGCGGCGATGCCGCCCTATCAGGCCCGCGGCCGGTGACCTGCTCCGCGCCTGACCGGGATATTTGCTGCGAGGCTCGACCATGTCTGCTCGCCACGGCTCGATTCAGCTCTACTCGACCTGTCCGCAATCGAAGGACGTCGGCCCCGCGGACTACCTCCGCACCGTCGCCGAGCATGCCCGGTGGAGCGAGGCGGCGGGATGCGCCGGCATGCTCGTCTACACCGACAACGGGCTGGTCGACCCCTGGCTGGTGGCGCAGACGGTGCTGACGGGGACCGAACGGCTGATGCCGCTGGTGGCCGTGCAGCCGGTCTACATGCACCCCTACACCGCGGCCAAGATGGTGGCCTCGCTGGGCTTCCTGCACGGCCGGCGCGTCGCGCTGAACATGCTGGCCGGCGGCTTCATCAACGATCTGCTGGCGCTGGGCGACGCCACCCCGCACGACGCCCGGTACGAGCGCACGGTGGAGTACACCCGCATCATCCGCGCCCTTCTGGAAGGCAGCGGCGCGGTGACGTTCGAGGGCAAGCACTACCGCACCGACAAGCTGTCCATGGCCGTGCGCCTGCCGGCCGGGCTGCAGCCGGAAATCCTCATCTCCGGCTCGTCGGAGGCCGGCATGCAGGCGGCCCAGGCCATCGGCGCCACCGCCATCCGCTACCCCAAGCCGGCGGAGGAGGAGGTGGGGGCCGCCGACTTCCCCGACATGCCGCTGGGCATCCGCGTGGGCATCGTCGCCCGCCCGAGCGTGGAGGAGGCGTGGCGCGTCGCGCACGAGCGGTTCCCGGCCACCCGCCAGGGGGCGGTCATGCACCGCGTGGCCATGAGCGTCAGCGACAGCGTCTGGCACAGGGAGCTGTCCAGCCTGAACGATCAGCCCGACGGCGGGGAGAGCCCGTATTGGCTGGGTCCGTTCCATCATTACAAGACCTTCTGCCCCTACCTCGTCGGCAGCTACCAGGCGGTGGGGCGGGAACTGGCGCGCTACCTGTCCAAGGGCTACCGCACGGTGATCCTCGACATCGCCCCGGACGAGGCGGAGTACGAGCACATCGGCGCCGCCTTCGACGCCGCCGCCCTGGTGGAGGCCGCCTGATGGCCGCGCTGATCCACGATCTCGTCGCCCGAACGGCCGCGGCCCGCCCGGACGCGGCCGCCATCGTCACCCCGCACGGCCGCCTGTCGTATGGGGAGATGTGGGCCGCCTCCGGCCGCCTCGCCCGCGCGCTGCGGGAATCCGGGTGCCGGGACGGCGACCGTGTCGCCATCATGGTGCCGAAGTCGGCCGACGCCATCGTCGCCATGCTGGCGTGCCTGCGCGCGCGCTGCCTCTACGTGCCGGTGGACGTGCAGAACCCGGCACCCCGCGCCGCGCGCATCATCGACGCCTGCCGGCCGAAGGTGATCCTCGCCACCGCGGCCTCCGCCCCGCTGCTCAGCGACGTGGCGGCGGTCAGCCCGGCCGCGCGCGCCGCCACGCTGGGCCGCCTGGGCCGCGAGGCGGCGGTGCTGGACGGCCTGTCCTTCGCCTTCGGACCGGACGAGGTGGCGAGCCTGTCCGACGAGCCGCCGGCGCTGTCCGGCGATCCGGAGGGGCGGGCACACATCCTGTTCACCTCCGGCTCCACCGGGCAGCCGAAGGGCGTGGTGATCCCGCATTCCAGCGTCGTGGCGTTCGTCGAGTGGTCGGTCGGCTACTTCGGCATCGACGGGAGCGACCGCGTGTCCGGGCACGCGCCGCTGCACTTCGACCTGTCGACCTTCGACATCTACGGCGCCTTCGCCGCCGGGGCGGAGCTGCACATCGTGCCGCCGGAGCTGAACCTGATCCCGGCCCGCCTCGCCGCCTTCATCCGCGAGCGGGAGCTGACGCAGTGGTTCTCCGTGCCGTCGGTGCTGAACTACATGGCCAAGCTGGACGCCGTCCGCCAGGACGACTTCCCCAGCCTGAAGCGCCTGATGTGGTGCGGCGAGGCGTTCCCGACACCACCGCTGATCCACTGGATGAAGCGCCTGCCGCACGTCACCTTCACCAACCTCTACGGCCCCACCGAGGCGACGATCGCGTCCAGCTACTACACCGTCCCGTCCTGCCCGGAGGATCCGGCGGTGCCGGTGCCCATCGGCGTGGCCTGCGGCGGCGAGCGGCTCTACGTGCTGGACGATGCCGGCAACCCGGCGCCGCCGGGCGAGATCGGTCACCTCTACATCGCCGGCGCCGGTCTGGCGGAAGGCTATTGGGAGGATCCGGAGAAAACCGCCGCCGTCTTCGTGCCGGAGGTCGGCCGCAGCGACGGCAGCCGCATGTACCGCACCGGTGACCTCGCGCGGATGGGGGCGGACGGGCAGGTGCACTTCGTCGGCCGCGCCGACACCCAGGTGAAGAGCCGCGGCTACCGCATCGAGCTGGGCGAGATCGAGGCGGCGCTGGGCGCGGTGGAGGGGCTGAAGGACTACGCCGTCGTCGCGGTGGACCGCGGCGGCTTCGACGGGGCGACCATCTGCTGCGCCTACGCGCCGCAGGACGGGACCGAGCTGCGCCCGGGCGAGCTGCGCGCGCGTCTGGCATCCCGGCTGCCGGCCTACATGCTGCCCACCCAGTGGGCGGTGATGGACCCGCTGCCCAAGAACGCCAACGGCAAGATCGACCGCCCTTACCTGCGCAACGAGGTGTTCGCGAAACAGATCGAAGGACAGGCTGCGGGGCAGGCCGCTGGGGCGGAGGCCGGCGCCTGATGCCGCTCACCCTGTTCCTGGCCGTCGAGGAGGCGGCGGGTCTCCAACTCCTCCAGGCGCTGCTGCGCACGCCGCACCGCATCGCCGGTGTCGCCGTCACCCCCGGCGACCCGGCGGGGGTGGAGCGGCTGGCGCTGCGCCATGGCTTGGCCGTATGGCCGGCGTCGCTGGTCAAGGACCCGGCCTTCGCCGACACCATCCGCGCGGCGGGTGTGGACCTGCTGCTGAACGTCCATTCCCTGCACGTGGTCTGTCCCCAGGTGCTGGAGGCGCCGCGGCTGGGGGCGTACAACCTGCACCCCGGCCCGCTGCCGCACTACGCCGGGCTGAACGCGCCCAGCTGGGCGATCTTCAACGGCGAGACGCGGCACGCCGTCACGCTCCACCGCATGGTCCCGGCCATCGACGCCGGGCCGGTGGCGGCGGAGGAGGCGTTCCCCATCGGCCCCGACGACACCGCGCTGTCCGTCTACACCCGCTGCGCCAAGTTCGGCCTGCTGCTGGTCGCGCGGCTGGTGGATCGGTATGCCGAGGATCCCGCGTCCGTGCACCACCGCAACCTCGACCCCGCCGGGCGCCGCGTGTACGGGCGCAAGCCGCCGAACGGCGGCTGGATCGACTGGGACTGGCCGGCCGACACCATCGCCAACTTCGCCCGCGCCTGCGCCTTCGGCCCCTTCGCCTCGCCCTGGGGTTCGCCCAAGCTGCTGCTGGGCGACGACATGATGGCGGTGACCCGCCTGCGCCGCGGCGACCGGCCGGCGGACGCGCCGCCGGGCACAGTGGTGGCGCTGAACGCCGACGGCTCGGCACTCGTCGCCGCGCGGGGCGGCACGCTCCTCCTCAACCAGCTGCTCGTCGACGGGCGGCGTCATCCAGCCGCCGGCATCCTGGCCGCCGGCTGCCGCTTCGCCGGTGCTTCCGACTTCGCCGAAACAAGGAGAGTGGCCTGACATGCTCGCCGTGACGAAAGACGCCGCCACCGAAGCCGCCCTGATTGCCCTGTTCCGCGACGACATGCACATCGTCGTGCCGTCGCCCGACACCGACCTGATCGAGGAGGGGCTGCTGAACTCCCTGGTCTTCGTCGACCTGATCGTGCTGCTGGAGGAGCGGTTCGGCCTGACCATGCCGCTGGAATCGCTGGAGATCGACCAGCTGCGCACCGTGGGCGGCATCGCGGCGCTGCTGCACGGCCTGAAACAGCCCGCCGTGTGATCGCATGACGTTGGGTTTTCGGCGGACGCCTCAACCCAACCTACGGCGCACCTGTAGGTTGGGTTGAGGCCAAAGCCGAAAACCCGACACCGACGCGCCGCCCCTGCCCGGAGGAGACCGCCGCATGCCTGCGGAGCCGCACGCCGTCAGCGCCACCGACGCGATCGACGTCGACCTGGTCCCGTTGCCCCCCGTCGACGCGCTGGAACGCACCTGGACCGACCTGGAACGGCGCGCCGACGGCTCCTTCTTCCTGTCCTGGCTGTGGGTCGGCAACTGGCTGCGGCACCTGCCGCCCGGCACGCGGGCCCACCTGCTGACCGCGCGCCGCGGCGGGCGCGTCGTCGGGCTGGCCGTGCTGTGCCGGCGCGCGCGCTGGCGCTTCGGCCTGCTGCCGCAGCGGCACTGGCTGCTGCACGAAACGGGCGACCGCGTCTTTGACCGGCTGTTCGTCGAGTACAACGGCATCCTCGCCGACGCCGGCTGTGCGGAGGCGGTGACCGACGCCTGCTTCGCGTGGCTGGCCGCCCGCGTGACGCAACGGGACGAGCTGATGCTGGGCGGTCTCGACGCCGTCAACGAACGCGCGGTGCGCCGGGCCGCCGCCGCCGGCGGGCACGCGCTGGACGTGCGCACGGCCGACTGCGTGCAGTGGGTCGACCTCGACCTCGTGCGGCGGCAGGGCGGCGACTACCTCGCCACGCTGGGACGCAGCACGCGCTCCGCCGTCAAGCGGGCGTTGCGCCTGTACGCCGACCGCGGGCCGCTGGAGTTCCGCGTGGCCGCCACGGTGGAGGAGGCGCTGGCCGACTTCGACGCGCTGGAAGTGCTTCACCAGGCGCGCTGGAAGGCGCGCGGCGAGTCCGGCGCCTTCGACAACCCGGCCTTCCGCCCCTTTCACGAGCGGTTGATCCGCACCGGGGTGCCCGACGGCTCCGTCCGGCTGTGCCGGATCACGGCGGCCGGGGAGCCCATCGGCTTCCTCTACAACTTCGTCAGCCGGGGGCGGGTGCTGAACTACCAGGGCGGCTTCGCCTTCGAGAGCGACAACCGCTTCAAGCCCGGCCTCGTCAGCCACGTGCTGGCGATCGAGGACGCGCTGGCTCGCGGCGAGCATTGCTACGACTTCATGTCCACCGCCGCCGGGC
>Ga0196976_1000914_pt1 | contig 15670 bp, 14 predicted proteins | sample S3v_513CmetaG_FD_148644 | JGI IMG/M metagenome (GOLD analysis project Ga0196976, IMG submission 148644) | Soil microbial communities from Anza Borrego desert, Southern California, United States - S3+v_5-13C | ecosystem: Environmental > Terrestrial > Soil > Desert | place: USA: California...
AACACGGAAGTCAAGCCCCGCAGGGCCGATTGTACTGCACGGGAAACTGTGTGGGAGAGTAGGACGTCGCCGGATTAAATACACCAAAAGGCCACCGAGCTAAACACCTCGGTGGCCTTTTTTGTTTGCTGCGAAAGATCCCTAACCAACGCGGCGTCCCTCGTTCGAAGATCAAAGCACTCACCTGGAACTAACCTAGACCTGGCGACCCTCAACTCTCTCTCCTATGGTGCTCAGCGAACCGTGGCTGTATTCTGTTGAGCCATGCTCAAGCTACTCGTCAATTGGCTACTAAACGCGTCAGCTTTGGTAATCGTTGCCCACATTGTCCCTGGATTTGAGGTCCGCAGCTTCGGATCTGCGCTGCTGGCTGCGGTCGTGATCGGGTTGATCAACGCGACACTCGGTCTGTTCCTGAAGATCATCACGTTCCCATTGACGATCATCAGTCTGGGGATCTTCTGGCTCGTAATCAATGCGCTGATGCTGATGCTTGCGTCGGCGCTGCTCGACGGGTTACACGTCAGTGGCTTCTGGGCAGCCTTCTTTGGTGGCATCGTCCTGGCGGTGGTGAACATGGCTCTGCGCTGGCTGGTCGGGACGGCGCGTGAAAAGTAGACCATTGTTGAGATCACATGAAGAAAACATACACGATTGAACTCGTCGGCGACTCCGATAGCGCAATGTGCGCCATCTACGCTCCCTTTGACGTGAAGGAAGAATTCGGAACGCGCGGCCGCGTTCCTATTAAAGGCACGATCAATGGCCATCCATATCGGTCTTCGCTGGCCAACATGGGTGGGGGCAGGCACTTCATGCCGGTGCGGAAGTCTTTGCAGCTTGCGGCAGGCATCAAGGCGGGAGACACAGTAGAGTGGGTCGTTGAGCGCGACACAGAAGAGCGCACGGTTGAGGTTCCCGAGCGGTTGGCGGACGAGTTCAAGAACAACAAGGCGGCACGTGAAATTTGGGAGCGGCTCTCCTACACGCACCAGCGCGAATACGCCGAATGGATCACGGGAGCGAAGAAGGATGAGACCCGTCAACGCCGTATCGCCAGTGCAATCGAGATGCTCACGTCAGGAGTCAAGACGCCGCACCAGCCCGGTAAATGAGTGGGTGAATGCGGTCGCTCGTTTAGCGAGCCTTGAGCACTCGCACTAGCTCGCTCACGTCATTTTCCTGAAACAAGCGGATTGCGGCGATGCCGGCCGCTCCAGCGGCGACGCATTCGCGCGCATTCTGCAGCGTGATGCCGCCTAGTGCCAACACGGGTAGCCGTGGGACAGGGACGCCTTCGACGTTCTTCGGTGATTCAGGAGTGATGCAGACATCGCGCAGCACGCTTATTCCAACCCCCGACCTCGCCGGGGGCATGACCTTCTCGAAAACGGGACCAAAGACCACGAAGTCTGCCCCGTGTGCGTAGGCTTGCGCCACGTCTTCAGCACTATGACAGGAACTTGCTACGACGAAGTCCCTGTATACTTCGCCGGAGTCTTGAGCTGCAGTTTTGCCTATGATGGCTCGAACTTCGCTGGCGGGTAGGTCCATCGAGGAGAGATGAACACCATCAGCGCCGGTCGCAAGCGCGACGTCCACGCGTGAGTTGATCAGCAGCCGCGTTCTTGTCTTCACATCGCTAGGGCGCGAATTCTTTCGAACCGTCTCGACAGCCTCTCGCGCGAGCGACTCCAGTGCGCGACCACTCAAATTCTTCTCACGCAGCTGAATGAAATCCACCCCGGCGCGTGCGGCTTCCCCTATTTTGGAGAGCGCGGCTTGCTGTTGTTCTTCAGGAGTTCCAGGAAATTGCGAGCGGTCTGTGATGTAGTACAGAAGCACAGAAGAGCCTAGCACACCATCGGCGGACTTATTGTGCTGTGCCCAGTAGGGTGACCATACCAAACCGGACCACTGAGCATCCCACAGTTATGCCTTCCCTTGGCGAGCAGATACTGTGGCTTTTCATTCTTGCGCTACCGATTGCGTGTATCTCGTGGACCGTGACGCACGAGGAGGTATTCCGGGAGCCTCGCGAATTCGCTCTCCGAAAGAGTCGAGATGCGAAGTCACTCCTCGCGCGGAAGTTCTTCTACCTGTTCACTTGTGAGTATTGCTTCGCTCACTATGTGACGCTCGCATTCCTGATCATCACCGGATACAAGCTGCTCTATCCCGACTGGCGGGGATATCTGGTCTCGTTCTTCTCACTGCCGTTCATCTCGAACGTGTACATCGGGCTTTACGCTCAAACCAAGCTCGAAGCGAAGAAGGACCGACTGGAGAGCAAGATTTTTGAGCACGAAGCTGAGATCAAGAAGATAGAGAAGCAACAGAAGACGGAAGAGCAGAAGATGGAAGAGGAATCCTCGAAGCTTCATGTCGCGTAGCCGAGAATTCCTCTGATTTGGTTCTTTGCTGGTGCGCTAACGGCGGGTTTTCGCGATCTCCGGTGCCTTCTGCGGCGCGGGAGGTGGACTCTGGAGGTGGTACTTCACCAGTCCGTCGCGCAGATATTCGAACGCCTCTTCCGGTGTATCTGCCATCTTGAAGAGGTTCAGGTCCTCCGGCGAGATCGTACCGTGCTCAGCCAGGGCCTCGAAATTGACAACCTTCTTCCAGTACTCGCTTCCGTAAACGACCACGAGGATGCGCTTCGCCATCTTCTCGGTCTGGGTCAGGGTCAATATCTCGAATAGTTCGTCGAACGTGCCGAATCCGCCTGGGAATACGATGAGTGCCTTGGCAAGATAGGCGAACCACAACTTGCGCATGAAGAAGTAGTGGAACTCAAAATTCAGGTCCGGAGTGATATAGCGGTTCGGCAACTGCTCGAACGGAAGCGCGATGTTCAGCCCGATTGTCGGTCCGCCGGCTTCGAACGCTCCCCTGTTCGCCGCCTCCATGATGCCGGGACCGCCTCCGGTCGTCACTACGAAGCGTTTGCGTTTGGAGGGAATGGTGTGGGCCCAGTCCGTCATCATGAATGCGAGCCGTCTCGCGTCCTCGTAGTACCGGGCCATCTCGAGATCCGCCTTCGCACGGCGGATACGATGCTGTTCCTGGGGCGGCGCGGGTTCTGCGGAGCCGGGTTTCTGTAGCACTTCAAGGCGGCCCTTAGCGATGTCCAACGGATGAAAACGGGCGGAACCGAAGAATACAACGGTGTCCTGAACCTTCTCACGCCGGAACCGCGCAAGCGGTTCCTGGTATTCCGCCATGATGCGCAGAATGCGCCCTTCCGGGCCGTTCAGAAAGTCTTTGTTTTCATACGCAAGCGGAGAGCGAAACGCTTTCAGATCTTCCATAGGTTCTCGAATGAAGGCCGACGGCTAGCGCGTCCGCGGCGGACAGCAACGGCAGGTAAGCCTCAGAGCTTCCTTTCCTTGTAAGAGACGGCTTCCCAGATGCCCATCCACAAATTGATGATACCGAGCCCCGTTACCGCGCCACGGATGAAGTAGTGCTGAACGACATCACGCAGCTCGGGATAGCCCCAAAGCAAGCTATTGGAACTCCAGAACTGAGTCCACGGGAGCACAATCATGAGCATGCCAAGCTCAATGCACAAAACTACAAAGATGAGCAGTTGCGCACGCTTCGCCCACCGGGAGCTTCGCGGCTGGGGAGGTTCAGTCCCCAGTGTAGGCCTTGATTTATCGGCGTCGATAAGCGGCAGTTGTTCCGGCTGTGGCAGATGTGGCTTGGCGGTCACGCTCGGCTTTGCCTCTTGGATGCGGCCGTCTCGACTGGGCTCGTTGGCCGGCAAACGTTGAGATCCGCCATCCGACTCTATATTCTGTCCGGGTGCTAGCCGCGGATCAGGGGCGGCGTCTCGGCCGCTGCGCGTAGAACCCATACCTGAGATTCTACGCCCTGAGGGTTTTGATGCGTTCAGCAACATCGCGATAGTCGATGTTCGCCCCGTAAACTTCCATAAAGTGTTTCAATGCCGAGGCCTTATCCCCTGCCGCCTCGTGAGCTGATGCCAACTCGTAGTGAATCGCCAGCGAATTTTCCGCATTCGGGGCGGCAAACTTGAGCGCCTTCTCGTACCAGCGGACCGCTGCTTCCGGAACACCTTTCTGGAGGAAACAGTCCGCCAGCCACGTGTATGCCTGTAAGACTTGCGGGAAGGTGTGACCGCGCTCGATGGCCTGACACACTTTTTGAAGTTCGCCGATAGCCTCGTCGAGCAGCCCCATCTCCTTGAAGGCGACGCCAAGGTTGTAGTGCGTTTCGGGATCCTGATTGCCCTCGGAGCCGGTCTCCATGTCGCTCTTGAATTCGGCGAAAATGTCCGACAGTGCACCGGCGGCTATTTCTGGCTCGGGTTCGACCAGCGCAGATAAATCGAAACCCTGATTTGAAGCGCTCTGCGACACGGTTGTGGGAGCAACTGCCGCGGCATGCATTCCGGCCGCTGTCGTGACCGTAGCGGGATAGAACGGTGCTGTTGTGGGTGGCGCAGGCACCACGGTCTGCGTTGCGGGCTGACCAAGGTCGAAGTCCGTGCCAAGCGATGCGTCCAGGTCGAGGACAAAGTCGCCAAGCGGACTCGCTGACGTTAAGGCTTGAGTGCTTGCGTCCGGCAAGTCTTCGTTCGGGTCAGTGGCGCTGCTTGCCGAATCCGCGGAGATAGGCTCTTCACTGGCCTGCACAACCTCCATCTCCGGCTCATTTTCTGCTGGTCCGGAGATGGCACCTGATCGTTCCTTGCACTCCGCCAGTTCGGCACGAAGCAGTGCTGCCCGATCCGAATCTGCGATCTCCAGCCTGTCCAGCGCCGCCCCAGCCTCGTCCCACATCGCTTGAGAGATGTAAAACTGGATCTCTTCAGCGAGCTCGCCGGCGTTGTCTTGCTTCTTGGCGCCAAGCAAATCCCAAATGGCTTCGTCGTGTGTCTTCGGGTCGCCCGACAGCATTGAATCCGCAGACTGGTCGGGCAGATCGCTCGTGGCGAGCGTTTCCCATTCGGCAGAGAGGTCAATCTCGGAAAATGGAGTCGTCTCGGCACGCGTGACTTCTGCTGCGGGGCCACTTTCATCCGGTGCTGACGGGGCGGCCGGCTCCATGGTCGCTTCGAGGCTGTGGAAGTCAGTCTCAGTGGGACTGATCTCCTCAAACACGAACTCCGCGACGGAGGCTTCTCCATTGGACGGAGTTTGCGAGGGACGATCCTCTGGCGTAAGCTGCGATTCAACGAGACCGATTTTTGCCGAATACGGCTCAGATACGGCTTCGCACTGTTCGGGAGCCGAGCGGACCGTATCTGCCTGAGCGCTATATTTCTCGGCAAGTTCGGCGTACTCGGCTGCGCGGCTTTCAAAGCCGGCTTCCCGGTACACCTCACTGAGTACCTCACATCGCTCCGCTGCTTCTGCGAAGCGGTCTGTCCGTGCGTACAGCGAAGCCAGGCGCTGGTTGATGTTTGGATCACGCGGAACGCGATCCAGCACAGCGACGAGCGGGGCGATGGCCTTGGACGGCAGATTGTAAGAGTCGAACAACTCGGCGTCCGTCAGGGCTGCTTTCAAGGCGAGCGCTACGTCAGCCGGATAGTCCTGCGGGAGAGGTGGCGCGCTCTCTTCGAGTTCTTCCACCATCAGCGCTTGCCGTCCCTGCTCGGGGCTGACGCGTGGACTGGTTTCCTCGCCCAGTTTGCCAAGAACCTGCTTGTAATTTTGGGCGTGCAGGGGGTTCTCTGGTTCGAGTTCTGCCAGTTCGCGATAAAGGTCACGTGCCTTGGCGAGCTCGCGTTGCTGAACGTAGGCGTGCGCCAGCAGTTCCTTCACTTCTGCGAGGTGCGTTGTGTCGCCCGCCTTGGTCAGCAGGCTCTTCAGCACCTCAAGCGCAGCCGGGTTGTCCTTGACCTTGGATATCGACTTTTCAAGTATCGTGATTACCGCTTCCGCCTGGGAGGCCAACAGCCGGTCGGAATTATCGGCGTAGCACCTGATTGCTGCTTCGCAGTCGCCGGACGCCATCAGGGCATCGGCGTATGCAGTGATTCCGCTGATGTCGCTAAAGACCGCGAGGAGTTTCCGCGAAAGCGGCTCGGCTTCCTCCAGCCTGCCGAGGGTGAGAAGGGCACGAAGCAGAGAGCGGAGCCCTTCTGGCCTGGAATCGATGTCGGCGACTTGGTCCAGTAACTCGACAGCGGCTGCAGCGTCGCCAAGTTCAAGTTTCACGTAGCCGCGAAGCAGGGTCGCCTGAATGAATTGAGGTTCTATGGTGAGTACTTTGCCGAGCGCCTCATCGGCGGCCTGAAGCTGTCCGCTTGAGCGGAGCAACTCGGCGTTGCGGAAGAGGAGATCACGTGCCTCTGCTTTCTTGCCGAGCTTCAGGTGAAGTTCCGCCAGCTTGGCATGCATGGCGGAATTCTCGGGGTCGAGATCAACGATCTTCTGGAATATGTTTGCAGCGCGGCCGAGTTCGCCTGCACGCAGGTGCTGCTCTGCCACCTGCAAGTACTGCGAGCGGGCCTCCGTATGGAGGCCTTGCTGGCTCAGCAAATCCGCCAGCTTAATCGAGACGTCTGTTGTCGAAGGACTCAGCTTCGTGAGTTTCTTGTAGATAGCGATGGCTCTCATCGAGAAGCCATCACTTGCCCAGGCGTCCCCTGCACGCCGGAAGTAATTTACGGCCTGCTCGACGTTTCCAATGCGCGCGTAAAGATCGCCGATCGTGTTCAGGACGTTAAGGTCCTTGGGATCTTCTTTGACGATCTTTTCGTAATCGGCTATGGCATTTTGCAGCTTGCCAGCCTTTACGTTCTTTTCGGCCGAAGCCAGTACTTTCGTTTTGTTGAAGCCGAAGCCGAAGGCCATCGCAATCCGCCCGCTCTCAGGGGAGGGAGAGAGCTACTCAGAATGAGGGCAGGGTAACACAGCCCCCGCGCTGAAGTAACCGCGACGAAAGGGCATGTACTTCAGTAGTTAGCTGCTTTCGGCAGTGCTTTGGCCAGCTCCTTCCACGTGACCAGGATTAACTTCTTCTCGCGCAACATCCGCTGAAACTCGGGGTCGCTTGCCACCTTGGTGTCCGTTTCTCGCCACGCTGGCCCCCAGTTTTCCTGGCCCGAGGTTGCCCCGCGGTGCTCGTCATCGTCGTATCCGAGATGGAGGGTCAGCATGTAAACACCGCCGGGCGCTAACTGGTCCAGCATCTTGCCGTACGCAGGAACCCATTCGGAATAAGGAGTGCCGGGGTGCATCTGCACATCGCGCTGGACGACGACCTCTTCGCGTGGCACGTTGAACCGTCTTGCGACATTTTCTGGGAGCAGGATGGGGATTCCATATTCGCGCCCGATCTTTCTATAGACGGCGAGCAGTTCCGCAGACTCGAAGAAAGTGCCCATGTGCGCGTCGAAATGCGTGATGTTAATTCCGGCTGCGCGGGCCCTTTCCACCTGCGCGCGCAGTTCCAGTTCGATCTCTTCAGCCTTCGCGTTCTTCATGGCTTCCGCGCTTGTTTTCGGGAAGTACCCTTCTGAATCAAGAAGGCTCGGCACGAGGTTACGCGGCGAAATCGGTCCCCAACGGTACGGAGTCCACTCGCTGTTGATTGCCAGGTGCAGCCCGAAATCACCGTCCGGATACTTGCGCGCGAACTGAGCAGCCTCTGGGAACCATGGTGCCGGTACGAGCACCGTCAGAGAAGTAACCAGGTTCTTCTCGTAAGCTTGGAAGGCAGCCCGGTTGATGTTGTGCATCATCCCGATGTCAGTCTGGATGATGAGCAAACGGGCATCCTTCGGGAATCCGAGCCGCTCGACCAGGCTCTTCTCGGACTGCGGAAGGGCCTGCTGCTGGGCTGAAACTGGCAGGAGACAAGCAAGAGCGAATATAAGGACTGCAAGCGTTCTAGAGTGCATGATTGCTCCGAAGAGCGAAGGATAGCAGAACAGCTCCGGCTGAGAACTTGAGACTTAAGTCACGAACCGGAGGCTCCGGGGCAGTTACAATTGAGTCAATGAAGTTTTCTGCTATTCAGATCCAGCCCAAGAAGTCCGGCCTCGAAGAGGAAAACGCCATTGAGGCACTGATCGGGTGTCATGACCGAATCCGCCACTTCAGCGCCATGGCAGTGCGCCTCGCAGACGCCACAAACGAAGACGGAAACCAGGTTTCCGAGGCGGCCAAAGCCGTACACCGGTACTTCACGGTCGCGCTGCCGCTCCACGAAGCCGATGAGAACATCTCGATTGATCCCCGCATTCAGGCAAGCGTGCCCGCCACAGCGCTGGCCGATGCTTCGGCCGAGATGGTTCAACAGCACAAGGAAATCAACGCGCTGCTCAAAGCCTTGATTCCGTTGTGGGAGGAAGTTGGAACTGATCCCAACCGCTTGCCGACTCACGCATCGCAGTTAAAGACCGATTCGGAGCGACTGGTACAACTCTTCGACGTCCACCTTACCTTGGAAGATCAGACCGTGTTCCCGTTGATGGTGAAACATCTTTCGGCGGAAGACATGGACGCTATCCGTACCGAGATGCGAGAACGCCGCCGGCCTTAGTGGCCCGGCGGCGCCAATGCTGCTCCAAATGCACTCTTCCTAGCGCACGGACCGCGCCCCCAGAATGCCCTTGAACGTGTACATGATCTCGGCTCTGAGGAAGTACGCGCGGTCTTTCCCGGCGTAGTAGCTGCCCGGGGAAAAGCTCTGGTACATCACGTGTCCTTTGGTTGATTCGTTGACGGTGTACTCGAGCTTTCCTTCCAGCATGTCGCCGCGATGTGTGCCTGTGCCGAACGTCGATGCGGATCCATTGGTGAACGGGTGAGACGCGTTCATGTGAATCCACGTAGCGCTCGTCTTCAGCTTACGGTGTGGCTGGGCTCCGGCGATGATCTGTAATCCCTGCCAATTGCTGAAGTACCCTATACCGCGTTCGCGCCCGAGGCTGTAGAGCGTGATCTCAGCCCGCGCCGGGTAACGGCCAAAAAGCGGATCCCATCCTTCGTGCTTGTCGCGAGTGCCTGGGTCGTCGCCCGAAGTGAGGTAGTAACCTGCGCGGAGGTAGGGCTGCCATCTCTTGCCGGAGAAGGACTTTTGAACCCAGCCATAGCCGCCAAATGCGCTGATGCTGGCCTCAGGTGCGCCGGTCACCGTATTCGCCCGCTGGCGTCCCCACTGATATGCGAACTCGCCTGCGGCGGTCACATCTTTGGCCAGAGTCCGGCTCACTCGTGCGCCTGCGGTTTCCACGTGCCGATCGGGGAGAAATATGGGAGAAGTAGGCGACCGCGAGTCGTGATACTGCTTTTTGTGCAGGAAGTAAGTTTCGATATCGTTGCCGGCGATCTTCTTTCCTGTGTAGTACAGACCGACCATGCTCTCGTCGGCTTCGCTGAGTCGCGCTGTTCGGTCGTTGAACTTGGGCAGCAGACGGTCACGACCGGGCTGCAGGATGCCGAGGACTTCCACGGTCGAATTCCGATACTGGTAAGCCAGGCTCACCGCATTGAAGTAGAAGGATCGCGAGCCCTCCAGTGGTGAGCCTTCGGCAATCAGGAAACCTTCACCACGCATAAGATCCTGACGACCGATTCGCAGCGACAGGCCAGGGACGAACAACTTCTTCACGTCCACGTAAAGGTTATCGATGAAGGTCTCATCCGGAGCCGTCTGTCTGAAGGTGGTGACGGTACCCGGCGCCGCCGTGGTGATCTTGCGGAACTCGTTTGCGAGACGTATGGAAAATGTAACGTTGTCCCCAAACGTCACGTTCGTCCACGCGCGGGTTCGAAAACGCAGATGCCGGCGAGTATCCATCCCTTCGCCGTTCATGTCCAGGTAGTTGTCGAACATCTCGGTCCGGACTCGATGGTCGAATCCATACTCGATTTTTATCGGATCATGCAGAGCCGTGCTGTCCGGCGGGAGTGCGGTGGCAGAGGCCAGAGTCGATGTAGAACCCGCAACTGCCACAGTGGTTGGTGCGCCTTTTACTTCCTGGGCACCCGTGAAGCCGAGAGATATTGCGAAGAAAAACACAAAGAGTACTGCGAAGGTATGTAAGCGACGCAAAGCGAGCTCCTGGCAAGTTCGTCGAGCGCAGGATGGAGCGCGGCGAATCTGCCAGTTAAGTCCGGCAGTCGGCCACCGTTCCAGAATCTTAGCGGTCCGACTGCAATGCTTTAGTGGACAGGAGTCACGTCTCGGTGTGACGCCTGAACATCACGCTGGACTCAAATGTGACCGCTCAGGAAGTACACAATCCCCATGCCGGCTTGCGGCCAGCGATGGCGGATGCGCGTGTCTGCTGCGCTTACATTTCAGAATAGAAGAGCGAGAGTTCCCGCCCAAGTGTGAAGAATGACAATAGACGGCGACGTGCCGCGTAGCGCACTCGGACGTGCGATGCCCTGGGATGCGAGCGACGGATCTGCGCTCTGCAGGCCGTGTGGCCGCCAGTCTTCGTCTGGCGGTGATGCCGGTCGAAGACCGGCATCCACACGGGGATCGGTCACATCAGAACCTCAGCAGGTAGCTCATCTTCACGAAGACCTGTCGTCCGGTGTTCATGTCCGGAGCGCCCGAGCGCTGCAGATAAGGCGGGCGCGAAGGATCTAGTCTCAGGTTCTCATACCCGTCCGTGTAACCAACGTACAGCGCTGTTCCGGGATGAAGAAGATATGTTGCAAGCAGGTCGTAGCTGATCCGTTTTGAGCGTTCCAGCGATACGAGCGACGTGTTTGGCAGCACGCCGTTGTAATCCAGAATGGCGCGTATGGATAACTCGCGCGTGAACTGGTAATTCGCCTTCGAGCGCAGGATGTGGTTGTTGTAAATGGTGGTGCCGTTCGCAGCAGTAACGAGTCCAGATCGCGTCTTTAACTGTCCGTAGAGGTAAGTTTCGTCGAGCCGCAGCCTCGGCGTTGGTCGCAGCGTAAGCCCGACGTTCGCAGACTTCGAACTGCCGAGAGTCGGCACGGTGCCGGCAGCAGAGTAGTAGTTGACGGCGTCGCCGTGCGTGTAGCCGCTCTGCAAGGCCAGCCACTTGAACCACTCGGTATTGAGTGAGTAGCTGTTGAAGCCTTTACGGAACCGCTGGTTGTCATACAATTCGAAGGCTTCGGTGCGCTTGACGGTAAGTCCGGTCAGTCGCATGAACTCCATATACCATTCGGCTTCCACCTGCCAATCCTGCGTCTGTCCCCTTCGGTTCCAATTTCTCAGCACTGTCAGGGCGGGACCAAAATTGACCAGTGCGCCTTTCTCGCGCCACCACTTGTAGCCGATCCTGTTTTTGAATTCGCGGATGTCCGTACGCGGCACAAAGCCGAGTTCGGCGCGGAAGTCAGGGCTGCGATCCGTGTAGGTGGAGGAAAGCTGAAGCTTCCGGTCTGAGCGGCTGAGCTGCGCGTAATATGCGTTGCCCGACAGCAACGGACTTTCCAGTGAGCGGGATCGGCTTGTAACCACCTGTCCTGTAAAGAACACGTCGTGGTTGAAGTGAAGGCGGGTATCCAAAGACGCTACACGATTGAAACTCCACCCGAACTCGCGGTCAGTACCCAGAAATCGAATGTGCGAGTCTTTCAGGAAATCGCGCTGGATACTTACGACGGCGTTGTTGGCGCGACGGCCGTAATCGGGGTCTCCCGATGAAATCGTTTCACCCGGTGCGCGATCATCCGCTGCCAGTATGCCCAACCCCCAGCGCCCAACCTTACCCGTCAGCCTGATTCCGTACTCGGGGTCCACAATCCGGCGGGAAAAGAAGATGTCCTGTGGCGTGCTGAAGTAGGAGGCGTGCTCCATGAAGAACGGGCGCTTTTCGGGGAAGAAAACCTCGTAACGCTGGTTGACCGTGACCTGCGGTTCATCTGACTCAACCTGGCTGAAGTCAGGGTTCAGCGTCATGTCGAGCGTGAGTGCGTCTTTCAGGACCATCTTTGCGTCGAGGCCACTGCGAAAGTTCGTCTCCGATTTCATTCGCGGTACTCCATCCAAGGGGCGGTCCAGGAATCGTGAACCGGAAATCAAACCGTACGGGATGAACTGAATGTTTCTCCCGGGCGAAATATTCTCAAGTCCGTCCATGTCGCCGAACTGCGCCACGAACTGCGGCAGCTTCCGTCGCGTGACGTAAGGCCAGGTTGCCATCTCATTGTTGCGGTTTATGAACCGGGCGAGAACTACGCCCCACTTCTGCTTTGGGGCGTCGGGAAAACGCAGGGTCTTGAACGGAACAGTGATGAGCACTACGTATCCGTCCTCGACGATCTTGGCTTCGCTGTACCAGAGACCTTCCCAACTGAAGTCATCTCCATAGCCGTCCGTGGTAATGCCATCCAGTTGGACGGCGTACGGATTTACGTCAAACCAGTAGGCGTGCCGGTGGTCGTGGAACGTGTCGATGTTGATGGTGACGCGGTCGTCCGACAGGATTTGTTTCCGCTTCGCGACCCGTGCCCGTATCAGTTTCGGGTCGTCCTTGGCGACGAATGCAACGTAAAGGTTCTTCTCGTCATACGAGAGATAAGCGGTCGTCGGCTGCGAGACCGGGGTGCCATCGCCCGGATCGAATTGCCGGAAGTCAGTTACTGTCAGTTCCGCCTCTCGAGGCGTGCCGTCAATGAAGTCGGTCAGCTTCGGTGGTCGGGACACGCGCGGGATGGTGATTGTTGGGGACTCATCGGCGGATACGAAAGGGACTGCCAGGAAGAAAATGAGGAGCAGTAGCAAAAAGAGGGGTGATGGCTTCGTCGTCATGTACTTAAACGTTTAACTCTGAACTGAAAACGACTAATAGTCTCCCCCTGTAAGCCAGCAGTCAAGCACGGATTGCTTGGCTCGCTTCTGCCTTGCCTCGTGTCAAATCGGTCGGGTTTCCTCCGGCGACTTTTCCGCTCCGGCAGCATTCGCTCGTGGAGCGGCATTTCGCTTGGCGAATGCGAGAATGGCACCGAGCGCTATCGACAGCATCGCCGCCATCAGCACTCGATACTCCGGCGGAAGAAGGAACGTGATGGTGTGCGCCGGAATCCAGAACAGTGGGATCGTCTTCATCACAACGAACGACACAAATCCCTGCCAGTCGATGGTGCCAACTACCTCACGCAGGCGAACCTGACTAGCACCAGGCAGGCGGATATACGCCAAGTCTATCCACGTATCCGTCACGCGATGTAGCGCCATCATGGTAGGTGCGAAGGTCAGGTTCATGATGGTGCTGATCCAGAATGCGGTCACTACCTTCGACACGCTGGCCGAGCCACCCGGCAGCAAGCCCCTGTTTACGGCACCCGTGACTCCCAGGGCGAAGACCTCGAACACTGTTACAAAGCTTATGCCGAGCAATCCCCAGATCGCTGAGCGCCATACCAGTCCCGCAGGCCTCTTCCACGTTCCCCGGGCGATGCGGAGGGCCAGCAGTTCGCCCATGGTGGCGAGAACGGCGACCTTTATGAATCCCATGATGTAGGGATGAGCTTTAGTCGCGCTGACGAACGCGCCGTGCGTTTCGGGTAGCAGCAGACAGGTGATAATCGCGGCCAGCAAGCCCGCCCAGATCAGGTCTCCTCGTTTCATCGCTGTCCTTTTCGCTTCAGCAATCGTACCAGTGTTCCTGGTGGTCTTTCGAGGCTGGCGCACTCTACCTGCATCGCTGCGCAACCTTCACGCCATTCATTACCGGGCGCACGCCGGTTCATCTCCAAAGAGCATTGAAGGACAAAAAGAGCAACCAGTCCGCGAAGTGGTCGGGAATCCGAAATGGACACGGCAACCCCGCGAGACAACAGCGGGCATCACAAAATCACAAAGCCGACACCGCAGAGGTTCCGCCGGTGCCGGACGAGGCGCAACCACAGCGCTATTCACGTGAACCCGTCTCGGAATCGTTCAACCCACAACCACAGCACGAGGAGGCTGATGATGATGACTCCTTACGAGAACGCATTTGGTAACCCGCTCAACGTACGCGGAGGCGACGGGAGTGCCTACGATCTGCTGGGCGCGAACCCCATGCAGACAACGGGCTTCCAGCAAGGCGCGCAGCAACAGAGCAATATCCCATCCCAGGGTTCGCAACAGGGGAACATCCCGTATCAGCAAGGCAGCCAACAGGGCAACATCCCCTTCCAGGGAGGCAATGTCCCGTACCAGCAGCAGAACACTCCATTCGCACAGAATGTTCCGTTCCAGCAAGGCTTCGGCGCACAACAGCCAATTGGCTTCAATCCATTGGGACAATCCAATCTGCAACAGTTCGGTCCCTCGCCGCTGCACCAACAACAGCAGTACAACCCGTGGGCGCAACAACAGCCAACTGGTCAGCAGCCGTGGCAATCGCAGCAGGCTGGGCAGTTCGGCGCAGGTAGTCCTCTGATGTCTGGTTTCAGCGGTGGTCTGGGCCAGTCCGCAGGTATGCCTGGGCTGGGGGGAGCAATGGGACAGCAAACAGCGATGCAAGGCTCCACCGGCGTGCAGACCAACAGAGCGGTAGACGTAAACCTGACTATTCAAGCAAACAGGGTTGTAGGCAGGCATCCGCAGGAGGTTTACCAGTACCTGCAGAACATGATTGTTCCCGTTCTGCTGGATGGCCTGTTGAAGCGTGCAATGGCCAGCGATATCGGCCAAAGCATTAGCTCGGACATGCGTGGCGAGTGTGTCGTCCGAATCAGTATCTGAACCGCGCACGCATTTCAGGAGGACTTATGAGTTACGGAGTATTGCCATACGGGAGTCTCAATCCGAACGTCTGGAACTACCAGACACCTTTCGGGCAGTCCAACCCGTATCAGGGACTTGCAGCCCAGCAGGGGCAGTCCGGATACGGTTCATCAGGTTTCGGGGGTGCTTCGCCGTTCTCGATGATGAACCCAAATATCGGGCAGTCCGATTACCCCGCGCAGATGGGCGTGGGGCAGATCGGAATGGGGATGGGACAGTCACCGCAGCATCTGTCGCCCGAGCAGTTCGCGGGCACGCTAAGTCGCACGGCGCAAGCATTCACACCACAAGTGAGTTCGGTTGACGCCATCTTCATAGCCGAACTTGCACGTTGCGGCCGAGGTTTGCAGGACGTCGCTGACCAACTCGAGGGCAGAGATCCGGACACGCAGCGGAGAGGGTATTACGCAGCTACAGCACACCTCTTCTATGCGTTCGGATTGCTCAGCAGCAAGGGGATATTCATCCCGGGCGATCTGCCAGGCAAGCAGCGCACGGAAGGCGCCGGCCCGGCAAGTTCGTGCCGCGAGTTCGGAAAGGAACTCGATCGGCTCGTCGATAAGATCGGCAGCGGACGCGGAATAATCGACGAGATCAGCATTCTGGTTGAGCGCGGCAAAATCTGCTACGCCGACATTACACGCGGAATCGAGCAGACAGCCGCCGGCGAGAAAGGAGGAGAAAGCCCGGAAGGCATGGCGGCCCGGAAGAAAGTGGCGTAGCGTCTACGCCGTCAGTCTCGCCGGGCCAACAAACAGCGGGCAAGCGTGGCCGGCTTCGCGGAACGGCGAAGCGAGACGGGTCACGCTAGGACTGCCGGATGGTCAGCAATAACTCTCGCAAGTATGGGGCAGGGGCGGATCTCATGAATCCGCCCTGTTTTGTGTTCGCTTTGCGGTCGTCAGACTTGCTGGGCAAAAAAAGGAGCCCGGCATCGGCCGGGCTTGAAGAGGAGCGCTGGAGGCAAAAACTT
>Ga0196976_1000915_pt1 | contig 15659 bp, 12 predicted proteins | sample S3v_513CmetaG_FD_148644 | JGI IMG/M metagenome (GOLD analysis project Ga0196976, IMG submission 148644) | Soil microbial communities from Anza Borrego desert, Southern California, United States - S3+v_5-13C | ecosystem: Environmental > Terrestrial > Soil > Desert | place: USA: California...
AAGTGCCGCGTCGAACAGGCTGCGTGTGTCCCGGGACCTTTGCAGCCCATCTTGTACAGACACCAGCCCTGGCGATGCCCTTCGTCGCCGAAATCCTTCACAAACCGCCCCGCGTCGAAGTGCGCGCGACGCGGACAATGATCGTGGATCACACGGTCATACGCAAACTTCGGACGCCCATACTGGTCGAGCGCCGGCAACTTGCCGATGGTCACGAACTCCAGCACAGTCGCCAACAGGTTGTATGGGTTCGGTGGACAGCCTGGCAGGTTGACCACCGGCTTATCCGTGATGATAGAGTCCACACCCACGGCGCCCGTGGGATTCGGGTCCGCCGAAGGCACGCCGCCCCACGATGCGCAGGAACCCATGGAGATGATCGCCGCGGCTTTAGAGCCGACATCCTTCAGGACGTCGATCGCGTTGCGACCCGCCAATTTCATGTACTGACCGCCGTTGGCAGTCGGGATCGATCCCTCCACGACCAACACGAACTTGCCCGCGTTATCGTTCACCGCTGTGTGGAGCGCCGCCTCGGCCTGGTAACCGGACGCGGCCATCAGAGTCTCGTGATAGTCGAGGGAGATGACGTTAAGGATCAGATCCGCGACGTCGGGACGCGAGGTTCGCAACAGCGTCTCCGAGCAGCCGGTGCAATCCTGGAAGTGAAGCCATACAACTGACGGGCGCTTCGCTTTTCCGACAGATGCGGCAACCTCGCCGACTCCGCCCTTCGTCAGCGCCAGACCCATTGGGGCGGTCGCCATGATCATGCCGCACAGTTGAACAAAATCGCGGCGCGAGTATCCGCATTTCTTCAGGTGGGATTCGATCGTTGCCTGGGCCTTTTCCTTACCGTCCGCTTTCGTCATGAGTCCGTCCTCGAGTCGTGTTTGGGACCGGCATTTGCTGCTTGCGCTCCACCATTGAGCAGCTGCTCTGTCCTGATACACCGGGGGCTTCAAAATGGAACACTGTTTATGCCTTCTACACGGGCTGAGAGACGGTGACGTAAGTCACTCTTGTTTGTGCGCTGTGAACCGGTTCACCGTGCCGCGTGATTCAGCGACGCCACATTTGTGATGTCGCACACACCGCTCTGTAGCCTTGCCAATCGTGCGGAAGTAGCTCCGGCAGCGGCTTTCGAGTGATCGGCACACACTCCATCCACCAGCGATGCCGCCGTACAGGCAGAAAGGTGGTTGTGGAAAATCGATCGAATGAGGCGGAACTGTCACATGGCTTCTGTGAGATAGGTCACGAATGCTTAGGTCGTTACGCCCGTGCAGACGGGGTCATCGCTGCTCGTGGGTTTCCACGAGCGCGGCAATGTCGTTGACAATCTGAGCGACTGGCCTGGATGCGTCCACAGTGATCAATGTCTTCTCGGGCTCCTCCAGCGTGTCGAACTGGCTCGCGACCAACGACGGAGGCATGTACGCGTGCCGCCGGCTTATTGCACGGTGTTCGGCATCCTGTGGAGTGACGCGCAGATACACCAGTGCGACACCCGGCTTCAGCAGACGCCGTCGATAGGCTTCCTTCAGCGCAGAACACGCGACCACCGCGCAGTCGTTCTCCGCAAGGAGATCATCCATTTTCTGCGCAATCTTATTCAGCCATGGCTCGCGCTCCGCGTCGTGCAGCGGATGTCCGTCCCGCATCCTGGCCACGTTCGTCTCCGGATGCAGGTCGTCACCATCGACGAACTTCCATCCGAGCCGCTCAGCGAGCGCTCGGCCGACTGTAGACTTCCCCGAGGCCGCCACGCCCATCAGCAGTATGATCATCTGATGTGCGAGATACGCCGCCCTGCCGCGACGTCAACGAGCCAGACCAGACGGCCGTCCACCGGACGAACCAGTTGTGCAGGCAACCGGTGGGGATCGTGTTTTCCCGTCAGCACTTCCGCAAGAACGTCGGCCTTCTCCGGTCCTGCGACCAGGAACAGCGTCAGTTTCGAATGATTGATAATCGAGACAGTAAACGTCAGACGCTCGGCCTGAAGTTGTTCTACGTAGTGGGCGATGACGAGTTTTTTCTCTTCCCGCAGCGCCGGGCTGAAGGGAAACAGCGATGCCGTATGCGCATCGGTTCCGATCCCGAGCAGATTTAAGTCAAAGGCAGGAAACTTCTGATCCGGGATAGTGCTCCTGATCTCTCGCTCGTACGCAGCGGCGACCTCCGCCGCCGTCCCACTCTCTGTTCGGAACCGGTGAACATTCTCGGCAGGAATCGGCACGCGCGAAAGTAGAGTCTCATTGGCCAAACGGAAATTGCTCTTTTGCTCGGTCGGCGGCACGAACCGCTCGTCACCCCAGAACACTTGCAGTTTGTTCCACTCGATCCTCTCGCGCCACTGCGGCTCGGCGAGCAGCGTGTAGAGTCCTCGCGGCGTCTCCCCACCAGACAACGCCACCGTGGCCCGTCCGCGACGCTCTACGGCTTCGGCAAAGGTGGTAACGAAGATATCCGCCGCGCGCGAGTACAGATCGGCAGTCGTGTCGCATACTATGATTTCGCCCGGCCACGTCCCGAAGAGCCTGGCGTCGCTCATAGCAATGTGCTCCAACGCCGATTGTCCGTGCTGATCAGGCCCTGCGCAGTCTCGGGGCCTGCGGAGCCCGCAGCATAGTTTGGGAACCGCGGAGCGGGCAATTCTGACCACGCCTGTTCGATAGGCGTGATGATCTTCCACTCAGCCTCTACTTCGTCGCGCCTCGTGAACAGCGTCGCATCTCCGCGCATCGCGTCGAGCAGCAGCGTTTCGTATGCCGCAGCCGTGTCTTTCCCGAAAGCCTCCGCATAGGAGAAGTCAGCCTCAACGGTCATCATGCGCAATTGCGATCCGGGTCGCTTCGCCCCGAAGGCGACAGATATTCCCTCGTTCGGCTGGATGCGCATCGTAATCACGTTCGTGTCCATCTCCTCATCCGGCGTACGCGAGAAGAGCGCATGCGGCGTCCGCTTAAAGTGCACCCTCACGTTGGTAGCGGAATTCTCCAGCCGCTTTCCGGTCCGAACGTAGAACGGCACTCCCGCCCATCGCCAGTTGTCGACATAGAATTCCACCGCAGCGTATGTCTCGGTTATCGAAGTTGGCGAGACGCCCGGCTCCTCGCGATATCCGCGCACCCGCTTTCCGTCCACCACTCCTGGCCCATACTGTCCGCGGATGGTGCGCCTCGCCACCTCGTCAACGCTCATCGGACGCATCGACCGTAGCACCTGCACCTTTTGCTCACGCACAGAGTCCGCATCAAACGCCACCGGAGGCTCCATTGCCGTCAGCGTCAGCAATTGCAGTAGGTGATTCGCCACCATGTCGCGGAGCGCGCCGGTCTCTTCGTAAAATGCCGCACGGCTTTCGACACCAAGCTTTTCCGCGGCCGTGATCTCCACGTAATCGACATAGTTCCTATTCCAAACCGGCTCGAAAAGCGAATTGCCGAAACGAAACACCAGGATGTTCTGCACCGTCTCCTTTCCGAGATAGTGGTCGATCCTGTAGACCGCCTGCTCCGGGAACACGTTTGTGACTACCTGGTTCAGCATGCGTGCGGATTCGAGGTCGCGTCCAAACGGTTTCTCCAGAACGATTCGCGACCAGCCGCGCTGGTTTCTATTCAGTCCTGCCTTGCCTAACCCGACCACGATCGGTGCCGCCATGGAAGCGGGAGTGGACACATAGAAGAGGTGATTGTGGCTTGCTCCCGCATCGCCCATCTCGTCCAGCTTCTTTCCCAGATTCCCGAAGAAGTCCGGGTCATTGATGTCGCCGGTCATATAATTCAGGCGCTGTGAGAAAAAGTCCCAACGCAGGTCATTGAAATCGCCTACGTCGCGGGAATTCCGGGTGCCGTCGCGCATGGCCCGCCGAAATTCGTCGCTCGACAGTGGGGTCCGCGCAACTCCCAAGACCTGGAAGTGGCTCCCCACACAGCCCTCGCAAGCCAAGTCGTACAACGCCGGAATCAGTTTCCTTCTCGTCAGGTCACCCGAAGCCCCGAAGATTACCAGCAGGCATGGATCTGCCTTCGGCAGCGCCGGCACGGAAACCTGCTGCAACGGACTTGCGTGCTGCACGAGCCTTGGAACCTGGTGCGGTTCCGAACTCATTGATCCCTCCCCAGCAGCGTCTGCCAGTTGGTATGGACAGCGTTCCCCGGCCCGTCCATGCGCTCATACGTATGCGCGCCAAAGTAGTCTCGCTGTGCCTGCGTGAGGTTTTGCGGCAGCCGCGCAGATCTGTAGCTGTCAAAGTACGCAAGGGACGCGGACATCGCCGGCATTGGAATGCCCAGCGAAACCGCCGTCTCGATCACATGCCGCCACTGCCGCTCGGCTTGCAAGACTGCCGTACTGAACGCAGGATCCACGAGCAGGTTGGTCAATCCGGCATCACGGTCGAAGGCCTGCATGATGTCTTTCAGCAGCCGCGCCCGGATGATGCATCCGCCCGTCCATATCCGTGCGATCTCGCGCAGCTTGATTTCCCACCCATACTCCTCCGAGCCTGCACGCATCAGGCTCATCCCCTGTGCATAAGAGCAAATCTTCGACGCATACAGCGCCTGCTCAACCGCGTCGACAAGCGCTCTGCGGTCTCCACCGTACTTGCGTCCTGGCGGACCACTCAGCACTGCCGACGCTCGCACGCGCTGCTGCTTCATGCGCGACAACCCCCGAGCATCAATCGCCGCGGCGATCGTCGGAATGGGAACCGCCAGATCGAGCGCGACTTGCGCCGTCCACTTACCTGTGCCCTTCTGACCAGCCTTGTCTAAGATCATGTCCACAAGTGGCGTCCCGGTTTGCGGATCGGCTACCGTCAGAATCTCCGCCGTAATCTCTATGAGGTACGATTCGAGCAGGCCGGTATTCCAGGCCGCGAACACCTTCGCCAACTCCGACGCGCTCATTCCCAGCGCATCTCGCAGCAGGTGATACGCCTCGGCGATCAATTGCATGTCGCCGTATTCGATTCCGTTGTGCACCATCTTCACGAAGTGTCCCGCGCCGCCGGGCCCCACGTACGTGACACACGCACCGCTATCGGTCTTCGCCGCAATTGCTTCCAATGTTCCCCGTATGTGTTCGTACGAATCCCTGTCTCCACCCGGCATCAACGACGGACCGTGTCTCGCACCTTCTTCGCCGCCCGACACCCCCATTCCGAAGAAGTTCAGGTTGCGCTCGCGCATCTGTTCTTCGCGACGCTGCGTGTCTTTGAAATGCGAATTTCCGCCGTCGATCACAGTGTCACCCGGCGAGAGGAGCGGAGCCAGTTGTGCAAGCATCTGGTCGACCGGGTCTCCGGCTTTGATCATCATCAGGATTCGGCGCGGTCGCTGGAGAGCATCCACGAATCCCCGCAGCGCCTTCAGCCCTACGATCCTTCGCCCGGAGTTTGTCTCCACGAACCTGTCCACCCACTCCGGTTCCAGGTTCCACACCGCTACGCTTTGCCCGTGATCCTCGATGTTCAAGGCCAGGTTCTGCCCCATTACTCCGAGGCCGACCACTCCGAAATCCGCCAAACGCGTTGCCGTGCTGGTCGTCGACATTTCTTTGCTCCAGTTCGCGTGGGCTTACGGTTCCAACGCGACCAACCGCACTACATAGATGACCTTCGCTCGAATCTCGAACCTGTGAATCGAGTGTTCGAAACCGAACAGGGCAGTCCAGAAGTGAACAACGCAGCTTCACACTTTCCTGTGCGCCCGGCCGTATATCATTCAGCCGCAACCACTTCAGAACACCTCCCGTGTGGCAGAGGCGGTGCATTAGAAAGGCGGTATCGACGACAATACACGGTCGAGTCCGTCCAAGGTAATTGTGGGGATCAAGTAATGGCAGCGCAGCAGGACACCTTCAACATTCTCGTTGGCGAAGATCAGCCAGAAGTGCAGCACGCGCTTCGCCTGCTCCTCAAGAACGCCGGCTACAAGGTCGAATCGGCTTCCTCCCCCGACGCAATTCTGTCGGCGATCGAGGCGACTCCGTTCGACCTGATCCTGATGGACCTCAATTACCGCCGCGATACTACGTCGGGCAGTGAAGGCCTCGAAGTGCTGGGCACGTTGCGGAAGCTCCCTTCGCCGCCGCCGGTCGTCGTGATGACGGCATGGGGCAGCATTGAACTTGCCGTCCAGGCAATGCACCTCGGCGCACGCGACTTCATCCAGAAGCCTTGGGAGAACACTCATCTTCTGCACATCATTGAGAAGCACATCAACAGCCACCGCGCCGAGCAACTTCGGCGGCGCAAGCAGCAGCACGAGATTGACGAAGCCGTTCGCGTGCAGAAGCGCTTATTGCCTGCCGAATTCCCGACCATCCCCGGCGTTGAGATCGCTGGAGGCTGCCAACCAGCCGGTGCCATGGCAGGCGACTACTTCGACGTCTTCCAACTGGGATCGAAGGTCGGCCTTTGTATTGCGGATGTGATCGGGAAAGGCCTTCCCGCGGCCCTGATGATGTCGAACCTGCAAGCCGCCGTAAAAGTAACCGCCGCGGAGTGGGTTACGCCCGCTGAACTCTGTGGCCGCGTTAACAGACTCGCCTGCCGCAATGGGGCTGTGGACAAGTTCATTTCGTTTTTCTACGCCAATCTAGATCCGCGTTCGCGCAAGCTGACGTACTGCAACGCTGGCCACAATCCGCCCATCGTTATCCGCGCCAACGGCGACACGGTTCGGCTAGAGACCGACGACCTGGTTCTGGGGCAATTGCCCGATTGGCACTTCCACGATCGCGAGGTGCAACTCGCTCAAGGTGACCGCGTAGTCCTCTTTACTGACGGCATCACCGATGCAGGGCTGCACAAGGAAGATGAATTCGGCGACGACAGGCTCGTCGCCACGGTGAAGACCCACGCGGCGCTAAACGCGCGCGACCTGCTCGACAAGATCGTCGCAGAGGTCGGTCGCCACTGCGATCAGACCTTTGATGACGACGCAACCTGTCTGATCGTTTCTGTTGAAGATCAAGCGTCAGCCGCACCGGAATCGGCGCACGCGGTCGGCGCAATTCGCCCGGAGAAATCCGCATGAATTCTTTCTGGCAAGATGTTCGTTATGCAGCCCGCATGCTGGCTAAGAGCCCGGCTTTCAGCGTGGTTGCGGTGCTCACACTCGCACTCGGTATCGGAGCCAATACTGCCATATTCACGGTGCTCAATGCGGTTCTTTTGAAGCCCCTTCCTTACGCCGAGCCGGACCGCCTGGTCCGCACCTACGAACTCTTCCCGCTCACTACCGGGCTGGCGCGCGGCAGCGTGTCGATTCCTAATTTTCGCGATTGGCAGCAGCAATCGCAAACCTTCCAAAGCATGACGGCGTTCGACGTGGGCAGCAGTACCCTTCAGGAGGGCTCAAATCCCGAGCGCATCCCGGCCGTTAACGCCACGGCAAATCTGTTCACCACCCTGGGCGTAAGGCCGCTGCTCGGGCGGGGCTTTGCCTCAGACGAAGACCAACCTGGGAAGCAGGACGTTGTTGTTCTCAGCCATTCGCTGTGGCGCACTCGCTTCTCATCCGACCCGGAAATTCTGGGAAAGGCTATCCAACTCGACGGCAAGCCGCGAACGGTGATTGGCGTCACGCCAAAGGAGTTCTACTTCCCACCGCGCACCGGTCAAGGCAACGCCGTTTACCTGCCGCTTGAAGTCACACAGCAGATGGCAAAGGCTCGTGGCCGCCATATGCTCTTTTCAATCGCGCGCCTGAAGACGGGTGCAAGCCTCGAGATCGCGAAGAAGGACCTACAGGCTGTCGCGGGCCGTTTGGCGACCCAGTACCCGGAGCAGCAGCAAGGACGTAGTGCCGACATTGCTCCCCTCATCGAAGACGTTTCCGCCGGCGTTCGCCCCATGCTTCTCGCCTTCTGGGGAGCTGTCGCGCTCGTGCTGCTGATCGCTTGCGCGAATGTCGCGAACCTGCTGCTCGCCCGAGCGGTCGCCCGCCAGAAAGAAATCGCGGTTCGCATGGCACTCGGCGCCGGACCCGCACGGCTCATTCGGCAGGTGCTCACCGAATCCGTAATGCTTGCCCTGATCGGTGGCGTCTTGGGCGCGGTGATAGCGACGTGGGGTGTCGATCTTCTCGTCACGCTAGCTGATCGTCAGCTTCCTCGTGCGAGCACGATCGGCTATGACTTGAATGTATTTCTGTACCTGCTCGGAGTCTCCGTTCTGACCGGCGTTCTTTTTGGGCTGGCCCCTGCGCTGCAAGCCATGAAGACCAACGTGCAGGACGGACTGCGTGATGCCGGCTCTCGCGCCAGCGGAGGCATGGGGAACAAGCGCCTGCGTTTCGGACTCCTCATAGGTGAAGTCGCGATTGCCATGGTGCTGCTCGTGGCAGCTGGCCTGATGATTCAAACCTTCCTGCGACTGCAAAACACAAATACAGGATTAGTCACACAGAACGTCTACACCTTCAAAATCTCGATCCCGCCGAACCGGTACCCGCAGGACAAGGCCGTCACAGCCGTGCACACACCACTGTTGGAGCGCCTTCGCGGACTTCCCGGCGTAAAGTCTGCCGGCCTGATTTCGCACCTTCCGCTCGAGCAGTGGGGGACAAACGGAAACTTCACCATAGTGGGCCGCCCCGTGCCGCAGGAAATCTCCCAGGCACCGTTCGCCGAGTGGCGGATCGCGAGTTCCGGGTATTTCAAGACTCTTGGTATACCGATCGTTCGCGGACGCGACTTTAGCGATTCCGACGTGCTGACCGGAACGCAGGTCGTGCTCATCAATGAAGCTCTGGCGAAGCAGTATTTCCCTGACCAGGATCCAGTGGGACAGCAAATTGATGCGAGCGGGGTGAACACCATCGTCGGCGTGGTTGGCAACGTCCGGCAGGCCACCGTGGACCGCGAACCCCTGCCCGAGATCTACGGCCCCAACACGCAGTCCACCGGTGGAATGGTCAGTAATCCCTCAGTAGTTGTGGCCGTCGATGGTGACACCGGGGCCATGCCGGCGATGATCCGACAAGTTCTCCGCGAAGTTGACCCCGGCCTCGCGCCATACAATATGAAGAACATGGAGACCGTTGTCACCGACTCGCTGGCCAGCCGCAAGCTCAATTATCTGCTCGCGACCATCTTCGCGCTGGTTGCGCTTATCATGGCGGCGGCAGGGATCTACGGCGTGATGTCGTACCTCGTTACACAACGGATGCGCGAATTCGCAGTTCGTCTCGCCATTGGTGCGCAGCCTTCGCATCTGGTCAGAGGCATCCTGGGCGATCAACTGAAGCTGGTCGGCATTGGGCTCGCACTTGGACTTGTCGGGGCGTTGCTGTCGGCGAAGATCATAGCCACGTTCCTGTACGGCCTGGAGCCTACAGATCTGCCGACATTTGCGGTGGTCATGCTACTGCTCACCGCGATCGGCGGCCTCGCTGCGTACATTCCAGCTCGCCGCGCGACCAAGGTCGATCCAATGGTGGCGCTGCGTTACGAGTAGTTTCTTTAATGGAAGATCTACCGAACGGGCAGGGTGAACCGGGCTTCGCATCCCCTGCCCGTCGACCGGTTCTGAAGGGTAATGATCCCACCGTGCGCTTCCGCGATCTGACGCGAGAGCGCAAGACCGATCCCCGAGCCACCCTGCTTGGTAGTAAAGAATGGCACGAAGAGATTGCTCGGGTTCGAGATTCCTGGCCCCTCGTCTTTTACCCAGATGCTTAGCTGACTTCCGTTCGTCTCCCAGCCCACGCAGACTTCGCCCTGTGTTTCCTGCGATGCATCGACCGCGTTGCGGATCAAATTGATCAGCAATTGCTCAAGCTGGTCTGCGTCTGCCGCTATCTGAATGTAGGGGCCGCGTTCCACGCAGATCGGAAGTCTCTGTTCCAAGGCGGCGACGCGCTCGACCAGTTCTCCCGCGACCAGCGGACGCATCTGCGGCTTTGGCAATCTCGCCAGCCGTGAGTAATCCTGCATGAACCGAGTCAGCGCGTCTGCGCGCTCGGTAATGATCTGGAGGCCTCGCTTCATGTCGTCTTCCCAGTCGGACGCGCGCGTCGGTCGCCGGATGATGTCGACCAAGCTCTGCCCGATTGATTTGATTGGAGCCAGCGAATTGTTTAACTCGTGCCCCAATACGCGCACCAGTCGTTGCCATGCCTGCCGCTCCTCTTCACGGAGCGTCCTGCTCAGATCGGCGATCACGATGAGATCGTGCGGCACTCCTCCCTGTCGGAAGCGACTTCTTTTTACGCTGTAGCGCCCTGAGCCACCCTGGAACGATCGCTCGATGGTCCTCGTAGCTTCGCCTTCGAAGAGATCTGTGATCTCCAATTCAGCCGCGGTCAGACCTGCAGCCCGCTCTATGGGCAATCCAATGAGTTTTTCACCGGCCCGATTGGTGATCCGTAGTCGCTGGTCCGAATCGAACGCAAACACCGCGACATCGATCTCTGCCATCACGGTCCGCAGCAACGCGGAAGCTTCCAGGTTCCCGAGGCGCTGTTCGTGCAGAGCCTCCGACAACGCATTTACCTCAAACATCAACTCCGTCAACGCGTCCGGGGCGCCGTCCTGCCGCGCACGAATGGAGAAGTCGCCTTCCCTAAGTGCCGCCTGCATGTTCGCCAGTGTCTGCAGCGGACGCACGACTGCGTTCTTCACGGCGAACGCAAATCCAATCCAGCACGCACATATGATGAGTGTCAGCGTCCACTGTGTTTTGGATGTGTGATCGCCCGTGACCCACAACTCTACCAAGGCATAGATGAGACTCGCCGTTCCTGTTGCAAGTGCAAGCAGCAGGACGCGAGTCTCGTAGCGCATTTTGCGGTGGGTTCGTCTTCGGGTTGGCGACGGCCGAGGTACGCTACCCAAGCCCATATTTCTCCAGTCGGCGATAAAGAGCGCTACGACTGAGGCCCAAGGCTTCCGCTGCCTGGCTAACGTTCCCCGAATATCTTGACAGAGCCTTCTTGATCAGGAATGACTCAACATCTTCCAGGCTCATCTCTTCCAGCTTATGCGGAGCCTCGCGCGGCGGACGCAGGCTCAGGTCGCTCGCACGGATCATATTATTTTGCGCCATCAGAATCCCGCGCTCCACTGCATGATCAAGCTCTCGCACGTTGCCCGGCCATGCATAGTCCAGCATCACCTGAAGTGCTGAAGAGTCGAATCCCGAAATCGTTTTGCGATAACGTCGAGAGTACTGTGCCAGGAAGTGCATCGCCAGGGGCGGGACATCCTCTCGCCGCTCACGCAGCGGCGGCAGATGTATTTCGATCGTGTTCAACCGGAAAAGCAGGTCTTCGCGGAACTTACCTTGCGAGGACTCGGTGTGAAGGTCCGCATTGGTCGCGGAAATCACGCGGACATCCACCTTCCGTGTACGCGACGATCCCACGCGCTCCATCTCTCCGGTCTCGAGCACGCGCAGCAGCTTCGCCTGCTGGCTCAACGGAACGTTGGCCATCTCGTCCAGGAATATCGTGCCGCCATCGGCCAATTCAAAGCGCCCCACCCGGTCCATCTTCGCGTCTGTGAACGCACCCTTGATGTGACCAAACAACTCGCTTTCGAAAACGCCTTCCGGGATTGCGCCGGTATTCACGGTGACCATCGTTTTACCCGAGCGCGGCGACATCGCATGCAGTGTCTGGGCGATGACTTCCTTTCCCGTGCCGTGCTCGCCGGTGATCAGCACATTCGCGTCGGACGGTCCCACCCTATGCAGAAGATCCAGCACTGGGCGCATTGACGCAGACTCGGCTATCAGCTTCGGCACACGCTGGTCTTCGCGAAGCACCAGGTTCTCTGCTTCGAGTCGGCTCGTCCGGCGCAAGGCGTTGCCGAGTTCTATCTGTGTTCGCAGAATGCTCAAAAGCCGCGCGTTGTCCCATGGCTTCTGCACGAAGTCGCGTGCTCCACGCCGCATTGCCTCGACGGCAACTTCCACGCTTCCCCACGCGGTCATCACGATCACCGGCAGTGACGAATCTATCGACTGTATTTCCGATAGCAGGTCGAGGCCTTCGCGTCCGCTTGTCGTGTCGCGTGCGTAGTTGAGGTCGATCAGTGCGGCCGAGTAGCTGCCCCGCTCCAATGAATCCAGCACGGCAGCCGGGCTCCCGACCGCTTCGATTTGAAAACCCTCCGACTTCAGCAGCATCCGGACGGCCTCACGGACGTTCGGATCATCGTCGGCCACCAGCACCGACTTCATTCGCTCCTTGGCAGTTTGAGGCATCATCGTCATGTATCTTACTCGCGTGCGGGGATTTGCGCCTCTCCGCGCGGAAGCACTCCGGGCACAACAGGCGCGGTTGCCACGACCCCTTTCTCCGCGTCATCGATGCTGATTCCGAGATGCTGAAGCGTGTTCCCGATCGAGCGGTCCAGTTCCACGACCGACTTCATGTAGTCGGACATGGCTGCCACCAGAGTCGATTCCGCGACGGCCAAGTCTCTATTTGCCGCTAGAACCTCGTTGCTCCCCGAAGCTCCTAAGAGGTGCTTCTTCTGCTCGATCTCGAACGTCCTGGCCGCGAGGTCGCGGGCTTTCTGTGCCGACTCCACTCGGCCCCGATTTTGTTGAACCGCGAATTGCGCGTTTCTCACTTCAATGCTGATCTGGTTCTTCAGCTGCTGCAAGCGCATCTGCGCCTGACGAAATTCCAACTCTGACCGTATCTGGTCGGCCTTGGCCGCGCGATTGCGCAACGGAATCGAAATGTTCACTCCCACGCCCTTATCGGGATTTGTAGCGTCGAATGCGTCACCGAACGCCCCTCCGAACCCTCTGCGCACATTCGGAGTGCAATCTGGCGACGGAGGCGCATCGGGTTGTCCGCAGACGTTCCCAGCCGCCATGTTCGGATTGCCAGCCAATCCGCTCCCGCCATACCACGCGATGAGATTTACCTCAGGCAGAAGCGCGTTATTCGCGGCTTTGCGGCTGATGGTCCGGTTCGTGAGATCGATTCGCGCCTGCGCCAATTCCGGCCGGCTGCCCAGGGCCTGCGCAACCAGGTCCTGCACGGGCTGAACGGCTTCCTTCTCCGGGATCTTCATCGTGTCTGTCGGCACAACCTTCGCTTCAGCCACCGAACTCTCGTCGATGTCGCGCGTGATCGCGTTCTTAATCAACAACTCCTGCAATTGAAGCTGAGTTTGTGCCCGGATGAGGTCCTGATTTCGGCTCGTCACCTCGTTCTCGGCCCTGGTAATCTCGATTGCGGGCAGCGCTCCTATCCGCACCTGCTCGCGATTGTCGGACAACGTCTTTTCCGCCAGCGTCAGCGACCGCTGTCTCACTCGCACGTCTTCGTAGGCGTTCACCAGGTCCCAATAGATGTTCTGTATCTGCGAAACCGTCGCGACCACCTGGTTCTTGAACGCGATATCCGAGATCTCCCGGTTATTCTTCGCGATTCGGATGAAGCGCATGTTAGGCGCAAAGCCAAATCCGGCAAGCAATCTCTGCCGTATGGACAGCCGGAAACTTGACGTCAGCTCCGGCTGTAGGTCAGCAAATCTGTTGTTACTCGCGTTGCGCTGGTTGTCGAATCCCACGGTCATGCTGGTGCCCGACGCGAATGCCTGCGCATATCGGAAGGACGCAGTTGCCGTGTTCTGCTGCAGCAGCGGCACGCCCGTCAGCACCGTGCTCGAGAGAGGAACGACCGACTTCTGCAGGTTCATCGAGCCATCGATGACCGGGTCGAAGGAATCGATGTTCGCGCCCGTACCTAGGGTCGACTGCACAAGGCCGGACGCGCCGCTACCCGCGCCGCCGGCACCGCCCGACGTGCCGCCAGCACCCGCGCCCGGCGCTCCGCTGCCGAAGCCGCCGATGCCGCCGCCCGGAGTTCCCTGCACCAGGCCTGTCGCCACGCCTCGGACTTCAGCGCCTGCCCTCGTGCGCATCAGGTCCGTATCGGCAATCACCAGGTTGTAACGCGCGATAGCCAGGTCGAGGTTGTTCTCCAGAGCCAGCGCGATCGCGTCCTGCAATGACAGCCGCAGTTCATTACCTTTGATCAACTGGTCGATTCGCGGGGTATTCGCAAACGTCGGCTCCGGCACCTTCACAGGCTGGTACGGCGAGAGGAAGTTCAAAGGGTTAGAACGCGGAATCTCGTACGTCGTATTCTGCTGAGCCATCGCCACGCCGACAGACACCACAAGCGTAAACACGATAAGGGTTCGAAGAGTTCGCATAGATATTTTTCTCTTGAGCGATGTATTTCCTAGTGCGCGGCGTGCTGCGCGGTTCGCTCATCCTTTGTGATCCAACCGTCCATCAGGTGAATTGTGCGGTTGCCAAATGCGGCATTGACCTCCGAGTGGGTCACCTGGATGATCGTCGTCCCCGCATCGTTCAGCCGCTTGAAAAGCTCCATGATTTCCTTGGCCTGTGACGAATGCAGGTTGCCCGTCGGCTCATCGGCCAAGATCAACTTCGGGTCGCCCGCAACCGCCCTCGCAACTCCGACCAACTGCTGCTGTCCGCCCGAGAGCTGGTTTGGATACAGGTCCTTCTTGCCGACGATGTTGAACCGATCGAGCACGTCGGCCACCATGGACGCGCGCTGCTGCCGCGGGATGTTCCGATACGACAATGGCACGTCGATGTTCTCGTAAACCGTCAGGTCATCGATGAGGTGATATTTCTGAAACACGAATCCGACGTTCTGTCGGTTGATGTCCGCCCGCTTCTTGCGGTCGAGCTTGTGGATGGGATGCTCGAGGAACCAGAATTCACCGGTCCACGCATCATCCAGCATGCCAATGATGCTCAACAGCGTGGACTTACCGGCGCCGGATGGTCCCATGATGGTCACGAATTCACCTTGCGCAATCTCCAGGTTTATCCGACGCAACACGTAGGTAGATCCGGCGCGAGTTGTGTAGGCTCTTTCGACGTTGTTGAGTTTCAGCATCTCTTCCCCAATCTCATTCGAATCGACAGCACATCAGTTCTTTGCCGAGCGCCATCCGGACCCCTATTTCGTATGTGCGCCGCGCCACAGAGAACGCCATGCTCCGTAAGCCCCGATTGCAGCAAGCACCGGCACCAGCAGCGCGAACGTGCCCAGCAGCAGCATGTTGAAACGCGGTTGCGCCACGAACTCGTCGAGCGCTTCTTCCATGGTCCTGATCCGCTGCACCGGCTGTATGGAATCCACGCCTTGTATCTCCCGGCGCACCGCGGCCACCAGCGGCTTCGCGTCGGTGCCGGTCCTCAAGACGAGGTTCATAAATGGCATGGGCAGTTGGCCGTTTCGTTGTCGAACCGGGGAATGTGCGCCGATTTATCACCGAGGTCTGCATCGTGCCGAAATACTTCGCGCTGATCGTCGCAACGTATCTCTGCGCGTATGTCGCCACCTGGTTTTCAAATGTGGTGTTCTGTGGCTGCCAATCAACGAAGTCCGGCAGGGATGCTTCTTCCCCTTCCGGAATGTTGGGGTGGACGTCCAAGACGGTGTAGAGCTGTTCAGACCGTTCGGACGGCAACGGCTTGAGCAGGACGCCATACACCACGCTAAAGAACGCGGTGTTTGCGCCGATTCCGAGCGCGAGGATGAGGATGGCGATAGCCGTGAACCCGGGCGATTTCGTCAGCTTCCTGAGACCGAAACGAACGTCCCTGAGCAGGCTCTCCATTCCCTCAC
>Ga0196976_1000916_pt1 | contig 15653 bp, 14 predicted proteins | sample S3v_513CmetaG_FD_148644 | JGI IMG/M metagenome (GOLD analysis project Ga0196976, IMG submission 148644) | Soil microbial communities from Anza Borrego desert, Southern California, United States - S3+v_5-13C | ecosystem: Environmental > Terrestrial > Soil > Desert | place: USA: California...
CCAACCGGGACGAGGTGCGGCGGATGATCGTCGCCGGCCTGGGCATCGGCCCCCTGCCCGCCCACGTGGCCGCGCGCGACCGCGAGGACGGCCTGCTCTGGCCCCTGCCCCCGCCGGAGGGGGTGGCTCCGGTGGACCTGCACCTGCTGTGGAACCCGGCGGCCAAGCTGAACCGCGCCGAGCGCGCCTTCCTCGACGTCGCCCAGTCGGCCATGGCCGCCGTGCCCCTGGAGCGCCGATTCGACGCCCAGGCCGCCGCCGCGTGGCTGAACGGGCGGTGAGGACGCCCCCCGACGACGGTTCAGATCTTCACGCAGTTCAGGGTGGGCGCCTGCCCCGACACGCGCACGCGCAGCACCGGTCCCGCCTCGAACGGCAGGCGGCAGGCCGTACCGCCGCCCCCGGCCGCGCCGTTGCCCTCGGCATAGCCGACGTCGATCATGTACTCATCGGCCTGGAGCACCATGCGCACGCCGTGCTGGTAGGGCATCAGCACCTGCCAGTCGGTGCACATGGCGAAGGCGCAGACCCGGTACTTCACCGGATTCGCGGTGTCGTTGGCGACCTCGGCCCGGGTCGTCTGCCCCTGCGCCAGCACGGCCGGTGCCAGCCCGGCAGCCAGGGCGAAGCTGAGGACAAGCGTGCGGAGCATCGGCGCCCCTTCTTCCGGTCAGGTGTCCCGCGTTCGATACAGCCCCCAGCCGAAGAAATCAATCGGCAATGGTAGGATTTTCAAAAGAGGATAACCGGCGCGCTGCATACGACAACCCGACACTACCGTGCGTCGCGCCGGCACGCGCTCAGGCTGTATGGGTGGTTTCGTTGCCGGCGACGGCCGCGCCCCTTACGGCGCGCCGGCCTCGGCCCCCCGATGGCGGCGCCGCGCCATGATGGCCGCCTCCTCCTCGTCCAGCCCGCGCACGGCGGCGATCGCCGCTTCCACGGCCTCACCGTCGGCGCCCTGGCCGGCGGCGTGCCGGTTCGCCTTGACGCGGTAGTAGGCGATGATGAAGACCCGCAGCGCGGACGTGACGTTGGCGTTCGAGCAGGCCGCCTGGATGCGCTCGGCCAGGATCCGCGGCGTCACCCGCTCGCGCGCCGCGATCTCGGTGAGCGCCAGCCAGAACTCGTTTTCCAGGGATACCGACGTCTTCGCGTCGCCGATGATGATCGTCCTAGGCTTCGGCATGACCCAGGAACTTCGTCGCGATACCGATGCGCGCAAGCACGATGGCCTCCCTCCTCCCGAAGGGGGAACCGTATCAAGAAAGTGGCGGGCGCGCTGTGAAATTCATCACACCATTGTCTGCAACCTGCGGCCGCCACTTATCGCGAGAACGCTCCGCGCACTTCGCCCCTTTCACTGATCGAACGGCTGAACGAGGTCGCGCAATGCCTGCCCTGCGAGGGCGTCCTCACTGGGCGGCCAGGGCGGCCGCGGTCCCCAGGCTTCTCGCGCGGCGCTGCCGAGATCCTGAAAGCCACCGTGCTCCGCCATCAGCGCCCTGGCCGTTTCGGCCCGCCGCACCGTGAAATTCTGGGCGATGCGTTCCTTGCAGCGCATGAGCATGGCCGCACTGGCGCAGGCCGGCGGCGGAATGACCTGATCGAGCGCCGCGTCGATGATGGTGTGCGGCGGTGCGCCGGGCAGGGCTTCGATCATGCGCCAATAGGCGAGTATGAACAGGCGCAACGCGCTGGTCAGGCCGACGTCCCGACTGCGCCGTGCATCGATGCGGCTGGCCAGCGCATGAATGGACAGGTTCGCCGCGCCGCAGATCGCGTCGAAGCTTTCCCAGGCGTAATGCTCAAGCTGGACTGTGGTCATCCGCCCGACGACCCTGATCTTGCGCTTGCTGGTGACCCAGCCCGGCGTGCTCATGCCGACACCTCGGACGAGCTCCGCATGAGGTCGGCCTCCGCCATGACCATGGCCAGTTCAAAATCCAGGGTACCGGCACCGCCGGCCAGGGCCGGATGCGCGGCGGCCGGCAGGTCACGCTTCATCGGCACCACGCATTTGTCGACCTGAAGGAGCAGCGCCTCGCCGTTCACTTTTGCGCCAAGGCGCTCCCAAAGCCGGATCGTGTCCTCCAAGGCGACCGAAGTCACCGTCCTGTAACCCTTCGCCGCGCACAACGCGAAAGCGAATTTCGCCAGCGCGCGAAACACGGTCATGGAGCGGAATTCGGGCCTCACGGCCAGCCTCTCGAAGCGCGCCTGATCGGGAAGCCAGCGAATCCGCATGGTCCCCACCGGTTCGTCACCGACCCAGGCCAGCAGGTGGGTGGAGCAAGTGTCATTCCGATCGAACTGCACGTCGTAGCGCGCCCCTTCCTGGCAAAGCCAGACGGCGCCACGGATCACGCGGGCACGTACGAGATCATCAAAGTTCTCGGCCACCGTGGCGCGCACTGGTTTGCCTCGCCAGCGTTGCGTGACTCCCACATCCATGGTCGATTGGGGGTAATCGGCACTGTACGAACCATCGGGCATTTCCACCTCCGCGCGTTATCCACGGCATAGTGGGTTATGCAAAAATGCCATACCGTGGTAGGACTCGCGTGGCTGATGGGGGTTCTCAAATCTGAGAGGCGGCGGGGACGGGCTCATGGCACGGACAGACCTGAACCTTGTGCGGATACTTATGGCAGTGGCTGACGCTGGATCGTTTCAGCGGGCCGCAGCAATCCTGGGCGCGGATCACAACACAGTGGGCCGCAAGATCGCCCAACTGGAGAAGCAGGCTGGAGTGGCGCTGTTCCAGCGGCGCTCCACGGGCGTTCAGCCAACGGAAGCCGGCCGCCGGCTGCTGACCGCCGCTGAGCGCGTCTCCTCGGCCATGGACGATTTCGACCGGGTGCTGATCACTCTGCGCCACAGCGGGACACCCGTCACGATCGCGGCTCCCGAAGGGCTCAGTTCGTACCTGCTGGTTCCGCAGACGGTCGGCGGGCCGGTCAAGGGCACGCCTGTGTTGTCCATCCCGTCCGGCGTCATGCCACGCATGATCTTCCTGCCCGGCGATCAACGGGCCGACATCACCATCCTTGCGGTGTCACCCGGCGATGACGTTCCCTGCAGCCCGGATTACAACGCCCGCAAATTGGGGCTCATGCGCTTCAAGCCCGTGGCGGCGCGCACGTACCTTCAAACGAACGGCACTCCGGAATCGATGGCGGAGATGGCGCGCCATCCGTTGCTGTCGCACGTCGGCTACGAAATACTTCCGTCCTTCCGTGCGTATGCGGACCTGACGCACAGTTCGCCCGAAGGCCCGTTGATGACCCTCTCCACCTCGTCGGCGCTGCACCGCGCCGTCATGGCGGAGGCCGGGATCGGCCTGTTGCCCGATTTCTCGAACGTGCTCGATCCACAGGTGGTGGTGCTGCCATTCGAGGAGCGTATGGCGGTCGAAGTGTGGCTGGTCGCGCATCCGGACACGTTGCGCCTCCCGTCCGTGCGGCAGGCCTACGACGGCATCGCCGCGGCCTTCCACGGCTCGGCCTGGTTCCGGGAATAGGGGCGGCGACGTCTGCGCTCATCCCGGCGCGGCGCCGTCCGCGACGGCATCGCGGCTGTCCTTCGGCAGGCAGTCGAGGATGCGCTCCGCCAGTTCGACGTCGGACAGGGAGCCTTGCAACAGCTCGCGCGCCACGCCTTCCAGCCGCTTGATGATGCCGTTGCCGCCGGGGGCCGCCGCCGTCTGCCGCCAGAACCGGTCGGCCTCGACCCTGACGATTTTGTCGCGTTCCCGCTCCAGTTTCGCAAAGGCTTTGTCGAGACGTTCCGCCACATCGCGAAAATTAGAGCGTCCTTGCTCCGCCCTGGAGACGGTCGGCTGGTCCTCACCGATCAGCAATCCAGCCCTCCTTTGCGTCAGACCAAGCTTGATGCGCCGCGCCGCAAGAGTCTCGTATATTTGCTTAGATGCCATAATGAACACCGTATCCCGTTACGGCAGGAGGCCATTTCTTCTCCTATTCTACAAAATGACTCCTTGAGCCGCCACCGGCAAAGCGCCAGATGCGCTCAATAGTGATATGCACATCCGGATATTCGCATCCAGTGCACCGGTCCAGCCCCCTCACGTCCCGCTCGTCGGCGCGGCCACCGGCTTGCCGGTCACGCCCCAGCTCTGGACGAACTCGCGCACGCCGGGGATGGCGGCCAAATGGGCGTCCTTGACGTAGACGTACTGGTTCGGGCCCAGCTCGTATTCGCTCAGGGGAATGCCGCGCGCCTTGCAGCGGCGGGCCTCGTCGGTGCGGATGCGTCGGTCGGACAGGGCCATGTCCGGGCTCTCCACGCCCGTCCCGGCGCACAGCGCGCGCAGGCCGGCCACGGTGCCCTCGGCCGCCACGCGCGGGCGGGTGTCGCGCGTGCCCTCATAGCCGGCGGCGACGGTGCGCAGGCGCGGCTCCACCGCGCCACTGCCGACGATCCAGATGCCGCGCTCCTCCGGCTCGGCGCGCTTGGGCGGCGGGGGCGGGAGGGCCGCGGTCTGGCCCAGGCCGCCGAACAGCGGGCCCTGGCATCCGGCCAGCAGCCCCGCCGCGATCAGGGCGGCGCAGGCGGTGGTCAAGGGGCTTCTTGCACGCCGGCTTCCTATACGATCGACCATGCTCTTCTCTCCTTCGGGTGTGTCGCGGGGGAAACACGCGCGGCGGCGCTTCGGTCCATGGGGAAATCCGGGGAAACCGGGGCTCGCCCGTCCGGTTGAGGAGAGTTCCCCCACAAACCCGTCGCGAACCGCAGGACGCGAACCGCAAGGGAGGCCAGCATGGCCGGACGGCTTCAGGACAAGGTCGCCATCGTCACCGGCGCGGGCACCGGCATCGGCGAGGCGATCGCCCACACCTTCGCGCGCGAAGGCGCGCGGCTCCTCATCGCCGGGCTGCCCGGCGACCCGGTCGCGGACGTCTGCGCCGCCGTCGCCGAACGCGGCGGAGAGGCGCGCATCCACGTCGGCAACCTCGCCGAGGAGGAGGACGCCCGCGCCTGCGTGCAGGCCGCCATCGACGGCTTCGGGCGGCTCGACGTGCTGGTGAACAACGCCGGCGTCTTCCTGGCCGTGGCCGAGACGCAGGACTACCCCATCGACGCGTTCGAGGAGACGCTGCGCCACAACCTGCGCTCCGTCTTCCTGATGACGCGCTTCGCCCTGCCCCACCTGCGCCAGACGCGCGGCTGCATCGTCTCGGCCGGGTCGGAATCGGGCATGATCGGGCTGGCGCAGAACGCCGTCTACGGCGCCACCAAGGGCTGGATCCACGCCTTCACGCGCGGCGTGGCGGTGGAGCAGGCGCCCTACGGCGTGCGCGCCAACTGCGTGTGCCCCGGCCCCATCGACACCGCCTGGACGCACAAGGAAACCGGCCCCATGACCGAGGAGATGGAGCGCACGACGGTGGAGAGCACGGCACTCGGCCGCCTCGGCACGCCGGAAGAGGTCGCCAACGTCTACGCCTTCCTGGCGTCGGACGAGGCGAGCTACGTCACCGGCGCCCTGTGGGCGGTGGACGGCGGCGTCACCGTCGCCAAGGGCTCCGTCGGCACCAAGGTGCCGGACGAGCTGCGCGCCGAGCCGCAGCCCACCCTGCCGCTGCGCCACAGCCGCGACGGCCTCGCCAACAAGAACGTCCGCCACGCCGCCGAATAGCGGCTACTTGCGCGGCCGGCGGCGCCCCGGACCGGCGTGCTGGGTGAAGAAGGGCTTGCCCGCCGGCTTCCCGGCCCCGCCGCCCGCCGCCGCCGCGGCCTTGCCCGTGCCGGCCGGCTGCCACGCGGGCACCAGCTGGTCGGGGCCGGGGCCGATCAGGTCGGCGCGGCCCATGCCCTTCAGCGCGTCGCGCAGCACCGGCCAGTTCTCCGGGTCGTGATAGCGCAGGAAGGCCTTGTGCAGGCGGCGCTGCTTCAGGCCTTTGGCGCTCGCCACCATCTCGCCGCCCACGCGGCGAACCGGGCGCAGCGTGTTGCGGCCGGTGTGGTACATGGCCGTGGACACCGACATGGGCGACGGCAGGAAGGTCTGCACCTGGTCGGCGCGGAAGCCGTTCCGCTTCAGCCACAGCGCCAGGTTCATCATGTCCTCGTCCGACGTGCCCGGATGCGCGGCGATGAAGTAGGGGATGAGGTAGAGCTGTTTCCCCGCCTCCTTCGCCGCCTTGTCGAACATGCGCTTGAAGCTGTCGTAGGCGCCGATGCCCGGCTTCATCATCTTGGACAGCGGGCCGGCTTCCGTGTGCTCGGGCGCGATCTTCAGGTAGCCGCCGACATGGTGCTTGACCAGCTCCTTCACGTACTCCGGGCTCTTGACCGCAAGGTCGTAGCGCAGGCCCGACGCGATGGAGATCTTCTTGACGCCCTTCAGGTCGCGCGCCTTGCGGTAGAGCTGGATCAGCGGGCCGTGGTCGGTGCCCAGGTTCTTGCAGATGTCCGGATAGACGCAGCTGGGACGGCGGCACTTGTCGCGGATCTCGTCGCTCTTGCACGCCAGCCGGTACATGTTGGCCGTCGGGCCGCCCAGGTCGGAGATGTGGCCGGTGAAGCCCTTGGTCTTGTCGCGGATCTCCTGGATCTCGCGCAGGATGGAGCCCTCCGACCGGCTCTGGATGATGCGCCCCTCGTGTTCCGTGATGGAGCAGAAGGAGCAGCCGCCGAAGCACCCCCGCATGATGTTGACGGAGAAGCGGATCATCTCCCACGCCGGGATCCGTGCGTCGCCGTACACCGGGTGGGGCGCGCGGGCGTAGGGCAGCGCGAAGACGGCGTCCAGCTCCGCCGTGGTCAGCGGGATGGGCGGGGCGTTCAGCCACAGCTCCTTGTCGCCGTGCCGCTGCACCAGCGGCCTGGCGTTGCCGGGGTTGGCCTCCTGGTGCAGGACGCGCGACGCCTGGGCGTAGAGGACCTGATCCTCCATCACCCGCTCGGCCGAGGGCAGGCGGACGACGGTGTCCTCGACGCCGCCGCGCAGGTTCACGTCGGTGCCCTCCTCCACCGCCGCGGCGCTGTCGATCTCGGTCCAGCCCTCGGGCACGGCGTCGCGCAGGAAGGCGGTGCCGCGGATGTCCTGCATGGCGCGCGGGTGCTCGCCCCGGGAGGCCCGGTGGGCGATCTCGACGATGGCGCGCTCGGCGTTGCCGTAGGCCAGGATGTCCGCCTTGGCGTCCACCAGGATGGACCGGCGCACCTTGTCCGACCAGTAGTCGTAGTGCGCGATGCGGCGCAAGGACGCCTCGATGCCGCCCAGAACGATGGGTACGTCCTTGTACGCCTCGCGGCAGCGCTGGGAATAGACGATGGTGGCGCGGTCCGGGCGCTTGCCGCCCTCGTCGTTCGGCGTGTAGCTGTCGTTGTGGCGCAGCCGCCGGTCGGACGTGTAGCGGTTCACCATGGAATCCATGTTGCCGCCGGTCACGCCGAAGAACAGGTTGGGCTTGCCAAGATCCTTGAACGGCTCGGCGTTCTGCCAGTCCGGCTGGGCGATGATGCCGACGCGGAAGCCCTGCGCCTCCAGCAACCGCCCGATCACCGCCATGCCGAAGCTGGGATGGTCGACGTAGGCGTCGCCGGTGACGATGATGATGTCGCAGCTGTCCCAGCCGCGCGCCTCCATCTCCGCGCGCGACATGGGCAGGAACGGGGCCGGGCCGAAACGGTGGGCCCAGAATTTGCGGTACGAGAAGATGTCCTTGGCGCTCTGCAAAACGGCGTGCTCCGGTTAGACCGCGATAGATAGCGCGTCCGGGCCGCCGCGCAAACACCCCGCGGCGGAATAATTGACTTGCGAGGTCGGATTTCCTCAGTGAATGGCCGCCAGATGGCGGCGGAAGCGGCGCAGGCTCCAGGCGAAGAACAGCGCACCGATGCCGGCCACGGCGGCGAAGCGCGGCCACACCACGTCGAACCCGGCGTCGCGGTAGAGGATCGCCTGCGCGAACGCCACGAAATGGGTTGAGGGGGAGAACTGCATGGTGAACCGCAGCGCCGCCGGCATGCTCTCCAGCGGCGTCTCGCCGCCCGACAGCAGGTTCATGGGCAGCACGATCAGGATGAACAGCAGGCCCAGCTGCGGCATAGACCGCGCGATGGTGCCCAGGAAGATGCCCAGCGCCGTGGCGAAGAACAGGTAGAGCGCCGTGCCCAGCAGGAACAGCGGCACCGACCCCGCCAGCGGGATGCCCAGCACGCCCTGAAGCACCACGCGCAGCGACAGCACGGTCAGCGCCAGGATCACCGCCCCGTTGGCCAGCACCTTGGCCGTCATGATCTCCGCCGGCCGCACGGGCATGACCAGCAGATGCTCCAGCGTGCCGTGCTCGCGCTCGCGGATCAGGGCGGCGCCGGCCAGCAGGACGGCCAGCAGCGTGATGTTGTTGATCACCGCCATCACGCCGGTGAACCAGCTGGTCTTCAAGGTCTGGTTGAAGGCGATGCGCAGCGCCAGCCCGACCGGCGCCCCCGTCCCCGGCGCCTCGCGGCGGACGAAGCGGTCCACCTCCTCGGCGACGATGCCCTGGATCTGCTGGGCGCCGATGCCCGCCTGCATCATGGCCGTGGCGTCGATCAGCAGTTGCACCGCCGGGCTGCGGCCGGCCAGCACGTCGGCCTGGAAGTTCGGCGGGATGTCGAGGACGAAGGTGAAGCGCGCGGAATCCATGGCGGCGTCCACCTCCTCCTCGCGGATCAGGGCGGGTGCCCGGAACTCCGGCGCGTGGAAGGCGGAGATCAGGCGCTGCGACAGGGCCGAGCGGTCCTCGTCCACGATGGCGAGCGAGGCGTTGCGCAGCTCGTGCGAGATGCCGGTGGCCTCGCTGTAGACGGACACGGTGAAGGCGTACAGGACGAAGCCCATCATGAAGGCGTCGCGGAACAGGCTGATCCATTCCTTGCGCGCCAGGACGAGGCTGTTGCGGATGAAGCGTCCCATGGCTCACCGCTCCTGCTTGTCGAGGAAGATCAGGCCCAGCACCACCAGCGCCGGCACGAACAGGGCGGTCGCCCCGATGAACGGCAGCAATTCGGCGAAACCCAGCCCCTTGGTGAAGGCGCCCAGGCTGATTTTCAGGAAATGCGTGGTCGGGAACAGCGCCCCCATCACCCACGCCGGCCCGTCCAGCGTGGAGACGGGCTGCAGCATGCCGGAGAACTGGATGGCCGGCATGGTGGTGGCGATGGCGGTGCCGAAGATCGCCGCCGTCTGCGTGCGCGTGAAGGCGGAGATCAGCAGCCCCAGCGCCGTGGTGGCGCACACGTACACGAACCCGCCCAGCAGCAGCCCGGCCACGCTGCCCTTGATCGGCACGCCGAACAGCGTCACCGCCATCCCCACCATCAGCAGCAGGTTGAAGGTCGCCAGCGCCACGTAGGGGATCTGCTTGCCCAGCAGGAATTCCAGCCGCGTCACCGGCGTCACGTACAGGTTGGTGATGGAGCCCAGCTCCTTCTCCCGCACCACGCCGAGTGCGGCCAGGATCGCCGGGATGAAGATCAGCAGGATGCCGATGGTGGACGGCACCATGGCGTCCAGGCTGCGGAACGCCTGGTTGTAGCGGTAGCGCGCCTCCACCGTCGCCGCGGGCGGCGGCAGGTCGACGCCGGCCTCCCGCGCCTTGTCGGTGATGAAGCGCTCGTGCAGGCCGGCGACGTAGCCCTGGATGGTCTCGGCGCGGAAGGGCATGGCGCCGTCGATGCGCACGGCCACCTCCGGCGCCCGGCCGCGCCGCAGGTCGCGCCCGAAGCCCGGCGGGATCTCGATCGCCAGCGCCACGTCGTTCTCCTGCAGCCGCCGGCCCAGTTCCGCCTCGTCGGATATCGGCGGCCTTTCCAGGAAGTAGGGGGAGCCGCTGAACTGCTCGACGTACGCCCGGCTCTCGGGCGTCTGGTCGCGGTCGAGGACCGCGAAGGTCAGGTCCTCCACGTCCATGGTGATGCCGTAGCCGAACACCAGCATCAGCAGCACCGTGCCCAGCAGCGCCACGGTGAGGCGCACCGCGTCGCGCCGCAGCTCCAGCGCCTCGCGCCACGCGTAGGCCAGCAGCCGGCGCGGCGAGAAGGCCCGGCGCTGCTCCGCCGGGCGCTCCACCTTTGCGACCGGAGGGGCCGCGTCGGGAACCCCGCCCTCCGCGTCCGCCGCCGCATGGCGCATGGCGGCGATGAAGGCGTCGTCCAGGGTGGCGGCGTTCTGCTGCCGGCGCAGCTCGTCCGGCGGGCCGACGGCGATGACGCGGCCGGCGTTCATGAAGGCGACGCGGTCGCAGCGCGCCGCCTCGTTCATGAAGTGGGTGGAGACGAAGATCGTTACCCCCTGCTCGCGCGACAGCGCCACGAGGTCGGTCCAGAACAGGTCGCGCGCCACCGGATCGACGCCCGACGTCGGCTCGTCCAGGATCAGCAGCTCCGGCCCGTGCAGGATCGCCACGGCCAGCGACAGCCGCTGCCGCACGCCCAGCGGCAGCCCGTCCGCCACCGCGTCCAGATAGGGTTCGAGGCCGAAGCGGTCGGTGAGATGGTCGAGGCGCTCCGCCGCCCGCGCGCCCGTCAGGTCGAACAGCCGCGCGTGCAGCTCCAGGTTCTGGCGCACGGTCAGTTCGCCGTACAGCGAGAAGGCTTGCGCCATGTAGCCGACGCGGCGGCGCGTTTCCAGGTCCTTGGGCTTGACCGGGGCACCGAACAGCATGGCCTCGCCCGCACTGGCCGGCAGCAGGCCGGTCAGCATCTTCATAGTCGTCGTCTTGCCGCAGCCGTTGGAGCCGAGGAAGCCGAAGATCTCCCCCCGCTCGATGCGGAAGCTGACGCCGTCCACCGCCGTGAATGCGCCGAAGCGCCGCGTCAGGCCGCGCGCCTCGATGGCCGGCGGCCCGTCGCCGTCCGGCCGGCGCGGCGGCACCACCAGCGCCCGGTGCCCGCGCCGCGCCTCCTCCGGCAGCAGGGCGACGAAGGCGCCTTCCAGGTCGTCCGCCCCCGTGCGCGCCTTCAGCTCAGCCGGGGTACCGTCGGCCAGCAGCCGGCCGGCGTGCATCATCAGCACCCGCTCGAACCGCTCCGCCTCGTCCATGTAGGAGGTGGCGACCAGCACCGTCATGCCCGGCCGGCCGGCGCGGATGCGCTCGATCAGCTCCCAGAACTGGCGGCGCGACAGCGGGTCGACGCCGGTGGTCGGCTCGTCCAGGATCAGCAGGTCGGGGTCGTGCAGCAGGGCGCAGCACAGCCCCAGCTTCTGCTTCATGCCGCCCGACAGCTTGCCGGCCAGCCGGTCCGGAAACGGGGCGAGGCCCGTGGCGGCCAGCAGCTCCGCGATGCGCGCGGCGCGGGCGGCGGCGTCCAGGCCGAACAGGCGACCGAAGAACTCCAGGTTCTCGCTCACGCTGAGGTCGGCGTAGAGGTTGCGGCCCAGCCCCTGCGGCATGTAGGCGATGCGCGTCTGCAGCATGGCCCGGCCGCGGGTGTCGCGCATGTCGGTGCCCAACACCGTCACCGTTCCGTCCTGCAGCCGCTTGGCCCCGGCGATCAGGCCGAACAGCGTCGACTTGCCCACCCCGTCCGGCCCGATCAGCGCCACGCTGGCGGCCGGCGGCAGGCTGAGCGCCACGCCGTCCAGCGCCACCGTGCCGCCGTAGCGGTGGCGCACGCCCTCCACCACCACGGCCGGACCGGCGGCAAGGCCGGCGGTCATGACTGCGGCGCCCCCGCCGCCGTCCCGTCCCGCGTCAGGCGCGATTCCAGCCAGTCCGGCCACGCCACGCCCGCGTCCAGCTTCACGTAGGCGACACCGGTGATGCCGGTCTTCACCCGCTCGATGTATTTGGTCACCAGCGCCTCGGGGATGCGGGCCTTGACGCGGAACATCATGCGGTCGCGTTCGGATCGGGTCTCCACCTGCTTGGGCGTGAACTGCGCGCGCGGCGCCACGAAGGACACCTGCGCCGGCACGGCGAGGTCGGGCAGCGCGTCCAGCAGCACCCGCGCCTCCGCCCCCAGCGCCAGCGGCCCCACCTGATCGGTCGGCAGGAAGAAGGTCATGTGCACGTTGGAGAGGTCGAGCAGCGTCACCACCTTGCCGCCGGCCGCCAGCACCTCGCCCGGCTCGGCCAGCCGGTAGAGCACGCGCCCCTTGCGCGGCGCCTTCAGCGTGCCGTCGGCCACCAGCTCCTGCAGCCGGTCCACCTCGGCCACGGCGGCGCCGATGGCCTCGGCGGCGTTGTCGCGCTGGCTGCGCGCGGCGGTCAGCGCGGCGTCCGCCGTGCGGCGCTGGTTGCGCGCCTGATCGACGCGCTGCTGCGAGACGTGGCCCTTGCCGAACAGCACCAGCGCCCGTTCCAGCTCCTTGGCGGCGAAGTCGGCCTCGCTCACGCGCTGGGCGATCACGGCCTCGGCCGTGGCCTGCGCCTGCCGGGCTTGGCGCAGTTGCGCCTGCGCGGCGCGCAGCTGCGCCTCCAGGTCGCGGATGTCCAGGCGGGCGATCACCGCGCCGGCATCCACGAGGTCGCCCTCCTCCGCCGTCACCTCGGCGACGCGGGCGGCGTACTTGGTGGCGATGTCGATCTCGTTGGCCTCGATGCGGCCGTTGCCGGACACGATGCCGGCCGGCAGCCGGCGCGTCTGCATGGCGTCCCACGCCACGTAGGCACCCACGGCGCCGAGGATCAGGACGAGGGCGGCGAGGATCAAGGATTTCGTTTTCACGGCCGTTCTCCCGAACCGGCGGCCGTTGGGCAGGGAAAGGCGATGCGCGGAGGGTACGGCCGTGCAACCGGCCGGCTGCCAACGGACTTTCGAACAAAAGGCTTTCGGACACGAAAGGTTCGATTATTTCAAACCCCTCCCGCCGGCCCGTCAAGGGCGCGGAGTGACGCGGACGACCGTGCAGGCCAGCCGCGTGCGGGGCGCATGGAACCCTACCCCGGCCGCCGATCCCCACCGTCCACGCGGAACCAGCGGAAGCCGTAGCCGCGCAAGGCGATGGCCTCGCCCCCCTTCGGATACGGGTCGTCGCCCGCGATCTCCACCAGCCGCCCCCGTTCCCCCTTGTCAAGCGGCAGCGTCACGGACACCTCGCGGTCGGACAGGTTGTTCAGCACCACCACGCTGTTGCGCCCGTCGCAGCGGTGGGCCAGCACGGCGGGCTCCCCGGTGTCCAGGATCGTCATCCGCCCCACCCCCACCTCCTCGCAGCTGCGCCGCACGCGGATCAACCGCTCGATGCGGTTGAGCAGCGAGCCGGGGTCGAGGCGCTGGGCCTGCACGTTCAGCCGCTCGTACCCGCAAGGCCCACCGCTGATCACCGGGCGCACCAGCCTGTCGGCCGGTGCCGTGGAGAAACCGCCGTTGGCGTCGTTCGACCTCTGCATGGGCGTGCGCACCGCCAGCCGCTCCTTCAGCGAAAGGTCGTCCCCCATGCCGATCTCGTCGCCATAGCGGATGACCTGCGCGCCGGGCAGGCTGAAGCACAGGCTGTGCGCCATCAGGATGCGCCACGCGTCGTTGCCCAGCATGGGGGCGAGGCGGCGGCGGATGCCGCGGTCGTAGATCTGCATGCACGGGTCCGGGCCGAAGGCGGCGTAGACCTCCTGCCGGTCGGCGTCGCTCAGCCGGCCCAGGTCCTGCTCGTCGTGCAGGCGCAGGAACTGCGCCCACTGCGTGTGCGGCGGGATCGGCGGCAGCTCGCGCAACGCCTTGGCCAACGGGGCCGCCTCCATCCGCGCCAGCGCCAAGTAGAGCGGCTGGTTGACCAGGAAGTTGAACAGCATGTGCATGCGGTGGCCGCCGCCGAAGTAGTCGCCGATGTGCTCGGCCGTCACGTTGGCCTCGGCCAGCAGGATGGCGTCGCCCTGGCGCCAGGACAGGAAGGTCTGCATCTCCTCCAGGAACTCGAACATCGCCTTGCCCTGCGGCCCCTCGCCGCTGGTCAACTCGATCAGGAACGGGGCGGCGTCGACGCGGAAGCCGGCCACCCCCAGCTCCGTCCAGAATCCCATGATGCGCAGGATCTCGTCGCGCACGGCCGGGTTGGCGATGTTCAGGTCCGGCTGATGGCAGAAGAAGCGGTGGAAGTAGTAGGCCTGCGCCTGCTCGTTCCAGGTCCAGGTGGTCTCCTGCACGCCGGGGAAGACCATGCCCTGGTCGGCGTCCTTCGGCCGCTCCTTCGACCAGATGTAGAAGTCGCGGTAGCGCGAGTTGGGATCGGCGCAGGCCGCCTTGAACCACGGATGCTCGATGGAGGTGTGGTTGACCACCAGATCGATGATCAGGCGGATGCCGCGGTCCCGCAGCGCGTGCGTGAAGGCGACGAAGTCGCCCAGCGTGCCCAGGCGCGGGTCCACGGTGTAGAAGTCGGCGACGTCGTACCCGTCGTCCAGGTTCGGCGTCGGCTGGAACGGCTGCAGCCACACGCAGGTGACGCCCAGCGTTTCCAGGTGGTCGAGCCGGTCGGTCAGGCCGCGGAAATCGCCGATGCCGTCACCGTCGCCGTCCATGAAGGTTTCGACGTCCAGGCAATAGATGACCGCGTTCTCGAACCACATGGCTGCCCTCCCCCGTGTTGTGGGAGAATCAACCCCGCACCCGCCGACTTGTGCCCGGAAGGGCGCCGCAACCGAGAAAGGAAGAGGCCGGAATGCGCATCAGTCTGGTGGTGGCCGCCGCGCGCAACGGCGTGATCGGCCGCAACGGCGCCCTGCCCTGGCACCTGCCGGGCGACCTCAGGCGCTTCAAGGAGCTGACGCTGGGCAAGCCGACGCTGATGGGCCGCCGCACCTGGGATTCGCTGCCCCGCCGCCCCCTGCCCGGCCGCGAGAACATCGTGCTGAGCCGCAGCTGCGAACCCGGCGCCCATGACGGGGCGTCGTGGTTCCATGACCTGGGCGCCGCCATCGAGCACGCGCGGTCTTCCGGCGCAGAAGAACTGTGCGTGATCGGCGGGGCCGAGGTCTTCGCCGAGGCCCTGCCGCTGGCCGACGTGATCCACCTGACCGCCATCGAGCAGGACATGGACGGCGACACCATCATGCCGCCGTGGGGCGAGGGCTGGGTGGAGGTGCGCGCAACGCCGGTGCAGCACGAGAACGGGCTGGCGTTCCGGTATGTGGATTACGAGCGGGTGCGGTGAGGTCCGATGCCCCCTCCCGCCCTCCGCTTGCGCTCCGGGCACCCTCCCCCTCTTCGAGGTGGAGGGTTTGTCGGCTGGCGGCGGAGTTCCCTCCACCGCAGCGCGGGGGAGGGTTAGGGAGGGGGCAAAAAACTCCTCAAATGCTGTAGTTGTCCGCGATCCCCGCCTCGATCCGCGCCACCTGGTCGCGGAACAGGTCGCCGTCGCGCCGACGCTCGGCGCGGTGGCCGTTGGTGATGTCCTGCGTCACCTGCGCCGGGCTGCCGCCCAGCAGCAGGATGCGGTCGGCCAGATAGACCGCCTCCTCGATGTCGTGGGTGACGAACAGCACAGTCTTGCCGGTCTCCGCGTGGATGCGGCGCAACTCGTCCTGCAAGGCGCGGCGGGTGATGGCGTCGAGCGCGCCGAACGGCTCGTCCATCAGCAGGATTTCCGGATCCACGGCCAGCGCCCGGGCGATGCCGACGCGCTGGCGCTGGCCGCCCGACAGCTCGTAGGGCCAGCGCCCGCCGTAGTCGTCCAGCCGCACCAGCCGATCGACAAA
>Ga0196976_1000917_pt1 | contig 15649 bp, 16 predicted proteins | sample S3v_513CmetaG_FD_148644 | JGI IMG/M metagenome (GOLD analysis project Ga0196976, IMG submission 148644) | Soil microbial communities from Anza Borrego desert, Southern California, United States - S3+v_5-13C | ecosystem: Environmental > Terrestrial > Soil > Desert | place: USA: California...
CTGGTACCCCATCTTCTTGAGTGCATTGTGGATTGTCTTGCCCTGCGGGTCGAGGACGCTCTTCTTCAACGAAACGTAAACGTAGGCTTTCATGGGACGAGGAGATTATACCAATCGGGTAATTGTGTAATCGGGTAGTCGGGTAATCGGGCGGCCACACAAGTTCGCCCGGGGCACAGATCATTGACACACAGCCTCTCCTGCGCAGAAGGCTGGGGCACCCGCAGGCGCGTTTGCGCCTCGTAATCGCTGCGGTGCACTAGAGTCCGAAGAGTTCGCGGAGGCGCTTGGTTTGCGCGCGGCTTACGGGGACTTCGGTGCTGTTCTTGTCGCCCATGCGGAGCTGGTAGCTGCTCTTGAACCAGGGCACGACTTCCTTGATCCGGTTGATGTTCACCAGGAAGGAGCGGTGCGCGCGCCAGAAGATGTTCGGGTCGAGGGCGGCGAGCAGTTCTTCGAGGGTGCGGCAGTTTGACTGCCCTTCCATCGAGGGCGTGACGACGGTGATGACGCCGTCTTCGATGGAGGCAAAACAGATGTCCTTCTGATCGACAAGGAAGAGGCGTCCGCCGGACTTGATGAGCACCTTGGAGGTCTGCGGTTGCGGCTTGGCGACTTCGGTCTGGCGCGCCTCGAGCATGTCGATGAGGGCGGTGAGGCGGTCGTTCGGCGTGGCCTGGCTACCGATGCGGTGCCTGGCCTTCTGCACGGCCTGGGCGACGCGCTTCTTGTCGAAGGGCTTAAGCAGGTAGTCGACCGCGTTCACTTCGAACGCCTTGACGGCGTACTGGTCGAAGGCGGTGGCGAAGACGACCTGCGGGACCGGGACCTTTTTGTCGATGAGGCGCTTGATGACGCCGAAGCCATCGAGGCCGGGCATCTGGACGTCGAGGAAAACGAGGTCGGGAGCGTGTTCCTTGATGAGGTTGACGGCGTCGAGTCCATTGGCGCCTTGCGCGACGACATTGACTTCGCCCACCGACTTCAGCAAATAGGCGAGTTCATCCCGTGAGAGCTGCTCATCGTCAACAATCACCGCAGACAGTGCCATCTATGCTCCCGGAAGAAACAGTGACTTGCCCTCAAGTATAGTGACCGGCTTTCGTGAGGGTCAATTCGAGGGATGGTTGAGGAACCGGAGTTCGAATCAGGAAGTGAGTTCCAGGGCAAGGGCGAATCCCATGCCGCCGCTGACACAGAGCGTTGCGGCACCACGGCGCGCGTGGCGCTTCAGCATCTCGTGAAGGAGAGTGACCGTGATGCGCGTGCCAGTGCAGCCGATGGGGTGGCCGAGCGCGATTGCGCCTCCGTTGACGTTCAGGCGGTCGCGGTCGAGTTGAAGCTCGCGGTCACAGGCGAGAACCTGCGCGGCGAAGGCTTCGTTGAGTTCGAGAAGATCGAAGTCGGCAGGGGCGATGCCGGTTCTTTGCTGGAGTTTGCGCATGGCGGGTACGGGGCCGATGCCCATGGAGCGGGGGGCAATGCCAACCTGGGTCCAGCCCAGGATGCGGGCGAGCGGATGGAGTCCGTTGCGAGAGACGAACTGCGCGGACGCAAGGACGACTGCGGCACCGCCGTCGGTAATGCCGGAGGAGTTGCCGGCAGTGATTGTTCCGTCCTTCGAGAAGACCGGCGGGAGCTTCGCCATCTTCTCAAGAGAGGCTCCGAAAAATGGGTGCTCGTCACACGAGACGGTCGTTTTGCCCTTCCTGCCCTCGACGGTGACGGGGACGATCTCGGAGTCAAAGCGGCCGGAGTTGATGGCGCGTTCGGCGCGTTGCTGTGAGCAGAGCGCGAATGCGTCCTGCTCGTCGCGAGAGATGGCGTATTGCTTGGCGAGGAGTTCGGCGGTCTCGCCCATCACCATCTTCGACATGGGGCAGAAGAACCCGTCGCGGTACATGCCGTCGACGATTTCAGCGTTACCGAGGCGGTAGCCCCAGCGCGCTGCTTCGAGGTAGTAGGGCAGGCGCGACATGGATTCCGCGCCTCCGGCGAGAATGCATTCGGTGTTGCCGGCGCGAATGGAATCGAAAGCGAGGGCGATGGACTTCAGCCCCGAGGCGCAGGCCATGTTCACCGTATAGGCTGGGACTTTATCCGGAATGCCGGTGCGGATGGATATCTGTCGCGCGGGGTTCGGGCCTCCGCCCGCCTGACGGGCGTTGCCGAAGATGACTTCCTCGACCTGTTCGGCGCTGACTCCGGCGCGTTCGAGGGCGGCCCGGGCTGCAACAGTGCCCATGTCCGCGGCACTGAGGGAAGAAAGGCTTCCGCCGAACTTGCCTATCGGCGTGCGTACGGCGGAGAGGATGAATACTTCCTGCAATCGGCCTCCGGGTACATCCAAACACGATAGAGATGCGAGGGAAGTACAAGCGGGTTCGAGTAACAGGGCTCTGGGTTTGAATGGCTGCGGATCAGGTTACACGCCGGGCAGGTAGAGATGAGGACGGAAGCATTGCGACTGCGCCAGAGGTGAGCCAAGTTGGGCGCGTAAGCAAGCTTGCTGAGCGCCTGAACCTGGTGGACCGGATCTACATGGTCTGGTTCACGGCCGCAACTGCGCTGGTGCTGGCTTCGCGGGAGCGACTCGCGGGTTGGCCGTGGTTCCTGGCGATCAATGCCGTTGCCGTTGGGGTGATCTGGTGGCTCGCGTCCGGGAGGGCGCCGAAGGGTCCGCGACACTTCCTGCATCATTGGTATCCGCTGGCAATGGCCATCGTCTGCTTCCTGGAGACGGCGCGGTTCTCGATGCTGATCGTCCCCGAGTGGCAGGACGAGCACATTCTCGCGTGGGAACGGGCAATGTTCGATGTGCCGCCCACAGTCTGGCTCCAGCAGTTCAAGCATCCGGTACTTACGGAGTTGCTTCAGCTCGGGTACTTCTCGTATTTCACATACCAGATGGTGGTGGGCGGGGTGCTCTACCGGCCGGGGGAGAAGCGAGCGTTCCGGCAACTGATGACGGCGGTGGCCCTGACCTACACGCTGTGCAGCGTGGTGTACGTGCTCTTCCCGACGGAGAGTCCGGCGCGGACGCTACGTGAACAGCACACGGTAGTTTTCCACGGAGGCTTTTTTCACTTTCTCGTGTTACTGATTCAGAAGTACTTCGGCGTACACGGAAACGCATTCCCGAGTTCGCATGTTGCGGCGTCAATCGCAGCGCTGATCGTGGCGTGGAAGTACACGCGGAAGGTGGCCTGGTTCCTGACCCCGCTGGTGCTGCTGATGTGCGTGGGCGCGGTGTACGACCGCTATCACTACTTCTCGGATGTGTGGAGCGGAATCCTGGTGGGCGCAGCTGTGAGCGCTTTCGTGATCGGGGCGTGGAACCGGATTGCGACCAGCCGTGACCGCGAGGCGTAAACTGCGGATATGAACGTGATCTATGGCATCCACCCGGTGAGCGAGGCGATCGAGTCTCGCGGACGGGCGGTGGAGTACGTGGCTGTGGCGCGGGAGCGCCAGGACCAGAAGCTGCAGCGCATTATCGACCAGTGCCGGAAGTCCGGCGTGTCGTTGCGTTTCGCAGGACGAGAGGAGTTGCAGAAGCTGGCACGCACGGCGCAGCACCAGGGCGTGGTGGCCGTTGTGGCCGAAAAGTCGTATGCGGACGTGAGCGACATCCTGGGGCGGCGGCGCGGCGAGAAGGCTTTTATCGTTGTGCTGGACGGCGTGGAAGACCCGCACAACCTCGGCGCGGTGATTCGCACGGCGGATGCTGCGGGCGCAGACGGAGTCGTCATTCCGGAGCGGCGCGCGGTGGGCGTGACGGCGACGGTTGCGAAATCGTCGGCAGGGGCAAGCGAGTGGCTTCCCGTGGCGCGCGTGACGAACATTGCGCGTACGGTCGAGGAACTGAAGCGCGCGAACGTGTGGACGGTGGCGCTGGATGAGCGCGGAACCCAGGATTACGACGAACTGGACTGGAACATGGATTGCGCCATCGTGCTCGGAGCGGAAGGCGCGGGTGTCCACGACCTGGTGCGCAAGAGCTGCGACTTCGTGGTGAAGATTCCGATGGCGGGCAAAGTGCCGTCGCTCAACGTTTCGGTGGCGGCCGCAGTGGTGATGTATGAGGTAGCACGGCAGAGAAGGAGAAAGCAGAGATGAAGTGGCGGATCCTTATTGCTGTGATGGTGTTCGGGTTGGCGGCGCTGGTCCTCTTTCAGCCGCGCGTGAGCGGCGAAGATGAGGTGCTGAAGCCCGAGGTCGTCAGGGTTCCCAAACAGTTCGGGAAAATGCGAAGCTTCAATGTTGTAGGCCGTTCACAGTACATTGCCGTTTTTGAAGAAGAAGATGGGGGGACGATCCGCGTTGTAAGGATCTCGCCCAACGATTTCGGCAAAGGCGTGACCGAGATCGAAATACGAAGGACCGAGTAAGGCTCTTGATACGACATATCGTTCTTGTTGTCGCAGCGCTTGCCGCATCGCTGGCGAGCGCTGTACGCGCATCCGCCCTGGACCGCGAGGCGTTCACATTCACACGTTACGAACTTGAGGTAAGGATCTCGCCCGAGACGAGCGCATTCGACGCGCGCGGGCGCATCGTGCTGCGCAACGACTCGAAGACCCCACAGAACGCAGTCGCGCTGCAGATTTCGTCGTCGCTGAGTTGGGCGTCGGTGCAGAGCGAGGGCAAGCCGCTGACGTACGTAGAGTCCACATACACGTCGGACGTGGACCACACGGGCGCGCTCTCGGAAGCAATCGTCAGCGTACCTGCTGTGCCGCCGAAGGGAACCATCGAGCTGACTGTGCGGTACGGTGGCGCGATTCGGCTGGACGCGACGAGGCTGACACGGATCGGCGTGCCGGCAGGACTGGCACGAAGAAACGAGTGGGACACCATCGGGCCTTCGTTCACCGGGTTCCGTGGAGTGGGGTACGTTGCGTGGTATCCGGTGGCGATGGAAGCTGCGAGCCTGAGCGAAGGCAACCGCGTTGCGTCCGTGCTGGGAACATGGAAGCAGCGGCACGCGGCCTCGAGCATGCAGGCGAGCATTGAGTTTACTGGCGGTCAGTTACGTACCAGTGCCGATGAGTGTACGCCCGCTACGCAGGCGACGGGACTTACGCGGCAGACCTGCACGTTCCGGTCATTGAGCACCGTGCCGACGCTGGCGCTGGGCAACTACGAAACGTTTGCGCGTCCGGCAATGCGGATCGCGTATCTGCCGCTCCGCAGCGACGCCATGCAGGAATGGGCCGGAGCCCTCGAACGGCTTCTGCCGACGTTTGTCGAGTGGTTCGGGCGTCAGCAGCGACCTGTGACGGTGGTGGACATGGCGAACGCGGACATGGCCCCGTTCGAGACGAACAACGTCCTGTTCGCACCGCTGCAGCCCATGACGCAGCGTGAACTGGAGTCGATGTTGGCGCATCACGTGGCACACGCGTTCTTCGAGTCGCCGCGACCGTGGATCGATGAAGGACTGGCGCACTTCCTGCAGGTGCTGTGGCGCGAGAAGCAGGAGGGACGCCGCACGGCGCTGGCCCATCTGAAGGCGGCGCGCGCTCCACTGGCGCAGGCGGAGAAGCAGGCTGCGGCAGTCTCCGGCGGACAGCCGCTGGTGAACGCCGCGGACGAAGTGTTCCATCGCAGCAAGGGCATGTTCGTGTGGTGGATGCTGCGCGACATGGTCGGGGAACAGGCGGTGCTCAGGGCATTGCGCAACTACATTCCAGCGCAGGACAAAGACCCGACGTACGTGCAGTCGCTCATACGAGTGCAGGACGCGCGCGACCTGGAGTGGTTCTTCGATGACTGGGTGTACCGTGACAAGGGGCTGCCGGACTTCAAGGTTGCCACCGCGTTCTCCCGCGAACTGCTCGGACTGGGCGATGCGCAAGGCGCTTACTCGGTCACCGTGACGGTTGAAAACACCGGGGATGCGGGGGCCGAGGTGCCGGTGATCGTCCGGACGGCGCGGGGCGAAGTGCAGCAGAAGGTGGAGGTTCGCGGGAAGTCAAAAGGCGTGGTGCGGATACAGGTTCCAGCGGCCCCGGTGGACATCGTGGTGAACGATGGCAGCGTGCCGGAGGCAGAGACGGGGAATAATACGTACGTGGTAACCGGGACGAAGTAGGTGACGGGGGCGGGTGACAGGGAACAGCTCACCGCGTGCAATAAGTACAGCCTGCATGCGGCGCTGGTTCCTTCCGAAACCCTAGACTGACCTGCAGGTTTGGTGTTGTTCAACTGCAATGGCGATGCTGATGACCTTACTGCTTTCCTGCTATTGACGTTCGTGCCTATCAGCGCGATTTGGACGGGGCACACTTCTCCGAAGGCGTACTCATCTGTCGGGGGTGCCCCAGACTTCTGCGAAGCAGAGGCTGGGTGTCATAGACTTGGAACGGGCAGTTTCATCCGCTCACCTTTCTGTTCGCGTTGTCTCGCAGTCCACTGCGACTCAATTTCTACCGCACATTCTGCTCCGAGGGCGTAGTGGCGAAAGCTGCTCCAAATCCAGTCTTCCGGGCTCTTAACCAATCCTCGTGTCACCGGGTTCCGGTGAATGTACTTGAGCTTTTCGATGCGCTTGCGCTCGCTCCAGACATTGAAGTCGTAGTAGCGGGGTTGCCAAAAGCGCGGGTGCGCACCGCGCGCAACTTTGGGCGCCACGTTCTGCTTCAGCATCTGCAGTGCCACGGCAAGAGTGCTCCGCTCGGGTTCGCTGAGGAGAAGGTGGACATGTTCGGGCATGACCACGTATCCGGTGACGAAGAATCCGTACCAGCAACGAACCTGTTCGAGAGTGTTTTCGAATAGGGAGCGCGACTCCGGCGTCTCCAGTAGCGGTTGGCGTCCATGGCAGCTGAACGTGACAAAGTGAAGATTGCGCGTGGCCTGAAATCGTGCGGGGCCCGACATGAAGAGAGGGTAATTCGAAGTCCTTATCGGTGCACGTGTGTTCTCATCGCTTCCCAGCCTCTGCTTCGCCGAAGGCTGGGGCACCCCCATGTTTTTTGTGTCGGTCGAGACTGCGTCAGTGGGGCTTGTTCATCGCGTTTCGCCTGTGTTTCGCACAAGACTGGGGTAGTGCATGTTGCATGTCAGCAGCTTCCCAGCCTCTGCTTCGCCGAAGGCTGGGGCACCCCCCATGTTTTTCTGTCGTCGAAGACTGCGTCAGTGGGGCTTGTTCATCGCGTTTCGCCTGTGTTTCGCACAAGACTGGGGTAGTGCATGTTGCATGTCAGCAGCTTCCCAGCCTCTGCTTCGCCGAAGGCTGGGGCACCCCCCATGTTTTTCTGTTGTCGAAGACTGCGTCAGTGGGGCTTGTTCATCGCGTTTCGCCTGTGTTTCGCACAAGACTGGGTTAGTGCATGTTGCAGTCAGCAGCCTCCCAGCACCCCCCATGTTTTTTTCTGTCGGTCGAGACTGCGTCAGTGGGCCTTGTTCATCGCGTTTCAGCCTGCGTTTCGCACAAGACTGGGGTAGTGCATGTTGCATGTCAGCAGCCTCCCAGCCTCTGCTTCGCAGAAGGCTGGGGCACCCCTGCTATAGACTGTCATCTGTAAGCTGTTCCCTGTCGCCTGTAACCTGTCCCCTGTTCTTCTTTGTTTCCTCAAGACGATCTGCTGATTAGAATCGCCGGTTCAGCAGAAAGAGGGCGAACTTGGCATACTTACAATTCCTTGGCGCGGCCGGGACTGTGACCGGCTCGAAGCATCTCATCAACACCTCTGGCGACTCGACTGGCAGGAAAGGTTTTCAGGTCCTGATCGATTGCGGGATGTTCCAGGGCCAGAAGGAATGGCGTGAGAAGAACTGGCGCGAAACGCCGGTGCCTGCGTCGGAAATCGATGCCGTCATACTGACGCACGCGCACCTGGACCACTCCGGGTGGGTGCCGAAGTTGATGAAAGAGGGCTTCCACGGCCCAGTCTATGCCACGCCCGCCACCGTGGACTTGTGCTCGATCCTGCTGCCCGATTCCGGATACCTCCAGGAAGAAGACGCGGCGTTCCACAACAAGATCAAGTCGTCGAAGCACTCGCCCGCATTGCCGCTCTACACGTTTGAGGAAGCGCAGCAGTCGCTCTCGCTTTTCAGGCCGGTGCCCTTTGGCGAGACGAAGCAGTTGCGTCCCGACTTCTCGTTCCGGTTCGTACGTGCGTCGCACATCCTGGGTTCGGCGATGGTGGAGGTGATGCTGAAGGTGGATGGCGGCACGCGCAGGCTGTTCTTCACGGGCGACCTGGGCCGCGTACACAACTCGAAGATTGCGCCGGGACGCGTGTTGCATTCCGGTCCGGCGGCGGTTGAAGACGCCGACCTGCTGGTGACCGAGTCAACGTACGGAAACCGGCTGCATCCGGAAGTGGATCCGAAGCCGGAGCTTGCACGGCTGATACGCGAAACAGTGAAGCGCGGAGGCAGCGTTGTGGTGCCAGCGTTCGCGGTGGAACGTACGCAGAAGTTCCTGTTCATGGTTAAGGAACTGATGGAAGCCGGAGAGATACCGCATGTTCCGGTATTCGCGGATTCGCCGATGGCGATTAACGCGGTGAAGATATTTTTGAAGCACACGGAAGAGTTCAGCGAAGAAACGAAGCGCATGATTGCGCAATATGGGTCTCCGCTGGACTGGCCCGGGTTCAATTTTGCGATTACGCCCGCGGAGTCGAAGAAGATAAACGACCATCGTTTTCCGTCCATCATCGTGTCGTCGAACGGCATGGCGATGGGCGGACGCATCCAGCACCACCTGCTGCAACGGCTACCCGATCCGCGGAATCTGATCCTATTCATCGGGTTCCAGGCGGTGGGAACGCGCGGACGACAGATCAAGGACGGCGAAACGCAGGTGAAAATCTTCGGCCAGATCGTTCCGGTACGCGCACAGGTGGCGGCGCTGGAGCAGTTCAGCGATCACGCAGATACGCCAGAGATGCTCGACTGGATGCGCGAATTCAAGCGTCCGCCGAGCGAGACCTGGATTGTGCATGGCGAACCGGCCGCGTCGTCAGCGTTGCGCATGGCAATCAGCTCCGCGCTTGGCTGGAAGGCGAACGTGGCGGAGTACATGGGGAAAGTCAGTATTGAGTAGCCAGTATTCAGGAGTCAGTATTCAGGAGTCAGTATTCCGTATTGGGGTTGCGCATGTTGACTCGCATTCGGTCTGCACGGGGCAAACTGCTCACCATACTGAATACACCGAGTACTGGGTACGGAATATGGGTTCGCCGTACTGAATACGGAGTACTGAATACGGAATACGGATTTTTATGACTGAGCAGGAACTGAAGTCGAAGCTGGATGCGGCGGAGCGCAATCCGGAGGAACTGGCGCGGGCGGTGGTGGGATTGCCGGATCACCTGCTGCGGCGAAAGCCTGCGCCGGACAAGTGGAGCATCATCGAGATCATGGCGCACCTGGCCGATATCGAAATGGTGTACGGCTACAGGTTGCGCCAGATGCTTGCCGACAACGAACCGGTGATTGCGCCCATCGACCAGGACGCGTGGGCAAACAAGCTGGGATACATGGAGCACTCGGCGCCGGAACTGATTGCGGCGTATGCGCTGACCCGCCGGATGAACATGCGCCTGCTGCGACGCATTAGCGTGGCCGACCTTGAGAAGGGTGCATTCCATCCGGAGATGGGCCGCAAACTCACTGTTGCGGAACTCGTAGATCGGATGGCCGCGCACGGGCGTAGTCATCTGGAGCAGATCGAGAAATTGAAGAAGATGTAGGCGATTGCCGGTCGTTGATCGCTAGTCGGTGGTCGTTGGCAGGTGTGCAAGAGGTACTCGGTACCAGCAACCCGCACTCGTTTCGGTATGATGGAGGTTTACACAATTCCGTAGCTTAGGCGGTCTGGTTTGCGCTTTTGTTTTCTCCCCATCACCCTCCTTGTTCTCGGACTCTCGCTCGCTCAGGCGCAGTTGCAATCGGATCCTGCTACGGATCCGAACGCAGTGCAGCTTCCAGTGGATAAGCAAACAGTGGTCGTTACGGGGACGTGGGAACCGGTGCCGTTGGATGAGGCTGATCGCGCGGTTACGGTGATCAACCCGGAGCGAACGGAACTGTTCCGTACATGGGCGGACCTGCTGCAACTGGATCCCTCGCTCGACCTGCGACAGCGCGGCACGAGCACGGTGCAGGGCGATCTTTCGATTCGCGGGTCGGGGTTCGGGCAGACGCTTGTGCTGGTGAATGGGTTGCGCTTCAACGATGTGCAGACCGGGCATCACAACCTGAATCTGCCGCTGCCGCTGGAGTCGCTCGATCGAGTGGAGGTGCTGCGCGGGTCGGGGTCAACGCTGTACGGTTCGGATGCGGTTGGCGGGGCCGTGAACTTCATCACCACGCCGCCGAGCGCAACCGAGTTCAGGTTGGGCGCAAACGTCGGGAACTTCGGGGTGAACACGCAGACGGCGTCGGTTGCGTACGCGGGCGAGAAGTTCTCGCAAAGGCTGAGCGGCGTGCGCGATTTCTCGTCGGGATTCATATCGAACCGCGACTACCGCGTGCTTTCGGGGGCCTCGGAAACGAACGTCAAGACGGCACTGGGTTGGACGAACCTGCTGGTAGCTGCGAGCGACCGACCTTTCGGCGCGCAGAACTTCTACGGCAACTACAACTCGTGGGAGCGCACGAAAACGTGGTTCGCTTCAGTGCGGCAGGACTTGGGCGAGCGCATGGAGACCGCGGTCGGGTATCGAAGGAACACCGATCATTTCATCCTCAGGCGCGACCGGCCGTCCGTGTACCAGAACCGGCATGAGACCGAGGCGTGGCAGGCGGCCGTGCGCAGGCGCGACGAGCTGAAACAGAACATCGCGCTGTTCAGCGGCGTTGAGGGATATCGGGAGACGATCGACAGCAGCAATCTTGGGCGCCATGCACGCAATCGCGGCGCGGCCTACGTGAACTTCGACGTGCGTGCGCTTCAACGTTTCTCGTTCGCCGTTGGTGCGCGCGAAGAAGTCTACGGCACTGGCGGAAGCACGCGGGGGCAATTCAGCCCGACATTTGCCGGTGGCGTTTGGCTCGCACCGGGACTGAAGTTGCGGGCGAATGCGAGCAGGGCGTTCCGGCTTCCGAGCTACACCGACCTCTACTACGCGGACCCGGCGAATCGCGGGAATCCGAACCTGAGGCCGGAGTCGGCGTGGAGCTACGAGGGCGGCTTGCAGTGGCAGCGCGGACGAGTGCAGGCGGATGTGGCGTTCTTCCATCGGCGCGAGCACGACGTGATCGACTACGTTCGGTATTCGCCAACCGACGTCTGGCAGGCGACGAACTTCCAGCGGTTGAACTTCACGGGCGTGGAAACGAGCGTGGGCGTCCAACTGCCGAACCGGCATCGCGTGCAGGTGGCTTACGCAGGCCTGCGCGGCGCGCAGGATTCGCTGGGCGGGACGCTTTCGAAGTACGTGTTCAACTATCCCACGCACAATGCGGTGGTGAGCTGGGACGGTCTGCTGCCGGGGAACATGTTCGCGCGCACGCGACTGGGCGTTACGCAGCGGTATGCGCGTGATGCGTATGCCGTCTGGGACACCGCGGTGTCGCGTCAGTTCGGATACGTGCGGGCGCGTCTGTCGTTCGCGAACATCACGGACACGGCATACGAGGAGATCCCGCTGGTCGCGATGCCGGGTCGGACCGTGGTGGCGGGATTGGAATTCGTGTGGCCGAAGAGGTAGGCATTCGGGCCGCTGAGGACGCTGAAGGACGCTGAGAGACAAAGAACGCGCAAACGAGACAGGACGGGGCACAGCCCCCTCCCCACACTCATAACCGATGCCCTTCAGCTCGAAGCATCGGTGTGTGCCGCTGACGGACGCGGCGAGCGGGCAAGGAGGGAGCGCAGTCCAGTGCAAGCGGTTCGTGATTGCCGGGCGTGCCTCCGGTTTATTACAATCCTCGGTTCTTTATCCCACACAGAAACTCCACGAGCCGAGGTGAGGGCGCGTGGAGCGCCGGGCAGAAAGCGATCTCAAGCGGTACGGGGAAACGTGCTGCCCACCCAGTGAGCCATGAAAATCCACGAATATCAGGCGAAGGACATACTTGCGCGGTATGGAGTGGCAGTCCCGCGAGGCGAGATGGCAAGCACGCGGGAAGAAGCCGTTGCGGTCGCGAAAAGCTTAATGGAAGCGGGTGCGACCGGCGCAGTCGTAAAAGCCCAGATTCATGCCGGCGGACGCGGAAAGGGCGGCGGCGTGAAAGTCGCGAAGTCGCTCGAAGACGTGAGCCAGCTTGCCTCGAACATGCTGGGCATGAAGCTGGTGACACACCAGACGGGTCCTGAGGGCCGCATCGTGCGGCGCTTGCTGATCGAAGAGACGCTGCCGATCGCGAAGGAATACTACATGGCCGTGCTGCTGGACCGACAGGCGTCCAAGAACCTGTTCATGGCCTCTGCGGCAGGCGGCATGGACATCGAAACCGTGGCGGCCGAGAACCCAGAAGCTATCGTAAAAGAGCACATCGAGCCCGGCATGGGACTCCAGCCGTTCCAGGCGCGAAAGATCGCATTCAAGATCGGGCTGCCGCCGGAGCTAATCAACAAGGCTGCGCAGTTCATGGTGGCGCTCTACAAGTGCGCTGAGGAGATGGACGCGTCTCTGGTGGAGATCAACCCGTTCATCACCACCACCGATGGCCGCCTGTTCGCGCTGGACGCGAAGGTGAACTTCGACGACAACGCGCTCTACAGGCACAAGGACATCCGCGAGTTGCGGGACATTACGGAAGAAGACCCGCTTGAAGTCGAGGCCAGCAAGTACGGGCTGAACTACATCAAGCTGGACGGAACCGTGGGCTGCATGGTGAACGGCGCCGGGTTGGCGATGGCCACGATGGACATAATCAAGTACGCCGGCGGCGAGCCCGCAAACTTCCTCGACGTGGGCGGCGGGGCAAACGAAGAACAGGTGACGCACGCCTTCGAGATCCTGCTGAGCGACCGCAACGTAAAAGCGGTGCTCATCAACATCTTCGGCGGAATCCTGAGGGTGGATACGCTGGCAAACGGCGTTGTCGCGGCGGCGAAGAAGACCAACATCCAGTTGCCGATCGTGCTGCGGCTGGAGGGAACGAACGTGGAAGAAGGCCGCCGGATTCTGAAGGAATCCGGGCTGAACTTCATCGTGGCCGACACGATGAAAGACGCCGCGGAGAAGGTTGTGGCCGCTGCGGGAAGCGCGAGGGCATAGCGATGAGCGTACTTGTAGATAAATCGACGCGAGTTCTGGTGCAGGGCCTTACGGGCAAAGAAGGTACGTTCCACGCGAAGACCTGCGCGGATTACGGCACGAAGATCGTTGGCGGCGTGACCCCCGGTAAGGGCGGCACAATGCACGAAGGCTGGCCGGTATTCAACACGGTGGCAGATGCGGTGAAAGAGACGGGCGCGAATGCGACGGTCATCTTCGTTCCGCCACCGTTTGCCGCGGATGCGATCATGGAAGCGGCAGACGCCGAGATTCCGCTGATCGTGTGCATCACCGAAGGCGTGCCCACGCAGGACATGGTGAAGGCGTGGGAGTTCCTGAAGGGCAAAGGGAAGTCGCGACTGATCGGGCCGAACTGCCCAGGCATCATTTCGCCGGGCAAGTGCAAGATCGGCATTATGCCCGGACACATTCATCGCGAGGGCAACATCGGCATCGTGTCGCGCTCGGGGACGCTGACGTACGAAGCGGTGTACCAGTTGACGCAGCGCGGAATCGGCCAGTCCACGGCTATCGGCATTGGCGGCGACCCGATCATAGGCACGAATTTCGTCGATGCGCTGGAGTTGTTCCAGGCTGATCCGGAGACGGAGGCCATCATCATGATCGGCGAAATCGGCGGAAACGCCGAGGAGACCGCGGCGGAGTACATCCGGAAGAACGTGACGAAGCCGGTGGTGAGCTTCATTGCGGGGCAGACCGCGCCTCCGGGACGACGCATGGGCCATGCCGGTGCGATTATCAGCGGCGGCAAGGGCACGGCCGCGGAGAAGATCCGCGCGCTGGAGGCGGCCGGAATCCGCGTGGCGAAGTCGCCTGCGGTGATAGGCGAAACGCTGGTGGAAGCGATCGGCGCGAAGGCAAGGGCGTAGGTTGTTGTGGCGGAGTGCCGGTCAAAGACCGGCACCCACACAATCGCAGGCTGACGGCGTTTGTGGAAGCGGATGCGCGCCGTTCGCGCGTGAACGCCTGCTGCGCAGGCGGCGCGAATCGGCGCGTCGAGATATTCGGTCGCGAACAGCGATCTCAGGATGACATGGGCTGTATCGGACACGGAATCTACGGAAGTACATAGGAAGGAAAGTCGGTAAGAATGCCAAAGACGTTGCAACGCACTCTTGGAATCATCAAGCCTGACGCAGTGAAGAAGAATGCCGAAGGCGAAATCATCAACATGATCCTGAACAACGGTTTCCGGATCGTCGGAATGAAGATGCTGAGCCTGACGAAGGAACAGGCGGAGGGCTTCTACGCTGTCCACGCCGGCAAGCCGTTCTTCAACTCGCTGACGAACTTCATGTCCGAAGGCCCCATCGTGGTGCTCGCGCTGGAGAAAGAGCACGACGCAATCGTCGCGTGGCGCAACCTGATGGGCCCGACGAACCCGGCGAATGCCCAGGACGGAACGATCCGGAAGAAGTTCGGCGAGAGCATCGAGCGCAACGCCGTGCACGGCTCCGACGCGGAGGATACGGCGCGCTTCGAATTGAGCTACTTCTTCGCCGGCTACGAACTGGTGAAATAACAATGCACAAGGTCCGAGTGGCAATGCTGGCGATAGTGGCGCTCGTGACCCTGGTTTTGTTCGCCGTTCGCTACTTCAAGCATGGCGAGCTGCGGTGGTCCTACCTGATTGCGGCGCTGCTGGTGTTTCTGTATGCATGGTGGCGCGCCAGGCAGGGCACGCAGCCTCGCAGATGAGGGATTCATGCCGCACGTACAAATCACGTTGCTCGAAGGCCGCACGCTCGAACAGCGCCGGAGAGTAGCGAAGCGCATCACGGAAGTCCTTGTTGAAGAAGCAAACGCGAGTGCCGACGCAGTGACGGTGGCGTTCGTGGATGTGCCGCGCGATTCGTTCTCGCGTGGGGGCATCCTGATTTGCGACAGGGAGAAGAAGTAAGGTTTCAGAGGTTTCGCAGGTTCGGATGTTTCGAAGGAGGCGCAGCATCGCTGCGCCTCTTTTTTTAGGAGGCGCCACTCTTCGACTGGCGGTGTGCCGGTCAGAGACCGGCACACACACAGTCGAGAAGTGCCCAGATCATTTGGCCCCCTGAACAGGGCGACCCGTCGGGACGGTTCCCGGTTCTCCTTTACGGCTTGCCACCGGCGAAGAATGCCTTCGCGCGCCTCTCCATCTCCTCAGGCGCAACATCTTCCTTGTGGGTCATGATTGCCCAGCGCTGGCCGAATGGGTCTTCGACCTGGCTGTAGCGGTCGCCCCAGAACATGTCGGCCGGCGGCATCAACGGTGTCGCACCAGCGTCGGTGGCGCGCTTGAAATCAGCATCCACATCAGGGCTGTAGATGTGAAGCACGTGCGTAGTACCGCCAAGCGTCTTTGGCGACGAAGTGCCGCTGCCGAACTCGGGGAACTCGTCGGAGAGCATGACGACTGAGTCGCCGATGCGGATTTCAGCATGCATGAGGCGCTGGCCGTC
>Ga0196976_1000918_pt1 | contig 15643 bp, 13 predicted proteins | sample S3v_513CmetaG_FD_148644 | JGI IMG/M metagenome (GOLD analysis project Ga0196976, IMG submission 148644) | Soil microbial communities from Anza Borrego desert, Southern California, United States - S3+v_5-13C | ecosystem: Environmental > Terrestrial > Soil > Desert | place: USA: California...
GACCGGCGGCGCGCCGAGGAGGCGCTGCGCGAGGCGGATCGGCGGAAGGACGAGTTCCTGGGCGTGCTCTCCCACGAGCTCCGCAACCCGCTCTCGCCCGTGGCCTCGGCGATCTACATCCTGGAGCGCGTGGATCCCACCGGGACCCAGGCGCGCAGGGCGCGGGAGATCATCGCGCGCCAGACGCGCCACCTCACCCGCCTGGTGGACGACCTGCTCGACGTCACCCGGATCATCCGCGGCAAGATCGAGCTGCGGCGCGCGCGGCTCGACCTCGGCGAGGTCCTGCGCCGCACCGCGGAGGACCACCGGGCGCTGATGGACGAGCGCGGGATCCGGTTCACGGTCGAGCTCCCCGCGGCGCCGCTCCCGATCGACGGCGACGCCACCCGCATCTCGCAGATCGCCGGCAACCTCCTCCTCAACGCCGCGAAGTTCACGCACAGGGGCGGCGCGGTCACCCTGCGCGTCGTCGAGGGACCGGACGCGCACGAGCTCCACGTGAAGGACGACGGGACGGGGATCTCGGCCGACCTCCTGCCGCGCGTCTTCGAGCCGTTCACGCAGGGGCCACAGGGGCTCGCCCGGACCCCGGGCGGCCTCGGCCTCGGGCTCGCCCTCGTGAAGGGGCTGGCCGAGCTCCACGGGGGCGGCGTCGCGGCGTACAGCGCCGGGCCGGGGCGCGGGGCGGAGCTCGTCGTCACGTTCCCCGTCGCGCCGGCCGTGGGGCCGCGCAGGGCGCTCCGCGCCGCCGCGGAGCGAGTCCTCGACGTGCTCGTGGTCGGGAGAGGCCAGCGGGCGGCGGAGCTCGCCGCGGAGGTCGAGCGCTGGGGGCACGCGGCGCGCCACGCCCACGATCCCGGCGGCGCCCTGGCCGCGGCGCGCGCGGCGCCGCCGGACGTGGTGCTGTGCGACCTCGACCTGCCCGGCGCAGGCGCGCTCACCCTCGCGCGCGCGCTCCGCGGGAGCGAGCTGGGCGACGAGCTCGTCCTCGTCGCGGCCGGCGCGCTCGGGCCCGATCGCGCGCACGTCGCCGACGAGGCCGGGTTCGACCTCCACCTCGCCCGCGCGTCCGACGCGGAGGCGCTGCGCCGCCTGCTCGGGTTCTCCGGACCACCGCAGCGGAGCGCGATGGGCTGAGGCGCGGTGGCGACGGCGTCGGCGGGTGCAGACAATACGGAGGCGGCTCGGGGCCGGATCCGTTGCAGCCGCTGCGGACCTGGAGGTCCCCGCCGTGTCGCCCAGCCCGACGATCCGCGCAGAGGAGCTGGAGCGGATCCTCGACGCGCTGCCGAACCCCGTCTTCGTCAAGGACGACCAGCACCGGTGGATCGCGCTCAACGAGAGCTGCTGCCGCCTCATCGGACGCACGCGCGCGGAGCTGCTCGGGCGGTCGGATCCCGACCTCTTCCCGGGCGAGCAGGCGTCCGTCTTCTGGGAGAAGGACGACGAGGTCTTCCGGACCGGCCGGACCGTCGAGAACGAGGAGACGATCGCGGCCTACGGGACGGAGCGCATCGTCGTCACCCGCAAGTCGCTGCACCACGACGCCAGCGGACGGCCCATCCTGCTCGGCGTCATCACCGACATCACCGCGCGCAAGCAGGCGGAGGACGCGCTGCGCCGCTCGCGCGACGAGCTCGAGGGCCGCTACGCGGAGCGGACCCGCGAGCTGGAGGCGCGGAGCGAGCGGCTCGTGCGGGAGATCGCCGAGCGCGAGCGGGCCGAGGAGCGCGCCCGGGAGAGCGAGCACCGCTTCCGCCTGCTGGCGGAGTCCGGACCGCAGATCGTGTGGTCCGCGCTGCCGACCGGGGAGCTCGACTACATCAGCGGCAGGGCGGCGGAGTACTGCGGCGTACCGGTGGAGCGCGGGCTCGCGCACCGATGGCTCGACTTCGTCCATCCCGAGGATCGGGACGGCACGCGGCGGCGCTGGCAGCGCTCCGTCACGGTGGGCGTCGTGTACAGCACCGAGTTCCGGCTGCGGCGCGCCGACGGCGCCTACCGCTGGCACCTCGTCCGCGCGCTCCCCGTCCGCTCGCAGCGCGGGAAGATCCTCCAGTGGATCGGCAGCGCCGCCGACGTCGAGGACGAGCGGCGGGCGCGGCTGGCGCTCGAGGAGGAGGACCGGCGCAAGGACGAGTTCCTGGCGATCCTGGGGCACGAGCTCCGCAACCCGCTCACGCCCCTCCGCACCGCGCCGCACGTGCTCCGGCGGACGGACCCCGAAAGCCCGCGCTTCGCGCGGGTCGTCGACATGGTGGAACGGCAGGTGAACCTGCTCGCGCGGCTCGTGGACGATCTGCTCGAGGTCTCGCGGATCGCGCGCGGCCGGCTCGTGCTCCAGCCGGCGCGCGTGGACCTCGGCGAGCTGGTGCGGCACCTCGTCGACGACCGCCGGGACGGCCTCGCCGGCGCCGGGCTGCGGCTCGCGCTGGAGCTCCCCGTCGCGCCGGTCTGGGCCGAGGCCGACGCGGCGCGCGTCGCGCAGGCCATCGGGAACCTGCTCGACAACGCCGAGCGGTACACGCCGCCGGGCGGGACCGTGCGGGTCGTGGTGCGGAAGGAGGGCGGCGTCGCCGTCATCACGGTCCTCGACGACGGGATCGGCTTCGACCTCGCCGCGCAGGAGCACCTCTTCGACCCCTTCGTGCAGCTCCGGGGCGCGCCGCGCGAGGCGCGCGGCGGGCTCGGCCTGGGGCTCGCGGTCGTCAAGCAGCTCGCGGAGCTGCACGGGGGGACCGTCCAGGGCTGGAGCGACGGCCCGGGCCTGGGCGCCACCTTCACGCTCCGTCTCCCCGTCGCCGCGCCGCCGGCGCAGCGCTCCGCGCCCTCCGCCCGCCGGGCGCCCGCGCCGCACCGGCGCATCCTGGTGGTCGAGGACAACGCCGACGCCGCCGAGAGCCTGCGGATCATGCTCGAGCTCGAGGGGCACGACGTGGTGGTCGCGGGCACGGGCGAGGAGGGCGTGGCGCGCGCGCGGGAGCTCCACCCGGACGTCGTGCTCTCCGACATCGGCCTCCCGGGCATCAGCGGCTACGAGCTGGCGCGGGCGCTCCGCGCCGACCGCGGCTTCGACGCGCACCTCGTGGCGATCACCGGCTACGGCCAGGCGCGGGACAAGGAGGAGGCGTTCCGGAGCGGGTTCGAGCGGCACCTCACGAAGCCGTTCGACCACCAGGTGCTCCTGGAGGTGCTCCGCGAGCTCCGCCCGTGACGGTCGTCAGACCCGGCAGACCTCCCGGAGCGCCTCCACGAGATCGGACGGGCGCGCGGGCTTGAGCAACGTCCGCGCCACCGACGGGCCGATGCTCGCGAGCGCGCGGTGGTCCCCCGAGACGGCGATCACCGGCACGCGGGCGAGGACCGGGTCCGCGCGCAGCCGCGCCAGGAGGACCTCCCCGCGCTCGCCCGCGAGCGCGAGATCGAGCACGACGGCGCTCGGGACGAAGCCGGTCGCGAGGAGCTGGTCGGCCTCGCCGAGCGTCCGCGCGGGACGGACGTCGGCGATCCCCTCGAAGGTCAGGACCTCCTCGAGCGTCTCGAGGGTGTCGACGTCGTCATCCACGAGCAGCACGCTGGCGCAGGGTGGCAGGTTGGTGCTCAAGGCGGCTGACTCTGACACTCCGAGTCACACGCCGCCAGGAGGCAGATCGGACCCCGGGAAACTCCTGGGCGGCCCGAGACGCGAGTGTCCCGTCCCGTACGCACGCGTCCTTCCCACCGGGAGCGCTGCACGGCCCAAACGCAGCCCGGAGCGCGCGTGCGGGCTCCGCGGGTGGTCAGTCGTCGTCGCCCTTCCCTCTTCCTTCGCCCTCCCTCCCGTTGCCGTTGCCGTGGCGGCCGCCGTTCCCGCCGCTCGGCAGTCGATGCTGCCGGGGTGGCCGTTCGAGACGGCGCACGCGCTGCACATCCCCTGCGACTTCGCCCCGACGGCGATGCTCTTCGGGAGCACGCCTGGCACCGTCGGGAGGACGCCGAGGGAGCCGCGCGCGAGGGACCTGCGCGCGACCCGCCGGCCGGACCAGCGCCTAGTGCTGCCTGCCGGTGAGGTACCGGAGCATCCGGTGCTGGTGCTGCGAGAGCCCGACCAGCTCGATGTTGCGCCCATACGAGGCGCCCAGCTCGTGCGCGAGGAGCGCGACCACGTGGTCGTGGAAGAGGCGCACGTGATGGAAGTGGACGCGGACGCGTTGCCGGGGGGCGACGCGAGAGAGCACCTCGGTGAGATGCCGCGCCTCGTCCTCGTCGAACACGCCTTGCACCCGGAGCTCCAGCCGCTCCGCACCGCCCGAGGGATGTTCGTTCATGGTACACCGATAGTGTCGTGGCCTCCGCGCCGCAACCGCGCGGCCGCGCACGCGTTCGGCAGGAGCCGAAGCCTTTCGCACGCGCGAAGGCAAGCGATCGCGCATCGACGCTCCCGCGCGGGCGGCGCGTGGCGAGAGAGCTCCCGCTCGGCAGGACGGACGGCGCGCGGCGACCTCGCGCCGGCTAGCGTCCCGTCGCGTCCCCGCGCGGATGGACCTCGACCGTCACGTGAGCGAGGTCCGCCTGGCGGACCAGCAGCGCCCTGTAGAACGCGGGGGTCCGGGGAGACGCCGTCACGACGGACACGATCGCGGCGAGGTGCGCCGGCCCGACCCGCCACACGTGGAGATCCGCGACCCGCGTGTCGCCGTCCGCCTCGAGGAGCGCGCGGATCCCCTCCCTGCGCTCCTGGGAGATCTCGCCGTCGAGGAGGACCGCGCTCGTGTCCCGGAGGAGGCCGTACGACCAGCGCGCGATGACGAGCCCGCCGGCGATCCCGGTGACCGGATCCATCCAGGTCCACCCGAGCGTCCTGCCCGCCGCCAGCGCCGCGATGGCGAGCAAGGACGTCAGCGCGTCCGCGAGCACGTGGAGGTAGGCGCCGCGGAGGTTGTGGTCGTGGTGGACGGCGCCGTGCTCGTGCTCGTGCTCGTGGTGGTGGTCGTGCCCGTGCTGGTCGTGGCCGTGGCCACCCCGCAGCAGCGCCGCGGACGCGAGGTTGACGAGCAGCCCGACGACCGCGACGGCGAGCGCCTGGCCGTACTGGATGGGCGCGGGCGAGGCGAGCCGGACGGCGCTCTCGCCGATGACGACGAGCGCGACCACCGCGAGCCCGACCGCGCTCCCGAACCCCGCCAGCGCGCCGACCTTGCCGGTGCCGAAGGTGTATCGTGGGTCCGACGCGTGCCGGCGCGCGTACCCGTACGCGAAGGCCGCGACGCCCAGGGCCGCCGCGTGCGTCCCCATGTGCCAGCCGTCCGCGAGCAGCGCCATCGAGCCGAACAGCGCGCCGCAGGCGATCTCGGCCACCATCATCGTCACCGTGAGCGCCACCACCCATCGCGTGCGGCGCTCGCCCGCCGTCTCGGCCTCGGTGCCGAACCGGTGCCCGTGCTCGAGGCCGCGCAGCTCGGGGTCGTGGTCGTGGCGCATGATCAGGCTCTCCCGAACGGAATCCCCAGGCGCCGCAGCCGGTGGCGGAGCGTGCTCGGGTGGAGGCCGAGCAGCTCCGCCGCGCCGCCCGCGCCCTCGATCCTCCCGCCGGTGTGCGCCAGCGCGGCGCGCAGGTGCCCGGCGACGACCTCCTCGAGCGGGGCGATCCGCTCCGGCGCCGCCGGGGCCGCGCTCACCTGCGGCGCGCTCCGCCCGAGGTCGGGGAACGTGAGCGGCCGCCCCTGCGCGAGGAGGAGCGCGCGCTCGATCACGTTCTGCAGCTCGCGGACGTTGCCGGGCCAGTCGTACGCAAGGAGAGCGTCGATCGCGCCCGGGGCGAGCGTCGGCCGGGCGCCGAGGCCGAGGTCCCGCCCCTTCTTCTCGAGGAAGTGGTGGGCGAGCGCCGGGAGGTCGGCCTTGCGCTCGCGCAGCGGCGGGATCCGGATGGGGAACACGTTCAGGCGGAACCGGAGGTCCGCCCGGAACCGGCCCTCGCGCACCATGCCCTCGAGATCGCGGTTGGTGGCGGCGATCACCCGGACGTCGGCGCGGAGCGGCTCGGTCCCGCCGACGCGCTCGTAGTCGCCGTCCTGCAGCACGCGGAGGAGCCGGGCCTGGGCCTCGGGCGGCAGCTCCCCGATCTCGTCGAGGAAGATCGTCCCGCCCTGCGCGCGCTCGAACCGCCCGCGCTTCCGCGCCGTCGCCCCGGTGAACGCGCCCTTCTCGTGGCCGAACAGCTCGCTGTCCACGAGCGTCTCGGGCAGCGCCCCGCAGTTGACCCGCACGAGCGGACCCTGCGCGCGCGGCGAGAGGTGGTGCACCACCTCGGCGACGACCTCCTTGCCGACGCCGGTCTCGCCGAGGAGGAGCACCGGGGCCTGGCTCGGCGCGACCTTGCGGACGAGGTCCATCACCTCGCGCAACCCGAAGTCCGCCCCGACGACCTCGTCGCCGGCGCCGATGCGCCGGAGCTGGCGGTGCAGATCACGGTTGTCGTCGGCGAGCTGCTCGCGGAGGCGCTCCAGCGCCTCGATGCGGAGCGCGTTGCTGAGCGCGATGGCGAAGGGCTCGTGGAGGTCCCGCAGCACGCGCGCGTGCTCCTCCGTGAACCGGCCCGGTCCGGCGGCGACGAGGACGAGCGCGCCCAGCCGCTCGCCGCCGAGCGCCAGCCGCAGGACGAGGAGCGAGACGGGCGCCGCGTCGTGCTGGCGCGCGGACATCTCGGCCGAGACCGGATCGTCGCTCGCCCGGCCGATCACGCGGACCGGGTCGTCGCCGGCCGCCGCCGCGTCGAGGGCCCGGCGCGCCTGCGCCGAGAGCGCGGAGACGGGGACGCGCTCGCCCCCGCGCCCCTCCCGCGCGGGCGCCGACGCCACCGTCCGGATCGCGCCCAGATCGCGCTCGAAGACGTGGAGGCTGGCCGAGTCCGCCGGGATCGCGCGGGAGAGCGCCTCGAAGGCGCGCTGCAGGGCGGCGCCGACGTCGAGGTCCCCGCAGATCCGCACGGTCACCTCGCGAAACAGCGACCCGTCCCAGGACATGGGCGGACTGTCTTCCGCGCCAGTCGAACTGTCAATGGCGACAGTCCGGACCGTCGCCCGCGACGGTCTCCGGGCCCGCGACGCGCCAACCCTGCGGAACGAGGTGGTCCGCCGGCCCGGTACGGCGCGTGCTCCTGGGAGCTCTCGAGGACCGGAGCTCACGAACATGCGCTGGATCGAGATCATCCGACTGCGAGCCTCCGGAACCGACCGTGCGGCGATCCATGCCGAGCTCGAGCGTGTCCTGCCCGAGCCCGGCGCGTGGCCGGGCCTCGTCGAGGTGGCGCTCCACACCCACGCCGTCCTCGAGGGGGACCTCGCGCTGCACCTGGTCTGGAGCACGGCGGAGCCGCGTGCGACCCCTCCAGGCCTCTCCCTCGCCGAGCTGCTCCGCGGCTTCGGGCTCGTCGATCACTCGCTGTGGAAGGAGGAGCACACATGCCGTTCACCCCGTCCGAGTTCATCTCCCTCTTCGAGCGGTACAACGCAGCGGTCTGGCCACTGCACCTCGTGACCATGGCCGCCGCCCTCGCGGTGGTCGCGCTGCTCGCCACGCGGCGCGGCCGCCGTTCCGACGTCGCCGCGAGCGGCGTGCTCGTGGCGTTCAGCCTCATCGTCGGCGTCGGGTACTTCTTCCTCGGGTTCGCCCGGCACCTCTCGCCCGCCGGCTACCTGTTCGGCTCGATCTTCGTCGCCGAGGCGGCGCTCCTCTCGCTCGCCGCGCTGCGCCCGGGGGCCCTGACCTTCTCCGCCGCACCCGGCTGGCGCAGCGTCGCCGGCGCGATCGTGATCGCGTACGCGCTCGTCGGCTACCCGGTCGTCGGCCTGCTCACGGGCCGCCCGCCGGTCCAGAGCCCGTGGATGGGGGTCGTGCCGTGCCCGACCACGATCTTCACGATCGGTCTCCTGCTCCGCTCGACGTCGCGGCGGCCTGCGCTGTACCTCGTGCTCCCGATCGTCTGGTCGGTCATCGGGACCACGGCCGCGATCCGCTTCGGCGTGTTCGAGGACCTCGGCATGACCGCGGCCGCGATCGTGGGGCTCACGTCCCTGCTGCTCCCGGGGCGCGCCGTCGCGAGCGCGACCGTGCCCGCCGCTGCCGCGTGAGCCGAGGACCCCTTCGGCGGACGGTACCCGCTCACCCTTCGACAGCTCAGGGCGAGCGGGTTTGCTAAGAACACGACCATGCACGATCGAGACGACGACGGCCTGCGCGGTCACTGGGAGCGCGTGTACGCGGAGAAGGCGGAGCAGGAGGTCTCGTGGTTCCAGGAGGTGCCCGCGACCTCCCTGCGCCTCGTCGCCGCCACCGGCGCGGGGCGCGACGCGCGCATCGTGGACGTGGGCGGCGGCGCCTCGCGCCTGGTCGACGCGCTCCTCGCGGACGGGTACGGGCGGATCACGGTGCTCGACCTCGCCGCGCCGGCGCTCGACCGGGCGCGGCAGCGGCTCGGGCCCCGCGCCGCGTCCGTGTCGTGGATCGCCGCGGACGTGACCTCGTGGACGCCGGACGGCACGTACGACGTCTGGCACGACCGGGCCGTCTTTCACTTCCTCGTGCGCCCCGAGCACCGCGCCGCCTACCGTGCGACGCTGCTGCGCGCGCTCGGCGCAGGCGGCCACGCCATCGTGGCGACGTTCGCCGCCGACGGGCCGGAGCGGTGCAGCGGGCTTCCGGTCGCGCGCTACGATCCCGACGCGCTCGCCGCCGAGCTCGGCCCGGAGCTCCGGCTCGTCGAGAGCCTCCGCGAGGAGCACCGCACGCCCGGCGGGAAGGTGCAGCGGTTCCAGTACAGCCGGTTCGTGCGGGCCTGAGCGGCGGGCTCAGGCCCGCTCGGCGAGCGTGAACACCGCGGCGCCGCCCGCCCGCGCGGGCACCGTCCGCACCCCGACGAGCCCCGCGCGCCGGAGCAGCTCCTCGAGCCCGTCCGGGCGGGGGAAGCGGTAGATGGGATCGCGGAACCGCGGGGGGATGTCGTCCCCGTCGGGACGGTAGCCGAGCAGGATCCGCCCGCCCGGGCGGAGCGCCGCCGCGAGCTGGGCGATCGCCCCCTCGAGGTCGCGCCAGAAGTAGATGCTGTGGATCGAGAGGATCCGATCGAACGCGCGTCCCTCGAGCCCGAGGTCCACCCCGTCGATCTGCCGGACGTCCAGCACACCCCGCGCGACCGCCTCACGGTTCCGCCGCCGCGCGAGCCGGACCATGACGTCCGAGACGTCCACGCCGAGCACGCTCCCGCCGGGCGCGCGGCGGACGGCCTCGCGAAGTGCCTCGCCCGGACCGGATCCGACCTCGAGCAGGTGGTGATCCGGCCGGACGTCGAGCACCTCGATCGCCTCGGCGTTGAGGCGCGCGTGCTCCCGCCGCCAGATCACGCCGAGGAGGCGCCCGAACGCGCCGCGCGGCGCCGCGGCCTGACGGTTCACCGCCCGCGCGAGCCGAACCGCGAGCGGCGGCTTCGTGCAGACGCGCAGGGGGTACGATCGATCGGCTCTCATCGGCGACGCTCCTTCGCGAAGGCATGCACGAGCAGGTCCACCACCGCCTGCTCCGCGTCCGGCTCGGCGAACGGACGCGGCGACGGATCCCAGGGCATGTGGATCGCCCACGTGGCGAGGGTCTCGAGGACGGCGCGCGCGGCGATGGGCACGCTCGGGACGGCGCGGAGCCGCCCCGCGGCGATCCGGCGCTCCAGGAACGCGCCCAGGAGCGCCACCTGGCCCCACCGGCCCTCCTCGAACCAGACGGCACCCAGCTCGGGGTGATCGAGCGCGCAGCGATCGACGAGCTTGAGCGCCCGCCGGTTCCGGTGCATGCGCCGGTACAGATCGCGGAGGACGCGCTCGAGCTCGGCGGCGCCGTCCCTCGGCGCGGCGCGCGCCCCGAGGGACCCGACGAGCGCCAGCTCCTGCGCCTCGGCCGTGAGCCGCGCCCGGACGTAGGCCACGGTCGCGCCCGCCGGCGGCGTCGGGAGCGGGAGCGCGCTCGCGTCCGGGGCCGCGTCGAGGTCGTCGGCGAAGCGGACCGCCGCGTCGAAGAGCGCCTCCTTCGACTCGACGTAGCCGTAGAGGGTCCCCTTGGCGACGCCGAGGGCGTCGGCGACGTCCGCCATCTGCGTCGGGCGGTACCCACGCTCGACGAAGATCCGCGTCGAGATCTCGACGAGCCGCCGGAAGCGGTCTGGAGGAATCGATCTCGCCACCCCTGGCACATAACCGACTGGCCCGGTCGGTCATGGCTTCGATGGGTCGCTCCGCGCACCGCCGTGGGAGGCGGCGGAGCGAGCGGCGTCAGCGCACCACGTCGAAGTGGGCCATCATCCCCGCCGCGTGGTGCTCGAGGATGTGGCAATGGAACATCCAGCTCCCCGGCCGGTCGTCCGGGATCCAGGCGATGCGCACGCGCCCCCGCGCCGGCACGTCGACCGTGTCCTCCCAGGACCGGAACGGCGGGGGCGCGCCGTTCACCTCCAGGACCTGGAAGAAGAACCCGTGCAGGTGGAACGGGTGGTGAACGGGGGAGCGGTTCACGACGTCCCAGACCTGGAGCTCGCCGACCCTGCACGGCGCGGCGCGGTGGTGGGACTCGCCGCCGATCGTGAAGTCCACGCCGTGCTTGCGGCTCAGCTTCCACCCGAGCCGGACCTCGCGCGTCGGCGCCACCGGGCCGGTCGCGAGCGGCACGACGGGCCGCAGGGCCTCCGGGAGGACCGCGCGCGAGGGACGGGACGGGCCGACGCGGAGGGTCGCGAACGTCTGCCGCCGCGGGAAGCCGAAGGCGCCCCGGTTGAACCGGAGCGACTCCACCCGGTGCGTCTCGCCCTCGCGGAACGGGCCGACCGCGAGGTCCACGCGGTCGCCGGGCGCGAGCAGCGCCTCGCGCGCCGCGTACGGCGTCCCGATGAGGCCGCCGTCCGTCCCGAGCACCCGGAACGGCTGGCCGCCGATCGACAGCCGCACGTACCGCGCGCTCGCCGCGTTCACGATCCGCCAGCGCTCGACGTGCCCGGCGGCGATCTCGAGCGTGGGCTCGCTCCTGCCGTTGAGGAGCCGCGTGTCCCCCTCGCGGCCGTTGTGCCACTCGAACCAGCCGCCCGGAGGCTTCACCTGCCCCGCGCGGTCGAGCGCGACGTCGTCGAGGACGAGGACACGCTCGCCGTCGAGCCGAGGTTCGTCCGGGCCGCGGACGACGATGGCCCCGTAGAGCCCGCGCTCGAGCTGGACGGTCTCGTGGACGTGCGGGTGGTACCAGAACGTCCCCGCGTCCGGGACCACGAACCGGTACGTGAAGGTCTCGCCCGGCGCCACGGGGCGCTGGACGAGCTCGGTCCCGTCCATCGCGGCGGGGATCCGCAGCCCGTGCCAGTGGATCGCGGTCGGCTCCCGGAGCCTGTTGGTGAGCCGCACCTGGAGGACGTCCCCGACCCGCGCCTCGATCGTCGGGCCGGGCACCCGGCCGTTGAAGCCCCACGCGCGCGTCCGGACCCCGGGCCGGAACTCCCACTCGAGCTCGTGCGCCTCGAGCTCGACGCGGACGATGGTCCGGCCCGGCGCGGGCTGGGCGGCCTCGTACGCCAGGACGTAGGCCATCTCCCAGTCGGCCGGGGCGACGTGCGCGGCGGGGTCCTGCGCGCCGCGCGCGTGCGGACCGTGGCGGTGGGCCGGACCGTGGGACGCGTGCTCGTGCGGGTCGGACATGGCGCTCTCCAGGTGGAGGGGATCGCGGGTTGCGTAGCTCGGCCCAGGTGTACGCGCCGCGCTCGACGCGCATCCTTCCGGGAGAGCCGACGGAGCGCGCCGGCGGCGGGGATGGCGCCTGCTCGACGGACGGCCGAGCAGGCGAACCCGGCCCGGCCCGGCGAACGAGGGGAGAGTGCTCATGCCGCAGCGCACGAAGACGCGCACGACCGAGCCCGTGGTGCTCGTCGTGGACGGGGCCACCGAGGAGCGCGAGCGGGTGGCCCGCGCCCTGGAGCGGCGCTTCGGGGCGGACTACGCGGTGCTGACGGCGGGGGCGCCGGGGGAAGCCCTGGCGCTGCTCGCGAGCCTCGCGCGTGTCGGCGCACCGGTCGCGCTCGTCGCCGCCGATCTCGCGCTCGAGGGCATGGACGGGATCGAGCTCCTCCGGCGCGCCCACGCGCTCCACCCGGGCGCCGGGCGCGCCGTGTTCGTGCCGATGGGCGACGCGCCCGGCATGAACGGGGCGATGGGCCCGGTGCTGCGCGCGTCGGCGCTCGGGCAGATCGATCTCTCGATCCTGAAGGGATGGGTCTCGCCGGAGGAGTGGCTCTATCCGCTCGTGCAGGAGGCGCTCAGCGCGTGGTCGATCGCGCACCGCCCGCGGCACGAGCACGTCCGGATCGTCGGCGTCCCCGTCGCGCCGCGGAGCCACGAGCTCCGCGACCTCCTCACCCGGAACGGCGTTCCCTTCGGGTTCCACGACGCGGACGCGCCGGAGGGCCGCCACCTCCTGGCCGCGCACGGGCTCGAGGGCGCGCGCCTGCCGGTGGTCGTCTTCTTCGACGGCAGGGCGCTGGTCGATCCCGACGATCGCACGCTGGCCGAGACCTTCGGCGTCCGCACGCGTCCGCCGGCGGGCCCGTGCGACGTCGCCGTCGTCGGCGCCGGGCCCGCGGGCCTCGCCGCCGCCGTGTACGGCGCGTCGGAGGGGCTCCGCACCGTGGTCCTCGAGGAGCGCGCCCTCGGCGGCCAGGCGGGCGCGAGCTCCCGCATCCGCAACTACCTCGGCTTCCCCCGCGGCATCGGCGGCACCGAGCTCACAGCCCGCGCGTACGAGCAGGCGCGGGTGTTCGGCGCCGAGTTCGTGTTCGCCGGGCGGGCGGCGGCCGTCTCGGCGCGCGGCGCGGACCGGGTGGTCTCGCTCGCGGACGGCGCGGAGGTCGTGGCGCGCGCGGTCGTGATCGCGACCGGGGTCACGTACCGCGAGCTCGGGATCCCGGCGCTCGATCGCCTGCGCGGCGTGGGCGTGTTCTACGGCGCGGCCGCCGCGGAGGCGCGCGCCCTCGCCGGAGAGCGCGCCGTCGTGATCGGCGCGGGCAACTCCGCGGGGCAGGCCGCGCTCCACCTGGCCCGCTTCGCTGCCCACGTGACCCTGCTCGCCCGCGGCGCCTCGCTCGCGGCGAGCATGTCCGACTACCTCGTCCAGGAGCTCGCGAGCCACGCGCGCGTCGAGGTCCGGCTCCGGACCCGCGCCGTGGACGCCCGCGGGGACGGCCGCCTCGAGGCCGTCGTCGTCGAGGACGCGAGCGGGCGCCGCGAGGAGCTCCCCGCCGCGGCCGTCTTCGTCCTCATCGGCGCCGCGCCGCGCACGGCGTGGCTCGGGGACGAGGTCGAGCGCGATGACGCCGGGTACGTCCTCACCGGCCCCGACGTGTCACGCGCGCGGTGGCCGCTCGAGCGTCCGCCCATGCTGCTCGAGACGAGCGCGCCGGGCGTGTTCGCGGTGGGGGACGTGCGTCGGGGCTCGGTGAAGCGGGTCGCCGCCGCGGTGGGCGAGGGCTCGGTCGCGATCGGCTCGGTCCACGCCTACCTCGCCGCGCAGGCGGACCACGGAGCGCGGCGGGGGTGACCGGCGTCGCGCCCCGCTCAGCACGCGTCGCAGCAGTCCTCGCCGCGCCACGCCTCGAGACCTTCCCGCGCGATGAAGACGGTCATCCCGAGCGCCGCGACGGGGTCGGCCCACCACCAGCCGAACGCCGCGTTGAGCCCGAGGCCGGCGAGCGTGACGAGGGAGAGCCAGAAGCAGGCCGAGGTCTGGAACGCATCCGCCTCGAGGGCCCGGCTCCCGAGCTCGCGCGCCGCGCGGCGCTTGGCGCGCGCGAGCCACTGCATCACGGCGAGCGAGACGACGGTCAGGGCGATGCCGGCGAGCGACGGCCGCGGCTCCTCGCGCCCCCAGAGCGCGAGCCCCGCCTCGACGGCGACGTACGCGGCGAGCAGGAGCAGCGAGGCGCCGACGAGCTTGTGCGCCCGCGCGTCGAGCCGCTCGACCTGCGCCGGATCGATCCCGCGCCGCTCGGCGCGGAGCCGCCAGACGAGCACCGCGCCCGAGGCGCTCTCGACGAAGCTGTCGATCCCGAAGCCGAGGAGCGCGACGCTCCCCGCGAGCAGCGCCGCCGTGACCGCGACGAGACCCTCGACGACGTTCCACCCGACCGTGAGGTACTCGAGGCGGAGGGCGCGCCGGAGCGAGCCGGCCCTCTCCGCTCGCGGTGGGAGAGTCGCTCGGGCTTCGCCCTCGCCCCGTCGGCGGGCAGAACCCGCCTCCTCCGGCTCGGGGCGAGCGGTGTCGTGCTCCGGCGTCAAATGTCCGCCCCGAAGTCGTCGCCGCCGAAGTCGGCGCCCGAGTCGAAGTCGCCGCTCTCGTCGCTCGCCTCCTGCACGCCCGGTTCGTCACCGCCCTCGTCCGCGCCCGCCGCCTGCTCGTCCGCGGTCCCGCCCGCGTCCTCCGCGGGCCCGAACCCGCCGAGGAAGTGCTGCGCGATGGCGGTGCCGATGAACGCGCCGGCGAGGCTGCTCAGGAGGCTCCCCGCGAAGAAGCCGCCCGCCCCGAGGCTCCGCTCGATCGTCCCGGGCTGGCGCAGCTCGGCGCGGGTGGCGAGTCGGGCGAGGCTCCTCGGATCCTCCGCCGTCGCGCCCGCGCGCTCGTACGACGGGACCGACGCCGAGAGCGAGCGCAGCACCTCCCGCCGCTGCTCCGGCGTGAGCTGGGCGAAGGCCTCCTCGTGTGCCCGCTCGATCGCGTCCGGGGGTGCCGTCTGCACGAGGTACCGGTACCGCTGGATCGCCGCCTCGTCCGACTGCGGCGGGCCGCCCTGGCGTGGAGACATGGTTCCGTCCTCCTCGCGGAGAACATAGTGGGCGGGCATGACCCGCGCCGGGGGCGCGGGGAGGCGCATGCTCGGCCGATGGCCCATGAACCGAAGATCGTCTAGGCCAGCAGCCTCCTCCGCACCCCCACGAGCCACGCGTCCAGCTCCGCCGCGTTGGGCGGCTCCTCCGGCAGCGCCGAGCGCCCGAGCGCCGCGTCGAGGACGTCGAACGCGCGGCCGACGCTTGCCTTCCAGCGCTCGGCCATGTCGGGCGACAGCGCGGTCTGCTCGCCCCGGCGCTTCGCCTCGACGAGCTCCCGCGCCGCGCCGAACCCGTGCTCGTCGAGCAGCAGCGTGACGTCGGTCTCGACGCGGCCGGTGAGGAGCGCGTGCGTCCCGGTGAGCGTCGTCCGGAGGACGTAGAGGAGCTTCTTCGCGGACCGGAACCCGTCCTTCTCCCACTCCCGGAGCTGCCCGGCCGCGAACCCGCGGTAATGCCGGTGGAGCCGCCGCGAGAGGCTCCGCTGCACGACGTCACGGAGCGACTCGTGCTCAGGGGACGACTGCACGAAGAACCGGGACAGGATCCGCTCGAGGAAGTTGCCGTTCCCCTGGAGGACGCCGGCCAGCGCGGGCTGGAGCTCGTTGGACGAGTAGTCCACCTCGACGCCGTCGATCACCTCGATCCGGTCCGGCGCGCTCTGCGGCGGGGGCGCGAGGCCGAGGAGCCGCTCGGTGGGCGCGACGTGGATCGCCTTCAGGTCGAGGTCGGAGTCGGGCGACGGGAAGCCGTAGGCGTGCGCCCCC